>Ga0265798_10000352_pt1 | contig 82014 bp, 75 predicted proteins | sample P3T30metagenome_FD_192430 | JGI IMG/M metagenome (GOLD analysis project Ga0265798, IMG submission 192430) | Plant litter microbial communities from East Loma Ridge, Irvine, California - P3 T30 | ecosystem: Environmental > Terrestrial > Plant litter > Unclassified | place: USA: California... | reverse complement strand
GCCCTGCGTAAGCAGAATGAGGGAGTAATAATTATTGCGTTGTAAGTAATTAAACGGGGTGTCGTCGCTGAAGGAGTAGCTTCGAAACGCTAATTCACCCGTGTGCGGATGAGTTAGCAGGAGACAGTCAATCGCCATCGCGTGAGAAGAATAGCAGCTAGCCAACCGGACTAACTGCCCGCCAGCCCCTAAAGCGACCTATGCCCAGGCATAGGTCGCTTTAGGGGCTGGTAATTATTTGGCAGCCAAGATAGCTACTTGTTCAATGACAGGCGGCACGGCCAGCAAGTCGGCTGCATGGGCCATCAACGCAGCGGCAATAGGGCCGTTCAGATGCGCCTGCCGGCCTGCTTCATCCGGAAAGGTATCAAAGATACCGAAGGTGGCCGGCGCCAGCTGAATAGCATACCAGGTTATGGTAGCCGGCTCTTGCTGAGCCAGGGGCAGAGCGCCCGTCAAAAAATCGAGTACTGCCTGCTCTTTACCGGGCTTCGCTTCGAGCCGGACCAGCAATCCTACATTCTTCATGGAAGTGGGGGTTAGGTAAATTGATATAACAAAGGTGCTGCCTCTCTGAAAGGATTAACATGGACGGACGCAACTAGTGGCTGGACAAAAAGACCATGGCCGCTTCAAACCAGTATGTGAGCTCGTGTATCATGGTTTAACTGGCCCCGAATGGTGCAGTGGCTGTTGCAGAACTCGGCACGATGCAAAACGTGAAGGGCTTGAGGCTTCGAGCCAGGCTAGAAAAGAACATGAGCAGGCCGTTCATCTATGCTCAGGAACTATTCTACGTAGTTGCTGAGCTGCCTTGAGAATTCTGTAACAGCCACTGCACCTCGCTGAGGCCCCCTCTGTTGGTGCTGCACTACGAGTCGCAACGCAGCCTGGCCGCCGGCGGAAGGCTCCAAGTAATCTCAGCTTCCTGCCGTTAGGAAGAACTCATGCACCGCGCCGGCTGCCAGTAGTAGCAGGCGTTGGAGTTCGGTCATGACGAAGGCAGGAGGCAGAAATATATCTTCCTCTCCTCTCCTCCTCAGCGGACGCCAGCTGAGGAGGAGAGGGGAGGTTACAGTAATTTATCCAAGCTCACCGGCAGGTCGCGCACGCGCTTGCCGGTGGCGTGCCGCTATCGGTGATATCCACCCACGTTTCCTGCTCCAGGTCGTAATGCGCTTCCCCAGTTTGGTAGACGTGGTCCAGCTTCTCGAGAATGCCCTGGCCCTGCAACTCGGGCACCGCCTCCCGAATAGGTCGGCCCAACAGGGGGCGGCTGCGAAATAGCTGCTGGTAGCGCGGGTTGACCAGTTCGTAAACGTGGGCGGGGCCGCGGTGGATGGCCACGCTCGCCGGCAGCTGCAACAGCACCTGGTAGAAGCGCTGGCGCTCCGCTTCGGCCTCGGCCCGGGCCGTCTGCTCCCGGGCCTGACTTTCGCGCAGGGCTTGCTCGACGGCGCTGCGGTCCTGGTCGCTGGTATCGGTGAAGCTCACCACCAGGCGCTCGCCGCTACGCCGGGCGCTGAACCGAAAGAAATTGTCCAGCCCGTCGGCCTGGTAGTTCGTTTCGTAAGTCAGCTGCTCGCCCGTTTCGAACACGCGCCGGTAATAGGCAAAAACCCCCTCCGCGAGGGTCTGCGGGAAGCGGCTGAGCATGGTGCCTCCCGGCTGCTCCGAAAGGCCCGTCATCCGCTGGGCCGCGGGATTAAGATATTCGAGGGCGAAGTCCACGATAGCCGGACCGTCCGGCTCATAGACGGGGCGCACGAGGTGGATAGCCGTCAGGGATACGTCGAGCAAAGCACGCCAGTCTTCCGACGTAAATAAATCGGCAAGGGGAACCGTAGCAGTCATGAAAGCAACGCGGAAAAAGGCGTAACCAAAAGTAAGGAAGCCATTTCACACGGTACCTGTTGGGCTGCGCAGCGAGGTGCCTATGGATTGCTTCGCACCAAGCAGGTAGTAGGTTGGGATAAGTAGTTTTTGTGAACCTAAGCACAGTACTCCCGGTATTTCCCGCTTCCGCGAAGAAGCTGCATCACAACTTCCCCGACCCAGCCAAAGCTACGGGTATAGAGGCCTAAGTCATGGACCAGTTCCGCGCCGTACGCGACCAGGTGAAGACCTATGCGCATGACTTCGTGCAAGCTCACTTTCAAGCAAAGTAGCCCGCTACCTTAGCCGCAAGGTCCCTGGCAAGCCCAACTGATGGCTGGCGTGTTTCGTAATTTTGTTCTAATGCGCGTCCTGGCTCTGCTTCTTGCTCTTGTCTACCCCAAGCCGAGGACCTTTAACACTCTATCCTGGTCGGAGAGGTCGCCTACGAGCCGGCGCACGAGGCCAGGCCGCTTCTTGATTAGGCAGGGAACGCCTAAAATTTCATCCTCGCCCGCCTTTTCCGGTTGCTGATGCAAATCCACGACGGTAAGCGTATACCGACCCGCGAGGTACTGCTGGCAAATGGCTTCGAGGTTGCGCCGGGCGGTCTGCGACCGGGGAGCCGCTCCGGCGACATATAAATGCAGTTCATATATTACCTCTCCTGCTGCATTTTTTTGGTTATCTGGAAAGGTGGCTGGAACGGAAAAGGGGAAAGCCATGCGTTGCAAGATACAATGGCGCCGGAACTGCTACTCGAAAACCTCGTGCAAGGTGTTAGCCGGTAATAAGTAAAACCGGTCTGCCATTCTAAGGGATTAAGCACTATTAAGGCTGGCTCTATACCGTGCTAACGCTCATTATGAGGTAATGCAGCTAACAGGAATAGCGCATGTTTTTCATCAGACAACCGTGCCGCGCTACCTTATGAGTAATATGATTGGTATGCGCAGCTTAGCGGGCATTTCGCTGGTGAATGACGATAGTAGGGGTAGCGCAGGAGTAAGAATAGAAATTCCCGTCACGGCCGCCGGGTTGGATTATGGCGGGTGTGGGGTGTCTTAAAATACGGTCGTTTTCCAGTACTGGCTGCCTAATGCCTGCTGGTGACTGCTAACACGACAAAATGCAGTATCAGAAACTCATATTGGCATTCAAAGTATTCGATAGGCACTTCTGATGGTGTTCCGATATGCGAAACCGGGTGGGCAAGCTATGAAGCATTTGTGCTGAACTCTTAACAAAGCTCAGTACAAGCTGAAGCCTGACAGCTTATGTGAGGTTAGAAGTAGCAGACCTTGCTGAGGCATCTTTAGAGAATCATAGCAGTTGAGGGCCCAGAGAGGTAGCGATAAGTGAAGGTTATTCTCACTTACTCGCCGAGTGCTATGTCAGCTCAACCAGCATCAGATTACTCCTTGGTATAAAGGCTGCGCTGGCAGCAGTTCAGGGTTATCATTCAGAATCGTACCTATACTCGGGGTTCTTCTTCCAAAAGGATGGTTTTACACGCTAAGCTTTTGACCTGATGAGTTTGAGTGGGTTGCGGAGAGCAGTTGGCAGGAAATGTACATTTTTTGTCATTGCCGCCATTTTTACCAGTCGGTAGCTTTGCGCTCTCCATCCACGTCCCACTCATGACGACTAGCCAACCGCCCGTTAAAACCATTGCCCTGGTGGCCATGCCGGGCGTGCAGCTACTCGACCTGGCCGGTCCGAGCGACGTGTTTACGTGTGCCAACAACTTGCTCGCGGCGGACTCGGCTGGCACCAGCCGACCGTATAATGTGGTGTTGCTCACCGCGACCGACACGCTGCACCTGACGACGAGTGCGGGCATCACGCTGCTGGGAGTGGCCGGTGTGCAGCAGTGGCACGCCCCGGTGGACACCCTGCTGGTGGCAGGGTCGCCCCTGGCAACGGTCGACGCGCTGCCGGCCGAGTTTTTTGCCTGGCTGGCCGCGATGACCGATGCAGTACGGCGGATGGGATCGGTGTGCGTGGGGGCATTTGCGCTGGCGAAAGCGGGCGTCCTGGACGGCCGGCGGGCCACGACGCACTGGGCGTTCTGTACCCAGCTCCAGGCGCAGTTTCCGGCCGTGCAGGTGGAGCAGGCGCCGTTCTTCGTGCGCGACGGGCACGTGTACACCTCGGGCGGCATTACGTCGGGCATGGACCTGGCCCTGGCCTTGGTGGAGGAGGACTACGGCCACGCCCTGGCTGTGCGGGTGGCCCAGAAACTCGTGCTCCAGTTGCGTCGCACCGGGAATCAAGGGCAATTCCATTCCCTGTGGCCAGAAATTGGGGAAGTACCCCTGCTGCGCAGCTTGCGGCCTTGGCTCGTCGCCCAGTTACACAATGCCCTCTCGGTCGAGCAAATGGCGGAGCACCTGCACATGAGCCCGCGCAACTTCGCGCGGGTATTTGTGAAAGCCACGGGCCTGCCCCCCGCCAAATTCGTGGAAAAGCTCCGCTTGGGCGCGGCCCGGCGCTACCTGGAAGAAACCGACCTGGGGCTCGACCAGGTGGCCCACGCCTGCGGTCTGGGCACCGCCGTCACGCTAAGACGCTTGTTTTTAAAGGAATTACAGCTTTCCCCCCGGCAGTACCGCGCCTCCTTTCAAACGGCCACGCCCAACTCAGCCGTGGCCTTCGCTGCGGGTAGCTAGCCCGCCGTCCGGTTCCCTCCTCTCATTTACCCGTGCTTCTGCTGGAGGCACTACCCGTTTCCTATGCGCCACACCGAGCGAATTTTCTACGTGGCCGGGCTCGGTCTACTGCCCGGACGCGCCGGCAGCTGGGCCCTTGCCCCGGTCAGTCGGTCTTGTTTTTCCACCCTTTTACCTTCCGTTATGACCACCCAACCGCCGCTGGCCGATTTTTTAGCTTTGCCCAGCACCCCCGCCGCCGTGAAAGGCCTGGCTTTTGTCAAAAGCCAGGCCAGCGCGCCCGTGTATAATCATAGCGTGCGCAGCTTTGTACTGGCGCGCTTGCAAGCCCAGCAGCAAGGCCTGGTACTCGGCCGCGACTACGACGAAGAACTCCTGTTTCTGGCCTGTATTTTTCACGACATGGGCCTGACGGAGTTGGGCAACGGGCCGCAGCGCTTTGAGGTAGAAGGCGCGGATGTAGCCGTGAAGTTTTTAACCGATAACGGTTTCAGCGCCGCGCAAGCGGACCGGGTCTGGCTGGCTATTGCTTTGCACACCTCCAACGGCATTGCCGAGCGGCGCGAACCCTTGGTGCGGTTGACCAAGGTTGGTATCGGTCTGGATTTTGGCGGCCCCAACAGCGCTTTTGTCTCCGAAGCGCAAGCCACGCAGCTGTTTGCCGCCTACCCGCGGCTGCACATGGCGCGCTGCCTGGCCGACCTCATTGTAACCCAATGCCAGCAACCCAGCAAAGCGCCGCGCTACACGCCCGCCGCCGAAATGGTGCGCGAACGTACCACTGGGCCCCGCACCACACTCCTCGAAATGCAGGCAACAACCGGTCGCTGGGGTAACTGACCACCTCCTGCGTCGCCCCGTTGGCTTAGCGAGTAAATCCACCCTTTTGGAAGAAGAACCCCACCAATGGAGTAGTTGATTGATTTGTCCACAAAGTGGTTTGATTGGTGTTATGTGGCCTTTTTTGGCGGCGGGACCTTTGCCTTACTTCAATCAAGGCAACTATTCCATGACGCCAACCACGGAAAAAACCAGCTCGCTCTTTCAACCTTTCGCTTTCAAAAGCGGCCTTACCGTAAAAAACCGAGTGGCGATGGCCCCCATGACCACCTGGTCGAGCAACGAGGACTCCACCATTTCGGACGAGGAGGTACGCTACTACCAGCCCCGCGTGGGGGGAGTAGGCCTGGTTATCACCGGCTGCTCCCGCGTGAGCCCGAGCGGGCAAGGCTTTACCGACGAGTTTGCCTCGTACGACGACTCCTTTATCCCGAGTCTGCGCAAGCTGGCCATCGCCGCCAAGAGTGGCGGGGCCCCGGCCATCCTGCAACTCTACTATGCCGGCAACAAAGCGCTGACCCACCTGATACCCGCCGGGGACCTGGTTAGTGCCAGCACCTTGCCGATGGAAGCGACGCCCTTTACCCCCGGGGGAACGACGTCGCGCGAATTGCGGGCCAGCGAAATTCAGGACCTCATCCACGCGTTCGGGCAGGCCACGCGGCGCGCCATCGCGGCGGGCTTCGACGGGGTGGAACTGCACGGGGCCCACGGCTTCCTGCTGCAAAACTTCCTCTCGCCCTTCTATAATCAGCGCACCGATGAGTGGGGCGGCCCGCTCGAAAATCGGCTGCGCTTTCCGCTGGCCGTAGTACGGGAGGTGCAGCGGGTTATTGAGGCGCACGCCACCCGGCCCTTTCTGCTCGGCTACCGCCTCTCGCCGGAGGAGCCCCAGGAAGGCGGCCTGCGCCTGGGCGACGTGTACCCGCTTATTGACCGACTGGCTGAGCTACCCGTTGATTACCTGCACGTATCGCTCAGCAGCCTGCTGACGGCCAAGCCCCTGGACGCTCCCGATGACCAACTCATAATTGAGGGAATACTGGCGCGGGTGAACGGCCGGTTGCCCGTCATCTCGGCCGGACAGGTGCGTACCCCCGCCGAGGCACGCCAGGCGCTGGCGCTCGGCTTAGCGCTGGTAGCCGTGGGCCAGGGCCTGGTCATGAACCCCAACTGGGTAGGACTGGCCGCCAGCGGCCGCGAAGACGAGATTCAGACGGTGCTCCACGCCGCCAACGTGCCGGAGCTGCATTTGCCCGGCAAGCTCTGGGCCGTCGTGCAAGCGGCCACCGGCTGGTTTACCCTAGCGGCTTAAACGCGGCCTGCCTCCCAAAATACTTCTTTGCTAGTATGGAACAACAACCTGAGAATACCCGCCGCAACTTTCTGCGGCAGTCCGCCCTGGTAGGCGGGGGCCTGCTTCTGGCCGGCGCCTGGCCCTCCTTTGCCGCGGGCCAGACCCCAGACCCCAAGCACGCCCGACTTTTTCAGCCTTTTCGCTTTAAGCAGGGCCTGGCGCTGCGCAACCGGGTCGTGATGGCCCCCATGACCACCTGGGCCAGCAACGACGACTACACGGTGTCCGACGAGGAGGTGGCCTACTACCGGCGGCGCGTGCAGGGCGTAGGGCTCGTTATCACGGGCTGCACGCCGGTGGCCCCCAGCGGCATCGGGTTTACCCACCAGTTTGCCGGCTACGACGATTCCTTTACCCCGAGTCTGCGCAAGCTGGCCACTGCCGCCAAGAGTGGCGGGGCGCCGGCCATTTTGCAAATCTTTCACGCCGGCAACAAGGCCCTGGCCGCCCTTATTCCCCAGGGCGACATCGTGAGCGCCAGCGACAGCCAGGTGGCCGCCACCGCCTTCATTCCCGCCGCTGCGTGCCGGGCCCTGCGGGAAGCCGAGATTCAGGCCCTCATCAAAGCCTTTGGTGACACCACGCGGCGCGCCATCGAGGCCGGCTTCGACGGGGTCGAGCTGCACGGGGCGCACGGCTTTCTGCTCCAGAACTTTCTCTCGCCGCTTACCAACCAGCGCACCGACCAGTGGGGCGGCTCCCTGGAAAACCGCCTGCGCTTCCCGCTGGCTGTGGTAGCTGAAGTCCAGCGCGTTATTAAGGCGCACACGACCAGGCCCTTTCTGTTTGGCTACCGGGTGACGGCCGAAGAGCACGAGCCGGGCGGCCTGCGCCTGGACGAGACGTACGTGCTGCTGGACCGGCTGGTACGGGCGAAAGTGGACTACCTCCACCTCTCGCTGGAGCACTTGCTCTCCGACAAGCCGGCCGGTAATCCGACCGGTAAAACCATCGTGGAACTGGTGCTTAATCGGGTGGCTGGCAAGGTGCCGGTGCTGGCGGCGGGTGGTATCCGCCAGCCGGATGAAGCGGTGCAGGCCCTGGCCCTGGGGTTGTCGCTGGTAGCCGTAGCCCACGGGCTGGTCATGAACCCGGACTGGGTGGAGCTCGTGCAAGCAGGCAAGTCGGCGCAGCTTCAAACCGCGCTGCGTAAATCCACGCTGCAAGCCAATGCGGTTCCCCCCAAGCTCTGGGCGTTCATTGAGGGAGCCAAGGGCTGGTTCGACGTGGTTGACTAGGAGCGCTGAAACCATGGAAACCATCCGTGACTGTTGCTTCGAGGGCGAACGGCCCTTATTCGCCAGCAGCGACCTGCGCCTGGAAAACGTGCAGTTCTACCCCGGCGACTCAGCGCTGAAGGAAAGCCAGCACATCGCCGCCGTGGACTGCCTGTTCATGGGCCGCTACCCCTTCTGGCACACCGAGCGCACCCGCCTCAGCAACTGCCACTTTACGGCGGCCAGCCGGGATGCCCTCTGGTATGCCAGTGAGGTGCGCATGGTGGACACGGTGGTGGAAGCGCCCCGCATGTTTAGGCAGGTGCGGCAGCTGCACCTGGAAAACAGCAGGTTGACCAACGCTGCCGAGTGCGGCTGGAACTGCCGCGATGTGGTCTTTCACCAGGTAGAATTGAGGGGCGGGGACTACCTGCTGCTCAACAGCCAGTATATCGACCTCGAAGGCTGCCGCTTGCAGGGTAACTACGCCTTGCAGGATACCCGGGAGGTGGTCGTGCGGGATACCACCATCGAGTCCAACGACGCTTTCTGGAACACGGAAAACGTGACGGTCTACGACTCGATACTCGTCGGCGAATGCCTGGGCTGGCACTCTAAAAACCTGCGGCTCGTCAACTGCACCATCCACGGCACCCAGCCCCTGTGCTACGCGAAAAACCTGGTGCTGGAGAACTGCACGCTAGTCGAAACGGACCGCTGCTTTGAGTACAGCACCCTACAAGCCCAGATAAACGGCGACATTCTCAGCGTGAAGAACCCCACCAGCGGCTGCATCACGGCTCGCAGCATCGGCGAGCTGATTCTCGATGAACACTGCCTCGACCCCGGGGCCTGCCGCATCAGCACGGCCGATGCCGTACCGTACCCTTCCGTCAGCTGACCATTTTAACAGCCTGCTCACAGCCTCTATAACTGCTTGTTCCATGAAATACATTAACATCGGCGGCCTACGGGTTTCCCGCCTTGGACTCAGGGCCATGTCCATGTCCGGCTACTACAATCTAGGGGAAGGCAGCCCCCAGGAGTCCATCCGCACCATTCACCGGGCGCTGGACCTGGGGGTAACTCACCTGGACACGGCCGAGATTTACGGTCCTTTCGTCAATGAAGAACTGGTCGGCCGGGCCATCCAGGGCCGCCGTGACCAGGTGGTACTGGCCACCAAATTCGGTCTCGTTTCCCACGCCGGCGGCGGCCCCGGCCATGTCGACAGCCGCCCGGCTAATATTCGCACTGCTGTGGAAGGCTCGCTTCGGCGGCTCGGCACCGATTACATCGACCTTTACTACCAGCACCGCGTGGACCGCCAGACGCCCATTGAGGAGACGGTGGGCACGCTGGCCGAGCTGGTGCAGGAGGGCAAGATTCGCCACATCGGCCTCTCGGAAGCCAGCCCCGCCACTATTCGCCGCGCCCACGCCGTGCACCCGGTGACGGCCTTGCAAACCGAGTACTCGCTGTGGAGCCGTGAACCCGAAGCCGAGCTGCTGCCGCTGTTGCGCGAGCTGGGCATTGGCTTCGTGCCCTACTCCCCCCTGGGCCACGGTTTTCTCACCGGCAACATCGACTCGGCCAACCAGTTGCTCGCCGACGACTGGCGCAAGAACAACCCCCGTTTCCAGGGCGAGAATCTCCAGCTCAACCTGCGCATCGTGTCTGAAGTGAAGGCCGTCGCCGCGCAGGCGCAGGCTACCGCCGCCCAGGTGGCGCTGGCCTGGCTGCTGGCGCAGGGCGACGACATCGCCCCGATTCCCGGCACCAAGCGCGTGGCCCGCGTCGAGGAAAATACCGCCGCCGATGGCCTCGTGCTGAGCGCGGAACAGCTCGAACGGCTCAACCACCTCACCCCGGCCGCCGGCGAGCGCCACAACGAAGCGTCCATGGCCGCTATCGACCGATGAGCCAGCCCTTCACTCAGTCGGCGGGCAAACAACGCGTCGTCGTTATCGGCGGCAGCGGCCACGTAGGCACTTTTCTGGTGCCGCGGCTGGTAGTGGCGGGTTACCAGGTGGTCGTGGTCAGCCGCAGCCAGCGACAGCCCTACCAGGCCCACGGTGCGTGGGCCGCCGTGGAGCAGCATGCCATCGACCGTGAGGCGGCCGAGGCAGCGGGTACGTTCGGCGCGCAGGTGCTGGCCCTGCGCCCGGCCATTGTTATCGACCTGATTTGCTTCACGCTCGCTAGCGCCCGCCACCTGGTGGAAGCCCTGCGCGGCCAGGTGCAGCACCTGCTGCACTGCGGCAGCATCTGGGTGCACGGGCCGAGCGCCGTGGTACCCACCACGGAGGCCCAGCCGCGGACCCCCTTCGGCGAATACGGCCTCCAGAAGGCCGCCATCGAAGCGTACCTGCTCGATGAGGCGCGGCGGACCGGCTTCCCGGCCACGGTGCTGCACCCGGGCCATATCGTGGGGCCGGGGTGGGTCCCGCTGAACCCGGCCGGCCACTTCAACCCGGCTGTGTTCACGCAGCTGGCGGCCGGCGCGGAGCTGGTCCTGCCCAACCTGGGCCTGGAAACGGTACACCACGTGCACGCCGACGATGTGGCGCAGGCCTTCGAGCTGGCCCTCGCGCACTGGGGCGCGGCCGTGGGCGAAAGCTTTCACGTCGTGTCACCGGCAGCCCTTACCCTGCGCGGCTACGCCGAGGCGGTGGCGGGGTGGTTTGGCCAGCCCACCCGCCTGGCCTTCCAGCCGTGGCCGGAGTGGCGCACCAACGTGCCGCCGGCCGAGGCGGACGCCACCTGGGACCACCTCGCCCACAGTCCTAATTGCAGCCTGGCCAAGGCCGAACGCCTGCTCGGGTATCACCCGCGCTACTCCTCGCTGCAAGCCGTCTACGAGTCCGTGCAGTGGCTCATCAAGGACGGACAGGTACAGGTGACTGCCTAGGCAGGCCGGTTCCTGCTACTACCGCCGTGAAACTTACCCGCCATAACATGTACTGGATAATCGCCGCCATCGCTGCCCTGGGGGTAGTGGGCAACCTCTCGGGCGTGACGCTCATCGACTACCGGCAATATAAGCGCAATGCAAAGCTGGTCAGGTCATTTCGCCTCACGCAACAGCCCTCCAACACGCTGGTCGTCTACTTCTCCCGCTCCGGCAATACGGAACTGATGGCCTACCAGCTTGCGGAAGCCAAGCGGGCGCACGTGCTTAACATCGAGGCCAGTGACTATAAAATCGGCTTCACCGGCTGGCGGCACGCCATGCGGGATGCCCGCCACACGAAAGCCGTCATCAGCACCCAACCCGTGCCCCTGGCAGCATACGATACCCTTTACATCGGCGCGCCCATCTGGCTCTACAGCCCCGCGCCGCCGGTGTTCGAGTTCGTGAGAACCCATGACCTCACGGGCAAGAAAGTTATTTTGTTTAATAGCCTGAACAGCAAATTCGAGCAGCGTTACATTGATGAATTTGCAGCCCTGGTCCGCCAACAGGGGGGCGAATTTGTCCAGCATCTCTACATCATCCGGGGCCGGATGACCCGGCAGCTTGACCCGCAGGCTTTTCTGGATACGGTGAAAGCTCGGGTAAACCCTTAACCGCGGGCGGCCCGGCTGATTGATTTGTGCACAAAGTGGTTTGATTGGTATTATCTCACCGCTCCTGGGCTGGGGGACCTTTGTACTACTTCGGCAAGGCGCTGGCCCACCGGGCCTAGCTCATAAAGAAGCCGACCAGCGGCCTTCCCAAATTCACTCCATTTCAGGTGGGGGATTCCCCTTACCATCCGACACATTACCATGGCAGACAAGAAAGTATGGCTGATTACCGGCGCGGGCCGGGGAATGGGCCTCGACATTACCAAAGCAGTATTGGCCGCCGGTCACTCGGTCGTAGCCACTGGCCGCAACAAGGAGAAAGTAGCCCAGGCCATCGGTGAGGCCGCTGACCTGCTGGTCGTGACGCTCGACATCACCAAGCCCGCCGATGCGCAAGCCGCCGTGCAGGCTGCCGTCGACCGGTTCGGTCGCATTGACGTGCTGGTCAACAATGCCGCTAACTTCTACGCTGGCTTCTTCGAGGAGCTGAGCCAGGAAGAGATTGAAAAGCAGGTATCGACCAGCCTCTTCGGGCCGATGAACGTGACGCGGGCCGTGCTGCCGGTGTTGCGTCAGCAAAAAGCCGGGCAGATTGTCACCATCTCCTCTACGGCTGGCCTCGTGGGCTTCGAGTTCGGCACGGCCTACGCCGCCTCCAAATTTGGCCTGGAAGGCTGGATGCAGTCGCTGCAAGCCGAAGTAGCGCCCTTTGGCATTGAAACCATGGTGGTCAACCCGGGCTTTTTCCGCACCGAGCTGCTCACGGAGGAGTCGACCAATTTTGCCGACAACCCCATTGCCGCCTACGACGAGCGCCGCGAAGCGCAGATGCAGTTCTGGAAGGGCTCGAACGGCCAGCAGCCCGGCGACCCGGCCAAGCTTGCCCAGGCTTTGTTAACCGTTGTTAGCGCCGAGCAGCCGCCCCGCCGCTTCCTGGCCGGCGCCGATGCCGTGGGCACCGCCGACCACGTCGCCAGCGAATTGCAGCAGCAGGCCAATGCCTACCGGGAACTCTCGTCGTCGCTCGGTCACGAGGAGTCGGCGGCTAACCCTAGCTAGTAGTAAGTAAGTGTACGTAACGCTCGTTCAAGCTAAACGGGGCAGCCAGCAAGATGCCGGTTACCCCGTTTTTTTGCGAGCGGCCAACAGCTTTTTCCTTGGTTCTTTCGTTGACCTTCTATCATGTCTACTACTCTTTCTTCTTCATCGCTTTCGGCTATCTACCCAAGCACCTCGCCCGCCGGAGGTGAAATCACGGTCTTGACCATGCAGGAGGCTGAATGCGGCATGGGCCACTACGACCGGCGCGACGTCTTCAAGTGCGTGCTGGTAGTGCAGGGGGCCAACGAGCTGCACTACGCCACCCGTAGCTACCGCATCGATAAGCCCGCGCTGGTGTTTACCAACCGCCTCGTGCCGTTTTCCTGGGAGCCGGTAGCCGATACGGGCGAGCAGCAAGGTTTCATCTGCGCCTACACCGAGCCCTTCCTGCACTCGGCCATGCGCGGCGTGAGCCTGAAAGATTCCGTGCTCTACCGGGTGGACGGGAATCCGGTGTATTATCTGAACGAGGAGCAACTGCGCTACCTCACCGAGCTCTTTACCCGGATGCGGCGGGATTTCGCGACTGATTATGCCCACAAGGATGACCTGCTGCGTAACCAGCTCTCGCTCATCATTCACGAGGCAGCGCAATTACAGCCCGCCAGTCCGTACCCGGCCGTAGCTACTAATGCAGCGGAGCGCGTAACGAACCTGTTTTCGACGCTGCTGGAAATTCAATTTCCAGTGACCAAACAGTACCACGAACCCATTCTCAAAAATGCGCAGGAGTATGCGGACCGGCTGGCCATCCACGTCAATAGCCTGAACCGGGCAGTGAAAGAGGTGACGGGCAAACCGACAACGGCGCACATTGCCGAGCGCCTCGTTAGCGAAGCCAAAGTCCTCTTGCAGCATCAGGACTGGAGCGTGAGTGAGATTGCGGACAGCCTAGGCTTTGAGTACCCAACCTACTTTCACCGCTTTTTCAAGAAGCATACCGGCACTACCCCACTGACCTTTCGCCACGCGGGGTAGCAGTAGCTTAGCGGGTATAAGTGGGCCCTGTTGCCAGAGTGAGCTTGTTGAACTATAGATTGTACTGGCCTTTAGTCAAGGGAAGCGTACAGTCCTGTACGCTTCCCACCAAAGTGAGCCAATCAGCTACAGGAAAAGTCTTCGTTTGGTGAGTAAGGTAAGTGATTTCGCGAAGTTCAGATAGGTAGCGATAAGGAAACGTTATTCCTCCTTACCTCTTGGGTGCTCCACCAGTTCAGCTAGTGCCAGACCACTCCTATTATTAAGGAGTAGTAATCCAATGCGGTCAGCGAACCAAGTGTCGCTAACTCTTCTCTTCGCGTTACAAAAGCTATCTGGACTACATCGACTCTTTATCGAGAATTTAGGTATCATAAGTGTTAGTTATGATACATAAACTCTCGACAAAGAATTGAGGTAGTTCTCTCCAGCTTTGATAACTCTAAGTGAGGAATTGGGAGCTGGCCTTAAAAGAAGGCTAGTAACATTTAAAGGCCAGCAATGTCACCTCCCCCTAAAAGGCGCGCCGGATAGCGCTAATCACGTGGCATGGTAAGATGCAACGTTCTTAGAATGCCACCTGGGCTCTGATTTACACCTAAACTTCCTGTTTGGCTAGTTCAAACGGGCTGGTATATAAAAAGGCGCGGTACAAAAGCTTCAAGCATCAGACAATTCCCTATCCTACTGCTACCTCCTTCCTAAACCTCACTTAACCTAGGAAAGCGCGTGTCTGCCTTTGGGAGCCGATTACGTAAAACGGGCCACAGTAGCAAGGTGACCAGCACGGGCATCACCAGCGCCGAGAGCCAGAACCCGTGGAACATGCTCGCCTGCTGCGCCTGTCTAGCTTGTAAACGGGCCAACTCGGTGGCGATGCTGGCGGCACTATTCCCCGCCGCAGTCAGCTCCGTCCGCTTCAAGGCCAACACGGCGGAAAACCAGGTGGGATTGATAACGGTATGGTACAGATATAGATAAGGCCGGTAGAGCAGCTCGGCCAGCGCCATCACCCCCACGCCGAGGGCTACGCGCTGCACCCCACTGAGGTGGCCTTGCCGGCGCTGCTGGTGGGTAGCGGCGGCGATGCAGCCGACCGGCAACAGCACCACGGCTAGGTCTAGGTATTGCCCGGTGGCGAGGTGCGTCGTATCCAGGCGGGTGAGCCACATCAGGGTGGTGTAGAGCCCGAGCAGGAGCCCCAGCAGCAAGCCGTAGGTAAGGAGGGTGCGCAGAAAAGGCATAAGCGTTGGCCAGAGAATGGACGGGAAGTACCAGCAGGCTTCTCCCAGCTGGGTACCGCAAAGAAAAGCGGCTTCTTGGGGCCCCAAGGGCTATTTTCGACCATTACCAGCTGTTATTCGACGCCTTCGTTGCGCATGGCAAAAGAGGCGATAACTGGCAACTGCCGAGAAAAAAGCCCTAGGTGTCGAATAAGACCCATGCGGTCGCCGCCCCCCTCGTGGGCGGCGGTATACTTGTGCTTTGTTTGCCAGCTGCTCTATGCGTTTGTTTCTTTATCGGTATCGGGTATTGCTGCTGCATCTCGCATTCTGGGGCGTTTACTTCTCGTTTTATTTCTACCAAATCCAGCACGAATACGGGTGGCGGCAGGCCGTGCCCTGGGCCCTGGTGCCGCTGGTCGGCAATGCGCTGGTGGCCTACCTAAACTATGGCTATCTACTGCCCCGGTGGCTGGCCCACCAGCGCACCGGGCGCTACCTGCTGGAACTCACTGGGGCCCTGGTGCTGAGTGTAGTCCTGCGGGTAAAAGCCATGCAGTACTTCGCGCCGACAGGCCTGCTCTCTGCCCTGCCGCCCGCCTACCTACACTCGCTCAGCTTTGTGGTGGCGACGGCCGTCGGCACGTTGACCGTCGTCTTGTTTATCGCCATGCTGCGCTTCTCCGTAGATTGGTTTGCCTTAGAAGCCAAAACCTTCGCGCTGGAAGCCAAAACCAAGGCCCTGGAAAATGCGCAGCTGCTCACCGAGCTCCAGTTTCTCAAAGCTCAGATTAATCCGCATTTCCTCTTCAACACGCTCAACAACCTGTATTACCTGGCTTACACCCAGTCGCCCAAAACGCCCGACGTGGTGGCCCAGCTCGCACAGATGATGCGCTACCTGCTGGAGGAATCCAACCAGCCCACCGTGCCGCTCAGCCAGGAAATCGCCTTTATGCGCAGCTACCTCAGCCTAGAGCAGCTCCGGCTCAATAGCCCCGTGGCCATTCACTTTGAGGTGGAGGGCGAGCCAGCCGAGGTGGCAGTAGCTCCGCTGCTGCTCATGACTTTCCTGGAAAACGCCTTCAAGCACGGCGTGCGCGACGAGGACCCAGCCGCCTGGGTGCGGGTGCACTTGCGGGTGACCCCCACCACCTGCGCGTACACGGTGGCCAATGGCCGCCTGCCCGCACGCAGTGCCGCGCCGCTGCCCGGTACGGGGCTGCTCAACGTGCGGCGGCGGCTGGCCCTGGCCTACCCCGACCGGCACGAGTTGCGCCTAGACGACACGCCGGACCACTTTCTCGTGCACCTCACCCTACACCTAGCATGAGCCTGCGCTGCCTCATCGTAGACGACGAGCCTCTGGCCCGTCACCTACTCACCGACTACGTGGGCAAGGTGTCCTTTCTGACGCTGCACGCTGCCTGCGCCAGTCCACTGGCCGCCCTGGATATGCTGCGCACCACGCCCATCGACCTACTGCTGCTGGATGTGCACATGCCCGAACTCACCGGGCTGGAATTGCTTCGCACCCTGCCCCGTCCGCCCTTGGTCATTCTCACCACCGCCCATTCGCAGTATGCCCTGCAGGGCTACGAGGTGGACGCGGTGGATTACCTGCTCAAGCCCATTACGTTCGAGCGGTTTTTGCGGGCGGCGCACAAGGCCTACGACCGGCGGCCCACCCTAGCTGCATCGCCGCCGCTGGCGCTACCCCCCGCCGAATCCACCTTTCTGTTTCTAAAAGACGGGGCCCGACAGCACAAGGTCGTGTGGGACGAGCTGCTGTTCGTGGAAGGATTGCGCGATTACGTGGCGGTCCATACCCGCTCGCAGAAGATAATTAGCCTCTTGCGAATCAAGGCCTTGGTAGAGCAATTGCCCGCCGACCGCTTCGTGCGCATTCACCATTCTTATATCGTGGCCCTGGCCGGTATTGAAACGATTGACAAGGATAAAGTGCTGGTCGGCGGCCGGTGGCTGCCCGTCAGCGAGTCCTACCGGCGGGCGTTCCGTGCCTTTGTGGCGCGCTACCGCTGTGCGCCCTGATTTGCTTACTCACCGAAAGAGGATAGCGGGCCGCGTAGCCTTAGTTGTCTTACTTACCCCCTAATAGACCAATATATGAATCGTCGTCAGGCCTTGCAGGTAGGCGTTTCCCTACTCGCTGCCCCGGCGGTGTGGGGCCGTCAGCCAAGCGCCCAACCCTGGGAGCCGGAATTTGCCACGTTTGTGCGCGCTGGGTTAGCCCAGACGCACACGCCCGGCCTAAGCGTGGCCATCGTGCGGGCCGGGCGGACGGTGTTCACGGCTGGCTACGGATTGGCCGATGTAGCTGCCGCCCGCCCGGTGACACCTGACACGGCCTTTCACATTGCCTCGGTCAGCAAAGTGGTCACGGGGACTGCCCTATTGCAGCTGCTGGAGCAGCGCAAATACCACCTCGACGAGCCCATCGGGCCGTACCTGGACTTTCCCGTCCGGCACCCTAGGTTCCCCGACGTGCCGATTACGTTTCGGCACTTGTTCACGCATACCTCCGGCATTTCGGATGTACGCTACGGCCGAACGCCGGCCTTCAGCGTGGTGGGGGACCCCACCTTGCCCCTGCGCGACTTCTTGGTGGGCTACCTTACCCCCGGTGGGGCTTGGTACACCGCCGAGGACTGCTTTACCGCCGCGCCTCCGGGCCAGCAGTGGCAATACAGCAACGTGGCCATTGCCCTGCTGGGCTACCTGGCCGGCCGGGTGGGCCCTAACCCCCTGGAGACGCTGACGCAGCAACAGCTATTTCAGCCGCTGGGTGCCCGCCACACGGCCTGGAAACTTGCCGCCATTCCCGCTCATCACTTGGCCAAACCTTACCAGTGGGCGGAGGGGCAACTGCGCGAGCTGCCACCGACGGGCTATCCCGACTGGCCGGCGGGCTCGCTCCGGAGCTCGGCGCGGGATTTTGCCCGCCTACTAGAAGTGTTCACCAATGAGGGCGTGAGCCGGCGGCATCGGTACCTGCAACCCGAAACGCTGCACACCTTCCTGGCGCCGCAGCCCGCCCTGGCGGTCGTGCCTGGCAATAGCACGATTCAACAAGCGCTCATCTGGCTCCGGCGCGAGGTGAATGGTACCCCGCTGGCGAGCCACAGCGGCGGTGACCCCGGCGCGGATTCCGTGGTTTGTCTGGACCTAGCCCACCACACGGGCGTGCTCGTCTTCGCCAATGCCACGGGCAACCCGGCCTTCCGCGCTTTTCAGAAAGAAGTCGTCCTGCGCTTACTGGAGCGGGCACCTACTGCCTAGCGGTGCCTAGGACAAAGCGCAACGTAACGGCGGCGTATTTCCCGTCACAGTACTCCCTGAATTCCCATGTCCATTTTCTACGATTCGCTTACCCCGTTCTACCATCTTATCTACCCAGATTGGCCGGCGAGTATGCGCCAACAAGGGCCCCATTGATCAGCCTTCCTTTTTCTTACACCTAATGATAGGTAAGGTTGCGCTTTACTTATCGCTACCTAGCTGACTGGAGTGTAACCAGTCACCTCCCCCCCGACAAGGAAGAATTTCTGGGCGGTGGTCTATTAAGAGGTGAAAAGCGTAGGAGGGATTATGGTTTACACGCAACATCTATGTGCCCAATGTGGCAGCGAACCTATTCGGCGCAATGGTCCGAGCCAAGGGCATGCCGAATATCAGTGTAAAGCCTGTGGCTACCAAGCGCGTTTTACGCCCGCTGCTGTCGCCAAAGCCGCCCAATATGCCCAGGTGGAAAAACTGTTAAGTAGAACGCAACTCCCAACGTAGCATTGTGCACGCCACGGGCGTGGCGCGCGTGACGGTGGCTAAGCTGCTAAAAAAAGCGCGGGCAGCTTCGCCCCCGCTGCCCCGACTGCGGCGGAAGAAGTTTTAGAAAAAACGCTGTAAAGCGCATAAGGTCTGGCTCTTGCTTGCGGTCGAACGCGCCAGTCGGCGCATCGTGGCGTGGGTTTTGGGCAACCGCAGTGCTCAAACGGCGCAGCGGCTGTGGCAAGCCTTGCCGCGTCGCTACCGCCGCCACTGCTGGTATTTTACCGACCGCTGGAATGCCTATACAAACGTGCTGCCCCGCTGGCGACACCGCCCGTATCTGAAAGGCGAAGGGCAAACCAGTATTGTCGAAGCTAGTAATTGCTCCTTACGGCAGCGGTGCGGTATGCTGGTGCGCAAATCCTGCTCCTTTAGCAAAAGTTTGGCAATCCATACTGCCCGCATTAAAATCGTTATCGATAACTACACTCTCACCTTAAATTAGACCACCACCCAAGAAACAACTGCTGTAGCTACCGGTTCTCCCCCACATCGCCTTAAGTAAAGCGAGGCCAAACGAGGAACATCATGGAGAATATCGAAAATAAAGTAGTCGTCATCACGGGCGCTAGCAGCGGGCTGGGCGAAACTACGGCTCGCCATTTGGCCAGCAAAGGTGCCGCCGTAGTGCTAGGCGCGCGCCGCCTCGAAAACCTGGAAAAAATTGCTGCCGATATTCGCGCCGCAGGCGGAAAGGTAGAGATTCTGCAAACCGACGTAACCAAAGCCGAAGAAGTAAAAGCCTTGGTTGATAAGGCTGTAGAAGCGTTTGGTCGCCTCGACGTTATCATCAACAACGCCGGCCTGATGGCCATTGCGCCCATGAGTGCCACCAAGGTGGACGAGTGGAACAGCATGATTGACATCAACATCAAAGGCGTGCTCTACGGTATCGCGGCCGCCTTGCCCGTGTTCGAGCAGCAAAAGTCCGGGCACTTTATCAATATCTCGTCGGTGGCGGGCATCAAAGTGTTCAGCCCCGGCGGCACCGTGTACAGCGGCACCAAATACGCCGTGCGGGCCATATCCGACGGGCTGCGCCACGAAGTAGGCGGCAGCATTCGCGTCACCAGCATCGAGCCCGGCGCGGTAGAGTCGGAGCTACAGCACGGCAGCTCGCACGAGGAAAGTGCCAAGGGCGTGGTAGAGTTCTACAAACAGGCTATTCCAGCGTCGTCAGTGGCCCGGGCCATTGCGTTCGCCATCGAGCAGCCCGCCGAGGTAGATATCAACGAAATTGTGCTACGCCCCACGGTGCAGGAGTTTTAAGCACGTCGTCCATATCTGGTAGCTCAAAGCGCCTGTCAGGTTGAGCTGGCGCAGCATCTTCCGTTAGAAATATGATTTCTCACGCGAAAAAATGCTGCGCCAGCTCAGCCTGACAGGCGCTTTAATATAGTAGGTAGGCTGGCTATTTTAGCAGCTCGTGCAGCGCGGTCTGCATCGAGAACGTCCGGTTGCCCGCTTCCTGAATGATAAGTGAGCCCGGCGCATCGAGCACCGCGTCCGAAACTTGGCCTTGGGTAAAAGGTTGGCACAAAAGCTAAACGGGCTGGCCAGTTCGTGCTGAGCATCACCGGCGTGACAAGGCCCGGTCCATACATGTCAGTCATGAGGAGCATTCTCGAGCGCATTCCAGTTCGCGGGTGGCGACGCAGTCTGTTGCGTATCGCTTCGGCAACTGACCTGCTCCCATCAAACTAGACCAAACTAAAGTAGAGAAATCAGGTGGCATGGTAAGATGCAGCGTTCTTAGAATGCCACGTGAGTAGTGCTATCCGGCGCGCCTTTAGGGGTTGTGAGATGCTAACCTCCTGCTTTGACTGGTCTTCTGTTAAGGCAAGCTTACAGGTTACCCACGAGCGTACTACCGCAGCAAAGCGTACTTCCTAGCCGGATACTCAGGCGCCCTACTTGCCAGGTAAGCGGAGCGCCGCCAGCGCTCAACTCACCCAGTCGCCAGCGGCTTCGGGCTGATGCAGAATGGCTTCTACCCAGTAGGTTGCCCGCCCCCCAGCCACGGGCCACCCGATTTGGTCGCCGAGCCGGCAGCCCAGCAAGGCCGTGCCAAGCGGCCCTAACACGGAGATTAGGTTAGCCTGGGCCGTCGCGCACTGCGGATATACTAGGGTGAGTACCAATTCAGCCTGACTGTGCATATCCCGGAGCTTTACTCGCGAATTCATCGTAATGATGTCGGGCAAAATCCCGGACGCGTCTACTAACTCGGCGCGGGCTAACTCCTGGCTCAGCGCAGCAACCGGGTCGCTGCCGTGCCCTTGACGCTCCTGCGCGACGAGGGTTAGCAGGCGCCCGTGGTCGAGCTTGGTGATGTGCAGGCGATTGCGCGGGAAGCCGGCTTTGCGGACGGCTGGCGGCGCGTTTTGCAGGGGGTGCGTCTTCATGAAAGCGTTGTAAGGATTGGGGGAAAGCGCGCAGGAACAGGCACTGACGTGCATCGGGCGCTAGCGCAGGTAATAGGACTCGGCGGGGAGGGGGACGGGTACTTGTGCTTCCCCCAAGAGCTGTTTGAGATTAATTTCTACGGTGCGAGCTAGGGCGGTGACCGGCGTATCGGTGGGGCGGTTGCTGAAGGGGTCCTGCAGGTAGCGGGCCGTGCGCTCCAGCAGAAAGTACGTCGTGGCAATGGTGAGCAGCAGCGGCACCTCCCAGTCGCCCACGGTCTCGACCAGGCTCAGCGACAACGTACCCAGGAAGAGGTAGATGAAGAAGTGAATGAGCAGCCGGTAGCTGGTCGGAAAGACCGTATTGCGAATGCGCTCGGCCCGACCCAGCGCATCACAGAGCCGGACCAGGGTGGCGTCTAGCTGCACGTGCTGAAAGGCGTTCAGGGCCCCCTGCCAATAGAGCGTCTTGAGCTGGTTGGTATGCAGCGCCAACAGGGCCAGCGGCTTGTTGGTGTGCGTCTGCAGGTACATCTGCTCCGCCTCGGCCAAGTACGAGGCCAGGCCTGCGCTCGCGTCGAGCCCGCGCAGCGCCTGGCCCAGGCTGTAGCACCAGGCTATCTGGCGATAAGCCAGGGCCTGCAGAGCTGCTGCCGGGCCGGGCGTGGGTAACTCCTCGCCCGCGATGAACCCCTGGGCCTGCAGCACCAGCGAGCGCGAATCGTTGATGATGGCCCCCCACACCTTGCGGGCCTCCCACCAGCGGTCGTACGATTGGCTGATGTTGAACGCCAACAGCAGCGAAATGCCGCCGCCCAGCACGGTGGCCAGCTGCAAGGGCAGCACCGGCAGGTAGCTGGCAAAGAAGTGCTTGAGCAGCTGAAAAACCCCCGACATGAGCAGCACCCAGCCCAGGTCGGGGTAAATATCCTTGAAAATGTAGCGGATGGGAAGCTTCGTATCCAGCAGCATAGCGTAGAGCGTAAAGAAGTAAACCTGGACCGCTGGCCTTGCCAAGTAGCAGGCAGTGCGCCGGTGGGCACCATTGCCAACCTGGTCCTAGGCCAGCTGGCGGCTAGCTGCCAACCAGCTTAACGGTTGTTCGGGGCAGAATAACGTACAACCCTGCAATTAATCTTCATTTATTCTTCATGAAAAAATTGCTTTTCGTTTTCGCCCTTGGCTTATCCGCCGCTGGCGCCTGGGCTTTTTACCCCCAGGCACCAGTAGCGGGGGGCTACCTGACCGTCATCGGCAGCGGCCGTCCCGGCACGAACTCCTCCAAACCGGAGCTCACCACCATTCAGCCCGATGGCCAGCTCCAGGTGCAGCGCCTATCCCACGTGAAGGTGAGCTCGGAGCGCGGCTCTACCGCCGCCGCCGTGGAGCTGCACCAAGCGGAGCTTTTAAAGATCAACAGCCTCTATGCCCAGGGCTGGCGCGTCGTGAACATCGCGCAAAGCACCGTCGGCATCGGCGCGACGACGGAGACGATCTATCTGCTGGAGAAGCGGTAAGCTAGCTAGGGTAGCGCCTGATAGCGCCATACGCTCCTGAGCTACCGGTCCAGGAAAGCAACCTAATGGAGGAACCTACTTTCACGAATGGAAAATACACGAACTGCCCGCCCACTTTCGCCCTCGCTGCCGGACCCTACGCCGCGTACTCTGCTAGGGGGTGTTTACAGTTAAGGTCGACCTTTGAGCATGAATAAAGACCGCAGCCTGTTGACCGATGCGCAGTGGGCGCGGCTTTCGCCGCTGCTGCCGGGCCAAGAAAGTTCGCCGGGTACGACGGCCAAAGACACGCGTTTGTTTGTTGAAGCTGTGCTCTGGAGAGCCCGCTGTGGGGTGTCGTGGCGCGATTTGCCTGTGGAACGGTTTGGCCCCTGGCACACGGTGTACGCCCGGTTTCGGCGCTGGCGCCAAGCCGGCGTGTGGCCGCAGGTACTGGCCCAGGTGCAAAACGCGACGGGCTTGCACCAACTCATGGTCGATTCCACCGCCGTACGGGCGCACCAGGTGGCAAGCGGCGCGAAAAAAAAGACAGTCCCGTCGGGCAGGCGCTCGGCCGCAGCCGGGGCGGGTTCACCACCAAGCTCCACCTGAGTTGCGATGCCTACGGCCGGATTTGTGCCCTGGCCCTGACCGGCGGTCAGGCCGGCGACTGCCTGCAAGCGCCGGGCCTGCTTGCCGGGCACCTGCGCCCGGGCCAGGCCGTACTGGCCGACCGGGCCTACGACGCCGGGTACGTGCGCACCCAAATCCAGCAAGCCGGGGCCACGGCCGTGATTCCCAGTAAAAAGAATCGCCTCATCCCGCTGGACCATGACACTGAAATGTATAAAGAGCGAAACCATATCGAACGGGCCATCAACGGCTTAAAACGCTTCCGGGCGGTGGCCACCCGCTTTGATAAACGCGCCGCCAACTATTTTGCCACCTGCTGCTTGATTGCCGCTCTGACGTGGCTCTGATTGTGAACACCCCCTAGTACTGGCCGGGGGTCTGGGCAGCCGCTACGGGGGCCTCAAGCAAATCGACGGCCTCACGGACCACGGCGAGGCCATTCTGGGGTTCTCGGTGTATGATGCGTTGGCGGCGGGGTTCAACAAATTCGTCTTTATTATCAATCGGCGCCTTCCAGCGGCGTTCACCGAGCGGCTGTCAGCGGTGCTGACCCAACGGCAGGCCCAGGGGCACTGGGTGGTGCAGGAGCCGGCCGTGGGGGTGCCGGCAGACATCGACTACCCCGACCGAACCAAGCCCTGGGGCACCGGCCAAGCCCTGCTGTGCGCGCAGGAAGCGATAGCCGAGCCGTTCACCGTTATCAACGCGGATGATTTTTACGGCCGCGAAATATATCCACTGGCCCTGCAGGCGATAGTTTCGGGGGCCGTCAATCCGTCGGCTTATCAACTCCTGGCCTTTCCAGTGGCCGCCACGCTGAGCGAGCAGGGTGTAGTGTCCAGAGGCATCTGCCAGGTTAGCAGTGATGGTTTGCTGCTGCGCATCACGGAGCAGCACAGCTTACAGCAGCAGAACGGGCAGGTGTTCTACGTGGAGGAGGGGCAGCGCCTGCCGCTGCCGCCCGATCGCCGGTGTCCATGAACTGCTGGGTTTTCCACCCGTCCGTGTTCGATCAGCTGCGCCCGCGTTTCGAGCGGTTTCTGCGCGCCGCCCCTGCCCCAGATAGCGAGTTTTATCTGCCGACCGCCGTGCAGACCCTACTCGCCGCAGGTAGTACCCAGGTGTGGGTGCTGCTTTCGCCCTCGCGCTGGCTGGGCGTCACCTACGCTGGCGACAAGGAAAAGCTGGTGGCGTTTGTGCGCCAGCAAGTTGCCCAGCACCGCTACCCAGCGCCCTTGTGGGGCTAACCACCGGCGCGCCCCGCACTGGCAGCCGCGCCGCTCAGCTGCCCGCTTCCAGCCAAAACCCGGTTCTAACGCCGGCCCCTGCGTACACCCCTTGTTTCCCTACTTCATGGACATTTCCCTCAATCCCCAAGCCGTTACCTACGCCACGCGCCTGATTCAGGACGGCACTACTTCTAATGAAGTAGGCGACTGGAGTGCGCACAATCCCAAGCCAGTCGAAGAAAACGCCTTTTTGGCCGACCATGAAATCGAGGAATATGGCAACTGGCACCTGGGCCTCGACATGAGCAAGGCGGTCCACATGAAGGGCCGCTACAAATTCCCCTGCGGCGACTTCAAAACCATCCGCCGCGATGGGCTGGTTGCGGCTAAGCAACGGGCCGCCCAGCAGGGCTACGCGGATATTGAGCAGGCCGCCGATAAGTTGTTGCTGTTGCTGACCCAATAGAACTAAAGGCTGGGCCTAGGCTGCTGGCGCTAGTTGTCCCGTCTACTCAAGCGGTCGGGTCTGTTGCAGACGGATAGACCCGCTGCCTAGTCCGGGAACCCAGCAACGCCCCGACCAGGGTTCCGTTTGTTCTTACAAACCCTAGCCTCAAATGCCCTGCATGGTTCAGCAAACGGCCCCGACCTAGTAGGACGGGGCCGTTTGCTATAGGAGGCCTTGGCAAGCGTTACACACTCAGAGGGAGTAGGGAAAAGAAAGCGCTATGTAGGTTTGCGTTATGTTTCGCGCTACTTACGCTACCGATTTAACCGATACCGAATGGCAACTACTTGAGCCTTATGTGCGCACCAGCGGCCTAGGTCGGCCGCCGTTGCATAGTAAGCGCGAGTTGCTCAATGCCATCTTCTACCAGTTGCGCGCTGGCGGGGCTTGACCCCTGCTGCCCCATGACCTGCCACCTTGGCGCACGGTGTACAAGCAGTTCGAGGCCTGGCGCGAGGACGGCACCTGGGACCGCTTGCTCACGGGCCTGCGCCAGCAGCTACGCCAACTCACCCGCGAGGCTGAACCGACGGCTGGGGCCATCGACTCGCAGTCCGTGCGCACGGGCAGTAAAAGGGGGGCTATCACGGCTGCGAGGCGGGTAAGCAATTAGCTGGGCGTAAGCGGCATATCGTGGTCGATACGCAAGGCTTGCCCCTGGCCGTGCTCGTGCAGGCGGCTAGTATCCAAGACCCTGTCGGGGCTGCCCCGGTACTGGTCGAGGCGAAGACCAACGCCCCGCAGTTGCAGCTACTCTGGGCCGACGCTCGTTACCAGGGGCCGCTGGTGGCCACCGCCGCCGCCGCGCTAGGCCTACGGGTGGAGGTGGTACGGGCCCCGCCCGGCACCAAAGGCTTCGTGGTGCTGTCCCGGCGCTGGGTCGTGGAGCGCAGTTTCGGCTGGCTCAGCAAGTACCGCCGCGTAGCGGGCCGGGACTACGAAACCAATCCGCGTGTGAGTGAGACTATTATCAAAGCCTGTTTTTGTCATCTAATGCTGCGCCGACTGGCCAAAGGACCTCCTCCTAAACATAGCAATTGAATTATCCTACTCCCTCTCAGAGAAGTTGTCAGCTTCCCTAGAAAGAAGACCAGTCTAGGCTAGGGCCTGACAGCTCAAGCGTAATCTAAAGCTACTCACCTTACCGAGCTATCGCTGAAGAAGCCAGTTTCGCTCGATCCAGATAGGTAGCGATAAGTAAACCGCGTCGCTACCTATGACAAATGATAAGAATTGAGACGATAAGCAATAACCTAGAGCGGAGTGCCGCCAGCCGAGGTTGAAAGAGGTGTCGAGGTAGTAAACCACCACCTCAGCTAACTAGTCAGACGGCAGCGGGCTGGGAAGTGTCGCTGCTGTGGAGTGCTGATAGAGCAGGGCAGCGGCCGCTTCCAAGAGCGGCTGGTCCGTCGTGCGCTCCTGACAGCGCTGTAGATCGTAGTGACACAACGTGCCATAAGGCTGGCCTTGCGCATCGCGAATGAGCACGCCGCAGTAGGATATGACGGGGGTGTCCACTAGACCGCTATACTGCGGGTCGGTGGCCACATCCAGGATTTCCAGCGGGGCTTGCTGGCGGCCGACCAGCGAGCAGAACGTCGCCGCCAGGGGCACGTCCTCCCGACGCACCAGCGGCTGATTACCATCTACTAGCACCTCACTCCGCAACACCGCGCCCTCAAAGCGGAACAGGCCAGTATACCGGTGGGGGGTGCGGCGGTTCAAATATGCGAGGGCGGCGTGCACGCCCTGCTGCTGCACCAGGGCCGCAAATTCGGTTAGTTCACGCGCTATGGCTTCTTCCATCACTTCTGTATGCTTTATACTTGTTATAACAAGCAAAGAATAAAAAGGACTAGTGACGTCCCTCAGTTGCAGGTGCTGCAACGGCAGTCGGGGTGGTAACGGGTTCCATAAGGACGCAAGCGCGTAGCGTTTAGCGCCTGGCTAAAGTAGCGGGTAGCACTACTTTTAGTGGCTAGTATCGGCTTCCCTGCCTCCTGGCCCTACCTTAGCATAGTGACAGTAGCCAACTTAGCGGGGACACTTAGCTGGCTCGCCCGTTGTCTTGCCCTGCCCTGTCGGACGCTACCCTGGCCCGAGCCGCCTTTATCGACCGCGTGCTAACCTCCCACTTTCCGGGAGAAGTAGCCAAGCGCTTGCGCTTTGCCGATGGGGAAGTGGCCGCCCTCTACACCTTAAGCCGAAAAGCGCCGCTGGACGTAGCCCAGCCGGTGCTGTTAGTGGTGGCTACCTTCCTCCCCCGCACTGACCCAGCCGGGGGTACATGACTTTGGCCTTGACTAGGCCGAGCAGCCAGTCGCCTCTCTGGCCGAGGCCCGGGAACGACTCGCCCAGTTTGACCAGGCGCAGGCCGCTCGCTTTCGCACCAGTTGCCGGGCCCACAAGGGGTGAAACCTGCGCACCGCTTACCCCTGACACTCTCGCAGCCACTGCTGCGCATCGGGTAAGTTGTCGAAGAGTTGGAGGTCAAAGGCGATGGAATCCGGTAGCCGGCTGGGCAGAATATCCGAGTGGCGGTCGGCTTGCCGCACATGCGCCACGTAGCGCAAGCCCAAGGCAACTGCCTGCGGCACCCACACCTCGGCTAGCCAGTCAAGACTATCAAACCAGGGCCCCCGTAGTTGGCTGTTGTCGTTGAGCAAGTACGGACTGGGGGTGAGCGCCGCGTGCTGTAAATAGGCCGCCGCGCCGCGCATGGCTTCGACGGGGTCGATGTACCCACTCCAGGTGGCGCGCAGCCATTGATGGGCTTCCTCGTAGGTAAGCCGGCAAGAACTGGCGTCACGTGGGTCTAGCTCAAGATTAAGAAGCATGCAGAATAGTTAAAGGCAGAAGCTAGCAGGAAGCTAGCGGCAAAATGCTGGTAAACGTCTTACGCCGCTAAAGTACGCGGTCACCCACCCTGTCGGCTTCCTGCCCCAGGCTGCTGGTGGTGGCGGAAGAAAGGTGCCAGCGGGTAAGCAGGAGCGTAGGCCAGGGCAAACAGTCTAGGCCTCGAAAAAGGCTGGGGTATCAGCCTAGTTGGAAGATGGGCCTATATCCTTATCCGCAGGCCGCTTTAGCCTATGGAGCAGGCTGCTATGCACAGGAGGAGAAGGTTTCCACTTATTTTTGAATCGGTGAATAACGAGTCTATTACTTATTTTCACGGGCCAAACTAGCTGATAGCCTGTTTATTTATACGATTTAATGACAAGTTTTACTTCTATCACTCCTGCCTCCTTCCCGATGGCTCTCAGCGGGCCTTACCCGTCTACCTATCTGCCGCCGACCACGCTCACCAAGGAGCAGATACTGCAGCGCAACCACGTGCGGATCATCGGGCACGGCAAACCACCGGTGCTGCTCTGCAACGGCTTTGGCTACACCCAGCGCGTGTGGCAGTCGCTGGCCACATCGCTGGCACACGACCACCAGGTGATTCTCTTTGACCACGTGGGCGTCGGCGCGGCGGACCCGGCGGCCTGCGACGCGGACAAGTACGCGCACCTAGCCGGCTATGCCCAGGATGTGCTCGACATCTGCCGGGTGCTAGAACTCGAGCAGGCCGTGCTGCTTGGTCATTCCGTGGGAGCTACGATTGCCCTGCTGGCGGCCAGCCAGGCCCCGGCCTACTTCGCCAAAGTAGTGCTGCTGACGCCCTCCCCGTGCTACCTCAATCAACCTGGCTACTACGGGGGCTACGAGCGGGCCGAGATCGAGCAGCTGCTCACGCTCATCCAGACCGACCACCAGGGGTGGGCCAACCTGTTTGTGGACCTGTTGCTCGGGCCCCTAGTAACACCGGAACTGGCCGCCGAAACCCACGAATTTCTGAGCGCCACGGCTTCCCCCATGGCCCAGCAGTTTGCCCGCGTAACCTTCCTCTCCGACCACCGGGCCGATATACCGGGCCTCTCCTTACCGACGCTGGTGGTGCAGTGTCTGGAAGATGCGATTGCTCCGGCTGAAGTGGGGGGCTATTTGGTGGCGCATCTGCCGAATGCCCAGTTGGTAACCTTGCCAGCCGCGGGGCACTGCCCCCAGGTAAGTTCCCCGTTAGCCACGCTGGCGGCCCTGCGGCCCTTTCTCCAACCAGGCGCCGACCGATGCTAAGCGGCCAGTAGGTTGTGTCAGGTAGGGAGCCGCTCCGAAAACGGACATATAGCACGTGAAGCTAGTTATCTTCTTGCTGGGCTGCAATTCTTGCAGTCAGAACTTCTTGCCCGTTTGCCGGAGCCACTAGCGGGGTAGTAGCTCCCGGTCTAAAATCGATACACCACCGCATTTATATTCATGCCCGCCCCCACGGAGGCCAGCACCACGTGGTCCCCGGGCTGCACTTGGTGCGCCGGTAGCTGCCCTTGTAGGAGTAAGTCCAGTAAGGTCGGCACCGTAGCCACCGAACTATTGCCCAGCCACGAGATGGTCATGGGCATCAACCCCAGGTCGGGCAGGGCTTCGCCGTAGAGCTGAAACAGGCGCTCGAGAATGGCCACGTCCATCTTTTCATTGGCTTGGTGAATCAATACCTTTCGAATCTGGCTCAGCGGCACCTGCGCCTTGTCCAAAGCCTGCTTGATGACGGCCGGCACGTGCAGCAAGGCGAACTCGTAGAGCTTGCGGCCTTCCATCTTCATAAACCGGTCGGCACTCTCCGGGTAAGCCGGGTCGTAGGACTGGCCCATGTGCAGTAAGCCAGCATACTGGTGGGCATAGGTTTGGGTGTGGTGCGCCAGTAGGCCCGCGTCAACGCTGGGACGTCCTTCCAGAATTACTGCCCCACTGCCGTCGCTAAAGAGCAGCGTATCGCGGTCGTGGGGGTCCACTACGCGCGAGAGGGTTTCGGTGCCAATCACCAGACAACGCTTGGCATCGCCGGCGCGCAGGTAGTAGTTGGCCTGAATGACCGCCTCCACCCAGCCCGGGCAGCCAAAGGCTAGGTCATAGGCCACACAATTAGGGTTCTGAATCGCTAAGCGAGCTTTGATGCGCGAGGCTAAGGAAGGGACTTGCTCCATCCGGTTAGCGCCGGACGCTACGTCTCCAAAGTTGTGGGCCACAATCAGGTAATCCAGGGTTTCGGCGTCGATGCCAGAGCTGGTCAGGGCCTGCTGAGCGGCCAAGAAGCCGAGGTCGGAGGCGACCTGGTCGGGTCGGGCGTAGCGGCGCGCCGCAATCCCGGTGATGGCTTGAAACTGGTGCAGCAGCGCCGTCGGTTCCTGCGGCAGGCGGGTGCCGGCTTTGGTAAAGAAGTGGGCGGCGCTAAAATCAGCATTGGGCCGCACCACTTCGGGCAGGCAGCTGCCAGTAGCCGCAATGAAAGACCGAATCATGAGCAGACAAGAAAAGAAGGCGCTTGGCGAAGCGCAGGTTGATGGGGAGCCTAGCGCATAAAGGTAAACTCCGCCGGTAGGTCTAGTCTGCAGAGCCTAGCAATAGCAGCCCGGATGAGCCAAAGTGAGCGAAGGAGGTCTCACTAGCGAGCCTCCTTCTTCGCCTCGCCTAAAGCGCCCAACGCTGATTGTCACTGGCTCACTTTACCGGGAAGCACACAGGGTTGGCAACTGCTGGGCTTGTAGCCAGTTGACGGCCGCTAGTTCTTCGGGAAAGAAGCGGTAGGTGAGCGGCAGTTCTTGCGCCTGCACCCGAATCGTGTCCATGGCTAAGTGGGCAAATACGTCGTGGGCCTGCACCACAGCCCCGTAGCGGTACTGGCCTTCCACAATGGTACGCGGCAACCAGCGCTCGACCACGTGCGCTTGCTCGGCGGGCAGATAGGGGGTCATCTGGCGCTGGTCGATGAGCAGCTTACCCAGGCGGTAACGGGAGAGCGCCCGCGTCACGTGGTGCAGGACCGCCGTAAACTCGTCGAAGCGACGGGGCCCGGGATGGTAGCGCAGCCGCACATGGTCGGCGTACTCCTGCACGACACCCGCGGCATTGGCAAAGTAGAGGGAAGTAGGAAGCAAGCTCATAAGATAATAAAAATACTGTCACGCTTACCCGGACAGAACGCAGCTGCTTATCGCCCAAGCAACCTGTTTCTCTCTGGCTAGCTGGGTGGCCAGAGGCAGACAGCGTAGTCACCCCTTCGCTACCGTAAGGCTTGATAAGCCGCCGCTATCCTGTATAAAGTACCAAGTAGCGACACCGCGATTCTGGCCCCCCTTAATACAAGAATCGTTGGGCCTTGGTAGAGGCTTTGAGCCACTGCCCACTGCGCCGTTGGCAGCGACGTTCCAGCAGCAGATTACGCGCCGCCAGCGGCACGCCGATGAGCCGGCCCACCAGCGTGACCTGGAGTAGCAGGAAGAGTACGCCCAACCCAGGACGCTTGTGTAGCAATAAGGACAAACCTGGGAATAGTACAGTTAATAACATATTATAGCCTAAAAATAGCTAGTTCATCCTATAAATATACTGCCCGCAATCAGCTATTTTACTACGCTGTTCTCCGCTCTTGATGGAGTAGCTAGGCGGCTGTTAGTACCGGCAAGCAGCAGCAGACGTTGGGTAGTCTTGGGCAGGCGGAGGCTAGGCTGTAACGCGCAGATACAAACGCTTGACTTGCTCGGCCCGAAAAGGTTTGCCGTAGCGGGTCACAAAGCGCAACCTATTCAACTTCTCCGCAATCTGGGAATAGTTGAACCCCTTCTCGCGTAGTAACAGGATGTGCGCGGACGCCCGCTCGTTGTGCTCATTGGCGTGCGCCGTAGCTACGCTCTGGTCTCGCCCTTTCTGGGTAGCCGCCGGCGTGAGGTTAGCCGGGGTGCCGAGCTGCGCACCCTGCGCTAGCTTGGCGGCCAGCGCCTCCTTGGTCCGCTTCGAGATGAGCTCCCGCTCGTGCTAGGCGAGCACGGCAAAGACCCCGACGGTAAGGGTATTGGCATCGGGCATGTCGCAGCAGACAAAGTCTACCCCCGCATCGCGGAGCTGGAAGATGAAGCCGGCGTTGCGCGAAAGCCGGTCAAGTTTGGCAATGAGTAGCGTCGCACCCTTCGCCTTGGCCAGAGCCATGGCGGCGGCCAGTTGCGGCCGCTGGTTTTGCTTACCTGACTCTACTTCGACAAACTCCCCCACCACGTGAGCCGTCTGGGTGAAGGTCCCCACCGCTGCTCGTTGCGCCTCGAGGCCGAGGCCGGACTGGCCTTGCTTCTGAGTGGAAACGCGCAAGTAGGCGATGTAGGATTTCACGAGGGAGGGGGAGTTCAGGCAAAAATACCCTCGGTTAGGTGAATTTCACAGTCGTTAAACGTACGTTTAACGTGTATTAAAATGTTGTTTATTAGTGTTTTATAACTAAATATCTAAAGCGGTTTTTATTCAATTGGCTCTATCGCTTAGCACCGCCTACGCGCAATGGAGTAGAAAAAGTAATTAACTGCATCCCATAAGCCTTTGAGGATGCACTAGTTGCTTATCACACTTCCTACTAATTATTGAGGGTAGACTTGCCAGTAAGTCTACTGCCTAGTTTCAGTATGGCCACGTTGCCTCACCTATGCTTCAACCCCGTTTGCGGCAGTCTCAGCAGCGTCGGCGCCGACGTCGCGTATCCTAGCCAGATTGTTCAGCGTGACAGTAGGGGGTGGGGTTTACCTGCTGCACTAAGATTCTACCCAGTTTTGGGAATGAACGCGGTCTAACGCTCGATTTCATCCTTGGAGCGATAAGTTGCCTACCGCTACCTATAAAATCCGATAAGATTAAGCTATCGCGTCAGCTTTCCTTCCAGGAAGCCGTCTGGCCAGCACTTGCCGGTGCGCTGCTAGTGAAGTACTACCCTCGCTTGCTTTTTGTAGTTTTGAACGATGGACAAAGCCCAAACTGTCGCGGACTTCTATCATACTTCGCTGGCCTTACTACCTGCCCCTATCCAACCGGGAATAGGGCACTTTCATGTGTTCGAGCTAGCGGATGTGGCCGAGGCCGAAACGAAGTGCTCTGCCTACGGCCGTCGGCTGTTCTATAAGATAAGCTTGCTGCCCGGCCGCAACACCTATCACTACGCCGACAAGTCCGTCCACACGGAGCAGAATGCCTTAATTTTCAGCAATCCGCAAGTACCCTATCAGTGGGACCTGCACGATCTGAAGCAGACTGGGTTATTCTGTGTCTTCACCGACCATTTCCTGGCTCAGCACGCGGCTTTCGCCCTACCCGAGTACCCTGTTTTTAAGCCGGGTGGCCAGGCCGTGTTCCAACTCACGGCGGCGCAGTACCAGGCGGCGACAGCCATCTTTGCCCACATGGTCACCGAACTGGCGGGCGACTACGTCTACAAGTACGAGGTGTTGCGCAACGCCACGTTAGACCTGATGCACCTGGCCATGCGCCTGCAGCCCGCCGCGACGCTACAGCCGCTGCCCGCCGCGGCCGCGGGTCGCATCACCGCTTTATTCCTGGAATTAGTGGAACGGCAGTTTCCCATCGAATCACCGGAGCAGCGGCTGCGCCTGCGGTTTCCCAGCCAGTTCGCTGACCAGCTAGCTGTGCACGTCAATCACTTAAATAAGGCCCTCAAGGAAGCCACGGGCCAGACCACCTCGGCCCTGCTGGCGGCCCGCCTGGCCCAGGAGGCCCGCACGCTGTTGACCCACACGCGCTGGTCGGTGTCCGAAATTGCGTGGTGCCTGGGCTTTGAAGAGTTGCCGCACTTCATCAACTTTTTCCAAAAGCAGGTGCACATGAGCCCCCGGGCTTTTCGCGGACAGTGACTTGATTCTGGCAGCTAATGGATTGGTTTTCGCAGCCGCGCCGTTTCACCCGCCGCTACTTTTGCCCTGGTCAACGCGGCCCCTACGGGAGCGGGCCGCGGTTGGCTAAGTGGCCCCCGGCGGGCGTAGCAAGCAGCAAGCGTCTCGGGCGCAAGGGCCCTACCTGAGTCAGGCCACTTATGCAAGCTAATCAATTGCCACTATGTACGTTATTACCGGAGCCACTAGCAACACGGGGAGCCTAGTTGCGCATCATCTGTTAGCGGCGGGCCAGCCGGTCCGGGTTATTGGCCGCAGCTTGGAGCGGCTGGCGCCGTTCCTGCGCAAGGGGGCTGAAGGGGTCGTGGCGGAGCCGATGGACGTGGCCGCACTGACCACCGCCTTGCAAGGGGCTACCGCTGCCTGGATTATGTTGCAACCCAACTATATCCCCGACTCGCCGGACTTTGCGGCCTATCAGGCGCAGGTAACGAGCGCCCTCACCCAAGCCATCGCGCACAGCCAGTTGCCCTACGCCGTTACGCTGAGCAGTTGGGGCGCCGACCAGCCGACGGGGACGGGACCCGTGGGAGGACTACACCGCTTGGAGCAACACCTCAATGCGCTGCCCGGGCTGCAGGTGCGCCACCTGCGCGCCGGCTATTTCATGGAAAATACGCTGGCCTATATTCCTGGTATTTTGGCCCATCAGCAAGTCGTCAGTCCCTTTCGTCCCGACCTGCCCCTGCCCTTTGTTGCCACCCGCGACATCAGTCGCGTCGCGGCGGAAACCCTGCTGCACCTGGCTTTTCGCGGCCAGAGTGTCGGCGAAATTCAGGGCCAGCGGGACCTGAGTAGTGCCGAAGCGACGGCCATTGTGGGGCGGGCCATTGGCTTGCCGAACTTGGGTTATCGCCAAAGCTCCGTGGCCGAGTTTGCCACGTCGCTCCGCACGGCCGGCGTCTCCGACAGTGTAACGGGTCTGATGGCCGAAGTAGTGACCGGGATCAATTCTGGTCACCTGCGCACCTCGCAGCCTCGCTCGGCCGCTACCACCACGCCTACTTCGTTTGAGCAGTTTGTGACCGATACGCTGGCCCCGGCTTATCAACGCACGTTGACGGCCCCGCCTACCGCCGCATAAGGAGGCCCTGCCATCGGTAGCAACTGTGGGGCAAGCTCGCCTCAGCGAAAGCCCCGCCGCCTACGCCTTGTCAGATGGCCCTAGGGTAGACAACCCACCTCTCTGGATTGGCGCAATGCTAAAAGGAAGGCAGCCACAAACGGGGCTACGCGATAGCTGCGTGAGTCGCAGCTCACTTGATAGGCTGACTGCTCTCTTTCGCAGGCGCTGAAATCGTACCTAGGCTAGCCCCTTGGTCACCTTTTCTGTGAGCAGACCCGTCACCGCGGTCGCTTACCAGCCCACGCGAGGGTCAAGAAGCAACGCTTCGTTTCAGGCGTTAGAGCGACCGAACTTCAGCTAGGGAGCGAAAAGTAAAGTGGGTCGCTCCTTTGATTCAAAGGGTAAGATGAGCTTCCAGACTGCCTACCCGCTCGGTCTGGCCATTGAAGCAGCCGGCTTACTGCTGCCAGCGTGCTAGATGGCTAAAGAAGCCAACAACCCGCACCAAGTGGTTCTGGTCGTTGAACTCCACAAAATCGGTGCCGTAGCTGGTCGAGCCATCTGGTTGTTGCAGCAGCCAATGGAACCGGCCAACTTGGTGGTACTCTTCCACGGCGCTGTTGAGGGGCAGGCGTGCCCCCGGCAGGGCGTGGTGAAAACCGGCAATCACGTCGAGCAAGGCCTCTACCCCGCGCACGGCGGGCGTTTGCGGGTCTTCGTATGTGGAGTCGGGCGTCCAGCAGTGCGCCAAGTGCGCCCGTTGCTGGTCCCGCTCGGTTTCGGCCCAGGCGGCGGTGTAGTGGTGAATGACGGCGAGGCGGTCGAGCGCAGGCATGGCAAATGAAGAAGGTAGTGAAGGAGCAAGCAAAGCTCCGAGGCGCCCCCCCTACTTTCACTTAAACTACTTTAAGAATGGCTCCCTACCCGCGCTTTTTGCGCAGCATACTCAAAAACTCGGGGGTGATGCCCAGAAAGGAGGCAATGTGCTTCTGGGCCACGCGCTGGTGCAACCGGGGATAGTAGCGCAGAAAGTGAGCGTAGCGCACCTCCGCCGTGAATTTGAGGCGTGCTTCGGCCTGCCGCTGCAGCAGCAGGTAGCCATGTTGAAACAGCAGCCGAAAGAAGCGCTCGAACTTGGGCACCTGCTCGCAGAGCTGCTCCAGCTGGTCGAGCCGTAAGTGAAGCACGTCGGTTTCTTCCAGCGCTTGCAGCGTTAGGGTGGTGGTCGGGGCCTCGGGGCGCTGAAAGTTGGTGCACCACCAGCCTTCGGTGGCAAAAGCCAGGCTGTGCTCCCGGCCGTGGGCATCGGTGGTGTAGGTGCGCACGCAGCCCCGCACCACAAACGTGAGCTGCGGGGGCCGCTGCCCGGCTTCGACCACCAGGCCAGCGCGGACGACGTGCTGCGGCACGAGCAGCGCCGTGAAGCTGGCGCATTCCTCGGCTGTAAGCGTGATGTGGCGGGCAACGTTGGCCAAAATAGCGGGGTACATCGGACGGTGTCAGCTTCTCTTGAAAGTAGGCCAGGGTGAGCCGGAGCCAGATAGCCGCAGCAAGGCTAAACGCACCCCTGCTTGTTTCGGTATCCCCGCTTCCAAGAGTCACCGGGTCGGGAGGCCAGATAGGTAGAGATAAGTAAACGTTATTTCTACCTCCTCCTTACCGAGTGGGCGTTCTACCAGTTCAACCAGAACTAGACCACGCCTTATAATTAAGCAGTAGTCCTCTTTCGTGAGCAGCGAACCAAGTGGCGTCAATTCTTGCCTTCAGTTTATAAAAGCTATCTGGGCCACGTCAACCCCTTGTCGGGACTTTAGCTATCATAATCCTTACTTATGAGCAGCAAGCTGATAAATTAGGGGAGGCTCCTCTACGAGGACTTTAGGTACGATAAGGGTTAGTTATCGTACCTAAAGTCCGCGGCGTACATTTGACCGATAAAACCTGTTTTCCCGGCTCGGACTGTCCGAAACCGGGTCTTGCTACTCAGTATATATATAGGCACCCGTGGCCGGCTTCTGGCTGACCGCGCCGCTGGCCCTGATGATGGAACCAAAGGGAAAGAAAGAATTGTCGGCAACCACTGCGACTTCGGTGCCAGCGCTGGCCCTGGCCGACCTCTCGGGCAACGTGGCCCCCGACGTGGCGCGCTTTCTGGAACTCGGCCTGGAGGGCGCGGAGAATACCCGCTTGGCGTATGCTACCGACCTAGTCACGTTTGAGGCGTATTGCCTGACGCACCAGCTCACCCCGTACCCGGCCGCCGTCACGACGCTCGCCGGCTACGTCGCCCACCTAGCCAATCTGCCGCGCAAGCTGGCCACCATCACTAGGCACTTGGCCGCTATTCAGAAGAAGCACCAGATGCTCGGACTCCCCTCGGCCGTGGGGTCGCCTTCCCTGGATGTAGTCCTGAAAGGCGTGGCCCGCGTGGTAGGCAAGCGACAAAAGCAAGCGCCGGCTTTCAGCGTGACCGACCTTAAGAGTGCCATCAAGGCGCTCGACTTGGAAACAGCGGCCGGCATCCGGGACCGAGCGCTGCTGCTGCTCGGCTTCGCGGGAGCCTTCCGGCGCTCGGAACTGGTGGCCCTCGACCTAGAGCAAATCGAATTGACCGATGCGGCCCTGGTGCTGCACATGGCCAAAAGCAAAACCAACCAGACAGGGGAAGTGGAAGACAAAGCCGTTTTCTACGCCGGAAACCCGCTTTTCTGCCCTGTGCGGGCTTTTCAGGACTGGCACAGGCTGCTGGGCCGCACGTCGGGGCCGGTGTTCGTATCGCTCGTGCGGGGCAAAAAGGCCGGAGAAGCGGTACCTACTACTAAAAGGCTCTCCGATGTGCGGGTAAACCGGCTGGTCAAGCTGCACTTAGGCAAAAAATACTCGGCGCACTCATTACGAGCCTCATTTATCACCACGGCCAAGCTCAACGGCCAATCCAATGAGTTCATCAAAAATCAGACGAAGCAGAAAACCGATGTAATGATTAGCCGCTACTCCCGCCTGGGAGACGTTATCAAGTATAATGCGGCCTATTCACTAGGACTATAGAATAACGTACTTCATTGTAACTGTTTAGCTAAGCGCAGCCTATTTTCAGAATTTTTGACTAAATTTATTAGCTCTTGCTAACCAATCCACTGCTTCTGGTCTCTGTATGAAATATAAAGTTTTTGTCAGTTCGACCATTAATGACTTGATGAACGAGCGAGTTGCAGCTGAGAAAGCTATTATCGCCGTGCAATGTGAGCCCCGAATGTCTGACAAGACTTTTACAGCGGTGGATGCCAATTCCTTCGATGCGTGCATGACGGAGTTGGAAGAGTCAGACATCTATATTCTAATTCTAGGAGAACGGTATGGCTGGGAGTACAAGGGTAAATCAGTCACAGAATGGGAATATCTCAAGGCCATCGAGCTGAAAAAACCACGCATCGTTTTCAATTTGGCCTACATACGAAACCGAGAGGTTAAACAGAATGAATTCATCAATGGTGTTGGTGATTTTGATGCTGGCCGTTTCTGGAAAACTGCGAAAGATGTCTTCGAGTTGCGGGATGAAATCGAAAAAGCCCTCCCGCCAATCATTGATAAGCTCAACCGTGAAAAAGTACACCTGACTGAAACAGTCATTTCCAATCTCATTCCTATTCGATTTTCACCACGTATTCAGACCGCCCGCATCAATTATAAGCGGGATGAGATAATCAAGCAGTCTAAAGGGACGACTTGGAAGCTTACCTATCGGTCGGGGGAAGCAATTGTGGCGGCCCGTGCAATGGAATTGGCCGCTGGTGATACGTTCGGCGACAAACACTTTGACTTTTTAGTTAAAGGGGAGATTCTCTACACATTTTCAGATTTATCGCATACGTCGAGCCCTTATCGAAAAATCATTGACCTCGGCACAATTGAGGAGATTGCGGTAACTGACCTGACCGCTACACTTGACGGAGAAAACATCTTGAAGTATCTACTCCGCAACGTGGTGCGCCACAAGCTGGCTTCTCAGCATGTGGCTTATATGGCGGAAGAGAACCTGTTCTACTTTGGTGGAAAACCAGTGATGTCGGACGTTTCCATTGGCTGGGGGGAGAATAAGAACGCCCAGCGAAATGTAATCACGCAGATATGGAGCAAGGAGAAACTCGTGGATGGAGTCAAGCAGCCTCCGCACATCGTTTGCTTCCGCCATTTTGCAATGCGCATCACCTTTCCAGTACTTGGTGGCAAGTGGTATGCTTGCATCAATCCCACCTATATCTGTACCAGTGCCAATGGTAACGGCCGCCACAAAAGCCGGTTTTCAGAGCACTATGTGACAGGCAAGAAGAAGTTGGAGAACAACGATGCCGTTTATCAAAATGTGCGGTGTTGGGCCTGGTACCTTTCACCAAACTATGGCAGCTTCACGCCCTATCCGCATTTACAGTTTGAGCCGGCGGTAACATTTGACGAAATGCCTTACCTGAATGACCAAAAATGGGTGCCGAATAAGAAGGCCGAAGAAAAAAAAGCAAATACCGAGGTAGAGCTATCAAGCATCAAGCCCGGCGAGACTTTCAGTTTGGGCTTTTAGCAATTTTACTTATGACCAGCCACTTCCTTACGGAGCCCGAATTAGTATTTGCTAGTAGCTTACATATTTGCCCGAAAGCTGGCATCAGAAGCTTTGGCGTTTACGACTTAGACCAATTGCGACCGGATAGCATTAAAGTTGCAGTCGTCGGTTTAGCCGAAAGTGTAGATAAGGTGGTCGAGTGGCTCGACAAGTCTACTTTCGCTGTGGGTGGAAAGCAGTCCAACCAGCCTAATCTTTTTCCTTCTTTTCCAGGATTCAATCCCGAAACATCTTTTAGCTCAAAAATCAAATACGACGAGAGTTACATTCGTCGCATTAGTAATAGAGTGTTCAACGAAGCTCTTGCCGAGACTGAACACAATACGTTGCTAGACAAGCTAGTCAACTTGTATTTAGCAGAAATCGAGTTCATTGCTAAAAATAAAAAGGCAGATGTTATCCTGTGTGCTCTTCCCGAAAAGCATATTCAGGTCATTCTAAGCAGTGCTGGCCTTGACGATGAGAATGACGCTGCAACTGAACCAGAGCCAGAAGCACCAGTAGAGGTGACTGAGGATGCGGCTGGCGAGCCGGATGACGAAGAAGATGACGATGAGGTAGACAAGAACTTTCGCCACCTATTGAAGGCACGGGCAATGCAATACGGCATTCCCCTGCAACTCGTGCGGGACCGCATTGGCAAGCCGACACGGGAGATGCAGGACCCAGCTACTATTGCTTGGAATTTCTTCACAGCGCTCTATTACAAGGCGGGAGGCACGCCTTGGGCATTAGGACGGAAATATGCCAAACCAGTTTGCTTTGCAGGCATTAGTTTTTACAAATCACTCGATGGCAAAGAGGTGCAAACTAGCGTCGCGCAGATTTTTGATGAAATAGGCAAAGGCGTCATCCTGCGGGGGACGCCTGCTCAAATTGATAAGGAAGACCGTCAGCCACACCTTGACGAAGCAGCCGCATACAAACTGCTCCTACATAGTCTGACTGAATATCGCCAAGCAATGGGTACGAGCCCAAGTAGGCTAGTTATCCATAAGACATCAAATTTCAAACCTGCCGAAGCGGAGGGGTTCACCCGGGCGGCCGATGAATTCAGGATTGATAACCTTGATATGGTGACGATTATGCACACCGATATCAAGCTCATGCGCAAAGGGCAGTATCCGCCTTTGCGTGGAACGTGCGTAGAACTAGACCAAAAGAACTTTCTACTCTATACTAGAGGCTCTGTAGATTATTACAAGACGTACCCCGGTGATTACGTACCAAGCCCAGTGTTAATTCGGTTGTTTCGAAATGATGAGAACCCTTGGAAAATCTGCGAGGAGATTCTAGCCCTCACGAAGATGAATTGGAATAACACACAGTTTGACCGTAAATGGCCCGTGACCATTGAATGCGCAAGAAAGGTCGGCGACGTAATGAAATACTTACCGGAGAACGTACCACCTCAAATTCGTTACAGTCACTATATGTAATTAATCTTCAAGACCTAACAAAGAAAGCACGTTATTCCTGAAGTGCTCAATGGCTTCTTCTCCAGTGGGACCCCTGCAAGTACAGGGTGGTGTTCTTCAACGTGGCCAAGCATCGCAACAGAGCTACCGACGGGGTGACTGCCGCTTGCTCCATGCGGCGCGGCGCATTCGCTCACCTTGTTGCTTCGACGAGGTTGTGTTAATTTGTAAACTAAGACACTACCATGCCCTGCGAGAAATTTGCCGACTTATCTGATTACCATCAAGTGTTATCGGGCAATGCGCGCCATCTGGAGGAACTCGCCGTCCACTTCCCGTCTCAAGGCTTTGATACGATTGTAACTTCCCCCCCATACTGGCAACGCCGTGATTACGGACATCCTGACCAGTTGGGACAAGAAAAGACGCCTGAGCAATTTGTGGATGTACTGGCTGAAACGGTAGCTGGTTGGGCGAAGTGGCTGGCTCCGCACGGCTCCGTATTCGTGAATCTGGCCGATACGCACCACGATGGATTTCTGGTGGGTACCCCGATGTTGTTCGAATTGGCCATGCGGGAACGCGGCTGGCGCGTCGCACATCGGCTGGTCTGGAGTAAATCGAGTAGTGTGCCTACCCCTTCTTCCCGCCGGCTAGCTAGCCGGCACGAAACAGTATTGCAGCTGGTACCCCCACGTCGGCCTAAAGAAACGGGCTACTATTTCGACCGCTTCGCGCTGACTGACCGCCTACCCGCCGCTGAAATCGGCGATGTGTGGCACGTAGCTCCCAGCCAGGGCAAAAGTGGTCACATAGCACCTTTTCCCGTCGAGCTAGTGCGGCGCATTTTGCTGCTGGCCTGCCCCGAACGTGTGTGCGAGGCCTGTGGCAAGCCCCATCAGCGGCAGGTAGGTCCTTCTGCAGAGCTGGATAGCAAACGTCCCCAAGCGCGTCGAGCCATGCAACTATTTGCAGAAAAAGGCCTGACTGAGGACCACTTGACAGCCATTCGGGCCGTGGGCATCTCCGATGCAGGCATGGGCAAAAAGCTGCAAAAAGGTTCTGGCCGCAACTCCCCACGGATACAACGGCTGGCCGATGAAGCCAAAGCGGCGCTGGGGGGTTACTTCCGTGAGTTCACGTTTGCTCCTAAGCAGCATCTTGGTTGGGAAGCCTGCGCCTGTGGGGCACCTACGCGCCCCGGGTGGCTGCTTGACCCTTTTGCGGGCTCTAATACATCTCTGGTTGCGGCGCGCGAATTGGGGTTTAGAGCTGTCGGCGTAGATTTAACGCCGCACTTGCTCTAACGCTTTTTTATGCCTGTTTTTCAGAAGAAAGTACTGTCTGCTTATATTCGAAACGGGTGTAAGCGGCGCTTGCGGCTCAGCATGTACCCCACTGACCGGGAACGGGTGGCCAATGGGATGCCCGAGACGCAAAAAGTGCGGGCCGGCGTAGGCATAGCTGGTCAATTAGGCTATCAGTGGCAGGAGGAGAAAGTGGCCGAGTTGGTCGATGTGTTTGGAACGCTCAGCGTATTACAGCAAAAGGGTGGCCCTCAAAATCAAGCCCTGCCCCAAGATTTATTAGCCCTTATCCAGGCGGGCTTGCAGCCGCACCAGTTTATCGTAGAAGCTCGCTACGCCTCAGACAGTGCTTCGTTTCGGCAGGGAATGGGCTTAGCGGAGCTCGCCGATGAAAACGGGGAGATTCTGGACCTGCGAAACAACCATGCCGACCTGTTACAAGTGCTGCCGCCACGTGTGTCTGCGCTTCCCAATGAGCTACCCGAATACCAACTACAGGTGCATCCTGATGGCTCTCTCACCACTCTATCCGCCGATGATAACCGCTTACGCCTGCGTGTAATTGATATTAAGCTGGCCGCCGAGCCGGGGGCGCATTACTTCGCCGAAGTCGTGTACTATGCACTTACGCTGGCTGGTTGGCTGCATGAAAACAGCCTCACCGACCAACTGGTGGTTGTAGCTGCCTCGGCCGTGTGGCCTGGCAGCTACGAAGCTTCAGCCGTAATGCTAGGCCGTCAAGAGTTAATTCGACGTGGGCAGCCTGTTACGCTAGCCGCGTTGGCCGAAGCCTTAGAAGCTGACCTAGAGTTAGCTCCCTTTGACACCTTTGTGGCTCGATTGAAACGTTTTTTCGCCGATGTGTTACCTGAAGTGTTGCGCACTCCCTGGCAACAGCTGCCTTGGCACGTAGACTACGGATGCAGCGGATGCGAATTTCTAGGCTACCCGTGGCCGCTACGCGATGGTTCATGGGATTATAACCGTCTGTGGTGCTGGCCTGAAGCCCGTCGCACGGGCCACGTCTCACAAGTAATGGGTCTTAGCCGCGGCAATCGCCAGCAGCTAGGTGCGCCCACCGTGGCCGAGCTAGCCTGCTACCGACCCGACCACGAGTTATTTCGCCGCACGCCCTCGCTCCGAGCGCAGCGCGAGCGCTTTCCTCACCGTGCCGCCGCCCTGCTGGCTAATACTGCCGCCCCTATACCGGATTCAGGTTTCGACGCGCTGATGCCCCGCTGGCCTGACCTGCACATCTACTTGTTTCTCGATTACGACTTGGCCAGTGCCATTACCGTCACTTTTGGCATTCGAGCCTTTTGGCTGGAGCCCGTGCCTTTTGGCGTAGAGCACCCCGATGGCAAGCACAAAAAGGGCTGGAACGAAAAGACGGGTGAAACGGAAATTTTCGTGGTTGATACCCGCAGCCTTGACCGGGAACGGGCTGAATTCCTGAAGTTTCTTCGCGCTTTACGCGGTATTCTAGATGAGGTCCGGCGCTTCGACACCGACGACGCAGCAGCTAACCGGCGTACCGACCCAGCCACTCCTAGCGCACTACCCAAGCGTTCCAGCTACCAGATTTTTTTATGGGACGAAGCGCAGCGCCGCCATTTGCAGCGGCTGGCAGGCCGACACCTAGCCGCCATACTGGCTGACCCCAAAGTGCGTGACCTAGCCTGGCTTTTTCCCCCTCCAGAGTTACTCGGCAACTACGAAGATGCTTCCGTGCGCAGCCCTTTCACACTGGTGGGGCGAGTGGTGCAAAATACAGTTGCCGTTAATTTACCTCATCACTACACGCTATTTGGGGTGGCACAGCAGTACCATACGCCTGAATACACGCCGCCCGCCCTGTTTACCCTTTACCAGGACCCGCTTAGCGACCTAATTCCGGCAGAGCGTATTCACGAGCTATGGACGCGCCGGGGGCAGTGGCAACTTACACTCGATGGCGTACAGCAAGCCACACGCTACAAACTGCTAGCCTTAGGGGCTGTTGTTACCCGTCTGGAGCGTGACTTACAGGATGGCTTGCTCCCCGCCCGTCTAGCTGCCCCAGTGCTCGAAGACCGGCCTCCGCGCCCTCTGGCCAACCTACCACCCTCTAGTCTGCTGCTCTATGAGTTCACGCGCCTGAATGCCGCACTGCAAGAGTTAGAGACTTACGCCATCCGTGCTATGCCAGCCCATGAGCGCGAAGCTCGTTTCAAGTCGGCTTTTTTGCTTTTGCGCCTCGAAGGTGCCGACCGTACCGCAGCCCTTGCTCAGCTTAGTGCTGTGGCAGGTAAAATTCTGCCCACAGGCCCCGAGCTGTGGGTTTATACGCTTGGAGACGAGTCGCGGGACTTGAACGTGCGGCCCGGCGATATTGGCTTTGCCCTGGCCCCACGTAATCGACCCGATTTTTTGGTGCAGTCGCCCTACGCCCTGGCCCAGCCTGATTATAAGCCCGAAGGCCTAGCAGCAATGGCAAAAACCATAGCTGACGCTGGCCTGACCGGCGTCAGCATCGAGGCCATCGACCGGCTTGGGGGCTTACTGGCGCTTCGCCCTGACAACGGTGGCGCATATTTAACCCGCCACGATGACCCCGCAATTGGAGCAGCTCGCACCCGCTATACATTAGAAGAAGCGGCTCTGGTCGATTTATCGCACGAAGTGATGCTCGATCCTGTGGAGAAAGACTACTTGGCTGGCAAAGTGAAGCTGACGCTGGAGGGTATTGGCTACCCCGAATTGGCCCAGACCCACGACAACAGCACCACCCGTACCGCACTTGGTTTGCCGGCCGCAACACCCCCGCCAGCTTACAGTGCCCCGACACCAGCTGCCCGGTTTCTATGGGATGGCTCGGCCCTTGCGTCCAGCGCCGTGGTGCGGAACTTGACTACTGCCCGCCCCTCACTTGAGGCTGTGCTACACGCCCAGGGCCGCAATTTGAATGCCTCGCAATGGCAGGCTTGGACGGCCGCACTCACTACTCGAATGTCTCTCATCTGGGGGCCGCCTGGCACGGGTAAGAGTCAAACGCTGCGGGCATTGGTAGTCGGTGCACTACTTGACGCGCACCAGAGGGGCGTGCCCTTGCGCGTGTTGGTTTCTGCTCAAGGCTACTCAGCGATGGACAATGTGCTAATTGGCCTACCCGCACTACTAGCGCAGGTGCTGCCGGGCGTGCCAGTGGCCTTGGTTCGCTTGCAAGGCCGCACCAAGGATACGCCCACCTACCTGCCTGCCAGTATTCAGCCATTATTACCCGCTACTACCCTAGCGGCGCCCGAAGTGCAGCAGTTATGGGCCGAGTTGCAAAATCCCAGTGGCTTGACGGTGGTAGGCGGTATTCCGCACCAGATTCATAATTTAGCTGTCGGCACTAAAAACAAAACTGCACCTACCGCTGCCAAGCGCGCCGAGCTTACCCAGCGCCGATGGTTCGATTTGGTTATCATCGACGAGGCTTCACAAATGGATGTAGCCTCGGCTACGCTGGTGCTATCGAAAGCAGCTGAAGACGGTGCTTATATACTAGCGGGCGATGATTTACAGTTGCCGCCCATCCATCAGGCCGATTCTCCGAAAGACCTAGAGTACCATGTAGGTTCCGTCTTCGAGTATGCACGCCATGTGCAGCAGATAGTGCCACTGCCTCTCAACGAGAACTACCGTTCCAACGCGACGCTAGTCGAATTTATTCGCACGGCGGGGTATGACCCACGTTTGCAGTCTTTTAGCCCTGGCCTGCGCCTCGACCTAACTGCCCTGCCGGCTACCTGTCCACCCGATTGGCCCACACAGTTGATATGGTCGCCAGGATGGGCACAGTTGCTCGACCCGGCTTTTCCCGCTACGGCTTATACCTATTATGACGATACTTCCGGCCAGGCCAATGACTTCGAGGCCGATGCCGTGGCCGCCCTGGTATGGTTACTCCGTGGCCGCCTCAAGGCGCAACTGCTGCATGAGCTTCAGCCCGATGGAACTGAATTGCCCGCTAGCGCAGCTCCCTACGGTAATGAGGAGTTTTGGGACAAAGCTATCGGTATTGTTACCCCGCACCGGGCACAGATGAGTCGCATCGTCACGCGCCTGCAAGAACTATTTCCTACCGACGACCCCGAGAAAATTCGCGCGGCCGTCGATACTGTTGAGCGCTTCCAGGGTCAGCAGCGTGATGTAGTTATTGCCTCCTTCGGCATCGGTGACCCTGACCTAATTCGCAGTGAAGACGAGTTCTTATACAGCCTGCGTCGCTTTAATGTGCTGGCATCCCGTGCCCGCGCCAAGCTCATCGTGCTGGCATCTCAGTCACTCATCGACCACCTGCCCAACGATGCCCAAGTGTTAGAAGAGTCTCGGCTACTGAAGCGGTTTGTTGAAACGTTTTGCCGCCCAGTTGGCCCGCTAAATTTATCTTACTACCGGCTTGGTAATCAAGAGGCACAGCCAGGATATTTATATCAGCGCGGATAGGAAGTTGGTGTCCAAAAGCTTCAGCATTTATCCCAGAAAAAAAGCCCGCAACAATCGAGTATCAGAATGGCAAGTCGTTACACTACTATAGAGCGGGTGGGCGTCAATGCCATCGAAGCCATTTTTTTGAATGAATTCAAGTGGATTTTCCGGGAGCAGCCCATCGTGGACATGGGCATTGATGCCCATGTGGAAGTGGTCGACGAGCAGGGCCCGACCGGAAAGTTACTTGGGGTGCAGATAAAAACCGGCGCCAGTCATTTTCACGAAACCCCGAATGCCTTTACCTATTACCTGGACGAAACCCACTATCGCTACTGGATGAACCATTCCCTGCCTGTGCTCCTGATTGGTCACCTGCCCGAGCAGAACTTAAGCATCTGGCAGTACATCGACCAGCAGAGCGTCGCACAAACCAAAAAGGGCTGGAAGGTCACCCTACCCAAAACCAACTCATTAGCTGACACCCAGGCGCGGTACCGCATTGAGAAAATCGTGGTCGCCAAAACCCCTAACGGCAAGCTGACCAAGCTTCTTCTGGACCGGGAGCTGATGAAGTTTCTGCATGAGGGTAACAAAATCAACATCCATACCGAGGAATGGCACAACAAAAGCTTGGGCCGGGGTCCATTTAAAGTACTGCTTATCAAAGACGGCGCTGAGGATGTGGTCCGAGAGTGGAAGGCTTATTACACGTATCCGCTCGAAGAATTAATTGCCAGAGCTTTTCCTTGGGCAGATGCCGAGAACGACCCGGAATTTTACACGGAAAACTTTGATGACAGTGTCTTTGCGGTCTACTCCCAGGGGTGGCTTGATTCCCACCGGCTTTACCCGTATGAGGTTTATAGCGGCGAAGTAGGGGCTTACCGCATCAACTTAACCTTGAACAAGACGGGCCGGGCCTTTCTGGATTTAAGCGACTATTTCGACAGCTAACATTCACCGTCATGAAATCGGAAAAGCACTTTAACGTTTTGGAAGGCTTCGATTTCAGCGTACTAAGCAATCCAGAGTTTGGAGAAGATTCTGTGCGCGAAGAAATTATTCTGCCGATAATTAAAGGCCTGGGCTACGGCCTCAGCAAGCCCCATCAAATTGTTCGCAGCCGTCGGCTGCGGCATCCGTTTATTTCCATTGGCTCCCAGCGCAAACACATCACTCTGGTTCCGGACTATCTGTTTGAAGTCAACGAGCAGCCGGCCTGGATATTGGACGCCAAAGCACCCAACGAATCGGTAGTGAAATCGAATCACGTGGAGCAAGCCTATTCTTACGCCATCCACCCGGAAGTCCGGACCCGATATTTTGCCCTGTGCAACGGGCGCGAGTTTGCGCTTTACAGTATTGACCAGTTGCGGCCGGTGCTGCACTTCCCTGTGCAAGGCATTCCGGTTTACTGGGGAACTTTGCGCCAGTATTTGTCCCCTGAAGGCGTAGCGGCCGACCGTCCCTCCACCCTTCGCAAAGACCTGGGGCTACACCTTAAGCGCCTGGGATTCGCCGCGTACGAAAGTCTAATTTTTCCCGATGTGCCGCTTACTCACATTGCACAAATGGGACCGGGCGTCTTCACCTGTTCAGGTTCCGTAAGCAGTGAGGGCACCAGTTACGTGATAACGTTTGACTTTGGCGACGAGGTGTTTTCCCAACTGGCGGGCAAAATTCCGCAAGAGGCCATTACTATCTTGAGTAATCGAAAAACGGACTCCCGGGCCATGGTAACCTTTGCTGACCGGGCCTACTACCTCAGCTTTGATTGCGTCCTGGGGGAGGAGCTACAGGAAAACCAGCAAGAGATATTTTTGCCCCTGTGGGTGAAAGCAGTGGTTGGCTAAGGAATATAGCCGCGGCTGCTGAGAGTAAGGAGTGACCGAAGTAGAGATAAGTGATGCGCGGGATTCGATGAATTAGGCGCAGTGGTAACATACCTACGAGAACTCGACTATACCGCGGCGCGTTGCTAAGAAATACCGTTGCGCTATGCCTGTCCGAATACCCGTTGCTCCCGACCCCGAGAATCAGGAACGCGCCCGGCGCTTCTTTGGCCTTTACGAGTTGCAAACCATTCTGGGGCCCTCCCCGGACCCAAGCTACCTTGGTACGAAGAAGCCTCGCCATTGCCGCTTCTGTGACCAGTCATCGCCGGAAGTGACTTTTAAGAAGGTGGCGCACGCCATTCCGGACTTTCTGGGCAACCGGAACGTATTTTCCTACTTCGAATGCGATCGGTGCAACGCCATTTTTGCCCGGTACGAGGACTCCTTCGCTAACTTTTTGGGGGCCTCGCGTACCTTCCATCAGCTGCGGGGCAAAGGCAATAAGGTTCCTAAGTTCAAGGATAAGAAAAACGGCTTGGAAGTCGTGATGGGAGAAGCCGCGCTTGAAATGAAAAGCTTTGAAGACCATGACCCTTTTACCGTCGACTATGCCAAGAGGACCTTGGAGTTGGTGACGGAACGCCCGGGCTACGTTCCGCTTCACGTGGTAAAACTGCTGATTAAAATCGGGCTGACGTTGTTGGAGCCCGAAGAGGTCGCCGCGTATGCCACAGCTAGCAGGTTTCTGCTATCCGAGACTTCGGATTGGCGCTTTTTACACAACCGCATGCTCTCCATCTACGGGTACGCCATGCCTGGGCCGCCGATTTTTCGTGCTCCCTACGCTCAGCTTTACACCCTCAAGAATACGGTGGAAACCCCGGCGTTCGATAAGCAACTGGTGCTATTCTTTGCCAACTATTGCTTTCAACTGGCCCTGCCTTTTGGGGAGGTCGACAAACGACTGCATGGCCTTACGATTACCAATCCCCGCTTTCCGTTGGCAACGAACCAAGACCGATTGGATAAATACGGCCCGGCGCAAGTGTTAACTCTAGACCTTACTTCCGCGGAGAAAAAAAAGGGCGAAACCCATACGCTGAGCTTTTCCTTTGACGAGGCCCGCAAAGTGCCGGTGCTACCTTCCCAAGAGGATTTTGGAGCTTAGGGTAATTTCACTCCCTCACTGCTATAAGAGAGGGCCTATTTCATGCCTGCTTCCAGCATTGGTAAAACATAATCCGACCGGTTTTCTCGCAAGTACACGTGTTGCCGCGCAAAGTCAGCCACTCCCGACTGTCCACTCCAATGTTTCAGCTCGTGGTAGGGCGTATTGCTTATAAGGAACGAATTGAGACGTAGATTGGCATCACCCAAGCTAGGTTCTATTTCATCCCGTAGCTTACGGTATAGCGCCACCTTAGGGTCTTCAAAGCCTTGCACTTGTCGCAGCCCCTTGGGGTCAATAAACAGTACGTACTGCTTTGCATCGACTACCAGCCAAAGAATAAAATCTGGGTAGAAATTATTAGCTTCAAAGAAGCCAATACCTCGTCTGCTCAGATTGCGCAGTAAGTACACCTCCTTATCGTCAAAAAAAGCAGGATAGCGTGCATAGCACTTGCGCAGGTCGTCGACAAACTCTTCCTCACCAGCGTTCAGCGGCACGGGCTGTACCTGTATCTGGTCACTTTTCCAGCCGCGCAAGCTCAGCAGTGGATTATATAGATGTAGCTGACTGACCAAGGCCTCAAAGCCGATTGCCAAGGTTTCAGATGCCAGCAGCGGCCCCACTTCGAGCCGATGGCGTAAGTCATGCAGCCGGCGCAGGACTTCCTCCTGTTGACTATCCACCGTTACGGTGTACTCAGTCAACATATTAGCGTGGTTTTCTCCTAGCAAAGCCACTTCCAGGTGCTGACCATAGTATTGGCCTTTGTGCAGATTGTATAGTTTCTCGCAGTAGCCTTTCAGCAATGCAGTGGTCAGCTCCTGCCACAGTGGTAGCTTTTCCCCCAGAGCTCTAAAGTCCAAGCAGCCCGCATCCAAGCGCAATTCATACCAGGTTGGGTCGGCCAGTAAGATTGGCAGTTCGGCGCGAGTAAGCAGTAGATTGTGCCAGCCCCGCTCGTCCTTAAACCTTTCCAATGCCAAATACACTTGGTCCCAATCGACGAACGCTAGGTGCTGCTCCGTTAACTGTAAGGAAGCCTCGACCGGGCCAACGTCTTGCCCACGTAGCTCAGCGCTTCGTGCCACTTGCAAGCGCGTACGGCGGTCGAGTTGCACACGGCTGGGCAGGTGTTCAGCGCGTAAGGCCACTTGCATCACGCGCTTGAAGTTGTTGGCGGCCCGCACACGCACGTACTTCAGACCTTTGTCGGCTAGCTCGGCGGCTGGCAGACGCGGGTGTACGGGCAGCACTATCGCCTCAGTCTGCCCGGTATTCAGGCCTTCCTCGGCCAGTCTTTCCCGGAAAGCATCCATGTACTTGGCTTGTAAGCCAAAGATGTTGAGCGTTTCCAATACAGCTAGCTCCTTTGGCACTTTGGCCGGCCGCTGGCCAGCATCAAGTCGGGTGCTGCGCTTCAACGAAAAGCCGTAGCCGCGCAGGCGCACCCCACGCCCGAATAGCTGGATAATTTCTGACCCTTCGCCCTTCCCCACATTCAGCAGGCCCATCGTACTCACCCGCCAACTGCTCCAGCCTTCGGTAAATTTCTTGGCCCCAATCAGCATATTCACCCGGCTGTTTGGATTGTTCAGGCCCTGGAACAATGAGCGCGAAAAAACCTTGTCTTCTGTCAGTAGGCCCGCTTCGGCGCAGAGCTTAAGCAGCTTGGCTTCATCGCCTACGTTCACCACCCCAAAGTACTCGGGCGAAGTGCCCACGCGCAGGCCAATTTCACCGTCCTGTCCCTTTAGGTTGTCGAGGTGCAGCGAGGCCCCAGCTGCTTCAGTGTTAAATACTCGCCGTAGCGCATCTTGATACACGGCCCCATAGGCGCTTTCGCCCAGTTTACTTGCGTCATAGCGCCGCCGTACGTAGCCAAAAGCGTCAGGCCGAAATACGGGTTTGCCGTTGGCATCCAGCAGAGTGGTTTCTTGGCGCAGCAGCCGGCGCAGGCGCTCCGTGGCAGCCGCGGGCTCATGCACGAACCGGTGGATAAACGTCAGCAGCGGCACGATATCAGATGCTGACTTTACGCCGTCGGCCGCCACTTTGCCGCCCACAAATACCGCCAACGGCCGGGCCACTCGGTAGGGTTCCAGCGCTGGCCCATTCTCCTCCAAGACCAACATTTGCTCATAGAAGCTTAGCAGCAGGGCCGTCAGGTACATTTCCACATTAGCCCGGTTCCACTTCTCGTCCAGATTTAGTATCTGGTAGTCTTTGCCGTAGCCATCGTCGTAGAAGTAGCGGTACGAGTAGTCAAATAGTGTGGCCTTGCCATACTCATCCAGAAACTTCGCCCGATTAGTGCCTTGCTGAGTATTCACAGCCTGCCCAAAAGTGGCCGAGTATTCAAAGCTGAATCCACCTTGGGTCAAGCGGTTACGCATAGGCCGAATTTTCTTGCTGTCCTGCCCGCCCCGGTGAGCCTCGTCTACTAGCACCAAGTTGTTACCCTCAAAGGCTTCTACAGCTACCGTCTTGTCGCCACTGGTTTCTTCTAGCTTGTGCAGGTCGATGATTTCAATACCGGTACCTTGGAACAGCGGCGGGGCATTTTTATCGAAAATAGTAGCTGGCAAGCCTGATTCCTCAAACTCGCGCAGATGCTGTTTCGATAGACCTTCATTGGGTGTCAGCACCAGAATACGATTCAGTTCCTTACCCTTACGCTGCCGCCTTAGGTAGTGCTGATATTGCAAAATGTTGATGTGCATCAACAGCGTTTTGCCCGAGCCGGTGGCGTTCCAGAAGGCTAGCTTGTTCAGCCCCTCGCGGGTGTAAGGCGTCAGGCCTGTAAAGTTGCGCTGTTTAGTAGGGGCCGCCTGCCGGTGTTTGTTTAGCTCGTCTAGTAAGCCGGCGGGGTTACTGAAATACTCGTCCAGGTAGATTTCTGTAAACAGTAGCGCCAGGTACTGAAAATACTTCCACTTCACCGGCCGCTGCTGGCCAATGGCGTGGGTATGTCGGTAGATATTGGCGTCGTATTGCTTCAGTCGGTCCTCCGTTAACTCACCTCCCAGCGGCAGCCAGCGCTTCAGCTCGTGAAAGTAGTGTGATACGTTGTCAACATCATAGCCTTCCAAGTGACTCTCCTTCAAGTCCTTTGATAGTGCTTCTAGGTCCTCTACCCCGAATAGCCGCAGTATGTAGTGGTTTAGCACCAGTGCCGACGATAACCCTACCGGAATTGTTACCTTTTTGGCTACGGCCGTTTTGCCCGTTGCTTTGCCCTTCGTCATTAGTTCTTCTGTTATATTCCCTTACCCCAGCTGCGCTGTTGGTTAAGTGTCAGGACTTATAGTAGGTATTTATAAACCAACGTGTGCGCGGGTCATCGAGAATTTCTGCAATGATTTTATGTAGTTCTTCCTCGCTATCTATTGTTCCGAAGGAAACTGGCGGCCCGGAAAAAGCTACCACTTCTACAGGCAATCCACCGTTCGGCTGTCTACTAGTCATTTCAAATACCCGGTGACTAGCGTTGTTATGCCATATTGCACTCAAGTAAAGTGCATACACTACCAATTTGCCTTGTTCGGGGTCTCGGCGAATGGTTTGGGTAGGTAGCGCCTCTATACCGTGGCTGGCGTAACGCGCATCTATACGAGATACCACTTCTTGCATTACTTTATCGGCAAGGTTTTCCTGCGGTTCGGGCAATGGTAATTGCCAATGCTTTTCAGTAGCCATAATTATCAGAAATTGAGAGTAAAACAGATCGGAAGGTGGTCAGAATAGTCCGCATCTTTACGTTTTACACTCGACATGACTTCCTTTTCTATTGCAGAGTGGGAGGCTAGACGTAATGCAGACGCGTCGAAATGCTTAATCAAGCTTTTCGAAAGTATAACTTGGTCAAAAAGATGCCAGTAAAGTTTTTTGGAAGCTGTGCCCTTGTAATAGTGGCTGCCAGAAACGCGTAGATTGGCTGGCTGTGCCTGATTAATGTCGCTCAACAATGCCCAACAAGGGTTATAGAACATCAGCTCGTAGACACCGTCGACTTTACGCTTGTGCCGGACAAATTCCCGGTTGTTAATCGCAAAGAAGGCAGTTGGTTCTATCATACCCAAATCAAAAGGATTCATGTTAAAGTCTCCCACTACTACAATTCGCTCTCCAAAATTGCTTAATGGCTGACCTGCTGCTTCTTCAATAAATTGTTTGTAACGACCTGCTAAGCCTAATTGACTGTCTTCATTTTGGTGTCCTCCTCGCCTACTTGGTAAGTGAACACAGGCTAGTAGGGTCGATTTACCAGCTACGGTCAGTATCATTAGTAACGCTCTTGCTGCGAGAGCTGGATTATTACTATAGCGGACGGGGGGGGGTGAAGAAGGAATAGTGGTAGCAATCAAGTGGGTCAATGTAAGACCTGATTGCGGCTTAAAATAGGCGAGTTGAGATTGTTTACTGCCAGGTGGCTGTGCATAAGTCACCTTCAATAACCCGTGCTGCTGCAAAAACGGTATACTCAAGTCCACGAGGCATTCGCCGAGCAACAGCACATCCGGTACCAAGCCAGCAGCTGTAAACAGGTTGGTCAACACCTGTTCTTGAGTTTTAGCCTTCTTGCCCGTGTTCCAATATAGAAATCGGATAGGTCTCATATTTAACTCATTAGCGTAAATTTTCCAGTACCGTTAGCCAATCTCCGAAGTGGGGACAGGCCACCCGCAGCCGTGCCAGCCCGATTTCTTTCAGCACCAGCAGGCCTTCATCTACTTTATCATAGCCTGCGCACAAAGCCTCAATACGCTTCGATGGAGCCGTAATAGGACTATTGTTGATGTGCTCGGGAGTAGGGTAGGCGCTGGCAATTGCCTCAAAGCAGCCAGGAGCTAGCTTCCGGTCTATGCCTAGCCATTCTTCCATTATAGCAGGATCGGTGAACAATAGCGCTTCGAACTCATGAAGCTGGATGTAAGGAATGAAACGCCACTCAGCTATTGATGCATGCGTCGCCAACTCTTGTTGTAACTCCTGCTCAATATGTTGCGCCTTCGCGGGTACTGACATCAGGCTAGCAGCCGTATACCCCGGGAAATCGTCGTGCAGACCGTATAAGTCTATCAGCGTCGTATGCCAAGCATCTGGCTCCGAGCGTAGCCATTGTAGCAGGTCATATTGTGCTTTGCCATAGGTGGTGTAACCGCCCCGGTGGCCCTTACTGGTGTACAGCCGGCGTACAAATACTAGCTTGCCGTGAGCTAGCAGATGTGGGGCCAATAACTGGTTTACAAAGGCCTCTTCGGTCTGGCCCTCTGCTGTAATATTTAGACGTACCATACTTATACTGCGGGGCCGTCTTCATTTTGTACTTGACCACCGGGCACGCCCGGCTTGCCACCCAGCACGTTTTTTTCCCATAGCTCACCCAGCGAGTATTCTTCCAGCCAGTCTGTGAGGTTCGCGCTTTCCAGACGACGTAGCGTAGTAGCTCCCTGCTCGTCGCGGTCGGCTACGATAATTTCTTCCGGTGCGAAAGCGCTGACTAGGTTTACTGATTGTGTTGATACCAGTACCGTAGTGCGAGCCGCCGCCCGCTTCAACAGCCGCGCTAGTGCCTCCAAGGCCGTGGGATGCAGACCTAGCTCTGGCTCGTCGAGCAGTACTACGCTCGGTAGATTGGGCTGTAAGAGTAGCGTAGCCAGGCAGATGAAACGTAGTGAACCATCCGATAGGTCGTGGCCTGTAAACACTAGGTCGCTGTGCTTATCCTGCCACTCCAGCCGCATTTGCTGTTTATTGAAGGGATTAGGCCGAAACACGAAGTCTTTGAAAAATGGTAGTACTCCCCGGATGGCATGCAGCAGTATCTGGTAATGTTTAGGGTGCAACATGCTTAGCCAACGTAGAAAGGGAGCCAAGTTGGCTGCGTCTGACTTCAGAGCATGTACGTCATTTATCTCGGCGAACTTCTTCACTGTGGCCTCTCGACTAGTATCGTGGAAGTGATATACCCGCCAGCTATCTAGTACGTCTAGCACATACTTGCCTACACGCGTTTCCTTGTTGCGCACCTCCCGCGCTAGCCCCGATTCCAGCGCAGCTGGTCGGCCTACTCGCTCTGTGTATAGCTTAGGAGAGCCAGTATCATATGAACATTGCTCGGTCGAAAAAATTAGCCGGTCATCATCTGTCGCCTCTAGTGCAAAAGCGTAGCCATTAGGTGGAAACCACAGATTTACAAATAGCTGAGGTGTCCTCTTGCTACCATAAAATAGGAGTCGCTCCGCTCCGCCACGCTTAGCAGCGTATTGCTGTAGCCGTTCCTCTACTACTTCACGCACAAAGGTGAACAGCTCGATAAAATTAGATTTGCCAGCCCCATTCTGGCCTATCAATACATTCAGGGGCCGAATTTGCAGGTCCACATTAGCTAGCGACCTAAATCCGCGTACTTGGATTGATTTTAATTCATAGCTCATCGCGTGCCCTCCTCACTGAATAAGCGGCTCCGAAACTCGGCCTCTATTAAGCGTACCTGGCCCGGACCGCCATTTTCACCGTCCTCATCGGCCACAGCCGCTAGGTTCGGCACCGTGTGGTCGCCATTCACAAAGAGGTAGCTCACTGGGTGCTGCCAGGGATTATCGGGGCAGCGGCGCAAGAAGGCCAGCAGCGCGGCGTGGTCGTGCGTCTGCACATTGCGCCACACTATTAGCACACGTTGCTCATCTTGGCTGCCGCCCAGAGCGCGGGTGCGGCCCCGCACCACCCGGAAGCCGTCGAGAGTATAGATACGCTCTACTACCAGCCCAACCAAGTAGTTGAAAGTTTCGACTAAGTCCACGGTAATGGACTGCTGCTCGTACTGCCGCGTGATGTTGAGCTGCACCGCGAAGGGATTATCAAACCAATCGAGACTGAGCAGGCTGCCGCGGCTCTCAGTGTCGAGCAGGTAACGAAGCAGATACTCATGCCGGACTTCGGCGTGGGTATCCAGAGCGAGCTGCAGATTCGCGGGACGGCGCAGCTCCAGATTATTGAGGGTGTCTTCGTAGCTTTCAAGCCGCACGTATTTCAGCGCCTGCGAAATACCATTGCGCCCTATAGGTTTACCGTTGTCCCACTCTTGACTGTAGGCGGCCTTCAGTACGCGGGGTTTAGTCACGGTATCGAAATATTCGCCCATCTCCACTAAGATAAACTTGCGGTGACCATCATCTTCCCTGTTTAAATTAATGATAGCGTGAGCTGTAGTGGCACTACCAGCAAAATAATCTAAGCATGTACCAAAAGGCTTGCGCATCCCAATTAAACGCAGACAATCTTCAACAGCGTGAATTGACTTTGGATAAGAAAAAGCATTTTCGCCGAATAGGTTTTTGATTACACTAGTGCCATGTTCGGCCGCTGAATACTTAGCATCTATCCATACCGTTGGTGCAATTACACCATCTTCATTAGGCCTGTACTTATAGTAAACAACAGGGTCTTTTTCTGTTCCACCAACTTTAAAACGCGTTGGCTCATTAATAACCTGGCTAGGTTTCATCCGCCATCTACGTTCTGTTCCTTCTTCATCAATAGGATATAATACAGTCTCATTCGCGAGGGGAGCTTCCTTTATAATCCATATTTTACGATTTTCGTCATAATTCATTTCGGGAATACGTAACGAAATGCTATTATAATAAAGAGGATAGTACATTGTTGGTCTGTCAGAACGCTCAGATTCAGAACCCCTTTTCCTGAAAAGCTCCCACATGAATCGACCTTGCTCATCTGTATGACGGTATCGGCTCAATTGTTCATCCTTTCGAGGTAGTTTACTGACGGTTGCATCCTCACTAGCTCGTGTGAGAATTGCAAATTCATGTGCCTGTCCCAATCCACTCGGTGTCGGTCTACCTGAAGGATTAATACGGATTGCAATTGTGCCCGCTATTGAGTCTTTTCCAAAGTGCTCTTCTAACAGATAGTGTAGCTCTCTCTGCTGATAGTCATCAATTGTGGCACATAACAAACCTTTAGGATTCATTAGAGACTTTGTCAACCCTAATCGCCCATCCATTAAAGCTGTCCAACTTGACGATTTATACCCATTTTTGTACATAATAGGGCCAGCATCAGTATTATACGGCGGGTCAATATACCCGCAATCTACTTGTTCCCGGTACCGTGCTTGCAGCAGGTTCAGGGCCTGGAAATTCTCCGAGTTCACCAGCAGCCCGTTTAACTCCTCGTCTAAGTTTTCGAAACTGCCTACAAGTTGAATTTTAAAGTCCTCATCGAAGTAGGCCGTATCCACAGGCAGGTAGGGGTTCTGCTTTAGAAAGGCCAACGGCAGCGGAATCTGGTAGCCTACCGTCACTGTATCAGCCTTAATATCTTCAATAGCAAACAGTTCGCGCCAGGCGGCTAGCTGCTGAGCATTGGCTGCCACGGCAGGATGCAAAGCTTCGGGTACCCGGTCAAGGGTTACGCAGTACTGCGTTTCCACTACCAGCTTCTTTTTAAGCCACAGCTTCTTCTGGAAGTCTTCGAGTTGGGCCAGGAAGCCGATAATCTGCTCGCCCACCTGACGCACCGCTAGGGCGCGGCCCAGGCGCTGTTGCAGGTCAGCGGCAGTGGGGCGCTGCCCGGCCAGCAAGTCGTCGAGCAGCAGCACCTCGCTTTTCAGGAAGAAGTCGAGCTCGCGTCCCAAAAAGCCGTGCAGGTCTTTATGAATAAAGTAATCGAAGGTGTGGCGAGCGGTATACTCGCCTAGATGCCGCGCCAGCAGGGTGAATGTGGAGGCTTTTGCCGTGCCCGTACTGCCGGGGGCCGGCTGCCCCAGTGCCGCGAAGGCCGGTGGCAGCAGCGGCAGCAGGGTAGCCACAGCTTCTTCCAGTAGTGCGCTTTGCTTCGCACCTTTTTCGCGCAGCTCGTAGCGGAAGCGCACGCTCAGGGTGTCGCCATCCAGAGCCAGGGGGTCGGCCTCGTGCAGCACGAAACGGCGCACCCGCTCACCCTGAGTTTTATTATTACCCTGCTCCAGTTGGGCCTCCACCAGCTCCAGCACAAGCCGTAGCGGGCTGCTTTCGCCGCCTACTCGCACTTGATAGTGCTTCAGGTACTCGGCCGTTTTGATGTAGTACTGGTCGTGGTTGGCCCAGTACAGCTTTACCTCCTCGCCCTCGTAAGGAATGGCGTACACGTCGCGCTTGTAGCGCCGCTGTGACACAAAGTCGCCCTTGTCATAGTAGCGCCGGAAGAAAGTGAGCAGCAACGAAAATACCTCATTTTGCAGGCCTTCCACGTCGGAGGCCTGCCCGAGCCGGGTGCGCAGGGTCAGCACCTTCTCGTTGGTATCAGGGTCGTAGCCCAGCGCCCGCACGCTGGCTTCCATGTCGGTTAGCTCTTTGCGCAGAGCCTGGCTGTCGGTACTCAGGTGCTCGGTAAGGGCCTGTTGCACCTGCGGTAGCAGGTCGCGATTTAAAAACTGGTCAATCTCAGTCCGCCGCTGTTTAATAATGCGGTAGATGCCAAAGTCCAGCTCCGTGGCCTTATCCAGCATAAACATATCGCGCAAGGCCTGCTGCAGCTTATCGTAAGTAGCCGAGGCAGCAGGGGCAAAAGGCAGCGGGGTGGGGGCAGAGACAGTAGGCGACATACGAATAACGAAGCTGCCAGCCCGGTGGGCGGCAGCTAGTAAAAAACCAAAAACAAGGGGCTGCCGGGGCCTCGGCCCACCGACAGCTAGTGCAAGCTACGCCGCGAAAGTAACTGTTTGACCAATTTTATTAGCCAAACGGATTGCCTTACCCCCTTACTTTGCCCTGCTCTACGCCCGCCTTATGCTCCGTCCCATTGATGCCCAGTCGCTCCAGCAACTGCTGGCCTTGCTCGCCGACCCGCAAGTGCCTGTTAACACTATCGAGCTAAACTACGACGACTACCAGCTGCGTAACACTGGCCCCACCGACGCCGGCCCCAGTGACCCACTCCGACAGTTCCAGTTTCGGCGCGGGAACAGCATTCAGCCGCTAGCCTTTTCACTGCGTACGTGGTCCACCGTAGCCGGCCGCGCTGCGCCTAACTCTACTTTGGCCATCGACCTGCCGCTGCAACGCGACGTGGTGGGCTTCACCTTACCGCAGCTGTTTCAGGACGATAACTACATCCACATTGGCTTTCGCTTCGGGGCGGGTGAAGGCGGCAAAAACCGCTGGTTCGGGCTCAGCCGGGGCGATACCCGCACTCCTGCTGACCTATCCGCCCTGCAGCAGGAGATTGGAGAAGCCCTCAGTAGCTTTTTCCCCGGCCCCTTGCAGCCACACCCCCGCCCTAATCTAGGCCAGTGGAAAGTAGTGGCCCGCCTGCCCATTAGCGACTTGGCCCCTACAGTGGCTCTGGATAAGCGCATTCATGCTAAAACCGCTTGCCTCGAAGCCCTTAGCCGCACGTTTCTAATTGCCGAAAAGTTGCGCGATGAGTCGCTAGGCAAACACCCTTTGGTACCAGTGCCCCCACCCAACGCCCACCCGCTCAACCAAATCTTGTATGGCCCGCCCGGCACTGGCAAAACCTACAGCACTGCCGCCTATGCCGTGGCCATTGTCGATGGGATAGCGCCCGCCCAGGTGCAGGCTCAGCAGCGCAGCAATCCCGAGGCCGTACGCCAGCGCTACGACGAACTGCGCGCCGCTGGCCGCATTCAGTTCGTTACGTTCCATCAAGCCTTCAGCTACGAAGATTTCCTGGAAGGCATTAAGCCCGAGTTGAGCACGCCCGAGTTACGCTACCAGATTGAGCCGGGCATCTTTCGCCGCCTCGCCGATGAAGCCACCGCCGCTTGGCGGCAGGTGGCCGACCCCGCCGCCGACCCGGTGCTGGACTTTACCACTATCTACGAAGAATACCTACTCGACCTGCAAAAGCGGCTCACCGCTCAGGGTGGCACGGTTATCATCCCCACCAAGGAAAACCGGGATGCTGAAATCAGCCGCATCGATGAAGACGGGGCCATTCGCCTTCGCCACGGCGGCGCGCCCACGTTCTACAATATCGGCCGGACTTGGACCGAGCAGGTACACGCCCGCTACGCCAGTGCCGCCGAAATAGTACCCATGAACCGGCGGATGCGCGAGATTGGTGGCCCCAACGCCTCTTTACAATGGGCCTTATTCCGCGACTTCAAAACCTTCGAACACGAGTTGCTGACCACCCGCTTCTTCACCCTTGAAGACCCTACCATGCTCGACGACCTAGCCGAGCTAGCACCTGAGGCTGATGAAGAGGCTGCCTATCCGGCGCGCTACGTGCTCATTATCGACGAGATAAACCGGGGTAACGTCGCTGGAATTTTCGGCGAGCTGATTACTCTGCTCGAAGATGATAAGCGGGCTGGCCAAGCTCACGCGCTCAGTCTCACGCTACCTTACTCCAAGCAGCCTTTCACAGTGCCTCCAAACCTCTATCTGCTGGGGACCATGAATACTGCTGACCGCAGCGTAGAAGCGCTTGACACCGCGCTGCGCCGCCGCTTTGCCTTCACTGAACTGCCTCCGCTGCCGCAGTTGCTTAGCCCCCTTCAAATGGTCAGCCGGCTTTGGTGGCGCTATGCCCACGTCGAGTGGCAGAACGCAGAATATAAAGCAGCTGAAATTGTGCTCTATGAACTGTTAGGCTGTCCGGCAGCTCTTATTAACAACCAGGGCAAGCTATGGGATAAAATCGAAAAAGGAGCCGACGCAGAGTCGCTTTTAGCCACATATTCCTTCACCGGCGTGAACCTGGAACTGCTGCTAGCGGCCATCAACCGCCGCCTCGAATACCTGCTAGGCCGCGACTATCGGCTGGGCCACGCTTGGTTACTTGGCGTTGGCAGCTTGGCCGAACTACAGGCGGCGTTTCGCAACAAAGTCATACCGCAGTTGCAGGAATACTTTTTTGGCAACTGGGGCCGGCTAGGGCAAGTGCTTGGCTCCCGTTTCGTACTTGAAACCAACCAGGCCGAGCCCCCGCTGCTGGCTTTCGGTGAAGAGCAGGAACCAGAAGGCCGCCCTCTCTACGCCATCCGCGAAGCAGATTGGACCGCAGCTGATTTCCGCAGCATCTACCAGCCCACACCTTAATGCTCGCTGCCGTTATTACTGCCTTCGAGCACGATACCTTATTGCTCCGGCATTACCCACAGTTGACGGTAACGCACCTTGAGGCCCTCGACCAACTACAGCACCGCCACAGTGCCCGGTGGTTCACGCGCATTCATCAGGGGCTGAAGCTGCACCAGTTCGTGGGCATTCTACAAGTAGCCGGACTTACGCTCGAAATTTTGCCTAAAGTCGAGCGTGCCACCGCTACTGATGCCCCGCAACAGTGGCGTAAGGTGCTGTTTCAGCTACTGCGTGTGGTGCACGACCTGCCCGTCGCTGTACCCGATGTAGCCCGTCTGGCACAGTCGCCCCGTGCCATACTCGATTTGTTCGTAGCCGCCTTTGTGCAGGAGGCCAACGTGCTCCTGCGCCAAGGACTAGCCCGGCATTATCACCCTACTGAAGCCAATCGCCCGGCTCTACGCGGCCAACTACTATTTGCCAAGCAAATCCAGCATAATTCTATTCGCCGCGACCGATTTTTCACGCGCCAGCAAACTTATGACGCCGCCCACCCCTTCAACTGCCTCCTGCGAATGGCCCTAGCATTAGCTGCCCGGCAAGTAAGCTCTCCTGCATTGGCTGCCCGCACGCGTACGTTGCTATTGCACTGGCCTGAATTACCATCCGTGTCAGTGCCCGCCGAGTTGCCAGCTCTTGGCCGGCACACCGAACGCTACCGCCGGGCCTTAGAACTAGCACTGCTACTATTGCACAGCCAGAGCCCCATCCTGGCCAACGGCTCTACACAAGCCCTAGCGCTCCTCTTCGACATGAATCGACTGTTTGAGCGCTACGTGGCTCGTCGGCTTCAGCAAGCCGGGGCTCGGATAGGCGGTCACGTGCAGCCACAGGCCTCGCGCCGGCTGTGGGGTAGTTCCACTCTAAAACCTGACCTACTCGTTACACTACCGACCGACTCTGGCTCTGCTTTATTTGTGCTTGACACCAAGTGGAAAGTGCCTAACCGTGTTACTCCAACAGCGGAGGACTTGCGCCAATTATATGCTTACTGCCATGCTTGGCAGGCCACCCATGGCCTACTCATCTACCCAAACACTGCGGCCAGTCCTGTGCCTCTAGCCCGCCCATTCGCCCCCAGTAAGTTTGCTCCCCACATTATACTTAAGGGACATACTTACTATGCTCACCTACTCACACCTACCGGTGACCTCAATCCTAAGATTGGCAATGAGTTGCTTGAATATTTAAAAACTACATTGGTTGCCTAGAATCAAAAAACAAGGCAGGTTAAAACATACATGGCAGAATGGATGAATATCATAAAACAATTGCTGAAGCTTCAAGAATAGCTGGCATAGATATAAACAGCTTTTTTGATTACGAGTACTCCCCTGACAAGGAAGAATTTGATGCCATCTTCACCTATTACCAAGAAACGCTGCTTTCAAATAAAGATTACGGCATTGAACCGAGCTACCTCTATTTTAATACTGGACTCATTGCCAACGCAAAGGCAAAAAAGATTGCTGATTGTTATCTAATTAGCATAAACATGGGTATGGTTATTAACCTGATATCTATGTTTAAAAACAAGGCTACATTGCTTGATGGCACGGATAACGATGAATTTATAGCCTTTCAAGCTCTTCTTGATACTTCTGTCAATGAGTTAATGTATCAGAACGCATTCCATTTCACCTTTTATCATGAAATGGCCCATCTGATTCAAAACTCTGTGCTTTTAGAAGGAGCGCTATACGAACGCGTAGACAGCACGGTAGAATATTCTATCCAACGACATAATTTGGAACTAGATGCCGATGAGTTCAGTGCGCTCTATATTGGAGCACACACTATTCAATATGCGCAACACATGTTTGGCAGTAGTATTGATACTTCCAAAGTAGAAAAGCTGCTAATCATCGTTTGTAGTTCAGCTTTACTGTACTTACTATCATTTAGAACAAATAGCGACAACATTTACTATGAAGAGAACAGCCATCCTCATCCAATTATAAGAATAACATGCATTGTTACCGCTATTATACAATATAGTGTGCAAGCATTGGGGCAGATAGGCCTGCGTTTAGAATTGGAGCCAAGGCGAATTGTGGCTGAAACCATACGATTCACAAATAAAATAGCACATAACGTGCTAGGTAGCAATCCCATTGATAGGTATGAGAGCTATCTCAGCACTGAGAGGGAAAACATTGAAGCTTATATAAGACATAATGATGGCTTTCGGGATGGGGACCAAAGTTATGCCGTATTTAAATGGAATGTAAATGCAAGAAATATACATGGTTAATGGCATTACAGTCCGCTAAACACTTTATTATCTACCTGTTCCATATTGATTATAGCATACCATATGCACTACTTGTGCTGACAGTAAAGCAGTAGTGAGGTTACTCCAATAAGGGTTAGTTAGAAACACTCGGGAAAAGTGCCCCTACGCGCTGGAAACGCCCTCTTCAAAATACTCCAATAAGGGCCCCCAGCTGGTGTAGTAGCATACAAGCAATTGCTGACATGGGTCAACTATATGAGATAGGAAGGCAATCTTTCAGAAAGGAATAGGCTACTTATTTTAGCCACCCAAAACTAATTAACTTGGCAATCACGTATACTTGCGACCAGTCTAAGTTTCCTTGGCCGATGAGTGACGTTGAACTAATTCCGGTTATAGCGACCGAAACCCCTTTTTTCCTGCCGCTTTTTAGCTGCACCGTACCGGCGGGCTTTCCCTCTCCGGCGTCCGACCATCTTGAAGATGAGCTGTTTGATTTGAACCGGCTGCTTCTTCGCCATCCCGACGCGACGTACTTAGTACGGGTCGCGGGCGAAAGCATGGCTGGCGCGGAAATCCATGCCGGCGACTTGTTGGCAGTTGATAAACAGATGGAAGCCGACCATAACCACATCGTGGTCGCCGTGGTTGAGGGCGAATGCACCGTCAAGCAGTTAGTTTGCAAAGGAGGTACTTGGTGGCTCATGCCAGCTAATCCTGCCTTTAAGCCTTACGAGATTCGAGACACCAATGAGGTCAGCATCTGGGGGGTAGTCACGCACGTGCTGCACGAGTTGGTACCCGGCAAGCTCGCGGCGCTGCTGCGGACTCGCGACTAAGCCCACGTGATATGTTCGGACTAGTAGACGCCAATAATTTCTACGTGAGCTGCGAGCGCGTTTTCCAGCCGCGCTATGAAAAGCGACCAGTCGTGGTCTTGAGCAACAATGATGGCAATGTCGTAAGTAGGAGCGCGGAGGTGAAGGCGCTCGGTATCCAGATGGGGGCGCCCTACTTTGAGGTTAAGGAGTTGCTAAGAGCCAATAATGCGGCCGTGTTCTCCAGTAACTATGCCCTCTACGGCTCTATGAGTGCGCGGGTCATGTACTGCATCGCTCAACGAGTACCGGCTATTGAAATTTACTCGATTGACGAGGCTTTTCTAGACTTGCATGGGCTGGAGCAGCATCTGACTCCCTACCTGGGCCGCTTAGACAACCTGGCTCATACCATCCGAACCGATGTAAAACGACGCACGGGCATTCCCACCTGCGTGGGAGTCGCCCCCACCAAGACCCTGGCCAAGCTGGCTAACCGCTTAGCCAAGAAATTACCAGACTTGGATGGGGTGCTCTACCTCGATACTGCTGAGCGCCAAGCCTGGGCTCTTAAACAAGTGGCAGTGGGCGACGTGTGGGGCATTGGTCGTCAGTACGCGGCCAAGCTCACGGCAGCCGGCATTGACTCAGCCGCCGATTTAGCCCGCGTCTCGGACGCGTGGGCTCGCAAGCATCTGGGAGGCGTCGTAGGGGCGCGACTGGTGCAGGAATTACAGGGCCGACCCTGTTCGGGCCTGCACCCTTCGGAAGACGGAACCCTCAGCCGACAGAGCATTAGCTGCTCGCGTACGTTCGGGCGGCCATTGACCGGCTATGCCAATGTGCTGGCGGCCGTGGCTACCTTCCTTTCGCGAGCAGCAGAAAAGCTTCGGGCACAAGGTGATATTGCGTACGTGCTAACGGTATACATTAGCAAGAACCGCTTCTCGCCGCACGTGCTCCCCCCCTACTCCCGGTCAGCCACGCTGACCTTACCGAGTGGCCCAACAGCTGATACGACGGTACTACTCAGTTACGCCAGTTCCCTACTCGGCCGCTTGTGGGAACCGGGTACCGCTTATAACAAGGCCGGCGTAGTTCTCGACGGCTTAGAGCCCCCCAGCACTGGCCAACAGCTTAGCCTGTTTAGTCCCCCTCCTACCACCGTTCAGCCGCAGAACGAAAGGGAAGAAAAAACTGCACGGGTGAGCCGACCAGGCTTGATGGCCAGCCTGGACGCATTGAATCAGCGGTTCGGCCACGGTACGGTGCGCTTGGCCACGGCACTGCCGGTACCGGCAGTGCCAGCAGTAACCGGAAGCAGCAGTCGGCCAGCCTGGGAAGGCAAGGCGCAGTGGCGCTCTCCTGCTTTCACAACACGGCTGGAAGATTTACTGCTAGTCAACTAAGCTAGGAGTGGACGAAAAGCAATTGAGATAAAGAAAGCAATGCGTCACCTTCGGGCCCTGGCTACATCCGTGGCCCCCGGCGTCTAGGCGCGTCCTGCTCGGGCGTTTGGGGCTGCTGACTCTGCTCCTTAGCCGGGGCTACCGTCTGCGCCGCTGCCTTTAGCTGCTCCTTCAACTGGTCGTTCCAATCGTTGGCCCGCGACTTCTCCAGCTCCAACTTGGCTACCATCGGAAAGGAGTTGATGAGCGCCTGGTTGAAAAAAGCCAGCGTTTCCAGGCGCTTCGGCACGTGGAACTGGTAGCGGTGGGTATCTATTCTGCCTACCTTAATCAACTCCGAATCAAGCGTGGGGCTTGCTGTTGCGTCTTGGCCACCTGCCTTGCGATAATCTTCTACCACACGTAGGTTGTACGCTTTGACAGCCTGGTGCATCTTAACCACCGGCTCGTCCTGCACCGAGTAGACGCTGACCGTTATCATGCTGGGCTGGGTACGCTCAATGCCCATGGGGGTGTTGGGGCGCGCTAGGCCGGCAATCAGCCGGGTATCGAACAGGTGCCCCTCCAAGTTATTGTCGAGGGCTAACTTCACCGTCTTCAGGTTAGTATTCTCAATCAAACGCTTAATCTCGGCCACTTTGTTATCAGTCAGCTGGCCCGAGGTCGAAGCATAGAGCGCGTTAGTGGGCTGCTTCAGCTGGTGGTAGGAGAGCGCGTCAATGGCGCTTTCTGCCACTACCAGCGTATTGGTTTTGGTGTTCGGTTTCGAGAGCCACAGGGCTGCCGAGTTGAGGGAGTCGGCCGCCTGTCCTTTGAAGCCGTTGGCCTTGATTTCCAGCCCCACAATACCATCCTTATAAAGCTGTGGAAAGGCCGTGTTGATAAACTTGTATACTTGGCCATCCTTGGTAGTGCCCTCGTGCACGTGATTCAAGATGCGCCCCTCAAATAAGTGGCTGGCCAGCGTCTCGCTGCTGATACCCCGGCTGTTGAGGTAGCGCGTATCAGTCAGGGGCAACGTCTTGCGCAGGAACTCGGGTATATAACCTTCGCCACGCTGCACCGGCTCAATGCGCTGCTGTAGTTGAGGGCTGACATTACGCACCTCTGGGGGCAGGTTGAGGAACCGCTTAGCGTTCTCGATAACGCTCGCCCAGACGTTCTTACCCTGAATGGCCACGATACCCGCAATGCGCGGATTCTCGATTCGGTTCTTTAAAAAGTCGATGACGCTACCCTTATCCCGGTCATCGGCCCGGTTGAAATAGAGGTAGTCGCCCGACGGCGCCTTATAAATAATCACTTGGTCGAGGCTAGGTTTCCCCTTGTAGTCGAAGGTGTGAAACTTGCCCTTCTCGATGTCCGAGCCGCTTTTGGCTCGGTTGTGCTGGTAGCCGAGAATGAGCACTAAATCAACCAGATTGATATCTTTTTTAACTTGGTTGAAACTAAGCTCTGGTTCGCGGGGCTGCTGCATAGGTAGCGTAGGTGTGTCGGTAAAAGAAAATCAGCCCCCGAAGGTCGGGAGCTGATTCTAAGTAAGCGTTAAGTTGGTTTACATCCGCGCCCCTTGTCGACGTACTGATGGGGTCTGGGCCTGGGCAATTACTTGCTCCGGCACCTGCCGGGCGGTAGTATCCCGAAAGACAAAAGCCTTCTTGAGTGGGTCGAGTTGAACCAGGGCATCTACTAGCTTCTTTTCGCCCGGGTGCGTCATGCCTTCTACGCGCGTGGGCCTACCTTCCAATAGCGATTTCTGCTGCTCGGGGGTGAGCTTCGCCCCGTATACTTCCTTGGGTACACTAAGGCCCTCTGGGCGCACGTACACGACGCGCTTCATTTCCTGGTCAACAGCCAGGTAGCCAGCGAGCGCTTGGCCCTTGCCATCGCGGAAACCCTCAGCCAGGGGTACTACGCCGGTGGTCTTTAACTGCTGCTGCATGGCGGGCGTGATTTCCTTGCCCATCACCTGGGGCGGAATGACCAATTCGTGTTTGGGCAAGTCTACGCGCAGGGTGGCTACGCCCTGGGCGTCGCGGTCGAGCACCAGCTTGGCGGCAAAACTAGTCGGCTGGCCATCCGGCCCGGCTAGCATTAGGTTGGGAATGAGGTCCGTTTTCTGGCCATCCAGCAGCTTTTGCAGCTGGCCGGTGCGCTCCAGCTCCGCCACCGGCACGCCTACCTTAGCCAATAGCTCCACCGGCAGGTCAGCTACGCTGAAGGCCTTGCCCTGGGCTACCACTAGCGGGGCCTGCGGGGCCACCTGCTGCACCGGCGCCGGCTGCTGCGCCTGGTACACCGACTCGGCGGCGCTGAAGTGTACACGGCCCTTTTCGGTCACGCGCCAGCCGTCGGGCGTGCGCTCCAATTGAGTAGGCATCTCGACTGCCAAGTTCCGCTTGCCTATTTCAGGTCGGCCGCTCACCTGGTAGGCATTTTGCATCGTGTCCTTTAAGGCGTTGACCAACATATCATCCTTGCCAGGGGCCGGCAACAGAATAGCCTTGTTCGTATCGCAGGGGTCAACCTGGATTTGAAAGAGGGAATAGTGCGCGGCCTGGCTGGCCAGTACGTCTTTCCGAATCACCCCGTCCGAATGGGGCGGCGCGTTGGCATACAGAACCTCTCCTTTGCTGGGGGTCGGTTGCGGCGCTGGGGCAACCTGGGCCACCGTCTCGGCGGGCGTAGGAGCAATCTGCTGCGCGGCGCTCACCTGAGGCTTAAATACATTGCCCTCGGTGTCGGTAATGGCAAGCTTACCCTTCGTCACCACCTCCCAGCCGGTTTCGGTCTGCTTCAACTGGCCCGGCTGGGCTAGCCCGACGTGGGCAATCTTGAAGCCAGACGTGGGTAGCGCGTAGTCAAAGAATTTGCTTAGGCTGGAAATGCCGTCACCAATCAAGCGCTGCTGGTCAACCTTGGGGTTGAGGCCAAACTCGCCTTTATCGCTGATGGCCACGTTGAGCTGCGGGGCATCGTTGGGAATAGCCTTGTGGCTGTCGATGCGACCGGTCTCAGTTGAGGGCGCAAATTTGGTATAGGCCGGGTACGCTTGAAATAGCGGGGCCGGCTTCTCCACCAACTGCTGCACGCTCTCACGGGCCTGCTGACGGTTCTGCTGCTCGGCCTGGGCATGCTGCTGCTGGCGGGCCTGCTGGGCCAAGCGTTCGTGCTCTTGGCTGGCAGCTTCCTTGCGGGCCTGCGGGTCGCCGGGCATCTCCTGCACCTTGCTCCCACGCATCACGACGGCCGCATCAAGCAGCGCGCTCACCTTCTCGATGCCCGGCGTATCGAGCCGATAGCTCACCTTTAGTTCTGAAACGCTTTGCCCGGCCACTAGGGCGGGCTTGGTCGAAAGTACCTCCGCACTGGCGCCGGCCTCCTGAAACCGCTTGCTCAGCACGTCGGGCATTCCGCGGCCGGGTTCCTCGGGCGTGTTGAACGTGAGCCGGATGGTGGCCACCCTTAACTGCGAGTCGTCGGCTGGCGCGGCCACTTCATCAGGGGCCAGCGCCTTGACTGCTGGGGTGGCTGGCGCTGGCGTAGCTACTACCTCAGGAGCAGGTACGCCCTGGGCAGCAGTTGGCTTTGCGGCGGCGGCTGGGGTAGCCTGCTGGGTGCGCTTGAAGTTGTCGGTAAAGTTGCTGACGAAGCTCGTCACGACGCCATTGCGCACTGTGATGTTGAGCATACCATCCTTATCCAGCTTGTTACTGGCCCGCCGCATCTCTTTTGCCTCCGGCATGTTTTTCAACGCTGGGTCTTGGTCGATGGCCTTGTAGACGCTAGCCAGCAGGTCTTTGATAGACTCTTCTTTGCTGGGGGCCTGCGCCTGCTCGGGGGCGGCCGTGCGCTCCAGTGACTTTGTTTGCAGGATGGCACTAGCAACCAACTCTAGTTGCTTCGCCTCTTCGGGCTTACCGTTCCGGCGCAGGGCGGCGGCCACCGGCACGGCGTTACGAATAAAATCGTCGCGGTCATCGGTGGGCACCTTAGCCTTGGCGGCTGGGCGGGTGGTGGGCTTCAGCTGCGCCGGGGTGAGGGCAACCGGCGCCTGCTGCTCGGGCGTCTCGGATACCGCCACAGTGGACCGACGAACTTGCTTGTCGCCAGCCCCAGAGTTTGGTTCGGTTTGTTCAGGCATGTTATTGTGGGTAAAAGAGTTAGGTACACCTCTCCCCTAGCGGGAAGCTAGTATAAGCAAATATACCACCCCACACCCTGAATTATGACAATTTTATCCAATCATAAATCAACTATCTTTAAAGCATTATCCTATTATTAGGAAACCACCTGCTCAGACAATTCATCTAACTCTTTACCAAGTACTTGCCGAAGCCTATCAAACATGTTCAGTACGGTAGTAGCCTCAAGAGATTTGGAGGTCTCTGTTATAGCCATTTTAGATACCATGGTATTATCAGGTAAAAGAAGCCAGCTCAGACTATACCCGTGACTATAGTAGAAATTGAGTAGCCGGGCGAACGTTTCAATACTACCGGCCCCGGCCTGCTCTAGGCGCGCTATCTGGTTAGGTGTAAGACCTGTTTCCTCCGCCAGTCGCGCTTGCGACCAAGCAGATTCGCCAGGAGCAGCCAATTCATTGCGAAGTTGGGCCAGACGCTTACCTATTTGCAGATTACTCATGTTGATGATGCCATTTTGTTGCTGATTAGATGCCGCAGGTTGGAGTCGCTCTTAATCCGGTTTAATTCATTCGCTACCATCGTTGACACATCTTTTTTGATGGTCTCATAGTTAGTCTGAATAATCTCCTTCGTACAGTCCTTTCCTGCGGAATCCGCAAAACTAGTTATCTCTGGGATTGCTTCGTACGTGGCTTCGTCTTTCTTAATCTGGGCTATATCCACTACAATCTCCGCGTGGAAGACCTTTTGGCTGATTTCCTCGCCAAAGTTGTCCGCGACCGCACCCACAAACCGGCCCTGCGAAAGCGTAGAAATCTTGCTGGCGGGAATCATGCTGTCGAGTTGGGTCGAAATGCTATTGCTGGTGTCTTTACTGTTGATACTTACCGACTGGCGCTTCTGTAGAATGCGGCCAAAGCGCTTGCTCAGGGCCTCCGCGCTATCGCCTGTTACTTGACCAGAAATGATATTACCTACGACTTCCTGGATGGCGGTGGATTCCAGCTTGCCATAGTCGCGGTCAATTTGAGCCTTCGTCTGGATACCCAGACAAGTACTCACTTTATTGCTGCGGGCAGTCGCAATCAGGTCATCAAGCCCCTTGAAATAGATGGTGGGCAATTCATCAATGATGAGCGAGAACTTGAGTTGGTGCTTTTTATTGACCAGCTTCACGATGCGGGCATTGTAAAGCCCCAGGGCCGCGCCGTAAATCATCTTCCGCTCGGGGTTGTTGCCCACGCACAAGACTTTAGGCTGCTTGGGGTTGTTGAGGTCGAGCGTGAAGTCGTTGCCTGACATGACCCAGTAGAGCTGGGGGCTGGCCATGCGGGCCAACGGAATACGGGCCGAGGCAATCTGCCCTTCCAGCTGCTCGCGGGCGTCGCCCTCGAAGGCGTCCACGAAGGGCCGCACGTAGTTCTCAATCTCCGGGTACGCGCCTAGGATGGGAAACATCTCTTCGTACTTGCGGCCCAAAAACTCAATCATGTGCGGGAAGGTGCAGTACTTGCCGCCCTCATAGAGCTTAAGAAACCAGATGATGGCGGCCACGAAGTTGATAGGCGACTCGACGAAAAAATCGCCTTGCTTCTCAATCCATTTCTTGTTGAGATTGAGCATAATGGTGGCTGCCGACTCATAGGCATCCATGATGTCGGTCATCATCTCCGGCAGCAGCGGGTTGCAGCGATGGCTACGGCTCGGGTTGTCGAAGTTGATAACGCAGAACTGCACTGGGTTCTCATACTTGCCCTCGTTCCGCAGCAGTTCGTTGTATACCAACGTACTCAGGTCGGGAAACTTGAAGTCGTACACGTACATCGCGAAGCCCTTGGCCAAGTGCTGCTTAATGAACTGGTTGATGACGGCAAACGACTTGCCCGAACCTGGGGTGCCGTAGACGATGGTGGCGCGGAAGGGATTGACGATGTTCACCCAGCCTTGGCGCTGCTTCTTGCCCAGCTGGTATACGGTGGGCAGATTCACCGAGTATTCGTTTTCCATCTTGCGCTCCTCCTGCGGAAACGTCTCGTTCTCCGTGTTGAAAATGTCGCCCATCAGATTCACCTTCAGCATCCGGCTGATTAAGTTGCCCCCGCGCAGCAGCAGCATAAATCCGAGGGCCAGCGTGGCGGCGTACAGCGCCGTTACCACGTCGGGCGAGTAGGCTAGCTCCAGCACGAAGCCATTGCCAAAGAACACCGCGGCCCCGAGTAGTAGATAAGCCACAATGGGGGGCCAGGTTTGCGTTTCACTCGGCTTGCCCCGCGTGCCCAGGCAGGCCAGCGCTAGCAGCAGCACGGCCGCGCCCTTGGTCACATAGGGCGCGTTGAATAGGGCGGTCTTCGTGCTGAATTTACCTAGGATGGCCCCAAACCAGGCGGCTGTGAGATGGTGCTCGGTAAAAAAGCCGTAGCAGTAGTAGTAGAGGTGTAGCAGGGTCAGGACCACGGCAAACAGCCGCATCAAGTCCATGATTTTGCCCATTCCGCGTTCATCGTCCATAACAGTAAAAGGGTAAGTGATGGGGGTGAAAAGAAAGATTTAATAAGTCCTCGCAAGGGAGAAGCCTTTTATGCTTCATTGACAGCCAGATAATTAAGCTCGACAAGAAACACCTCGATGTAACTCATAGGGTGGATTATCTGCTGTATAGGTGATGTGCCTGGCGGCCCTAGTGGTGCCGCCGCCGACGCTTCTTGCGCCGTAGCTCATTCTCGTTACGCTGGGCATCATCCGCGCCCGGCCCCTCCCCTACCGCCTCCTCGAAGCTGAGCAGCACCCCGGCCTTGTCGGTGGTCAACCCTGTCTCGACTGGTGCCGCTGCCAGGCCGGCGGCCCGGGGCTGGCCCTGGTCGCCCGTGCGCAGCGCCTCGCGGCCGAAGGGGCTGAAGTGGTCGCGTAGCTGCTTGGCCTTTAGGCCCACGTCGGTACCCCTCACGCTGGTTTCCTGATAGCGGAAGCTCGTACCCACGAGTACGCCCTTTCCGTCGCGCTTCAGCGTGGCCTCAATCTCTTGCTCCCGGAGGTGAGCCACCAGTTGGTCGAGCGACTTGATGGCCGGGTTGGCTAGCGCCGCCGTGAGCACATCGCGCACGTGGCCCCGGGTTGCCTCCTTGGTGGGGTCAAGGTCGCGGGTGGTCTGTCGGCGACTCGGTAGCTCAGCCATACCTAGCTCTTTCCGAATCTGGCGGGTGGCTACCACATTGCGAGCATAGTTTTGGTCGGTGCGCAGTGCCGGGCCGCCGTCTATAGGCACCCGGTTTATGTAGATGTGCACGTGCGCGTGGTCCTTGTCGCTGTGCTCATAGACGGCCACCTGATGCCGCGCTAAGTCGGCGCCCATCAACTCGCAGTAGCGCGCTGCGGCGCGTAGCTTCTGCTCTCGGTTTACCTTCTCGTCCGGCGACCACGATAGAATCGTGTGCCAAACCGGCTGCTGAATTCGGTCGCTCATACTGGCCACCGCAGCCATCTCGGCGGCTATCTGGTGCGCGTCTTGGCTACCTACATTAGCCACGCTTAACAACTCTGATTTCTCGTTGGAGCGTCCCGCCCGCAGGCCGGCTCCGTACGTTAGGGCACCCGCAAAATCGGAGCCGGTGACAGTCTTGGCTATCATCGCAGGGTTTTGAGCAAGCGTTCTACTAGTTCGTTTAATGCCTCAATACCGGTGCCTGGCAGCTTACCGGAGTTGGCTAGCCGGGCTAACTGATTGAGGTTGTTTCCGGCTGCGCCAAGCTGCCTGCGCAATTCGGGCGGCACACGCTCGACTATCGTTTTGCCCAGCGCAGCCCGGCGCATATAATCGCCTACCGAGAGGCCAGCTTGTTTCGCCTTCGCCGCAATTGCGCGCTTGTCAGTGGCCGAAACTCGCAGCTCTATTCGCTCCTCTTTTACTACTACTGCCTCCTCAAGTGAGGGTATAGGGGATAATGATTCTTCCATGGGTTCACCTAGTGGGGGCCTGCGCTAGCAAGCCAGGAGAAATAGCTTGCGTCAATTTCTCCGTTGTCTTTGTGCGTGAGAACCGAAGGTTTGTACGTACAAAGACATGGCTTGCTGAACAACGTTAGGGTAGAATTATGGGCATAACAATGAGGGGAATTAAGCACTACCGTTAGTTCCGATAGTCGGATATTCTAGCCGGGTATATTGTGTCTACGGCCTTAGCTATCCCCTCTTTGACAACTGTACAATTGTACAGTTGTACAGTTGTACATTTTTACATTTTTACAACTGCGCACTTGCGCAGTTGTGCACTTGTGCAGTTGCGCAGTTGTGCACTTGTGCAGTTGCGCAGTTGCGCAGTTGCGCAGTTGTACAGTTGTACAGTTGTACAGTTGTGCAAACATTTTTTTGTTTGTTTGTTTAGATGTGCACATGTGTGTTTTTTTATTTTTTTAGTTGTTCTTTTTTGTAAGCTATTTTTCTAATTTGTATCTGCCTGCTTGTTTTTGTTTGTGTTGAATTGTTTGATTAGAGAAGTATTGGGGCAAACTTGCTTCTGTTTAGCTACACGTGTGTTTAACAAATATAACAAACAGAAAAAATGATTTTCTCACAAATAAAAATTTAAGACTTGCTTTTTTCATAAACACTTTTAATTTTGTGCGCAGTAAAAGAGTCCTAGGATTTCTTGATTGTGTGCATACAGCTCAGCTTTCCATTTCACCCGTACCCATTCAAGAGCCTCGTTCGCATGAGCACCACCAAGTACATCTCCATCTCCTCCCAGAAAGGGGGCGTGGGCAAAACCACCATCAACATCCTAGCGGCTTCAGCCTTTCATTTTCTGCTGAAACAGCGCGTTGCCGTTATCGACTGCGACTATCCTCAGCACTCCCTTCAAGGTCTACGGGACAAGGAGTTAGAGCTACTCACTACCAGTCCTGAAAAGGCCAATGAGTTTCGGGCCCTAGGCCGCCAAGCCTACCCAATCGAGGCGTGCCAGGTAAAAGACGCCCTCGGCGTCGCCAAGCAAATGGATGGAGAATTCGATTTAGTATTCATCGACACGCCAGGTACTATCAACGTGCCAGGCATTATTGAGCTATGGAAGCAGCTTGACTACGTCTTCATGCCGATGGAGTCCGACCGCCTAAGCGTCGAGGCAACCCTTCCTTATGCTCAGGTGCTGGAGAAGTTTGCAAAAGGGCAGCCAGGCAGCCGCTTAAAGCAATACTATGCTTTCTGGAACAAGCACATTAAGAGCGAGAAACAGGATTTTTACGAGCGTACGGAGGCCTACTTCGCAGAGCAAGGCATTCCTTTTCTACAAAGCCGCTTAGAGCACAGCGTGAACTACAAAAAGGACGCCATGCGCTCAACTATGTTCCCACTAGGCAAGGAGTTTCAACGCCTCGGCATCAGTGGCTTGATTAAGGAGATAGCACAAGTAGCATTTAGTGAGAATGCGGTGCAATCTACTGCCCCAGTGACAGTAGCGAAAGCAAACGAAGCTCTTTAATCTGCACTTACCATGGCTAAGACTAACCCCTCCGTAAACCCGCTGGATGACGCAATGAGCTTCGTTGCGCAGCGCTCTGTTCCCAAACCCATCGAAGCAGCTGCTCAGCCAGTTGCGCCGGCTGAAGTACCAGCCGCTAGTTCCGAACCCCCTGCTCAACCAGCAGCCACTATTGAACAGCCGGCCGGTGAGCAGCCAGCCGACAATCAGCAACAAAAGGGAAAAAAAGACCCGGCTCCGTCTACTGGTAGCGGAGACTACGCCGGCCGCTTCCTCAAGACCGTGCGTGGCCGTAAAGCCAAGACTATCTACCTCTCGGAAGAGATGCACACGGCCCTGGCCACCATCACGCAGGCCAGCCCCGACAACATTGGCCTCTCAGACTTGCTCATCAACATCATCACCCACCATTTCGAGACTTTTGGCCCCGAGATACGCCAGTTTCTGACGGCTCAAGAAAAGCTCAGAAAGAACAAGCTCCCCTACTAGCAGCCCACGATAACTAATTAAGCATCATGCTCTTAAAAAAGGCATGCTAGCTACTGCTTTGCCCTTTTCCTTCACCCTCTTACCTGTATTCGCTATGTTTAACGCAATCTCCTGGGGCCAGTACGCCGGTTGGCTGTCCCTAGCGCTACTGGCCTATTATTCCTACGTCGGCCTGGCTTACTACCGACTAGAGCTACTAGGACTACTCAAGAATAAGGGCAAGGCCTTTAGCTCAGCCCCAGCTCTGGAAGAGGCCCCGGCGGCCCTTGGCTTGACCGGCAAAAGGTCGCTTATTGCCAAGGCAGCGCTAGCGGTACCAGCTGCGTCTTCGAAAGCAATACAACCAGTTGCGCTCGACGACGAGTCCCAGGAGCAGGAAGATAGAGTAGGGGAGGGGATGCCTATCGAAGCCAACCATGAAGAAGAGCAACTAGCTGATGAAACGCTGGAGCCAGTGGGCGACCTACCCCCATTTGAGCTGCCTAATGTCCAGGTAAACGAAGGCTTTAATTATGAAAATGATGTAGAGTTTTCTTTTTTTAATGAGAATTCGGTTAATTTTACTGAGCAAGGTGGCTCCAACTCGTTCCAGGACACCGAAAGCGGCGTGGAACCCGCAGATGCTGATTTCTACCTAGGCTCAACCGTTGGTATCGCTCAACTTGGCGACTACCTCAGCAGCGTTACTGAGGGTCAGATTACTCCGGCTCAATTGGTCGAGCAAGAGCCCGGCTTGGCCAACACCGACCTGCTCTTAGCCTTTTTTCAGAACAGCACCAAGAACGCTCAACGGGCAACTGCGCATCTCTACGAAGGAGTCGCTGAGCCCACTCTTGACTAATCGAATTAGCAGTAATTATTCCATTCTTTTTCACTTAATCTCCCTCACTTTTTACCTCTTTACAAACTCATGTTACACTCGTTCACTCCCCGCGCTGCAAAGCGCATGACCAACGCCCTTCACACCGGCCTGCTCGTGCTAGGTTCCGCTACTGCCGCGCTCGCTCAGGGTGGCCTTAATGCGGGTAAGCAGGGCATTCAGGATGCTACCACAGCTATCACCGGCTATTTCGACCCGGCTACGCTGCTCATCTACGCCATCGCGGCCGTCGCTGGTCTGATTGGGGGTTTCAAGGTGTTCAGCAAGTGGCAATCGGGCGACCAGGATACGCAGAAGTCGGCCATGGGCTGGTTTGGTAGCTGCATCTTCCTGGCCGTGGTGGCTACGGTACTGCGCGCTTTCTTCCTCTAAGAAGATGAGCCACTTTCCCGTAAATAAGGGCGTCAACAAGCCCGTTGAATTTAAGGGACTAGTGGGCTCGCGCTACCTATTTCTATTGGCAGGTGGCCTCGGCGGAGTGTTTCTAGGATTTATCATCCTGCGCCTCGTCGGGGCCAATACCTACCTGTCGGTAGCCCTGGCCCTGGGCAGCGGCTTCTTCTGGGTAACGCGGGTATTCAGGCTCAGCGCCAAGTACGGCGAGCACGGCGCCATGAAGCTCCAAGCCCAAGGCCGCCAGCCCAAACGCGTCGTGAGCCGCAATGCCCGTCTCTTTAAAGGTCTAAAGCAGTCATGAGCAATCTACTCCTCAAATCGGCCACGCTGGAAAGCAAGCAGCCCATCTATAAGGTGGAAAACGACTGCCTCATCAGCAAGAATGGCGACGTCACGGTGGCCTACCGCCTTGACCTGCCCGAAGTATTCAGCCAGTCTAACGAAGAACTCGAATCGCTGCACTCGATTTTCGTCAAGGGTGTACGTCTGTTTCCCAACTACACGACGCTGCACAAGCAGGATTGGTTTGTGCGCGACACCTACGCCCCCGACTTCAAGCAGGAGCGCACCATGCTCCAGCACAGCTACGAGCGCCATTTCTACGAGCGCCCCTTTCTCAACCACCACTGCTTTCTGTACATCACCAAAACGAGTACCGGCCGCGAGAATTGGAACAGCCTCAGCTCCTTGCTGTCACGCTCGAAAATCGTTCCGAAGGAAATGATGGACGAGAAGGTACTAACTACCTTTTTCAACGCCGTAGGGCAGTTTATTCGCCTGCTTGAAGAGGCGGGCATTACCTGCACCCCGTTGACGGACGATGACATTTGCGGCACTGAAGCCGACGAAGCCACCGGCACGCCGGAACGGGTGGGCCTGCTGGAAAAGTACCTGGCCCTCGACCTCAGCGACGCGGCCCCCATGGTAGATATCGACTTCAGCAACGGGCTGAAGGTGGGCAGCAAATCGTGCCAGTGCTACTCGCTGGGTAATCTCGATGACCTACCCGCCTACCTGGAAACGGAGGTGAAGTATGATAAGCTCAGCACCGATAAAATCCCCTTCTTTATCGGCTTTGCGGCCCCGGTGGGCCTGCTGCTGAACTGCAACCACCTCTACAACCAGTATCTGTTTGTCGATGACCATGCGAAGACGGTTAAGATGTTCGAGAAAAAGCGCAACAACCTCAACTCGTTGTCGCTCTACTCGCGGGAGAATGCCATCAACAAGGAGTTTCACGACCGCTACCTGAACGAGGCCGTTTCCGACCAAAGGCAGTGCGTGCGGGCGCATGCCAACGTCCTGGTGTGGGCTGAGCAGGAATCGGAAATAAAGGAGTTGCGCGACATGACCAGCGCCGCCATTACCAAGATGGACTGCCGCCCGCGCGAGAACACGGTAGACGTGGGCGGGCTGTTCTGGGCCGGCATCCCGGGCAACGCGGGCGACTTCCCCAGCGAAGAATCGTTTTACACCTTCATCGAGCAGGCCTGCTGCCTGTGGAATGTCGAGACGAACTACCGCGACTCCCCCAGCACGTTCGGCATCAAGCTAAGCGACCGCCTCACGGGCAAGCCTGTGCACGTGGATATGTCGGAACTGCCGATGGAAACCGGCCTAATCGGCAACCGGAACAAGTTTGTCCTAGGCGCCTCGGGCTCGGGTAAATCGTTCTTTACGAACCGCATGGTGCGCCAGTACCACGAGCAGGGCGCGCACGTGCTCCTGGTAGACGTGGGTGATAGCTACAAGGGCTTGTGCCAGCTGCGGGGCGGGGTGTATTACGAATACCTGGAACACCAGCCCATGAGCTTCAACCCTTTTTTTGTAGTCGGTAAGCCCGACGTGGAAAAGCGCGAAAGCCTCAAAACGCTGCTGGTAACGCTTTGGAAGCGAGAAGATGAGCGCGTGAGCCAGGCCGAATACGTCTCGCTCTCGACTGCCCTGACCGACTACTATGCGATGCTGGAAAATACGCCCAACGTGCGGCCCAGCTTCAATACGTTCTACGAGTTTCTGTACGGTCCCTTCAAAGAGTACCTGGAGAAAGAAAAGGTGCGTGACCAGGATTTCGACATAACGAACTTCCTCTACGTGCTCAAGCCTTTCTACCGCGGCGGGGAGTACGATTACCTGCTCAACTCGGATAAAGACCTGAACCTGGTGCAGGAAACATTTATCGTGTTCGAGCTGGACAACATCAAGGACCACCCGATCCTTTTCCCAGTGGTGACGCTCATCATCATGGACACGTTCATTGCCAAGATGCGCACGCTGAAGGGCATTAAGAAGGTGATTCTCATTGAGGAAGCCTGGAAAGCTATCACGAAGGCGGGCATGGCCGAGTACATCAAGTACCTGTTCAAAACCGTCCGTAAGTTCGACGGCGAGGCAATCGTAGTGACGCAGGAAATTGATGATATCGTGGGCAATCCGATTGTGAAGGATACCATCGTCATGCAGTCAGATTGCCGGATTCTGCTCGACTTGAACAAGTTTATTAAGCGGTTTGATGAGATTCAGCGCATGATGGGCCTCAGTGATAAGGAGAAGTCCCAGGTACTTTCTATCAACCTAAACCGGCGCCCTGGCCCCAAATACAAAGAGGTCTGGATAAGCCTCGGCGGCAAGGAATCAAAGGTGTACGGGGTCGAGGCTTCCCCAGAAGAATACGCCACCTACACCACTAACCAGAAGGAAAAAACCCGCCTCTTCCAAAAGGTAACCGAGGGCGGCATGTCACTGCCGGCGGCCATCAAGTCGTTTGCCCAAGAACTACGTGAGCAGCACGCCGCTAACGCTGCCTAATTCCATTTCCACCCAAGTTATGAAAGCAAGCACGCTCCTCCTCATAGTCGGCCTAGCCACTCTCGGCACCAGCTGCGGCCAGGATGCCGCCTCCAAAAAGCTGGCCGACGAAACCGAGGCCCGGGTAGTGGCCAGCATCAAGCAAGTACTGGTACAGGCTCCCGCCCAGGCGGACGCCCTCGACCCGGTGCACACCTGGTACCAGAGCAGTGAGGTACCCAACATCATTAAGCTCGACCCGGGCGCGGAAGCAGTGTACAAGGCGCATGCCTCCATCCTACAGGAAGTGGCCACCAACGAAACGAAGCTAGCGAGTGACCCCATTCTGACGCCCGCGCAGGGCCAGGGCATTCGGTCGGGCTACCAAAAGCTAGTCGATGAGAGTACGGGCAATGTGGCCCAGCTCACGAACCTGGCCAGCAACAAAACCACCATGAGCGAGGCAGAGCAGCGCACGTTCGTAGGGGAGTTGGCTAAGAAGGAAACTCACCAGTTGGAGCTAGTGAAGTACTTCACCCGGCGCACGGCTAGCACTATCGACCTGAAGAATCGGCAAAAACGGTCGGCCGAGTACAACATGAAGATGTGGGGCCACGAGTAGCCCTGCCTGAGTCTCACTAACCTCATTTAAGGCGATGAAAAAAACACAGTTTACGCTGTGCCTGGCGGCGCTTTGCCTCTTTGGCGCACCCGCTGCACACGCTCAGGCGGTGGTTTCGGCCCCCGTTTTGGAAGGTACCAACTTCATTCAGACCGGTTTACAGGCCACGTTGAAGGCGCTCAACGCCAAGGCAAACGACCTGGCTAATGATGGCGTGGTCGAGCAGGTGCTGACCAAGGGCTTTACCGAGAAAAACATGCTCATGGCCAAGGACTGGTACGATGGGCTGCTGTCCATCAGCAACACGATTAAAACCTACCGGCGCGTGCAGCACATTTTCGAGCGGCAGACGGCCATCATTACCATTTACTCGAACTACATCGGCAAGTTCAAGGCTGACCCCAACCTGAGCCCCGCCCAGGTGGCCGGCGTTGTTCGAGGCTACACTACCCTGATTCAGGAATCGGGCACCTACCTCGATGACTTGTCGGCCATCGTTTCGCCGGCCAAATCGAAAATGACCGACGCCGAACGGATGGAATTGATTGATGTGCTCGACGACAAGGTGACCCATCAGTACGACCTCGTGAACTACTTCACCCGGCGCACAATGGCAATTTCCAGCCAGCAGGGCCAGGATTCCAAGGATGCCGCGACGCTGAAGAAAATCTACGGCTTGTAGGATGAGAAAGCTCCTCACCCTCGCGGTACTGGCTGGCTTAGGGCTAGCCGCCTGCCCGACCCGCGCTCAGTTCGTGATATCCGCGCCGATTGCCGAGGGCCAGGCCACGAAGCAGGCCGGCCATCAGGGCATCTTGACGGTGCTCAAAGACCTGGGCAATACGGTTATGAAAACGGGCAACGATACGCAGGCGCTCATCAAAAATCTGGAAGACCAGACCGTGCAGATGCACGACGAATGGTATAGCAGCCTGCTCAAAATCAACTCGGTAGTGGCCAATTACCAGCAGGTGAAAAGCATCTGGGCCTACCAGAACCGGACGATGGGCCTCTACACCCAGAACATTGCCCAGCTGCGCGCCAACCCTTACCTGACG
>Ga0265798_10000351_pt1 | contig 82146 bp, 53 predicted proteins | sample P3T30metagenome_FD_192430 | JGI IMG/M metagenome (GOLD analysis project Ga0265798, IMG submission 192430) | Plant litter microbial communities from East Loma Ridge, Irvine, California - P3 T30 | ecosystem: Environmental > Terrestrial > Plant litter > Unclassified | place: USA: California... | reverse complement strand
TCAGCACCCAGGCCGTTGCCAGGTTACGCAAGGTGCGCATCTGCAATCCCGAGCCATTGGCGACCATCGAGCCCGCCACGCCGGAAGACAGTACATGGGTCGTTGAAACCGGCAGACCGTACATGTCCGCTGCGCCGATGGTGAACATTGCCACCACTTCGGCCGAGGCGCCCTGGGCGTAGGTCAGGTGGGTCTTGCCAATTCGCTCGCCCACCGTTACCACGATCCGTTTCCAGCCAACCATGGTGCCCAGGCCCAGCGCAATCGCGACCACGATCTTGACCCAGGTCGGAATGAAGCGCGTGGCGTCATCGATCTGTTTTTTGAAAGCTTCCAGCTTGGTCTGGGTGTCCACGTCGAAATTTCCGACCTTGTTCTTCTCCATCACACGGATGGTTTCCGAGGTCAGATACATGTCGTTTCGCACGTTAGTGACCGCCTCGGCAGGCACTTTGGACAGCGAGCCGTAGCTGCGCACTTCATTGCCAATCTTGCCCGCCATTACCGCCAGCGCTGGAATCAGATCAGGCGTCGCTTCCTTGCTGACCAGATAATCCGAGAGTGTCTGGCGCGAGTCTTTCGGGGCCGGGAGTGGGGCGCTGCGAATCAACGCCTGTTGCGTGACCTCGGCCACTGCCGCGAATTGCGTTGCCTGATCGGCAGGCATGGTGCGGTTCAGCGCGTAGGCCATCGGCAGGGTGCCAACCAGAATCAGCATGATCAGGCCCATGCCTTTTTGACCATCGTTGGAGCCGTGAGCGAACGACACGCCGGTGCAGGTCACGATCAGCAGGCTGCGGATCCACCACGGCGGCGGGGCGTTGCCTTCCGGTGCCTTGTACAGCGCGCGGTTCTTGATGAACATGCGCATGGCCAGCAACAGCAGTGCGGCGCAGCCGAACCCCACCAGTGGCGAAAGCAGCAGTGAATAACCGATCTTGGTTGCCTGCGACCAGTCCACACCGCTGGTGCCGTCACGCCCGTGCATCAGCGCGTTGGCAATGCCGACGCCGATGATCGAGCCGATCAGCGTGTGCGAAGACGACGCGGGCAGCCCCAGCCACCAGGTGCCCAGGTTCCAGATAATCGCAGCAATCAGCAGGGCGAAGATCATCGCGAAACCGGCTGACGAGCCGGTTTGCAGAATAAGCTCTACAGGGAGCAGGGCAATGATGCCGAACGCGACCGCACCGCTGGACAGCATCACACCCAGAAAATTGAAGAACCCTGACCACACCACCGCAAAGCCCGGCGGCAGCGAATGGGTGTAGATCACGGTGGCCACGGCGTTGGCCGTGTCGTGGAAGCCGTTGACGAACTCGAAGCCCAGCGCGATCAGCAGTGCCACGCCCAGCAGAATGAAGGGCGTCCAGGTGGTAACCACCGTGCCCATGTCATCCACGTCCTGCTTGAGGCTGTAACCGGTGAACGCCAGCCCGGCGATGAGGATGGCGAAGAAAATCGTCATGGTCAGGCGACCGGGTTTGCGCCCGAACTGGGTTGCCGACAGGCTCGCCCCGCCAGGGGCGTCGGGGGAAAGTGCGCTGATAGCCATGTGTGCAGTACCTGATTGAAAGATTACTGCCATGGTCATTGCAAAATGTGACAGAGATGCGACACAGGTCAATATCATCGGCTATTCAGACAGGTTTCCTGATCACCGGCATCGTCATCTCGCAGAAGAAAGCGTCAGTAATCGCCGCGCTTGCGAAAGGCCCAACGGCCCGCCACCAACGTGAAGGTCGCGACCAGGGCCACCAGAATCCAGAAGCCTTCCGGGTCAGTGGCAAGTGGTACGCCACCCACGTTCATGCCGAAGAAACCGGCGACGATGTTGATCGGCAAGGCCAGCACCGTCACGACGGTCAGGGTGAAGAGGGTGCGGCTGCTCTGCTCGTTGAGGTTGGCCGCGATCTCTTCCTGCAGCAGCTTGATGCGTTCGCCCAGTGCCGTCAGGTCGTTGATGACCAAGGACGATTCCTCGATGGACTGGCGCAGCGCCTGCACATCCTGCTCGCGTAGCCACTGTGGCGGGCGGTGCAACAGGCGCATCAGCGAGCCCGGCTCCAGCGCCAGAAGGCGTTGCAGGCGCACCAGCACCCGGCGCATCGCACCCAGCTCCGAGCGATTGTTGCTCAGGCGCTGGGACAGCAACTGGTCCTCGATGCGGTCGACATTGACGCTGGTCTTGCGCAGGAACTGGGTCAGCACCTCACCCTGATCGCTGAGCAGGTGAGCCAGCAGCTCCAGCGGCGAGTCGAACTGCTCGCCGCGTTTGACGGACGAGCGCAGCTTGTCCACCGAACGCAACGGTTGCAGCCTGGCCGTGATCAGCAGGCGCTGGCGGGCGCAGACCCACAGGGTGGAAATGTCGGTCGAGAGCCGGTTGAAGTCGAACACCACATCGTTGACCACCGCCAGCAGCGTGGCGTCCACATGTTCGATACGGGTCGAGCGCGAGCCTTCGTGCAGGGCCTCGAAAAACTCTTCGGGCAGTTCCAGCTGGGTCTTCATCCAGCGCTCGCAGGCGGCGTGGGAGAGATTGAGGTGCAGCCAGATGAAGTCATTGCTGTCGGTCGGGTTCTGCAGGTAATCGAGCGCCGCGACCGAGCCGATTTCCTGACCACTTTCTCCGGGGCGAAAGCGGAAGCCGTACAGCAGACCGAACAGATCGGAGTCCTGATGATGGTGCGCGATGCTGTTGTTCATGGCAGTCCAGGTGCGGCCAAGCCCGGAAGGGCAGGCGAAGTGCGCATGATGACAAGCGGTTATTTCATATTTGTGACGACATGTTACTGCGTCTTTCTTTTCTTGCGTCGCTGGAACCAGGCGCTTTTCAGGGCCACTCAGTGCCGATGCTGCTGTCTCTCCAACCTGCAGGTGCCCCCATGAGTGACCCGATCGCCCGCGCCCCCCGCGAAATGAGTATGCCCGATTTTCGTCCGCCAGCCGGGCCATTCAGCCCTGGCGGTGGAGTGCCAGAGGCGAACCAGAAGTCAGGATCGGCTGCATCGGGCGTCGAGTACGGCAACCCCGGCTCGCTCACTCAGTTGCTGAGCAGCAACGTCGCCCAAACCGACGGGGAGTCGTTGTTGAAACGTCTGCTGAGCGCCTTGAGCAGCCAGTTGGCAGGACAGAACACGCCGACGGTTCAGAGCGGCTACAAGGACATCGACCAGTCGGGCTTCAACTCGCCCAAGGCCCTGGGCAAGTGGGATGCATTGCTCGACGGTACGCCGCCTGCAGAAAGGGATCAGGCTGCGCGAGAGCTGAACCGGCCGATTGCCGTGGCCCGCATGATCGCCGAGGGCGGCCCTCAGGCGGACAAGGCCTGGGCATTTCTTGAGGCCAACCCCGACCTGAAAACCGCGATGGACACCGCTCAGGGCGGCAAGGCGGATGGCAAGATCACAAAAAAGGATGCCCGAACCTTTGCCCGCAACATGGAAAAACAAGTCGAGCGCGGCACTGACAGCCTGAATGATTACCGCAAGGACAATCCCGACGCCGGCCCGCAGTCCACCGAACTGGTCCGCTCCGCTGCCATGATGATGGCCTATGAACCGATCACCGCGGCCTCTGACCCGTCCAACGCTCAGGGTGCGCAATACCAGAAGAAGGTGAATGGACGGACCACGAGTGTCGGGCTGCAGGCCATGAGCGAGGAAAACCCCGGTCTTTCCGGTCTCGCCAGGAATGCCGCCACGACTTGGGCGCAGCCGGGCATGTTCGAGATGATGGATCAGGGCAATCGGCGCGGCAAAAAGCTGGCGACCCATGCGCCGGACGGGCTGATGGTCAAGAAAGACATTAGCGCCTGGATCAAGAACAAGGCGCCCACGGATGACGAAGGCTTTTCCCGGGTGATCTCGGATGCGGCAACGGTGGGTGCCGTGGCCAAGACCGACATCCGCAGCCTGGGCAAGGACGTGTTCGCCAATCCGCAGAATTACAGTGGCGAGCAAAAGTCGGCGGTTCTGGTGGAATTGCAGCAGGTGAGTGAATACGTGGTCGCCGGGCGATCGATTCGCGGCACCGAGGCCACTGAAACTGCGCTGGGCGAGAAGATCACCCAGTTGCAGAATGACCCGGATGTACAGGCGTTTCTGGCCGATAATGTCGAAAAACAGGCGCAGATGATTGTGGGCAGCGACCCGGCGCTGGCCAGCGTGGTTAACCAGACGGCAACTGCGAAATCTGCGTCCGGCGCAACCGGCATGTCCGCCGCGTTCGTGCCGGGCGGCAACAACAGAAATACCAACGACAAGAAAGAAGACGTGAAACTCGCCACCAGTGCCTTTCAGGAAGTGGCCGACATCGGCGACAAGATTGGCGTCAAGCGCGCCGGTTCACAGGCCGCAGTGGGTATTGGAGGACGGGTCGCAGCAGCGGTGGGCGGCCGGATTGTGGGCGCAATTGCCGGTCAGGCCGCCGGTGCTGCCGCCGCGTCAGCGATTGGCGCGGCGGCAGGCCCGGTGGGCTGGGTGGTCAGCGGTGCCATCGGGCTGGGGATGGGCATCTCGGAGATCGTCAGCTCGATCAAAGAGCGCAAGGAACGCAAGGCTTTCAGTCGGACCGTGAACCCGGTACTGGATCAGTTCGACATTCCCCGTCCCAAGTGATCAGACCATCGCCAGCGGCATCTTGCGGGTTGGCGTCGGCCAGGCCCGGTCGATATCGGCCAGGTCCTGCTCAGTCAACCTGATCTGCTCGGCTGCGACGTTCAAGCGAATGTGCTCGGGATTGGTCGCTTTCGGAATGGCGATCATGTTGTCCTGGCGCAGCACCCAGGCCAGCGATATCTGCGCAGGCGTGGCGCTGTGGCGACTGGCGATTTCATGCAGGGCAGGGTGGTACAGCAGATCACCCGCCTGACCGATCGGGCAGTACGCCATCAGCGGCAAGTGACGATTGGCGCTCCACAGCATCAGGTCGAACTCGATGCCACGCTGCTCCGGGTTGTACAGCACCTGATTGGTGGCGCAACGCGGGTTGTCCAGCTCGATCATGTCCGGCACATCGAAATTGGAAACACCCCAGGCACCGATCTTGCCTTCCTCGCGCAGACGTTCGAACGCTTCGACGGTCTCGGTCAGCGGGTACTGGCCCGGCCAGTGCAGCAGATAAAGATCGATGTAATCGGTATTTATCCGGCGCAGGCTGGCTTCGCAGGCCTTTGGAATTCCGGTACGGCTGGCGTTGTGTGGATAGACCTTGCTGACGACGAACACCTTGTCGCGTTGCCCGGCAATGGCTTGCCCGACGATTTCCTCGGCGCCGCCGTCGGCATACATTTCAGCGGTGTCGATCAGGGTCAGGCCCTGTTCGATGCCGCGACACAGCCCGGCAATCTCGGCCGAGCGTAAATGACCTTTTTCACCCATGTGCCAGGTGCCTTGACCCAGCACTGGCACGGTTCTGCCTGCCAATTCCAGTGTGCGCATGTGACCCCCTGCAGTTAGTGAACAGGTCTCAGGCAACGGGGTCTGCTGGAGGTTCCCACGCAGACCTTCCAACCGATCAATTACACGCGGAATTGCTTCAGCAGGTCGTTCAACTGCTCACTCAACCTTCTCAGGTGCTGGCTGGCCGTGGTGGACTGTTCGGCGGCCAGCGCGGTGCTCTGCGACAGTTGCGCAGCCTGGGTGACGTTCTGGTTGATGTCATCGACCACGTGGGATTGTTGCAGCGTGGCGCTGGCGATGGAGGCGTTCAGGCCGTTGAGGTTGCGCAACGCCTGGCTGATCGAGCTCAGGCTCTGGCCCGCCTGATTGGCCTGTTCGATGGTCAGCTGCGAGGAGCGACTGCTGTCGCCGATGACCTTGACTGCCGCGTCCGAGTGCCGCTGCAGACGTTCGATCATCGCCTGGATTTCGGCTGTGGATTTCTGGGTCCGTTGCGCCAGCAGGCGTACTTCATCCGCTACCACCGCAAACCCGCGACCCTGTTCCCCGGCACGTGCCGCTTCGATCGCCGCGTTGAGGGCCAGCAGGTTGGTCTGTTCGGCAATCGAGCTGATCACTTCCAGCACACCGCCAATCTGGGTGCTCTCGCTGGACAGCGTGTGCATGACTTCCACCGCCTGGCCGATCGTGCCCGAGAGGTGTTCGATCTGGCGCAGGCTGTTATCGATGTTGACCTGACCCTGTTGCGCCTGGGATTCGGCATTGCGCATCTCACTGGCTGCGTGTTCGGCATTCTTGGCCACGTCCTGCACGCCGTAGGTCACTTCGTTGACAGCGGTGGCCACCAGATCCATCTGCTCCGACTGCTGCTGGCTGCGGTTCTGCGCCTGTTCGGCGTTGCTGCCCAGATCGGTGGATGCCTGGCCAAGTGCCACGGCAGAGTTCTGCAACTGGCCTACCACGTTGCGCAGTTTGGCGATGAAGGCGTTGAAATGAGTACCCAGTTCAGTGATCTCGTCGCTGCCATGGGTTTCCAGGGTGCGGGTCAGATCGCTTTCGCCGCTGGCAATATTGCCCATCGCGCTGACGGCCGCTCTGAGAGGGCGAACGATGCTGCGCACGATCAGGGTCAGCATCAGAACCATGACCACTACGATGCCTGCGATGAATATCCCGGCGTTCCACATCTGCGCCTTGAACTCTGCGGCCACATCGTCCACGTATACGCCGGAGCCGAGGATCCAGCCCCAGGGCTGAAACAGTTGGACGTAAGAAGTCTTTTTTACCGGATCGGTGGCGCCGGGCTTGGGCCAGCGATAGTTGACCAGACCGGCGCCCTTGCTTTTGACGACGGTGACCATTTCGTTGAACACCGCGAAACCGTCCGGGTCCCGGATGGCCGATAGGTTCTGGCCTTCGAGCTTGGGATTGGTCGGGTGCATGATCATCACGGGCTGCAGGTCGTTGATCCAGAAATAGTCATTCTGGCTGTAGCGCAACCCTTTGATTTCCTTCAAGGCCTGCTGCTGGGCGGCCTCGCGAGGCATGGTGCCAGCCGCTTCCAGACCCTGATAGTAGGCAAGAATGCCACTGGCGGTCTGGACCACATGCATGGTCTTCTCGGCCTTGGCCTGATACAGATCGTCGTGAATCTGCTTGAGCAGGGTGGCTGCGAGGATAAAGAGCATCAGCACAGAAACGATAAGAATCAGCCACAACCGACGGCTGATGGAAAGACTGCGCATATTCATGATCTCGACCCCATACGTTATTTTTTCTTTTTCTTCTTTGCAGCTGACAGACCGACCGGCGCTAACGCCTGATATCAGGGCCTCTCCAGCTTCTCGGCGCATCATGACCAAACATGAGATGAGCGTCACATTTATTTGCAGGGTTACGGAACTATTTGAGCACCATAGCGAAAGGCTTACACCAACAGGCGTCATTGGCTCTATCGGATGCCCCTGAGTGAATGTAGGATCCAATTCAACAACTGCAGCGAAGGAACGGTGCAGCGATCACGGAGGATCGGCCATTGCCAGGAGGCTACTGACAGGATGTCGGGATGGACATGTGCAGGAACGACCCGCTTCGGCGGGTTTTTTGCGTTTTGGGGAAAGCGTTTTCGCAGCGCTACCTGTCTGGCTCACAGCCCTTGAGCACCAGACGCAGGATGGTCCGGGTCGCCGCCTCGTAATCGCTGTCTTCCAGCACGGCCTTGCCGGTCACGGTTGCGATCTGCCAGTCGAAATCGGCGTACGTCTGGGTCGCTGCCCAGATCGTGAACATCAGATGGTGCGGGTCGAGCGGGGCAATCTGTCCGCTGTCGATCCACGCCTGAATGCATTCGATGTTGTGGCGGGCCTGTCCGTTGAGCTGTTCGATCTGCTCCGGCGTCAGGTGCGGCGCGCCGTGCATGATCTCGCTGGCAAACACCTTCGACGCAAACGGCAGGTCCCGGGAAATCTGGATCTTGGCGCGAATGTAGCGGCTAAGTACTTCGGCCGGCACACCTTCGGGATTGAAGGGCGTGGAGGCACGCAAGATCGGCTCGATGATGCTTTCCAGCACCTCGCGGTAAAGATTTTCCTTGGACTTGAAGTAGTAATAGACGTTGGGCTTGGGGACACCGGCCTTGGCGGCAATATCGCTGGTCTTGCTGGCAGCGAAGCCCTTGTCGGCAAATTCCTCGCTGGCGGCGCGCAGGATGAGTTCTTTATTGCGCTCGCGAATGCTGCTCATGAACCGGATATTCCCTTGCCTGCATGGCGGTCGCGCATGGTAGCACCGGGTTTGTGAGAGGCTCAATATTGGCGGAGGCCCCATCGCATCTTCGACGTAGTTCCGCAGAAACCTGCGTATGCGGTGTGTCAGATGCAATCTGGGGCCGCTGCGCAGCCCATCGCTGCCGTCGTAACCTCCGAAAGCTCCCACGCCCTGCGGGCAGAAGCAATTTCCGCGTTTATTCAGTAGATTTTGTTCGTTGATGAGAGCGGCTTGCCATCTGTGTGGTTTCTTAAGCGTCATATTAGTGGCTCAACTGACCTTGGCACCGACCACCAGCTTACGCAAACATGGCGTTTCTAAAGTTCGCCGAGATAAACGCCATGCTCGCTTTGGATAGGAGATCAAAAGCTTGAAGATTCGTCACGCATTCCGCAGCGATGCCCAGGCCGCATTTGATATTCGTTATCAGGCAATACGGCACCAGTGCAAGGCTGTTTACTCGGCGTCCCAGATAACCGACTGGACGGATGTACCGCTTACGGACAAATACAGAAAGTGGGTCGAGAATGACTATCACGTAGCCATTGTTGATGGAGCGCCGGTCGCGACCGGCCTGATAAATTTTCAAACCGGTGAGCTGGAAGCGCTTTTCGTACTGCCAGCGTTTATGGGGCAGGGCATCGGTAAAAGGATGCTCGTTTATCTTGAAAAGCTGGCACGTGAAGCAGGGCTGAAAGAGGTTCATCTTGAGGCCACGCTGAACGCAGAAGGTTTTTATCAACGATGTGGCTTCATCGGAAGTGCTCAGGCTGTCTATGAGTCGCCCTCGGGCCTCAAGCTGGCCTGCGTGCCTATGCGTAAACAATTGGTTTGAACTGTGATGAGCTTTAGATAGCTGCCAAGTAAATCTTCGCTATGGCTAAAGGCTTACACGCGCAGACGTCATTGGCTCTTTGCACTGACCCCGGGCATAGGTAGGATCCAATTCAACAGCTGCAGCGAAGGAACGGTGCAGCGATCAGGGAGGATCGACCATTGCCAGGAGGCTACTGACAGGATGTCGGGATGGTCATGTTTCGCAAAACGACCCGCTTCGGCGGGTTTTTTGCGTTTTGAGGCATCTGTTCTGGCGACGCTGCCTGTCATGATCATCTCCCTCGAAAGACGCATTGGGCAGCGACGAGGCGATGCTCGCCGCCGCCTCCGACCGTCAGGTGCCTTCGTGAACCCGTAACAGGACCTTGCCATGTACATGCTCATTGGCAAGGTAATCCAGCGCTTCCCTGGCTTGCTCCAACGCAAACGTCTCCGCGATCACGACCGAGACCTCGCCTGCCTCGACATACCCGGCCATCTCGGCAAGCTCCTGCCCGCGAGGATCGGCGATGAAACGTGTTCCGGTTTTACCGGCCGCCTGCGGATGATTGGCGTCGGGCATTTCCAGTGTCGAGACCAGCCGTCCGCCTTCGCCCAGTACCTGCCATGAACGCGACTGGGTCTCGCCACCGATCAGGTCTATCACCAGATCAAAATCTTTGCAGATGTCTTCGAAGCGTTCGGCCTTGTAATCAATGGCGCGATCCACCCCCAGCGACTCGAGAAACTGCAGGCCCTCGGCCGAAGCGGTTGCGTACACCTCGGCGCCTTTGACCTTGGCAAACTGAACCGCCAGATGCCCGACGCCGCCGCTGCCGCCGTGTATCAGCACCTTGTGGCCCTGTTCGATGTGCCCGTGCTCGACCAGTGCCTGCCAGGCGGTGTGGCCCGCCAAGGGCAGGCCCGCCGCGGTCTGCCAGTCCAGTGCGTCGGGAATGCGCGCCAGATGCTCGGCGGGTACGCGGGCGTATTCAGCGTAGCCACCGTCTGCCCCGATCATGCCGAATACACGGTCACCCTCATTGAGCTCCAGCACACCGTCGCCTGTCTGCACGACCACCCCGGCCACTTCACGGCCAAGGGTCAGCGGCAGGCGATCTTCTTTGACTTCGGGGTACTCACCTTCACGTATCTTGTAATCGACCGGGTTGATGCCGGCCATGATGACTTTCACCAGCACTTCGCCCGGTTGCGCCTGGGGTCTTTCCACCTCCTGCACCGACATCTCATCAGGGCCGCCAAACGCTGCAATTCTGATGGCTTTCATTATTAATCACCTCGTTGATTCAATGATCAGATGAGGGTGTAGAAAAGACACGTGCCTGGTGGTTTAGTCGGATCCGGGCATCATCGACGAACGGTGGTGAATGGCTGCGTCCCAGTGCGATGCCTCAGGCCCGGTATCGTCGATGCACGACTGCCTGACGTCTGCTCTCAGGGCGTAATGGCGCCAGCTTTGTTGGCAACTGCACTGACTGCCATCACCGCACTCTGTGTGCCTTCTCGCACGCCTGCCATTGCATCGCCTGCCGCATTGGCCAGCTGGACCCCGCGTTCTGCCGCGCCTTTGGACAGGTTGATACTGTCCACTGCCGTGCGCGTCTCCTGAAGGATCACGGCAATCATCTTGGCGATTTCCGTGGTGGATTGGCTGGTACGACTGGCCAGTTGCCTTACTTCGTCGGCTACCACCGCAAACCCCCGTCCTTGCTCACCCGCACGCGCGGCTTCGATGGCGGCATTGAGTGCCAGTAGATTGGTCTGGTCTGCAATGTTCTTTATCGTGTTGACGATCTTGGTGATATGTTCGGAGCGGTTTCCCAACTGGGCGACGAGTTGTGCGGAATGTTCGATGCTCTGCGAGATTTTCTGCATCTCGCTGACGGTGTCGTTGATGATCGTCGACCCCGATTCCACCAGCGTCTCGGTCCTTCTGCTGATCAGATAGGCCTGGGATGCGCCTTGGGACTCTTTCTCCGCTTTCTGCACACGGATGGTGACGTCGCTGGCGAATTTGACCACTTTGTAAAGTTCGCCGTCGGCGTTGAAGACCGGGGTGTAAGAAGCTTCCAGCCAGACGGTGTTGCCTTTTTTGTCGAGCCGCTTGTAGAGACCACTTGAAAAACGACCCGTCCGCAGTCTGTCCCAGAAATCTGTGTATTGAGGGCTGTCGACAAAGTCCCGGTCGCAGAACAGCCGATGATGCTTGCCGTTCAGGTCGCTGGCCGAATATCCCATAACTTTGAGGAAGTTTTCATTGGCTTCGAGAATGTTTCCCTGTGGATCGAATTCAATCATTGCCGTCGCCAGACTCAGCGCATTCATGATGCTGCGAGCCTTCAGTTCCTGCGAAACGGTGCTGGAGATATCAATGCCGTAGAAGATGACACCGTCGATCAATCCCTTTTCGTCGCGCAGCGGCGTATAGCTGCCCTCGAACCAGACAGAAACTCCTGTTTTTGCCACTCTTCTGAATGTGCCGAAAATACACTTACCAAGTGCGAACGCCTCTCGAAATCCAGTGCAAGGTTGTTTTCGAACATGAAAGTCAGCTTCGCTCATGCTCACGACCTGTTCGACCGTGCAGGCCAGTGCACCTGCGAACTTTTCATTGGCGTGAGTGATAAAACCGTTGATGTCGATCCTTGCCATCGCCATGGTCTGGTTAATGGCCTGCGCAATGATTTCCCGGCCGGCTGCATCTTCAGGCGAGGGGGTGACCTTATTCTTGTTTTTCTTCATTAAAAACATGGTGCTCTCCGGCATAAATAAACTGAGTGATAAAACGATCGCTATTAAAAGACATGGCCACTGGTAGAACGCGTCAATTGCATGTCCTGCAATCGTGCAACAGAAAAAAGTGTCAGGTGATAGCCGCGTTCACGAGTTCATGATCCAGCCGATTGAGCACGGCGATGCACTCCTGCAGCCTGGCTTGACGCTGTGTGTCCACCGCGATGTTTTCCGATCCCGACAGTTCGTCGAGTTGCTGTAGGGTCAATCGGATCGAGGCCCTTGCACTTTGAATCACCAGCGTCAGGTTGAGCCTCACCTTGTCTTTCAGAGCTTCCAGTGAAGTCAGGAATCGCCTCAGATCACGCCTTGCAATCAGTGCGGGCAGGTCTTGATCGTGCCTGCTCAGGGTTTCGATGGTTTGGGCTACGGACTGGCTGATCAACGAAAACCGGTTTTCCAGGGTGCGAACTGAAAAGAGGATAGCGCTGACTTCATTGATGATCTGGTCAGTAAACTGTCGGTATCGAATAGCAGCCTCATCGTCATAACAAGTGGACTTCATCATGAACGGCTCCAGTCATCAGTTAGTGGCCTTCTGATATCTACGCTATCCCGACGCCCTGTAAGACGCTATCCCTGGGAACAATTAAACCCGCGCTTTTCTTGAAAGCGTGCGCTTTTTTTGATGTCGGACTTTCGTTACAGCGGTCACATGATCGGGATGGTTTTCTGTCAGAGTTTCCGGCGTACACTGACGCGGGTCGAGAACGCAGGGGTCATGTGGGTAAGTGGATACGTATTATTTAACCGGGCTTGAAATTCGGGACGTCGAAAGAGCCTCCGAGCACTTCCAGCTTTATGATAATTTTATGTCAATCAGTCCCGGCGAACAGGGCCGCTTCGATTACTGCAAACGTGTCTGCCTGCTGGGCAACTCCTTTGTTGCCAACTCGTTGAGTCAGTCTGGCTGGGGTTACCAGACGACCAATGTCATGGATGGTTTTCTGATGACCATTCCTCACGCAGGTTCGCTCAACTGGCAGACACGGACAGGCCGTTATAAAGTTGCACCCGGCTCGATAGCGTTAGTGGATCAGCGGGAGGTGTTCCAGGCCGCGTATGCGCCTGGCGTGCGCTACACCACCCTTTATTTTGCCCATTCAGACATGCTCAAGTACCTGACGTTACTCATCGGTGCCCCTCCTAAAACACGGATCTATTTCAGTCGGGGCGCCGCCAGTGCCGCACAGATCACTATCATTCTGAGGTTGGTGGATACGCTGTTCGAGGTAATGACCCACTCGCGAACGCCATTGATCAATGTGGCAAACAGTTTGAAGGAAAGTCTGATCGGTTTCGTGTTGTCCAATTTCGACAATAATTACAGCCGGGCGATGACAGGCACGTCGGCCAACACCACACCCACGCCGCATTCGATAAAGCTGGCAATGGATTTCATGGAGCACAACACCGATCCTCATCTGACGGTCGGAGAAGTGGCGGTGCACGCCGGTCTCAGCGTGCGTTCATTACAGTCCGGGTTCAAACGCTACAGGAACACCACGCCTATCGCTTTTCTCAGGTCGGTCCGGATAAACAAGGCGCGGCGTCTGTTATCCGTTTCAAGTAACAATCAAAGCCCCAGACAGGTCGCCGAACTGTGCGGGTTCACCAACTATCATGTGTTCTGCAAATATTACCTTGAGGCCTTTTTTGAACACCCCAGCGTGACGGGAGGCAGAAACAGGCTGATTGATGAATGCGGCTCATCGGTTCATGAGACAGGGGGCCGGTAGTCGCATGGTGGGCTCTCCACTAACGTAGGTATCGATTACCCGTTATCAGGAGCTTACCGATGAGAACACTCGCAGCGTTATCGACCCTGGCCTCGATCCTGATGTCACCGTTGGGCGCAAACGCCGCCGATGCGTCCAGCGGGTCGACCATGAACATTGTCCGCAACGGCGAGCAGGCGTCCATCGCGGGCGCACCGGCAACGTTTGTCGGTGCAGCCCGTATCGATCCGTTGTTTCCCGCAAGCGCACCTTCACGCGTATCCGCCGCCTATGTGACGTTCCAGCCAGGCGCTCGATCCATGTGGCACACCCATCCGCTGGGACAGAACCTGGTCGTGACCGCAGGTACGGGCTGGATACAGCAGGAGGGTGGGGAGAAGCAGGTGATCCGGCCGGGCGATGTGATCTGGACACCGCCGGGCGTCAAGCACTGGCACGGGGCAACGTCCACCACCGGCATGACGCACATGGCCATTCAGGAAGCGCAGGACGGCAAGAACGTCGAATGGCTGGAGCCGGTCACGGATGCGCAGTACGAGGCGAAACGATGACGGTCGGCAAACTGATGCTCTCGACCTTTACCGTTCTGCTCACCGCCTGTGCCGCCACTGACAAAGGACTTTCCAACATGAATTTACCTGCAGTTCCCACGCCCGACGACGCACGCGCCGTGTCTCCGGCGCTGGCCCATAATACCGACGTATTGCTGCTGGGCGAGGTCTGGAAACGCCCTGGTCTGTCCCCGCGTGACAGAAGCCTGGTGACCGTGGCCGTGCTGATCTCGCGAGGTCAGACGGTCGAGATGGCGTACCACTTCAATAGGGCGCTGGACAATGGCGTAACGCCGTTGGAGCTTTCGGAAACCATCAATCATCTGGCGTATTACTCGGGCTGGGGTAATGCCAAGGCGACACTTCTGATCGCGAAGGATGTGTTTGCTGCTCGCAACATCGGTGCCGATCAACTGGCTCCGGTCTCGCCGACCCGGTTGCCGCTCGACGAGGCCACCGAACAGGCGCGTGTCGCGCAGGTGGACAAGAACGTCGGTTCAGTGGCGCCTGGACTTGTCGAATACACCACCAGGGCGCTGTTTCGCGACCTATGGCTGCGGCCGGGTCTGGCGCCCAGGGACCGCAGCCTGATTACCGTCAGCTCGCTGGTCGCCAACGGGCAGGTTGCACAGGTGACCTTTCACCTCAATCGCGCCATGGACAACGGCCTGAAGCAGAGCGAAGCCTCTGAAATGCTCACGCAACTGGCGTTTTATGCCGGCTGGCCGAACACGTTCTCGGCGGTGCCGGTGTTCAAGGACGTATTCAGCAAGCGTCAGGAAGGTTAGGGGCAGCGTCAGGGCAGGGCGCCCATGGGCTGCAGCTCGCGGATCAGTTCGATCAGCAGACGCAGTCCGACGGGCACCTGCCTGAAGCTGGAGTAATAAGCGTGAAAACCCGGATCCACATGCGTCCAGTCTTCCAGCACGCGCTGCAATGAACCGGCTGTGATGTAGGGCTCGACGATGGCAGCCGGCACGTACATCAGCCCCGCGCCACGGGTGACCAACGCAACGCCGATACGTGTCTCATCGATCGTGACAGTGCCCGGCACCTCAACCTCCAGTGCCTGGCCATCCTTCATGAACTGCCAGTCGTAAAGCCGGGCATTGCCCAGACGAATGCGCAGGCAGCGGTGTTGCTTCAAGTCTTCGGGATGCGTCGGTGTGCCGAAACGCTGCAGGTAATCGGGCGTGCCGACCACCGCCCAGGCAATGTCGGGCGACAACCGCTGGGCAATCATGTCTTCCGGGACGGTGCCGCCAAACCGGATGCCCGCGTCATGCCCATCGCCGATCACATCGACCATCTTGTTGGTCACGGTCAGGTCGATTTCGATGTCCGGGTAGCGTTCGATGAACACCGGCAGGACCGGCCCCAACAGCAATTCGGCCCCATCGCTCAGGACATTCAGGCGGATACGTCCGGCAGGTTCGTCACGTAGCCGATTCAGGGCTTCCAGCGCCTGCCCGATATCATGCACCGGGGTACTGATCAGTCCCTGCAGTTCTTCGCCTGCCACCGTCAGCGTCACGCTGCGGGTGGTGCGGTTGAGCAGACGCACACCCAGTCGTGCCTCAAGCCCCTTCATTGCATGACTGAGGGCCGAGGCACTGATGCCGACTTCAAGGCCCGCCCGGCTGAAGCTCTGATGTCGCGCAATGGCGAGGAAATAGACGATGTCTGCCAGATTTGCGCGGCTCAGTTGCATTCAGGACTCCATGGGCGAGGTGAGGGATCAGACGATTTCGGGCAACTGATCGATGAGTTTGTCCAGGGTGATCGGATAATCCCGGACTCTCACGCCGGTCGCGTTGTAGATGGCATTGGCGACCGCTGCGGCAGCGCCGGAGATGCCCAGCTCGCCCACACCCTTGGCTTTCAGGGGCGTTGCGTACACGTCCACTTCATCGAGAAAGATCACCTCCTGATGCGGGATATCGGCATGCACCGGCACTTCATAGCCCGCCAGGTCGTGGTTGACGAAGAATCCCAGACGGTGGTCCACGACCATGTCTTCCATCAATGCAGCGCCTGCGCCCATGGTCATCCCGCCGATGATCTGGCTGCGGGCCGTCTTGGGGTTCAGAATTCTGCCCGCTGCGCACACCGCCAGCTGGCGGCGAATCCGTACCTCGCCTGTCGCCGCGTTGACGCCGACTTCGACGAAGTGCGCACCGAAGGTCTGCTGAGCGTAGTCCTTGGCCAAGGTGCCGTATTCCATGAAGTCCTCGGCTTGAATTTCGCCTTGCGCCGCAGCCTGAGCCAGAGGCAGGCGTGTGTCGCCTTCGCGCACTTCACCCTCGGCAAACTCGGCTTTCTGCGGATCGAGTCCCAGTTTACGTGCCACGGCTTCTCGAAGCTTGACGCAGGCGGCATAGACGCCTGCCGTCGATGAGGCAGCGCCCCACTGGCCGCCCGAGCCGGACGATTCTGGAAACCGTGAATCGCCCAGATGCACGACCACGCGGTCCAGGTCCACGCCCATCATCTCCGCTGCCGTCTGGGCGATGATGGTGTAGGTGCCCGTGCCGATGTCGGTCATGTCGGTCTCGACCGTCACGATACCCTGACGGTCGAGCCGGACTCGGGCGGCTGATTTGGTGGTCGGCGCGCCCCTGATCGCCGACGCCACGCCGATGCCGATCAGCCAGCCGTCGTGCACTTCCTTGCCCGGTACAGGGTTGCGCTTGTTCCAGCCGAACTGCTCCGCACCGGTGTTCAGGCACTCGACAAGCTGGCGTTTGGAAAAGGGCCGCGTGGGCTGTTCGGGATCGACCTGCGTGTCGTTCATGACCCGAAACTTCACCGGGTCAATGCCGAGCTTATCCGCCAGCTCGTCCATGGCGATTTCCAGCGCCATCATCCCCGGCGCTTCTCCCGGCGCACGCATGGCGCTGCCTTCTGCCAGGTCCAGCACGGACAGATTCAGGCGAGTCATCCGGTTGGCGCCCGCATACAGCCCGCGGGTCGATGCGGTAGCCGCTTCGGGCCTGCCGCCTGGCAGGTTGCCGGACCAGCTTTCATGGCCTATTGCAGTGAGGGTGCCGTCCTTGTCCGCCCCGATGCGGATTCGCTGAATGGTCGCCGGTCGGTGGGTCAGGTTGTTGAACATCAGCGGGCGGGGCAGGGTGACCTTGACCGGGCGTCTGGCCTCGCGTGCGGCCAGCGACGCCAGCACCGCGTCACACAGAATGGTGCCCTTGCCACCAAAACCGCCGCCGATATAGGGAGAAATCATGTGGATGTCTTCCTTGCGAATACCCAGCGTTTTCGCCAGGTCCCGCACACCCCAGTTCATTTGCTGGATGGAGGTCCAGAGCGTCAGTTTGCTGCCGTTCCATTGGGCGATGGTGGCGTGGGGCTCCATCATGGCGTGGGCATGGTCGGGCGTGGAATAACGCTCATCGACCGTACATGCGGCTGTGCTGAATGCCGCCTCGAAATCGCCGATGTGTGTCTGTGCCGGCGGCCCGAAACCTGAAGGCGGTGGCGGCTTGGCTGAGTCCAGCGTCGCCGCCAATTCGAACGAGCCGGGTTCGCGAACGTAATACACCCGAAGCAGTGCGGACGCGGCACGCGCCTGCTCAAAGGTCTCTGCGACCACGACGGCAACGGCCTGATGGTAGTGATCCACCTGAGGGCCAGCCAGTGCGCGGTCGACGTAAAACTCACCCCGGTCGAGCTTGCCGGCGTTTTCGTGAGTGACGATGGCGATCACGCCGGATGCCTTGCGCGCCTCGCTCGAGTCAATCGAGGAAATCCGCCCTTTGCCGATGGCTGCTCCGACCACGTAGCCGTAAGCCGGATTGCTTACGGCGGCGTTCTGTTCGTAAGCGTAGGTCGCGGTTCCGGTGGTCTTCAGCTTCCCGTCGATGCGGTCCGCAGGCGTGCCGATGACCTTGAGCTGATCGATGGGATTGTTGCTGGCAGGCGTATCGAATTTCATGGTCAGGTTCCCTGATCAAACGGACTGACGTCCAGCCGCTCATGCGGGCTGACGCTGCTGGCTGAAGAACGGGTTGGCTTACGCAGAGGCTTGCGTCAGTGCCAGGCCGATCGTGCGTTCCGCGAGTTTCACCTTGAAGGCGTTTTGCGGCGTCGGCTGTGCGTTGGCCAGCAACCGGGCTGCCACGGCGCGTGCGCCCTGCGGCAGGAGTGCGTCGGCATCTTCACTGCGCCAGGGCGTGTAGGCCACGCCACCCAGCGCGATCTGACCGGTCTTGTCCGGCTGCACAATCGCCGCCACCGAGATCAGCGCAAACGCGTAGGACGCTCTTTCACGTACCTTGTAGTAAATGTGCCTGCCGCCCACCGGTTTTGGCAGCGTGACCGCAGTGATCAGTTCTCCCGGCATCAGTGTGTTTTCCAGATGAGGCGTGTCGCCCGGGGCCTTGTACAGTGCCTCGACCGGAAAGCGGCGAACCTGGCCGTCAGCGCCCAGGGTTTCCACGTGGGCACCCAGTACACGCATGCCCACCGCCATGTCGCTCGGATGGCTGGCGATGCAGGACGTGCTGACGCCAATGATTGCCTGCTGGCGACTGACCCCGCCCAGTGCCGCACAACCGGCACCGGGGCGACGTTTGTTGCACGGCTGGTTCGTGTCGTAGAAGTAGGCGCAGCGTGTGCGTTGCAGCAGGTTGCCTGCAGTGGTCGCCTTGTTGCGCAATTGCCCGGAAGCGCCTGCCAGCAGTGATCGTGAGAGCACGCCATAGTCACGGCGGACCTCGGGCGCTGCGGCCAGATCCGTATTGCGCACCAGCGCGCCGATCCTCAGTCCGCCGTCAGCGGTTTTGGTGATGGTGTCAAAGCCCAACCCATTGACGTCGATCAGGTGCCGCGGTGTTTCGATCTCCAGTTTCATCAGGTCCAGCAGGTTGGTGCCGCCTGCAATGAATTTCGCGCCGGGCTGTCTGGCTGCCGCTGCGACCGCCTGTTCCGCCGAGGTCACGCGCTCGTAGGTGAATGACTTCATGCCGACGCTCCCGCGACTTCCTCAATCGCCTCGATGATGTTGGAGTAGGCGCCGCAACGGCAGATGTTGCCGCTCATGCGTTCGCGCATCTCCGCAGTGGAAGCGATCAGCGGGGCGCTCAGGTCCTGGGTGACATGGCTCGGGATGCCCGCCTTGATTTCATCGAGCATCGCGACAGCGGAACAGATCTGGCCGGGCGTGCAATAGCCGCACTGGTAGCCGTCATGCTTCACGAACGCCGATTGCATCGGGTGCAGACGTTCAGGGGTGCCAAGGCCTTCGATGGTGGTCATGGTGTCGCCTTCATGCATGACGGCCAGCGTCAGACAGGCATTGATCCGGCGGCCCTCGATGATCACCGTGCAGGCCCCGCATTGCCCATGGTCACAGCCTTTCTTGGTGCCGGTCAGGTGCAGGCGCTCGCGCAGAACATCCAGAAGCGTGGTGCGGTTGTCGACGTCCAGGCTGTAGCGTCTGCCGTTGAGCGTGAACGATACATGGCTGCTGGCTGGCGCGTCTGCTGATCCTGTAGAGGTGTCTTGAGCCGCTTGCGCCAACTCGGTTGATGCCAACGCTGCTGTCACGGCCGATCCTGCCGTACCGATCAGAACCTGTCGCCGCGACAGTCTGAGCCCGTCGCCGGATGGAGTTCGAGGGTTCATCAACATCTCCTTTTTCGCGTGTGTATTGGCTGCAGCCACCTTCTTCGTCGGGTTGGAAAAACCGCCCATGCAGTGAACATGAGGCTATGGGATAGAACGTCGGTTGATAATGCCCGTATCCAGAATGCACTTGTGAACAGCGCTCATGAATGCCTCAAGCGTCTTTCTCGCCGAGGCTGCGGGGGCTTCCCGCGCACAGTCCGATCATCACGAAGTCCATCAGGCGGGCGAGACGCGGGCGCCAGTCGCACTGCGAGTCTCGCTGTGAGTCGATCTGCCAGATTCCGGCAATCGCCAGAAAGAAGTCATCGGTCGTGATTCCGGCGCGAATCGTTCCGGACACTTCGTTGGCTTTCAGCAAAAGCTCGGCGGCGTTCTGCACCGGTGCGTACCCTGACTTGCCTGGAAACTCCCGCGTGGCGGCAGCCTGACGGATGGCGGTGGCAAGCCCTGCCTTGGTCATCGCGTATTCGGCAAGGCTGTTCATCCAGTCGCGCAGGGCCTGCTCGGGTGGTCGGTCGGCCAGATACTGTTCCGCCAGCGCTGCCACTCGCTGCATCTCGAACTGATAGACCTCGAACACCAGGTCCTCGCGGCTGGCGAAGTGCCGATAGAACGTGCCTTGGCCGACGCCTGCCTTTTTCGCGATCACGCTCAGTGCAACCGCAGGGTCGAGCGTCAGTTCGGCCACGGCGACCTTCAATATGCGTTCCCGGTTTTTTCTGGCGTCGGAACGCATTGACGTGTCGTCACTCATGGACAATCCCTTTCTTCGTATTGCAAAGCGGACAACTGTCCGGTAGTTTGCTCAAGCGGACATTTGTCCGCTTATGGCGATGACGGAGTTTACTATGAACGGTACAGGTAACACGATTCTGGTCACAGGCAGTACGTCAGGCATCGGCCTGGGTCTGGCGCTTCGGCTGCACAAGGCGGGCAACAAGGTCATCGTTGCCGGGCGACGCAAAGAGATTCTCGACGACATTACCTCGCAACATCCCGGCATCGATTCGGTGGTACTGGACGTGAGCAGTCCCGAGTCGATTCAACAGGCAACCGATGCGCTTGCAAGCAGCCATCCGGACCTCAACGTGCTGATCAACAGCGCAGGCATCATGCACTGGGAAGACCTGACCGACCCTGCGTACCTCGGCACGGCCGAAGACATCGTGACCACCAACCTGCTCGGCACGATTCGCATGGTGTATGCACTGACGCCCCGGCTACTCAAGCAACCTCACGCCACCATCATCAACGTCAGCTCGGCATTAGCCTTCGTACCGCTGCCAGCAACCGCGACCTACAGTGCAACCAAGGCGGCCGTTCACTCGTTCACGCAGAGCCTGCGTGTGCAACTGGCGGACTCTTCTGTTGAGGTCATTGAGCTGGCGCCACCGGGCGTGCGCACGTCGCTGCTCGGTCAGGAAAATGACGAACGTGCCATGCCGCTGGAAGAGTTTCTGGATGAGATATTCGGTCTGCTCGAGATCAAGCCGACGCCATCCGAGCTGGTTGTCGAGCGAGCCAAGGGGCTGCGGTTTGCCGAGGCGAACGGGTCGTTCGATGAGGTGTTGACGATGCTTGCGGGCATCAAGCCGCATTGATCTTAGTGACAGGCGAGGGGAGGTTCTTGTGAACGGTGACAGTCTTCGAGCCGCTTGAACTCAAGCGGCCCGAAGCGTTGAGGGTTACTGGTTACGCGTCACTCGCCACACGGTGTTGGCCAGGTCGTCCGCAATGATCAGCGCACCTTTCGGGTCGACCGTCACACCGACCGGGCGGCCTCGGGTCTTGCCATCGTCGCCACGGAAACCCGTTGCGAAGTCCAGCGGTTCGCCCGAAGGCTTGCCATTGCTGAACGGTACGAAGATCACTTTGTAGCCGACCGGATTGTCGCGGTTCCAGCTGCCGTGTTCGCCAACAAAAACGCCATTGGCAAACTTGTCGCCCATTTCCGGGATGGAGAAATCCACGCCCAGTGCGGCTACGTGCGAGCCAAGGCTATAGTCCGGTTTGATCGCGGCGGCGACTTTCTCCGGATTTTGCGGCTGGGCGCGGGTATCGACATTCTGGCCCCAGTAGCTGTAAGGCCAGCCATAGAAACCGCCTTCTTTCACCGAACTCAGATAGTCCGGCACCAGATCCGGACCCAGTTCGTCACGCTCGTTGACCACGGCCCACAACTGCCCGGTTTCAGGCTGGATGGTCAGCGCTGTCGGGTTGCGAATGCCGGTGGCGTAAGGCTTGTGCGCGCCAGTCGCGGCATCGATCTGCCACACCATCGCACGATCAATCTCGACTTCCATGCCGCGTTCGGTGACGTTGCTGTTGGAGCCGATACCGACGTAGAGGAAGCGGCCATCCGGGCTGACGGTCAGCGCCTTGGTCCAGTGATGGTTGATGGCCGAAGGCAGGTCGGTGACTTTGATCGGCGCGCCGCTGGCCTGGGTCTGTCCTTCCTGATAATCGAAACGCACCAGTGCGTCCTGATTGGCCACGTACAACTTGCCATCGGCAAACGCGAGGCCGTAAGGCGCGTTGAGGTTTTCGGCGAACACGGTCTTGGTTTCGTAGGTGCCGTCGCCGTCAGCGTCACGCAGCAATGTCAGACGGTTGCCGCCTTTGACCTTGGTGTTGCCCTCGGCCTTGATCACGCTGGCGATGACATCCTTCGGCTTGAGCTTGGCAGCGCTGCCACCGCGGCCTTCGGCCACAATAATGTCGCCGTTGGGCAGGACCAGCGTCTGGCGTGGAATGCGCAAGTCGGTCGCAATCGCGGTGATCTTGAATCCTTCAGGTACGGTCGGCTTCTGGTCGCCCCAGGCCACGGGCTCGGCAATCTTCATGCTCGGCAGCAGGCCGCGTTGCGGTTCCGGCAGTTTAGGGTCCGGGCCGCGCGCCTGAGTACTGTCCGGCTCACCACCACAGGCACTCAGAAGCAGCGCCATGCTCAAGGCTGTCAGTGCGATTTGAGGTCTCATTGCTCATCTCCCGAACGCAGGTTGGTCAGTCCGATCCAGGCGGCCACGACAGCCAGCAGGGTCACGATGACTGAAAGCACCAGGCCCGAAGGCATGACAGCCCAGGCGTCCTTGGCGTGCTCGAACGCGTTGACCAGCCCCAGCACCCAAGTGATCAGCAACAGCAGGAAATACAGCACCGGACGCCCGGCCTTGTGCTCTGCACGGACCAGATTCACCAGCGCAAACAACAGCGCAAAACCACAGAACACCAGCGCTCCGGCGATCAGCCAGGCGGCGAAATTGGCCCACTGGATCTGGAAGGTCTGGTAGTAGGCAATGTCACTCAACAACGCCCCGAGAAACAACGGCACGGTCCCGGCCAGCAGGATCGCGTGAAGCGGGCCTGGTGTCCTTCGGTAAGCGGGATGGGCGGTAACGGTCATAGCGGCTCCTTATCGTTCAGCGATGCCCGGCCAGGTCACGGCACGAATTTACCGGCCGCCGGGGTCGCGTTGACTGCGCATAGGAAAGGATCGTGCCGCCAAAGCGATAGTTCAGTGAGTTTTCATGTCGAAATGTGTTGAAGGATCAATGGCACCGGAAATGGGTGGCAGCCTCGTGGTAGAGCGGTTGGTTGATATTGAAGGATGAAGCGATATCCGTTACGCCGCTTTCCAGCAGCGAACACCCGCCTGTTGGAGGCGGCTTGCCGGCGATCTGCCGGGAGCCGGCAGCAAAACCTGCACGCGCGGTGTGTCAGATGCAATCTGGGGCCGCCGCGCAGCCCATCGCTGCCGTCGTAACCTGCGAGAACTCCCACGCCCTTTGGGCAGAAGCAGACGGGCGTGCATTTTCAGTAAATGACAAAGTGTTTGATTGGAGACAGCTTGTGCCTGTTGGCCATGCGGCATTTTTTGAAGTGTTGGAACGGCCACCCAAGACAGGATGAACTGTGCTTTGGTAACTATTCAAATAGAATTTATAGGTTACAATAGCCGCCAGAATTTCAGGAGTACTGTAATGACCACCTCCAGCTCGACCGCCCAGCTTCCGGCCCCTTTGATACTCGCCGACCACCCTGCGCTGGACCTGCTCAACACCCGAATGATGGTTGATGGGCAGCGCCGCGATCTGCTGACCAGTCACGCGTCGGCGACTCAATGGCTTGAACAGGTTGGTCTGGGAAGTGATGCGTTTGATGAGCGCTTGCTCGACGAGCTGCGAGAACTGCGCGAGAGCATTGAGCAGCTTGTTCAGGCGCGTCTGGAGAACAGCGTTGCGGATCCGTCACGGTTGAATGCCTTTCTGCTCAGGGCTGTTCCGCAGTTGGTGTGGGAGCCGTCAAAGGCGCCTGAGCTGGACCGTTTCTCTCAGCCGAATGCCACGGATCGTGTTGTAGCCGAGATCGCTTTCGGGGCCGCGCAATTGCTGGCTGAAGGGGACTCATCGCTGCTGCGCAAGTGTGAAAGTCATGAGTGTTCGCTCATGTTTTACGACCGCACCAAATCGCACAAACGGCGCTGGTGCAGCATGGCGCTGTGCGGCAATCGTCACAAGGTGGCCGAGTTTCGCAAGCGCAAGCAGGAAGCGAAAGGTTAGGTTGCGTTCAAGGTTTGCAGAGGTTGCCCGCTATCGCATCCAGCTCGCGGTCATAGCTGGCGCGCTCTCCGGCACTGAGAAACCCTTGGGTCTTCACGAAACCTGCGCTGTCGGAGCGGATTTTCTCGATGCGGTTGTACAACTGGTCAGCCTGCTTTTGCGGCAGATGTCCCGCTCTGTACAGGCTACCGATGTCAGCCTGCAAAACGCTGGATCGAGTGGAGATGTGCGCTTCGTTTCTGTCGGTGATCGAGCCGCCGGTCCTGCCTTCAAGTGCACGCTGCTCGACAAGTTTGCAACCTGACAGAATCGGTGCGGGTTGAGCCGCAACGGCGCTCAGGCTCAGGGTCGCAAAGGCTGCGGCTACAAGCATTCTCATGAGGGTTTCCTGTCAATGCGTGGGACCGGCCGGGTCATCCCGGCCGGCTCCGATTATGCGCGATGATTCAAGGAATCAAACGCTCGCGACGCAGTTTTTCAAACACTTCGAAAAACGCATCATCGCTCGCCTTGAACGCTGTGAAGCCCAGTTTGCGGCTTTTCGACATGTCGGTGACGACTTCAATCGGACGACCCAGGTCGGCATCGGTGTGCCACGGTGAGATCAGGCGATTGATATCGCCTTCCTTGAGCTGGTGTTTGCTGACGATGTCGGTCCAGGCCTTCTGGTCATTGGTCATCTGCTCTTCCAGCGGCGCGGGCTGCGCAGGGAAGTCAGCTGCCTGCAGGCCGAAGTAATCGGCGATCTGGCCCCACATCCAGCTCCAGCGGAACACGTCACCGTTGGTGATGTTGAACGCCTGATTGGCTGCTTCAGGCGTTGTCGCTGCCCACAACTGTTGCTGAGCGAGCTGGCGGGCGTCGGTCATGTCGGTCAGGCTGTCCCACTGAACGCGCGAGCCTGGGAACACGAACGGACGGCCAGTGGCCTTGCAGATCGTGGCGTAGACGGCGAGGGTGGTCGCCATGTTCATCGCGTTGCCGACTGCCACACCGGTTACGGTGTGCGGACGATGCACGCTCCAGGTGAAGCCGTCTTTTTCGGCAGCGGCGTAGACCTCATCTTCCTGCGCGTAATAGAAGTTCTCGATATCGAGGCGCGGCTGGGTTTCCCTGAACGGTGTCTGGGGCAGCGTGCCTTTGCCATAGGCTTCGAACGGGCCTAGGTAGTGTTTGAGGCCGGTCACCAGCGCCACGTGCTGCACGCTTTTGGCCGGGCGGACTGCGTCCAGCACGTTACGCACCATGGCTGCGTTGACGCGGATGTTCTCGGCTTCGGTGGCCTGACGCGACCAGGTGGTGATGAATACGTGCGTCGGCTTGAGGTCTTTCAGTGCTGCGTTCAGCGACGCCGGATCCTGAAGGTCGGCAGCCACCGGAATCACGCCGGGCACGGAAGAAGGGCTACGGGAGAGGGCGGCAACCTGCCAATTGTTTTCCAGCAACAATTGCGTGATTGCGCTGCCGACAATGCCACTTGCGCCAACAACCAGAGCGGTCTGGGTCATGGGGTTTCTCCTGTGAATGAATGATCAGTCATGGAGGTTCTGAACCACTTTGTACCAGACGGTTCAATTTGATCTTCGTCAGTTGGTCGAGGCAGGTTTCGCTTTGTGCCGTCGACAGCGCTCCGAGCAGTAGCGCACCTCATCCCAACAGCGCGCCCATTTTTTTCGCCAGGTGAACGGCAGCCCGCACACGACGCAGGTCTTGATTGGAAGCTCGCTCTTTTTCAAATCGACTCCCCGGCATCCAGTCTGGCGAGCAGCGTCTGGCCTCGATCCCAAAGGGCGTCCAGCTTGGCGTCGTTCATGCGGTCGAGGTTTTTGTACACCATGCCGAGGCGTTGATTGCTGCGCAGCAGGTCGCCGTGGCGCATCAGGAAATGCCAGTACAGCGCGTTGAACGGGCAGGCGTCTTCGGTGGTGCTTTCGCTCACTTTATAGTGGCAGTCGCGGCAGTAATTGGACATGCGCTTGATGTACTGGCCGCTGGCGCAGTAGGGCTTGGAGCCCAGATACCCGCCGTCGGCGTGCATGACCATGCCCAGCGTGTTGGGCAGCTCCACCCAGTCGAAGGCGTCCATGTAGATCGCCAGATACCATTCGCAGATTTCAGTCGGTGCGATGCCAGCGAGCAGGGCGAAGTTGCCGGTCACCATAAGGCGTTGAATGTGGTGTGCGTAGGCGTATTCCAGGCTTTGGCCGATGGCTTGGCGCATGCAGTTCATCTTCGTGTCACCGGTCCAGTAAAACTCTGGAAGCGGTCGGGTGTTGCCGAACCGGTTGCCGGTGGCGTATTCCGGCATTCTCAGCCAGTACACGCCGCGCACATACTCGCGCCAGCCGATCAACTGACGAATGAAGCCCTCGGCGGCATTCAGGGCAATCTGTCCCGACCAGTAAGCGGCTTCCACATCGCTGCACACCTGACGCAGATCCAGCAGACCGATGTTCAGTGCGGCGCTGATGCGGGCGTGGAACAGGAACGGCTCGTTGCTGGCCATGGCATCCTGATAGTCACCGAAGGCGGCCAGACCGAAATCCAGAAAGTACGCCCAGAGCGCTTGGGCATCGGCGTGGGTGACCGGGTAATCGAACGTGTCCACAGCGCCGTAGTGGCTGGCGAAGCGTTCCTTCACCAGCGTCATGACCTGCCGGGTGATGGCGTCTGGCGCGAAGCGTGCGGGGTAGGGCGCGGTGACGCCTTTGGGCAGCGCCTTGCGGTTTTCGGCATCGAAGTTCCAGGCGCCGCCCACTGGCGTACCGTCGCCATTGAGCAGCAGCCCGCTCTTGCGGCGCATTTCGCGGTAGAAGAATTCCATGCGCAGCTGCTTCTTGCCCTGCGCCCAGTTCGAGAATTCGGTGCGCGAACACAGGAAGCGGCCATCGACATGCCACTGGATCGGCAGGTCCGTGTCCCTGATCGACTGCTCCAGACGCCAGTCGCCGCATTCGGTTATGTGCACTTCGTCAGCCTGCAACAGCGACTGCCAGCGGCGCAGCTCGCCGGGCACCGAGCCTGTGTTGTCCGGATCATCAAGGGCGACGTACTCCACCTGAAAGCCGCGTTCGCGCAGCGCTTCTGCGAAGTGGCGCATGGCGCTGAAGATCAGGATGATCTTTTGCGGGTGATGCGGCACATGGGTGGCTTCTTCCATCACTTCGACCAGCAGAACCGTGTCGCATTCTGCGTTCAGATCCTGCAGCGACGCCAGGTCGAAAGACAACTGATCGCCGAGGACAAGGCGCAGACGTTGAGGTGCTTTCATTCGGGCAGGATCCGGAAATGCAGCGAAAGGGTGATCATCAGGTATCGGCGTGGCAGCTCAGCAGGGTCAAGGCTGACAGCGTGTGGCCATCGGTGATTTCGCCTCTGAGGATCATGTGCTGAACGTCTTTGAGGCTCTTGATCATGATGTTATCCACCTCACCGTCGGTTTCCCCGCTGACGTCGCCCGACACCTCGACAATGCACACGGAAACGGCGCTGGCCAGCAGTGAAGTGTTGCTGTGCAGCTTGCCGACCTCGGTGGTTTTCAGGGCCTCCATGCCGGTTTCCTCAAGCAGCTCGCGTACGGCAGCTTCCACAGCGGTTTCTCCATCGTCGATCTTGCCGCGCGGGAACTCGATGGACATCTGGCCGATGGCGCGACGCATCAGCGACGCGAGCACCACACGGCCGTCCGGCAGAACGGGCACAACCACTACGCCGTTGATGGGATTGGGCTCTTTGATGATCTTGTAGCCCTGGCCTTCGGGCCGGGTTCCGTCATTGACGTCGATGACATCAAAGAACCGGGTGCTCAACAGGGTGGTGACAACGGGTTCTTTCGTGGGTGCGCTCATGTGCATGTCCTTGGCTGGCTCATCATGTCTTTTCAGGCAAACGAACGATCAAAGTAGAAGATTCTGCCAGGCTTGAGGTTCTCGACCGTGGCCTGGGCCTTGATGCCTTCGCCGGACTTCTTGCGCCCGGTTTCCTTTATGTAGCCTTCTTCCGTCAACTTGATCAGCCGCTGGCGCATGCTCGACTTGAGGACCGGTCGACCCAGCGCCACAGAGTAAATGGCTGTCGCTTCAGGCGCGCTGAATTCATTCCCCAGAAACAGCAGGGGCAGGCTGGAGTAGAGCGACTTCGAATACAAACGTTCAGCGGTCTGGTCGATGAGGTCGTTGTGGTCGAAGGGCAGCAGGCTTTCGCGGCTCAACAGCGCCTGAAGCGGCACGAATTTCTGTCGCTCGTTCAGGTTGGCGTCCTGATCCAGAATGGCGAGATAGAACGTCGAGGATGACCAGCATCTGGGGTCGCGAAACGCATTGCCCACGGTGCCGACCTGCTCGATATAGCCAAGCCTGACGCCGATCTTTTCCGACTCGATCAGGCGCTTCACCCCGGCGTCCATCGACACATCGCGCACTTCGCCATTGAGTACCAGGCCTGGCAGCGCCCAGCTTTCCGCGAAAGGTTCGCTGGGGCGTTTGTGCAGCAAAACTTCGAGCGCCAGGGTCTTGCGACAGTAGCGTAGGACCACGAGGTCGATGGTGTGCAGATAGTCCATTTTCGGCGGGGTGTCGTGTTCGGTCTGGCTCATGTCAAACGGCACCTGATGCGTAAATATCGTAGTTTACCGGATCAAGACCCGGCGCAATCCAGTGAGTGGGGAGCGGGGCGCCTTCCAGCAGTTGCTTGCGCAAGGCGGTGCTGCGTACGCCAATCTGTTCGGGGGCGATGATCACCGAGAAGGTTTCAAGCAGCTCGGGTCCCAGGTAAAAGCCGGGCAGGGCGTCAGCCACGTCCTGACCGACCACCAGTGCGATGCTTTTCGGCGCGCAGCCTGTAGTGTTCGCAAGGCAGGTCAGCAGGTTGAAACTGTAGACAGGTCCCGGGCTCTGGCTGAAGAGTTCGCGTTCGATATCGCTGACCGACAGCTCACCGCCGCATTGATTGCGGACGTTGTCTGTGATCAGGCGCAGCCACTGAAGACGAAGGTCGTAATCCACCATGACCTTGCCATAAGGGTGCTTATAAGACGGCACCACCATCGTGAGCCTTGCCTGTCGGGAGGCGTGAATCATGACATTGGCATGGCCGGCGTGGGGTGGATTGAATGCTCCACCATAGACTGCGATCTCGAACATGGCGTTCTCCTTTGAATCAAAAAGTACACTAGATGTACTTAATGATCAATCGGCTTTTTGCATGGCATGGACACGATCATCCTTTATGAAAAGATATGTGAGGCTCATTTGAAAACAGGTTTAAATTAGTGTTGACCATAAAGTACATCAGGTGTACTTTGTGGTCATGCAAACGAGGAACACATCATGAATGCCAACAAGATCAAGACTGCTTCGTTCGATGTCGATGCCCAAAAAAGCTTCACGCCGTTGTGCCCTGACGAGCTGCCCGTCAGCGGGGGTGATCAGATTGGTGAGGCGCTCAACTTCATGGCGACCCTTGCCCGCCTGCGTCTGGGCAGCAAGGATGCCCACGCGGTGAATGCGCCCTGGATCGTTGAAACCCATGAAGGCATGCTCCAGCCAACCGGACTGAAGCACGCCGACCTGACCTGGGTGAGCCACTGCATACCGGGCACCGAAGGCTTCAAGTTGCTGGATGTGTTGCCTCAACCGCTCGAATACGATTACTTCGTCTGGAAGGGCGTAGAGCCGGATCTGCATCCTTACGGAGCGGTTTGGCATGATCTGGATGAAAAACTGTCTACAGGCGTTATCGAGTACCTGAAAGCCAACGGCATCGAGCGCGTGATCGTCGGCGGCCTAGCGCTGGACTTCTGCGTCAAGACCACCGCCCTGCAGTTGGCCAGAGCCGGATTTGTCGTGGTGCTTTATGTGCCTGCCTGCCGGGGCATCAGCGAAGAGGGTTCGCTGGCGGCGCTGGCCGAGATGGCGCAAGCCGGCATTCTGATTGCCAATAATCCGCAAGAATTGACCGAACTGGCCTGAGGCCTGGGAGACAGACATGGAAAGTGTTTACGACTTCAGCAAACCGATTGTTCGTTCGCCGACTGACGACGACATGTACAAGCTGTCGATGGGGCAGGCGATCTATCACGCCTATCCCAGCGCCGATACCGAATGGGCGCTGCGGGTTCGCTCCCAGGACGATCTGACGCCGTACATCAATGAAATCCGCGAGGCGGTCGATCAGCTTCAGGAGCTGGAAAGCAGTCAGGACATGCTGCGTCATCTGCGTGGCATTCCTTACATCAGCACCGACTACATCGACTATCTGGAGGACTTCCGGCTCAAGCCGCGCTTCGTGAAAGTCGGAGAGAAAGACGGTCAGCTGGAAATCCGTGCACGCGGTCCGTGGGTTGGCGTATCGCCGTTCGAGGTCAAGATTCTGGCCATCGTCAGCGAGATCCGTAACCGCCATGTCTACCCGGATCTGTCTCTGGAGCAGGTGCGTGAAAGTCTCTACAAGAAGTTCGACTGGTTGAAAGCCAACGCCACGACAGAAGAGCTGGCGGCGTTCAAGGTCGCTGACTTCGGTACGCGTCGCAGGATTTCCTACCTGGCGCAGGAAGAAGTCGTGCGCACCATGATGCGCGACTTTCCCGGTGAGTTCGTCGGCACCAGCAACATTCAACTGGCCCGCGAATTCAATATCCGCGCCGTGGGCACGCAGGCTCACGAATGGTTTCAGGCGCACCAGCAACTGGGGCCACGTCTGGTGGACAGCCAGAAAGCCGCGCTGGATGGCTGGATCAAAGAGTATCGCGGTGATCCGGGGCTGACCCTGGCCGACTGCATCAATCAGGACGCCTTCCTGCGCGATTTCGATTCGTACTACGCCAAGCTGTTCGACGGCTGCCGCCACGACTCGGGTGATCCGCTGGTGTGGGGCGACCGCATGATCGCGCACTACGAATCACTGCGCATCGACCCGCAGACCAAGACACTGATCTTCAGCGACGGGCTGAATCTGGGCGACAAGGCGCTGCGGATCCTGCGTCACTTCCGGGGGCGCATCAACGTTTCGTTCGGCATCGGCACTGACCTCACCAACGGCGTCGAGGGCGTGAAGCCGCTGAGCATCGTGATGAAAATGGTCAACTGCCAGGGTCAACCGGTGGCGAAGATTTCCGATGCGCCGGGCAAGAGCCAGTGCGAATCGCCGGAGTTTCTGTCGTACCTCAAGCAGGTTTTTCAGGTCAAGGAGTGAGGACATCATGAATACGCAAACCAATCTGCAAACCGAGATCCAGTCAGCCTTGGGCATTGATCGAGGCATCAAAGACGCTGACAGCGTGAACGCCGAAATCGCCCGACGCATTGGCTTCATCAAAGGCGTGCTGCTCGAGTCCGGTGCGAAAGCGCTGGTGCTGGGCATCAGTGGCGGGGTGGATTCCTCGACCACCGGACGCCTTTGCCAGCTCGCCGTAAACGAACTGAAAGCAGCTGGGCACGCAGTAAAGTTCGTCGCCGTGCGGCTGCCTTACAAGACTCAGGCCGATGAACACGATGCTCAGGCGGCGCTCGGTTTCATCCAGCCAGACCTGATCACCAGCGTGAACATCGCCGGTGCGGTCGACAGCGTGATGGGCGAAATCTCCATAGAAGGTCTGAAGCCAAGCCCGGAGCTCACCGACTTCGCCAAGGGCAACGTCAAGGCCCGCACCCGGATGCTGGCGCAGTATGCGATTGCCAACTTCGTCGGCGGCCTGGTGGTCGGGACCGACCACGCCGCTGAAGCCGTAATGGGGTTCTTCACCAAGTTCGGCGACGGCGCCTGCGACCTGGCACCGCTGAGCGGCCTCACCAAAGGACAGGTCCGTCTGATCGCAGGCGCACTGGGTGCTCCGGCCCACCTTGTCAGCAAAGCCCCGACGGCCGACCTTGAAGACCTGGCCCCGGGCAAGCTGGACGAAGTGGCCTACGGCTGCACCTACGACGACATCGACAACTACCTGCTGGGCAAGGACGTATCGGCGTCGGCTGCTGCGATCATCGAAGCGGCTTACCGCAAGACCGCCCACAAACGTGAGTTGCCGATCTCTCCTGTCTGAGGTCTTGCGCTGATCACCGATCCATCTGCGTCGCCAATCAGTTTGAGGTGATCGTTCCGCACGCTCCGCGTGGGAATGCCTCTTGGGACGCTCCGCGTCCAGCGTACTCAACGCTTCCGACTATATGCGTATGTACGCTTGATTTGTATTGGCAAGAGGTTGAGCATACGCAGTGTGTATACCCAGCTCGGTCTTCCTCATGTCCCAACAAGTCTTCCTCCGCGACGCCATGCGCCGTCTCAATTTCACCCGTGATGCGCTCGCCCAGCGTCTTGGTGTCTCACGCCGTGCGCTGGACAGTTGGCTGCTGCCTGACGAGTCCGCCGAAATGCGCAAGATGCCGGACATCGCGCAACGCTTTGTTCTGGAGATACTGAAGGGCAGTACAGTTGCCTCGCAGCATGCAGACTCGCGGCCGCACGGCAATGAGGAAGTTGCCCGGCACCTGCTCTCGGTCGAGACCTACACCCGAGAGTCGGTGGAAGAACTTTTGCGTATCGCCGACATGATGCAGCCGGTGGCCCGCCGCCAGAAAACCACCCGCGTGCTCGAAGGGGCCGTGCTGGCGAATCTGTTTTTCGAGGCCAGCACTCGCACGCGACTGAGCTTCGCCTCGGCCTTCGCCAGATTGGGCGGGTCGGTGTGCGACACCACCGGATTCACCTTTTCATCGATGGCCAAAGGCGAGTCTGTCGCCGACACCAGCCGCGTCATCAGCGGCTACGCCGACATCATCGTCGTGCGCCATCCCGAACTGGGCGCGGTCGCCGAGTTCGCCGAAGCCACTCACGTTCCGGTGGTCAACGCGGGCGATGGTCCGGGCGAACATCCGAGTCAGGCACTGCTGGACCTCTACACCATCCAGCGCGAATTTTCGCGGCTCGACAAACTGGTCGATGGTGCACATATCGCCTTCGTCGGTGACCTGAAATACGGGCGCACTGTGCACTCGTTGAGCAAGCTGCTGTCGCTCTATCGCAACCTGACCTTTACCCTGGTTTCGCCCACTGCGTTGGCTCTGCCCGAGCATCTGGTGCAGTACCTGGCGGACAAAGGGCATCGCGTCGAGCAAACCCAGGACCTGGCCAACGGCTTGAAAGGCGCCGATGTGGTCTACGCGACGCGCATTCAGAAAGAGCGTTTCGCCGAACAGGAAACGCTGGAAGGTTACAGCGCTGACTTTCAGGTCAATCAGGCGCTGGTCAACGCGGTGTGCGGTGCCAATACCCTGATCATGCACCCGCTGCCGAGGGACTCCCGGCCCGATGCAAACGACCTGAGCACCGACCTGAATCTCGACTCACGGCTGGCCATCTTCAAACAGACCGACAACGGCATTGCCGTGCGCATGGCGATCTTTGCGTCGCTGCTGGGGGTTGAAGATCAGGTCCAGCGGTCACTGCGTGATGTGGGGTGGCGTGTCCCGATCTATCTGGGACCGGATGAGGTGGTGCCTTATCGCGAGCAGTGATGGGCCATCCATGGCCGCCCGGAACAGGGTGAATCAGAACGTGTATTTGGCCGTCAACGTGAAGTTGCGCGGATCGCCATAGGTGTCGGTTGAACCCCACACCGAACTGGTACCAATCGCCGCGTAGTAGACCCGGTCGAACACGTTGTTGGCGTTCAGTTGCAGGTCCAGATGCTTGTTGACCTGATAACCGGCCATCAGGTCGGCGACGGCGTAGCTGCCCTGTTCCAGACGATAGCTGCCGTCGGTGAGGGCGATGTCGTTGTACATGCGGCTCTGCCAGTAGACGTTGCCACCCACGCGCAGTCTCTCCAGCGGGCCTTGAAAGCGGTACATCGTCGACACCTTGAACAGGTGTTCAGGCGTATCGGTGTCGAAGCGCTGGTGCTTGTTCGCCGGGTCGGCATCCTTCATGTAATGGGCGCGGGTGAACGTGTAGCCAGCGCCCACCTGCCAGTTCTCGGTCAGTGCGCCCTGCAGCTCCATGTCGATACCCTGGCTGCGCACCAGGCCTGACGCGTCGTAGCAGGTGAGCACCGGGCAGCCTGCCTGAGTCGAGGTCTGGGTCCCGAGATTGGTCTGGTCGGTGCGGAATACCGCGAGGCTGGCGTTGAGGGCGCCGTTGAAGTACTCGCCCTTGATGCCGACTTCATAGTTCTCGCCGACGACGGGCTTGAGCTGCGCGCCGGACAAGTCCTGATAGCTCTGTGGCTGAAAGATGTCGGTGTAGCTGGCATACACCGAATAGGTGTCGTCCAGTTTGTAGATCAGGCCGCCATACCGCGTCACGTTTTTGGTGACCTTGTAGTCGCCATCGCCGGTGCGATCATCGTAGTCGTACCAATCGAGGCGTCCGCCGAGAATCATCGTCAATGGATCGGCCAGACTCAGACGTGTGGTGAGGTAGACGCCTTCCTGCGTGGCGACGCTGTGCAGGTTGCCGTCGCGTACGAAGTTCGGCTTCGGCGCGGCAATCGGCAGGCCAGTGTCGTAGGGGCTGTATTCCTTGCTGTCCTTGTCATAGACGCGCCGACTGGCGCCAACGACCAGTTCGTGGGTGCGGCCCAGTGCCTGGAAAGGGCCGCTGGCGAAGGCATCGAAAGCGGTCTGTTTTTCCTCGGGGCGCGACTGATAGGCCGTGGTTTCCAACGGACCGTTGTAGCGCGAAAGATAGGTGCCCGAGAACAGGGCGTCCAGTGAAGAGGCAGTGCCGGCCAGGTGCAGTTTCCAGTCGTTGTCGAAGCGGTGTTCCAGTTCGGCAAAGACCGTATCGATCTGCAGTTTCTTCTTTTCCCAGTCGGAGCCTGGGTAGGTGGAGCGGGGCAGGTCCAAGTGGTGGCCATCGGTGCCCAGCGGCAGGCCGCCCCAAAAGAAGTTGGTTTCGTCTTCCTGACGCGAGTAGCCCAGCGTGGCGGTCGTGGCGTCGCTCAGATCAGCTTCGACCACGCCGTAAAACAGACCGTGGTCACTCTCTTCCTTGTCGCGAAAACTGTTGGCGTCCTGATAGGAGCCGACCACGCGGCCGCGCAGGGTGCCGCTGTCGTTCAGCTTGCTCGACGCATCGAACTCGCCGCGATAGTTGTCCCAGGTTCCGGCACTGCCGGTGAGGGTAACTTGTGGCTCTGCCGTCGGACGCTTGCGCACCATATTGATGGCTGCCGACGGATTGCCAGCGCCGGTGATCAGACCGGTGGCGCCGCGAATCACTTCGACGCGGTCGAACATCGCCAGATTCGGCTGCACGCCTGCCGTGAAGCCTGAGTACGAGGCGGGGATGCCGTCGTACATGATGTTGTCGATGTCGAAGCCGCGGGACGTGTAGGTCTGTCGGCCCGGTCCGCTGGCCTGGCTGAGGAACAGACCGGGCGTATTTCTGACCACGTCGTTGACGCTGGTCATGGCCTGGTCGTCCATGCGCTGGCGGGTGATGACGGTCACTGCTTGTGGCGTTTCGCGCATGCTCAGGGGCAGTTTGGTGGCCGTCTGCATGACACCGGTGGTGTAGGAGCCGGAGCCTTCGGTGGTCGTGCCCAGACGGTCATCGCTGATTTCGGTAGCGCCCAGTTCCAGCGTGCCGGTCGCTTGCGCAGGTTGAGTTTCTGCGGCGAAAACCACCTGAGAGGTCGCTATCCCGATGCCGATGGCCAACAGGCATGGCGTGAAACGAAAACGGCTTTGCAGTTGCTGGCCCGACATGACCTGACACTCCCTGAACGCCTTCCGTGGCTGCATGATAATGTTGATAAGAACGATTCGCGTTAGTGTGACAGATTGTTTCTGTGGGAAAAAGCCTACGCGGACAAATACTTAACAAAATTTTCACATTTTCTGACCGGGCGAATAATCAAGGCAGATGGGCGTTTCGAGGAAAAGGAGGGGGTAACGAGCAGCGGGTAGGATTTAGACTGTGTGATGCATGAGCTGTGTTATCGCGGGTCGGGGAGGCCCCATCACGTATTCGACGCAGCACAGTCGCCCAGCAAACACCGGACCGTGGGAGGCGGCTTGCCGGCGATGAACGATGACGCGATTTTTCTGACAAACCGCGTCGACTGCATCGCCGGCAAGCCGCCTCCCACGGAGGTAACGTTGTTTCACAACCTCACGATGTGCCTCATGAGCCAGGCATCAATCAGAACTGCCAGTCCAGCGACAGGCCCACGCCATGAGTCTTGTCACGCGAACCCAGCAGGCCGTTGTAGTCCAGGTTGACCCGCGCATCCTTGCCCAGTGCGAGACTTGCGCGGGCACCGACGACCGCAGCGTCACGGTCCATCGAAACGCTTTGCACCGCGAAGGTGTTCACGCCACTGGCGAATGACAGATGTTGATCGGACTAGGTGTCGCTCAGGTTGTGCTGCCAGCCCAGCGTTGCCGAAACGTCCAGCTTCTGCGTGTCGTTGAGGTTGAAGCGGTTGCCTGCGCGTACACCCAGCGTGGAAAGTACGGTGTCGCGCGTATCGTCACCGCCCTTGAGCGCGGTGGCACCGCCTTTCTCGGTGAAGCTGTCGCTGTCCAGGTGCACATAAGCCAGGTTGGCGAACGGCTCCAGGGCCAGCGGTTGCAGGTTCAGACGATACGCCGCTTCGGTGAAGACCTGAGTGGACTGCGCATCACGCTTGACCTTCTGACGGTCCGAGAAAGGACCGAATTGCAGATCACGCTTCACGTCGATCCGGTGCCAGCTGTGGGACGCGCCCGCTGTCAGACGCATTGCACCCTGTTCGTGCCCGATATACGCACCCAGATGGTAGCTGTCAGCCGATGCCCGCGAATGGGTGTCATCGCCCAGGCTCAACGACGTATCGCTGTAACCGGCCATTGCGCCCAGTCGCGTGTGCTCGCTGATCAGACCGTCGACACCTGCGAGCAAGCCGCCCAGTGATGACGTCGAGCTGGCGCCGTCGCTGCTGCCGCTGTTCTTGCCCCAAGCACCCAGTGCCTTGACCCAGACATTGTTGTCATCGCTGCCCGGTGCCGGCTGGTCGTACAGGCCCGCGACCCGCAGACGATCACCCACGGCATCACGCAATTGACGACTGTCATTGATCAGTTGGGTCGCGATGGCCGGATGCACTTCACCCGACAGCTGCGTGAAAGCGCGACGCGCTGTGCTTGTGTCAGGGCTCAACGCCACGCTCTCATATACCGCGTTTCCGGCGCCCAATTGCTCGATGGCCGAGGCAACGCTGCGCTGATTGGACGTCTGTGCCACGCTGGCGAAGCTGTTGCCGTTACGCTCGACGGCCAGGGTGATCCCAGTGCCGGTATAGGCCAGGTTTCCACTCAGAAACGCAGTGTTGGTCAGGACCGAACCAAACTGACCCTGAACACCGCCAGCAGCCTGCAGCACATCGAACGGCCGGTTGAGGATGCTGTTGGTCTGGCTGCTGCTCAACAGTGACGGGTCGGTTTCCAGTGCCAGCGCCATGGTTGCACCGGTGACCGTAGCCTGACCGCCGACCACGAGTCGGTCGCTGCCAGCCGGGGACAGTTCCACCGCGTAGGTGGAGCCCGGTGCCAGCAGCAGATCGCCCGCGACTCGCAGTGTGCCGATCGAGTTGCCCGGCGCGACCGTACCGCCACGATTTGCGGTCAGTGCGCCGACGCTGCCATTGCCGCCCAGTATGCCGCTGTCATTGACGGTCACCGCCGATGCCAGCGAGCCGTTGATGGCCAGGCGACCCTGATTGACCAGCGTTGGCCCGCTGTAGGTGTTGGCACCGGTCAGCATCAGCGTGCCGATACCTTGTTTGGTCAGGCCGCCATGCCCGGAAATATTGTTGCTCCAGACATCCAGCCCGCATTGCGGTCCGCTGCAGGTGCGCTGGGTGGGTTTGCCTGCATCGACCACGGCGCCGATGCCGGGAAGATCGACGACGAACTGACTGTCGCCGTAAGCGCCGTCGATACGGAATTCGGCTGGAATATCCGCCTCGGTCACCAGCATGCTCGGGCCGTTGACTGCCTTGCCCAGGTTGATCATGCCCCAACCGTACAGCGCGTCGATGCCGGGCGCGCCGAGGTCGGTGGCGGTGGTTTTCAGTACATCGGCCACTTGTGCGCCGGTCATGTAAGGGAAGCGCTCCATCAGTACGGCGATGCTGCCCGCCACGTGTGGCGCCGCCATGGAGGTGCCGTTCTTGTTGGCCCAATCGGTGGTCAGGTTTTCGAGACTGTTGCCGTTGATCACCGAACTGAAAATGCGCGTGCCCGGTGCCGAGACGCAGAAGCTGGCGGTGTAGCCGCAGCGTGACGAAAAGGTGCTGAGCGTATAGGGCGTGCTCACCGCAGCGGCGGCGTTCGGGTTCACCTGCAGCGCTGCGACCGTCAACCAGTTCGGCGCGATCTCCGGCACAAAGTAGCCAAGCCCGGCCATGGCATCGGGGTTGTTCAGGTTGTAATCATTGCCCGCTGCGAAGATCGTCACCACGCCGCTGCGTGCGGCATCGATAGCGCCCTGATAGGCGCCGCCCGGACGTGTCCCTAGGATCTGACGGATCTGGTCGAACTGCAGTTGTGCGTCCTGCACGGTGAAATGCGGAAACGCGGGATCCTTGCCGCCCTGGTCGAAGCGGTCAGTGATGCCGATGCCCCAGCTGTTGTTGATCACACGAGCGCCGCTGGCGACCAGCGTATTCCAGCCGGCCTGATAGACCGCGCCATCGTTGCCGAGCACGATGCCGTCCTCGGGGCCCGGGTCGCCATTGTCGGCGCTGATGATCTGTGAATTGAAAGCTACGCCATGCATGGGTCCGCCGTCGCGACTGCCGCCCGCTATTCCGCCGACGTGCGTACCGTGGTTACCCAGTTTGCCTCCGGAGTCCAGGGTCGGTGCGCCATCGTAACGAAACGCATCGCCAGCCTTCACCGGAATGTACGGGTCGGTGTATTCGCGGATGCCGCTGGTGACCAGATTGATGACCTTGCCGGTGCCTGAGAACTCCGGGTGAGCGGCGTACACCGGCTGGTCGAAAATGCCCAGCTTGATGTCCTTGCCGGTGTAGCCCGCCGCATAGGCCTGATCGGCATTGATAGCGCCCAGTCCCCAGTCTGCGTTGAATTCGGCACTGCGCCAGCTGGCGGCATTGCCGGATTGTCCGGCCTCGACGTAGGGCGCAGCCTGCGCAACGCTCATGGTCGCGAGGTAGACCGCCAGTGCGCCGCAGGAGGCGCGATTGATCGCTCTGATGGACTGACGAAGGGAAGTGACAGAGGCCTGTCGGGTGATAAACGCATCGTTCATGAAACTACCGTCCTTAGTTGACGCACACAAAACCCCGCGCGCATGCAGGTGCATGCGCGTTGTTCTTTTTTGAAGCGAGAGGCGTTACGGAATCAGAACTGCCAGTTGAGGCTCAGCCCGACACCGTGGTTTTTTTCACGACTGGCCAGTTGGCCGCTGTAATCCAGACTCACCCGGGCGTCCTTGCTCAACGCCAGACTGGCGTGGGCGCCGACCAGTGCCGCATCGCGCACCAGCGGTGAGCTTTCGATACCGAAGCTTGGGCCTCCGGAAGCGAACGCCAGGTGTTGCTGCGAGTCGGTGTCGCTCAGGTTGTGCTGCCAGCCGAGGCTGCCCGACAGCTCGAGTTTTTGCTGGTCAGTGAGGGAGATGGTTTTCAAGGCGCGTGCGCCGAGGGTGCTCAGTACGGCATCGCGTTTATCGCGGCCTGCCGACAACGCTGCTGCGTCGCCTTTTTCGGTGAAGCCGTCAGTGGCCAGATGCACGTAGGCAAGGTTGGCGAAGGGTTCAATCGTCACTGGCTGCAGGCGGACGCGATACGCAGCTTCCGTGAACACCTGCGCAGTCTCTGCGTCGTGCTTTGTTTTTTCACGGCCACTAGCGCCACCGACCTGAACATCACGCTTGGCATCGATACGGTGCCAGCTGTAAGCGCTGCCCAGTGTCAGACGCAGCGCGCCGATTTCATGGCCGACATAAGCGCCCAGATGGTAGCTGTCGACCGAGGCACGTGAATGTGTGCCCGAACCCATGTTCAGCGAGCTGTCGCTGTAGCCTGCGACCAGACCCAGGCGGGTGTCGTCGGCCACGTTGCCATCGACACCGGCCAGCAGACCGCCAATAGACGTCGTATAGCCAGCGGTGTCATCGCGTGAATCGGTCTTGCCCCATGCGCCCAGCGCCTTGAGCCATACATTGTCCTGCGCCGGGGTGTTGCCGTCAGTGCCGAACACGCTGGCGTTCAGACGCTCGCCAACCGCATCACGCACCTGGCGACTGTCGTTGATCAGCACCGTGGCGATCGCCGGGTAAATCTCGCCGGACAACTGCTGGAAGCTGTTGCGTGCCGACGCGGCAGTGGGGGAGAGCAGCAGGTTCTCGTAAACGGCGTTTCCGGCGCCCAGTTGCTCGGCAGTCGTGGCAACTGCGGCCTGATTGGGCGTCTGCGCGACGCTGTCGAACGCGGCGGTGCGTTCGATATTCAGAGCGATGCCGGTGGCGGCATAATCGAGTCGGCCACCCAGAAACGCATAGCTGGACGACACACTGCCAAACTGGCCGCTGACGCCGTTGGCAGCCTGCAACACATTGAACTGACGACCTTCCAGCGTTTGGCCGGAGGTGGCGCTCAGAGCGATGGGCGTTTCATCCAGCGCCAGCGTCATGTTGGCGCCTGACACATTCGCACTGCCGGTGGCAACGATACGGTCGCTGGCTGTCGGCGAAAGCTCGACCGCGTAAGTCGATCCCGGCTCGAAAACCGCGTCGCCGTTGACCTGCAAGGTGCCCATGGAATTGCCCGGCGCAACGCTGCCGCCGCTGCGAGCCGTCAGCCCGCCGATCTGACCGTTACCTCCCAATGTGCCGCCAGCATTGACCTGCACGGCAGAGGTCAGCGAGCCGTTGACTGACAGCACTCCGCCATTGACCAGCGTGTCACCCCGATACGTGTTGGCACCGTCGAGAATCAGCCGGCCTGCGCCGGACTTGATCAGGCTGCCCTGGTACTGGCGCTGTGCAGCGGCGGCCGCCCGTGCGGTGCCGACGGCATAATCGGTCTGGTCCTGCTGACTGGCGGTTCTGGCCACGCCGTTCTGCCAGCCTTTACTGACCAGCGTCTGTTGCCATGTGGCTTGCTCGGTACGGTCTTCGGCCTGACGCTGGATCAGCGCCTGATCGGAAATGTCGTTGCTCCAGGTATCGGTCTGGCCTGCGCCCAGCGTTGCATCGAAGGTGCCGAGCAACTGACCCGGCCCGCGCATGGCCCGCTCCAGATTGGCCACGCCCCAGCCCACGTTGCCATTGGGTGCCTGGGTGACCGAACCGTCCAGTTGGGTCGCCGTGGTCAACAGCACCTGCAGCGCCTGCTCGTTGTTCATGTAGGGGAAGCGTTCCATCACCAGCGCGAGCGCACCTGTGGCGTGCGGCGCAGACATCGACGTACCGGACTTGATCCCATAACCACCGCCCGGCACGGTGCCGTTGATCAGGCGTCCGGGTGTGGTGATGCACCAGTATTTGGAGATGCCGCACTGGTTGTAACGTTGACCGTTGGTGTCGTCCAGGCCCGACACGGCGAGCCAGTGACCTTCCAGATCAGGTTGAAAATACGGTAGCGAGGCCCGCACGCTGGCATTGGCATAACCGCTGTTGCCTGCGCTGAACACATTGATCACGCCCTTGCGCGAGACGTTGGCTGCTTCGTCGAGCCAGGTGCCGCGGTTGTAGTGCTGGGCATAGGCGGCGCGCATGCCATCGTAGGTGGCGTAGGTCACGTCGGAGGGCTGGCTGCCCCAGCTGTTGTTGATAGCGCGTACACCGGCATCGGCCAGCGCGCCATACACCGCTCTGAAATATAGCGGGTCCGGGCTCGGGCCGAACAGAAAACTGTCGTTCTTGTTGGTGTTGCCGACGTAGACCTGCGCGTTGTACGCCACGCCATGCACGCCGACGCCATCGCGGGCTGCGCCCATGGTGCCGGTCACGTGGGTACCGTGTGTGTCGTTGTTCGGGTTGATGGCACCAGTGACGCTGAATGGCGAGCCATCGACATAGGTGCCGCTGGCGGTCACTGCATGAAAACGCGACGGACTGGCTTCGGGGTGGGAAGGGTCGAAACCGGAGTCCAGCGCACCGATTTTCACGCCTGCGCCAGTGATGCCTGCTGCGTACGCTTGTTCGGCCTGAATACGGCCAAGTCCCCAGTCGCTCTGGAACTCGGCAGACCGCCAACTGGCAGCATCGCCCAACCTGCCTTGTTCGACGTAGTCGGCGTAGGCAGAACAGCCAAACGTGAAGGAAAGTGCGCAAAGAGCGCCTGTTGCAGCAGGTTTAATAGAATAACGGACAGCACTGACGGCTTTCGACTTTTGCATCCATGCACACCTTAAACTGATTAGCTCCCTATCGAGCGCCGTAAGAACATAGTCCGCACTTACTCGCTTGGCAACAGAATTGTTTCAGAATGGATACAAGTTTTTTATATATGAATAACGCATCAGGGATTATTTTTTATCGTGATAGGCCCTTGAATTATTGAACGAATTTCCATGGCTCGGATCAGGTGGAGAGAGTGGGATGATGGCGTTTTAGTTGCATTTTATTCCCGTAACGCGTTCGCTGCATGTTTGCAGATCGAACAGGCGCTAATGCGGGGTTCCCGTATTTTGTCCTGTTGTTGGACAATATCGATGCAATGGTCTATGCGCTTTGCATAGACTGAAGTTCACAGAAAGACCGATGAGTTGAGCCGTTCCGAAGTGCCTGATCGATGTTTTGTCAAAGTGTATGAGTCACGCGGTGTACAGGGCGTTTTGCCATCATTTTTCTGAACCGCTTAGTTTACTTAATCGCCACGCTTATGTCTGTTACCCATCTAACGGGTGATGTTGTGAAGACTTTCGAATTTGTCACTTTTTGTTTGCTTTCGCGTTTAAATCCATGGTTATTATCGCCAGCGCTCCGGGTCACGAACCCGGGCCAAGGATTGCCATGACTACAAGCCGGGCAATCTCAGCCGATCGGGACAACCCAGGCGCTGACACCCCTGCGCAGGCCATTCCCCGTCGTTGACCCTCAAACGAAAGATGAGGTTTCAAGTGGTCACGCGGTATGCATTCTCCAGCTTCAGGGCTTTCGCGACCAACCTCGCCACAGACCCTTCCCGTACCTCAGCTGCCCGCGAGCCACGCTTTCACGCGTCTCCTGCAGGTCTGCCCTCATTCGCTGTTCAATCTGTGTCCGCGCACGACAGCACATTGATCCCGCGGGCACGCGCTGCACCTTCCCCCTGATCGCTCGATCTGAATAGCTGAACCCATTCCGGCCTGCCCGTCGGGATCTGGCACCTGCCTGAGTGATCGGTGCACGGCTGCCTTCACATAAAAAATGTAGTCATGGACGGTGATTTCCGATGCTCGACAGATCTTCCTCGTGTGGGAAAAACCCTGCGCAGTTCGCTGCGTTGTCCGTACCAAACAGTTCCGGCGAGGAACAGTTGACGGATGCACAGCAGCCGCTGGAGTTGCCGATGGATCGTCCTCGCCCGCGCTTGCAGGATTTGCGCTACGACGTGCATGCGTTGGAGCTGGACGAGGCGCTGGCTCAGCGAGCTGCAGGGCCCGGTTCCGCTCACGGCGGCAGCCTGTTCACGGTGGTACTGGCTGCGTGGGCAGCAGTGCTGTGGCGGTTGTCTGGTCAGCATGAAATCACGCTCGGTACCCGCACGCCGGGCTGTGACGCTACGCGGCTGTTGAGGGTGTCGCTTACCCCTGACATGACCTTCAATCAGCTGCTCGATCACGTGCATGACGAGCTCAATGCGGCGTTCGAAACTCAGCGTGTGCGCGCCGGGGATCCAGCCGTTCAGGTGCTGTGTGTCGGTGATCATCACCAGGGTTTGCCTGCCGGTTTCGACCTTGCCTTGAGCCTTGTCGGAACGGGCAGTCGCATCGACGGGCAACTGCACTACGCAACGGCGCTTTTTGACGCGTCGACGGTCCAGCGTTTTGTCGGCTACCTGCGCCGCACATTGCAGCAGGTTGTCGAGCAGCCTGACCAACCCGTCCTGTCGATCGACATGATGGGCGACATTGAACGTCAGCAACTGGTCCATGACTGGAACTCGGCGCAGCAGCTGTTCGACGAGAATGGTTATGTGCATGAATTGTTCGAAACACAGGTGCGTCTTCAACCTGACGCCGTTGCGGTGCGGTTCGGACAGCTGGCGCTGAGTTACGAACAGCTGAACCTTCAGGCCAACCGTCTGGCGCATTACTTGCGCAGCCTCGGGGTCGGCCCGGACGTGCGGGTCGGTATCTGCGTGGAGCGTTCGCCGGACATGCTGGTCGGTGTGCTGGCGGTGCTCAAGGCAGGCGGCGCCTACGTACCGCTCGATCCCGGTTATCCGCAGGCCCGGCTGGCCCACATGCTGGCTGACAGCGCGCCGTGTGTGGTGCTCACACAGAGGTTGGCAGAGGCGGCCTTGCAGCGGGCGCTGGAAGGTTGCGCGGTGCAGCCAGCGTTGCTGGATATGGCTGAAACCGCGCCATGGGCCGCGCAGCCTGTAGACAACCCTGATCCTCGTGCGGTCGACCTCACCGCTCGCCATCTGGCGTATGTGATCTACACCTCCGGGTCCACCGGCACGCCCAAGGGCGTCATGGTCGAGCATCAAGGTCTGCGTGCAGTGAGCGCTGCGTGGGACCATCTGTATGACCTGCGCGCGCCGCTCAATCATCTGCAAATGGCGGGTTTTTCCTTCGACGTTTTCAGCGCCGACCTGATCCGGTCGCTGGGCTTCGGCGGCACCCTGGTGCTGTGCCCGCGCGAAACCCTGATGGACCCGCCCGCGCTCTATCGCCTGCTCAGTGAGGCCCGTATCGGTTTCGCTGATTTCGTACCGGCCGTGCTCAACCCGCTGCTGGCCTGGATCGAAAACAATGGTCATGACCTGTCGTTCATGCGCACGGTGGTCTGCGGCTCGGATATCTGGACGGCTCACAGCGCCCGGCAATTGCGCAGGCTGTGTGGCGATCAGGTGCAGATCGTTCAGGCCTATGGCGTCACCGAAGCCAGCATCGACAGCAGCTGTTTCGAGTTCGACGCCTACAGCTCGCTCGAAGGCGCCCTGCCCATCGGCCGAGCACTGGCCAACACCCGGATTTATCTGCTGGACACGCTCGGGGCACCGGTGCCAACCGGTGTCACCGGCGAATTGCACATTGGTGGCGCAGGCGTTGCGAGAGGTTATCTGAACCTGCCGCAACTGACCGCCGAGCGCTTCATCGACAGCCCGTTCGTGGCGGGCGAGCGTCTGTATCGCAGCGGCGACCTGGCCCGTTATCGCGCCGATGGAAACATCGAGTTCATTGGCCGCAACGACACTCAGACCAAACTGCGTGGCTTGCGCCTGGAGTTGGGTGAAATCGAAGCGCGGCTGGCGCAGGTGCCGGGGATACGAGACAGTCTGGTGCTTGTGCGCGAGGACGAACGGGGCATCAAGGCGCTGGTGGCCTGGTTTTGCGCCGACGACGGCACGGTCCTGACGCCGCGCACGCTCCGTGAACAGTTGCAGACCCATCTGCCCGATTACATGGTGCCCGCCGCGTTCGTACGCCTGGCTGCCTTGCCGCTGACCCCCAACGGGAAAATCGACCGCCCCGCGTTGCCCGCGCCGGACGCAGACGCCTTTGATCAACGTGACTTTCAGCCTGCCCAAGGGCCGCTGGAAACCGCGCTCGCAGTCATCTGGAGCGACGTGCTGGCGGTTGAGCGCGTCGGCCGTGACGATCACTTCTTCGCCCTCGGCGGTCACTCGTTGCTGGTCATGCGGGTGCTGGCTCAGGTCCGGCAGCAACTGGGGCTGGAGGCGTCACCCGCTGCGCTGTTTGCGGCACCGGTGCTGCATCAGTTTGCCGAACGCCTGGGCGACCTGCAGAGCGCGGCGCGTCCGGCGATAACGGTCGTCGATCGAAGCGACACGCAAACGTTGTCGTCCGCCCAGCAGCGTCTGTGGTTTCTGGCACAGATGGAAGGCGGCAACGCGGCCTATCACATGCCGCTGAACCTGCGTCTGCGTGGCACCTTGCACGTCGCTGCGCTGGAACGCAGCTTCAATCGACTGGTGGCGCGCCATGAAGCGTTGCGCACCACGTTCGTGGCGGTTGAAGGCGAAGGGCGGCAGCGAGTCGAGGCGCCGGACTCAGGCATGCCGCTGCCGTTGATCGATCTGCGCAGTCACGCTGACGCCGAGGCGCGGCTTGTCCAATTGATGGACGAGGAGGGTGCCAAGCCGTTCGACCTGACGCGTGGGCCGTTGATGCGCGTCAGCCTGATCAGGCTGGCAGACGACGATCACGCCCTGTTGCTGACCCAGCACCACATCGTCTCGGATGGCTGGTCGGTGGGCGTGCTCACCCGCGACCTCGCGCTGCTTTACGAAGCGGCTTTGCAGGATCGCGACGCAGATTTACCACTGCTGCCTGTGCAATACGTCGATTACGCCGCATGGCAAAGGCAGTGGCTGGCCAGTGACACCATGGAAGCGCAGCGGCGCTACTGGCGCGAAACGCTCACCGGCGCCCCCGTACTGCTGGAACTGCCGACCGATCACAAACGCCCTGCGGTCCATGATTATCGTGGCGGGTTCGTACCGCTGACCTTCGACCGAGCGCTGACGGACCGGCTCAAGGCGCTGGGCATGCAGCAGGGCACCACGTTGTTCATGACATTGCTGGCGGCCTGGTCGCTGGTGCTGATGCGCCTGTCCGGGCAGCGCGATGTGGTGATCGGGGTGCCTTCGGCGAACCGCAGTCAGCAGGAACTGGATGGCCTGATCGGCTTCTTCGTCAACACCCTCGCGCTGCGCATGACTCAACCGGAAAACGCTCCAGCGGCGCAATCGGTGGCGGGCTGGCTGCAACAGGCACGTCGCGTCGCCCTGGATGCGCAGGAACATCAGGAGCTGCCGTTCGATCATGTGGTGGAACTGCTCAACCCTCCGCGCAGCCTGGCGCACAGTCCGCTGTTTCAGGTGCTGTTCGCCTGGGAGCAGGATCAGGATTCGGACCTGATCCTGCCAGGTCTGGACATCAGCCCGATCCACGCTCATCAACAGGTGGCCAAGTTCGACCTGCAACTGGCGCTCAGCGAACAGGATGGACAGATCGTCGGCGGCCTCGAGTATGCGTCGGGGTTGTTCGAGCCCGAGACGGTGGCGCAGTTCGGGGAATACCTGCGCCGCGTGCTGACGCAGATGGCCGATGACAGCGAGCAGTCGTTGTCGACCCTCGATCTGCTCGGCCCACAACAGCGGCGGCAGATGATCGATGAGTGGAACCGCACCGAACGTGACTTCCCGGCCGCCGACTGTGTGCAGCGCTTCGAAGCGATGGCCCGGTGTACACCTGACGCCGAGGCGCTGCGTGCCGACGGCCAGACGCTGACCTACGCCGAATTGAATCGCGCCGCCAACCGTCTGGCCCATTACCTGATCGACAAGGGCGTGGGTCCTGAACAGCGTGTGGGTTTGTGTCTGGAGCGTTCGCCACAGATGGTCATTGGTTTGCTGTCGATTCTCAAGACAGGCGCCGCTTACGTGCCGTTCGACCCGGCCTATCCGCCTGAGCGTCTGGCCTTCATGTTCAGCGACGCCAGCCCGAGCCTGCTGCTCACGCAGTCTTCGCTTGTCGACGCGTTGCCACTGCCCGACAGCCATCTGCCGGTCTGCTGCCTCGACGTCGACACGCAAGACTGGGCGCAGCGTTCGGACACGGATCCGCAGGTTAGCGTCAGCCCGGACAATCTGGCGTACGTGCTCTACACATCAGGTTCCACCGGGCGGCCCAAGGGCGTGGCGCACAACCGACGCGCGCTGGACAACCTGATTGTCTGGCAGCTCGACGACGCACACACGCCGCGCCGGGTACTGCAATTCGCCTCGCTGAATTTCGACGTCTCGTTTCAGGAAATCTGCAGCACGCTGTGCCAGGGTGGCAGCCTGTTGTTGATGAGCGAAGCCAGCCGCAAGGATCTGGCGTCGCTGCGCTCGACACTGGTTGCAGAGGGCGTGCAACGAGCGTTCCTGCCGTTCGCCGTGTTGCAGCAACTGGCGGGCCTGACCGAGGCCGATGCGCCGATGCCGGAGGGTGGTTGCGAAATCATCACCGCAGGCGAGGCGTTGCAGGTCAACGATGAACTGCGCGCCTTTGTTCGTGGGCTCGGCGGTACACGGCTGCACAACCAGTACGGCCCGACCGAGACCCATGTGGTCAGCCAGTTCAGCCTGGTGTGCAGCGATGCCGCACACTGGCCGGACGCGCCGCCCATCGGGCGTCCCATCGCCAACACTCGGCTCTACGTGCTGGACCGCGACCTGAATCCGCAGCCGGTCGGCGTGGCGGGAGAGTTGTACATCGCCGGTGCCTGTCTGGCGCGTGGTTACCTGAACCGGCCGGACCTGACCGCCGAACGTTTTCTACCCGATCCTTTCAGCCCGCAACCCGGTGCGCGCATGTACCGCAGTGGTGATCTGGCGCGCTTCCAGACTGACGGCAACGTGCAGTATCTGGGACGCATCGATCAGCAGGTGAAGCTGCGCGGGTTCCGCATCGAGTTGGGCGAGATCGACAGCCTGCTGCACCAGCAACCCGGTGTGCAGGAAGCGGCCGTGCTGTTGCGCGAAGATGTCCCGGACGACAAGCGTCTGGTGGCTTATGTGGTCGGCAACGCTGCCCCTGAAGCCCTGCGCAGCGCGCTGCAGCGTCACTTGCCGGAACACATGATTCCGACGGCCTGGGTCTCGCTGGCGCAACTCCCGCTGACCCGCAATGGCAAGCTGGACCGCCAGGCCTTGCCTGCGCCCGAGCGTCAATCCGCAGCCTGTTACGAGGCGCCGCGCAACGAGATAGAGCAACATATGGCGCTGATCTGGGCCGAAGTGCTCAAGTGCGAGCGTGTAGGCATTCACGACAACTTCTTTGAGCTGGGCGGGCATTCGCTGCTGGCCACCCGGATGATCTACGCGATCAATCAGCGGATGGGCGCGCAGTTGTCCCTGAGCAGTCTGTTCAAGACCCCGATTCTGATGGATCTGGCCGCGCAGGTACAGATCACCCGCGAAGATGACTGCCAGCCACCAGCGGCCCCGCTGCGCATCGAGCCGGATCGTGCTGCGCGTTATGAGCCTTTTCCACTCACCGATATTCAGCAGGCGTACTGGTTTGGCCGCGAAGCCTCGGTCAGCCTCGGCGGCGTCAGCGCCCACGGTTATGAAGAGCTGCGCATTCCAGACCTCGACGCAGCGCGCTTCGAGCAGGCGCTCAATCGCATGATCCAACGTCACGACATGCTGCGCGTGGTGTTTCTCAGCGACGGTACGCAGCAGGTGCTGGAAACTGTACCGACCTATCACATGCCGCGCAGTGACTTGCGTGCACTGTCCGCAGACGCTGCGCTACAGACCTTGCAAGCGACCCGCGAGCGCCAGTCGCATCAGGTACTGGACGCCAGTCGCTGGCCGTTGTTCGAATTCAGTCTGTCGCTGCTCGATGACGGCATCAGCCATCTGCACATCAGCCTCGACGCCCTGATCGTCGATGCCGCGAGCACGCAGATTCTGGCGCGTGAGTTGATGGCGTTCTATGCCGATCCGAATCAGGTTCTGCCGGAGCCGGGCCTGACGTTCCGCGATTACGTCCTGGCTGAGCACGCTCTGCGCAACGAAAGCCGCTACGCGCAGGCGCTCGATTACTGGCGTGAACGGGTGGCTACGCTGGCACCTGCGCCGGACCTGCCGCTGGTGTGTCAGCCGGACAGCATTGCCCGGCCGCACTTCACCCGTCGTGACCGCGAGCTGTCGGCTGGGCAATGGTCGCAACTCAAGGCCGTTGCCAAACAGTTTGCCGTGACCCCGTCGGTAATGCTCCTGACCGCGTTCAGCGAAGTGCTTGCGCTGTGGAGCCGCCAACCGCGCTTCACCCTGAGCCTGCCGTTGTTCAACCGCATGCCGCTGCACCCGGACGTGGATGCGATCATCGGTGACTTCACCTCGCTGGTGTTGCTGGAAGTCAGTATCGACGGCAACGCGAGTTTTACCGACAAGGCCCGCTCGGTGCAGGCGCGATTGTGGCAGGACATCGATCATTCGGCGGTCAGTGGCGTGCGCGTGTTGCGTGAGCTGTCCCAGGCCCGTGGCGTGCAGCAGACCGCGATGCCCATTGTGTTCAACAGCACGCTCTCGGAAGCTGCGCCGGAACTGGCCGAGTTCAACCTGGCCGATGCGTTGAACGCCCGGCACATGCACAGCATTACCCAGACCCCACAGGTGTGGCTCGACCATACGTTGCTGGAGCTGGAAGGGCGTTTGTTGTTCAACTGGGACAGCATCGACGAGCTGTTTCCCGACGGCCTGATCGAGCAGATGTTCGTGGCCTACAACGTATTGCTGGATGCGCTGCTCGAACCTTCTGCATGGAACGCCAGCACACCGCAACTGCTGCCGTTGGCTCGCCTGCCCGCGCCAGTCGACCTCCCGGTCGAATCGCCTCTGATGCACGAACTGTTCGACCAGCAGGCGCTGGCGACACCCGATGCGCTGGCGGTGATCGGGGTGCAGCGTCAGTTGAGCTACCGGCAATTGCGTGCAGAAGCCCAGGCGCTGGGCGCGCGGTTGCAAGGTCTGGGCGTGGTGCCCAATCAACTGGTCGCCGTGGTCATGGAGCGCGGCTGGGAACAAGTGGTGGCAACGCTGGCGATTCACTATGCAGGCGGTGCCTACCTGCCCATCGACCCGACGCTGCCCGCCGAACGTCTTCGACACATTCTGGAGCGTGCCGAGGCGAGTCTCGCCTTGACCCAGCCTGCGTTGGTGACACGCATCGAATGGCCGTCGCAGATCAAGGTGCTGGCCGTAACCGATGCGGTTCCGGCAGAACAGACCCCGTTGCAGCCAGTCAATCGCGCAGCCACCGATCTGGCCTACGTGATCTACACCTCGGGTTCCACCGGCATGCCCAAGGGTGTCGTCATCGACCACCGCGGCGCGGTCAATACATTGCACGACATCAACCGTCGCTATGCCGTCGGCCCGGCGGATCGGGTGCTGGCGATCTCGTCGCTGAGCTTCGATCTGTCGGTGTATGACTTCTTCGGCACGCTGGCCGCTGGTGCAGCGGTGGTGCTGCTCGATCCGCAACAGGCGCTCGATCCGGCGCACTGGATGACGCTGATTCGTGAGCATCGCATCAGCCTGTGGAACTCGGTGCCCGCGTTGTTCGGCATGCTGCTGGAATACGTGGAGAGCGAGCGCGGTGAACTGCCGGCGAGCCTGCGTGTGGCGATGCTGTCCGGCGACTGGATTCCCCTGACGCTGCCCGAACGCGCCTGGGCGCTGCAGCCGGATTTGAGTCTGAACAGCCTGGGCGGTGCAACCGAGGCCTCCATCTGGTCGATTCACTATCCGGTGCAACAGGTCGATCCGCAGTGGCGCAGCATCCCCTATGGCAAGGCGCTGGATCATCAACGCTTTTACGTGCTCGACGAGGCGTTGCAGCTTCGGCCGACCTGGGTCACCGGGCAGCTGTATATCGGCGGCATCGGTCTGGCCAAAGGCTACTGGCGTGATGAGGTGTTGAGCGCAGGCAGCTTCTTCGCCCATCCATTGACCGGCGAGCGCCTGTACCGGACCGGTGACCTGGGGCGTCTGCTGCCCGACGGCAACATCGAGTTTCTGGGCCGTGAAGACACTCAGGTCAAGGTTCAGGGCTATCGCATCGAGCTGGGCGAAATCGAGGCCGTGCTCAATCGACACCCCGGCGTACAGAGCGCCGTGGTGCGGATTCTCGGTGACACGCTGGGCGAAAAACGCCTTGCCGGTTATGTGCTCAAGGACGATCCGGCATTGCAGGTCGGCGACTTCACCCAGTACCTGGCCGACAAGTTGCCAGCCTACATGGTGCCGTCGTCGTTCACCTTCGTGCAGGAATGGCCGCTGTCTTCCAATGGCAAGGTCGATAAAAAGCGCCTGCCTGAACCCGAGGAAGCACCACTGTCAGGTCCGGTTCTAGAGGTTGAGGGTGCGCAGGAAGAACGTCTGGTCGCCATCGTGCAGGACGTGCTCAAACGCTCGGCGATCAGCGCCGATGCCAACCTGCTGAGCCTGGGCGCGACCTCCATCGACATCGTCCGAATCAGCAACGCGCTGTCCGGCGAACTGCACTTCCGTCCCAATGTCGCGCAATTGCTCGCGCAGCCCACGCTGCTGAATCTGCTCGCCCTGTACCGGCAGAGCGGGGCGCAGAGCACGGCGGCGAGCCACGCTGGGGAGCGAGTGGCCCAGCCTGAGCAAACAGTCGAGAAGGTCATCGAAGACCCCGATCAACGAGCGCGTTTCAAGGCCGACCAGCGCGGCCGTCGCGCCTTCGACCAGGATCTGCCGGAAGTGCGGCTGCAACGGCCCGACGACAGCTTCTACACAAAGCGTTTCAGTGATTACCGCTCGGTGCGTCAGTACGCGGCGCAGCCGGTCGAGGCCTCGGCCTTTGCCGAGTTGCTGGCCAGTCTGGCGCAGGGGCAACTGGACGCTCAGGTCAAATACCAGTTCCCCTCCGCAGGCGGTCTGTACCCGATTCAGGCCTACCTCTACATCAAACCGCAGCGGGTCAACGGCGTCCCCGGTGGCGCGTATTACTACGACCCTGTGCAGCATCGCTTGCTGGCGCTGGGCAGCGGTGTGCTGGACCCGGACACCTACGACTACTTCGTGAACCGGCCGGTGTATGAAAACGCCGCGTTCTCGCTGTTCTTCATCGCCGACATGGCCGCCATCGAGCCGTTGTACGGCGAGCGCAGCCGTGACTTCTGCCACATCGAAACCGGTGCGATGGCGCAGTTGCTGACCATGACGGCAGCCGACTACGGCCTCGGGCTGTGTGGCATGGGGTCGCTTGAGGAACACCAATTGCCTGCGTTGTTCGATCTGGGCGCGAGCCATCGGCTGATCTATTCGATGGTCGGCGGCGTGCGGGCTGTGGGTGAGCAGCGCAGGGATCACATCGAGGCGTTTGTGTCCGATCCACACGCTGAACTGCCCGACGACTACGACATGGAAGAGGTTGAAATATGAACGCCCGTCAATTGCTGGAACTGTTCGACCGCCATGCCGTTGCGCTCGAAGTGGATGGCGACAAACTGCGCTGCAAGGCGCCGCGTGGTTTTCTCACGGACGAAATGCTCCAGGCACTCAAGCTTCACAAGCTGGAGCTGATCGCCCGGCTGAACGGGGCCGATCCGGCCGCGATTCCCCGACGCAGCGATGGGCAGGCCGACGTGCCCCTGTCGTTCTCCCAACGCCAGCTGTGGTTCCTCGACCAGCTTGAACCGGGCAGTGCGTTCTACAACGTGCCGACGGCCGTCACTCTGAAAGGGCCGCTTGATGTGGCGGTGCTGGAAAGCGCGCTGAACGGGCTGGTCGCACGCCATGAAATATTGCGCACCACGTTTCGCAGCATTGACGGCGAGCCGCGTCAGGTGGTGCACGCGGCCATGCCGCTGATGCTGTCCGTGACCGATCTGCGGAGTGCCGCAGAGGCCGAACGCGAGACGATCATCAGGGCAGCCGTCGAACGCGACGCCAAATCGCCGTTTGATCTTGCTCACGGCCCGTTGTTTCGCGCTTCGCTGCTGCGCCTGGCGGACGACGAATACCTGTGGTTGTACTGCGTGCATCACATCATTGCCGATGGCTGGTCCATGGGTGTCGTGTTGCATGAAGTCGCCGCGCTGTACGGCAACTTTCTGCGAGGACAGCCCTCAAGCCTGCCACCGCTTGCGGTGCAATACGCCGATTACGCCTGCTGGCAACAGCACCGTCTTGGCGGCGGGGCGCTGGAACAACAGCTCGATTTCTGGCGGCGCACGTTGCACGACGCTCCGCCATTGCTGACCCTGCCCACCGACCGGCCACGGCCCAGAGTGCAGCGGTATGCCGGGGCAACCTTCAGTTCGTCGCTGGAGGCTACGACCTTGCGCGCACTCACTTCGCTGGGCCGTGAGACCCGTGGCACGTTGTTCAATGTGCTCACGGCGGCGCTGTCGGTACTGCTGTGGCGCTACAGCGGTCAGCAGGATCTGTGCATCGGCACGCCGTTCGCCAACCGGACTCGTCCCGAGGTCGAGCCGCTGATCGGGCATTTCGTCAACACGCTGGTGATTCGTCAGCGCCTGGACCCGCAGCAGACCTTTACCGAATTGCTACGTGAGGTGCGCACGACGCTGCTGGACGTGCACACCCATCAGGACGTGCCGTTCGACCGGGTCGTCGAAGCGGTCAACCCGCAGCGCGATACGGCTTACTCGCCGCTGTTCCAGGTCATGCTGGTGCTGCAGAACACCCCCGGCGCTGCCGTGCAGTTGCCGGGCGTCGAAATGGCGCCGTACATCACCGGCAGCGCAACGGCCAAATTCGATCTCGCTTTCGAGTGGGTCGAGCGCGAAGGCAGGCTAAACCTGCTGGTCGAATACAACACCGACCTGTTCGATGTCACCAGTATCGAGCGCCTCAGTGCTCATTACCGGCATCTGCTGGAGCAGATCGCGCAGGACGCCAAGCAGCCAATTGCAGCCCTGCAATTGCTCACCGAGTCAGAACGCGAGCAGATGCTGATCGAATGGAACCGTTCGGCTCCGCTGGCACAGGTTGCCGAGTGCGTACACAGCCTGGTCGAGGCTCAGGCTGCCGCGCATCTCGACGCCTGTGCCGTGGTTTTCGAAGATCAGTCGCTGAGCTACGCCGAGCTCAATACCCGGGCCAACCGGCTGGCGCACTACCTGCGTGAGCAGGGCGTCGGTCCGGACGTTCGCGTAGCGGTGTGCATCGAGCGTTCGCTGGAACTGCCGGTGGCCCTGCTGGCCGTGCTCAAAGCGGGCGGCGCCTACGTGCCGCTCGACCCCGATTACCCGGTCGGTCGCCTCGGCCACATGCTCAGCGACAGCCGTCCGGCCGTGTTGCTGACCCTGGGCAACGCCCGTTCGATTCTGCGGCAGGCGCAGCAGGATGCCGGTTGGGAGGCACCGGTGCTCGATGTTCAGGCTGACGCCGGGCTCTGGGCCGGGTGTGCCACACAGAACATCGATCCGCGCAGTATCGGGCTGACCGCTGATCATCTCGCTTACGTCATCTACACCTCGGGCACCACCGGGCTGCCCAAGGGCGTCATGGTGGCGCATCGCGGCCTGAGCAATCTGCTGCTGTGGTGCCTGCAGGTCTGCGGCGAATCCGGCGCGATGCTGCACAAGATTCCGTTCGGCTTCGACGCCTCGGCCTGGGAAACCTTCTGGCCGCTGGCGACGGGCGGGCGACTGGTCATTGCGCGTCCCGGCGGGCATTTCGAACCGGGCTATCTGGCACAGGTCGTCCGTGAACAGCGGGTCACGGCCATGGTGTTCGTGCCCGCCATGCTGCAGCTGTTTCTGGACGTCGATGAAGTGACCGCGTGCGACTCGCTGACGGACGTGTTCAGCGGTGGCGGCGAACTGTCACCTGCGCTGGCCCGACGTTTTCAGGAGCGCTTGCCCAATGCCCGCCTGCACAACGTGTATGGCCCCACCGAAACCACAGTCATCAACAGCATCTGGACCCTGGAGCCCGGCGCCGAAGTGCCGGCCCGTCAGTTACCGATTGGGCGGCCCATCGCCAATAACCGCCTGCACGTGCTGGATGAGCGCGATGCGCCGGTGCCGGTCGGTGTCACCGGCCAGTTGCACATTGGCGGCGTAGGTGTTGCGCGGGGCTATCTCGGGCTGGATACGCTGACGGCCGAGCGCTTCATCGACAGCCCGTTCGTGGCCGGGGATCGGTTGTACCGCAGCGGCGATCTGGCGCGCTATCGGGCGGACGGTCAGGTGGAGTTTCTCGGTCGCAACGATTTTCAGGTCAAGCTGCGCGGTGTGCGCCTTGAGCTGAGCGAGATCGAAGCACGACTGGACATGTTCCCGACCCTGCGTGCCTGCGTGGTGCTGATGGTCGGTGATACGGCACAGAATCAACGGCTGGTCGCGTGCTATGTGGCTGACGAACCGCTGGACGAAGCCACACTGCATGCGCATCTGGCCGTGACCCTGTCCAGCGCAGTGCTGCCCAGCGCCTACCTGTGGCTGGAAAAACTGCCGTTGACCGCCAACGGCAAGGTGGACCGCGACGCGCTGGCAGCCCTGGCCGATCAGGATCTGGCCGCGCGTCAGGTCAACCTCGGCAGCCCTCGGGACCACATCGAGCTGGCGCTCTATCAGATCTGGAAGAGCCTGTTGCTGGCGCCGCAGATCGGCATTCGCGACAACTTTTTCAACGTCGGCGGCACCTCGATTGCGGCCATCAAGATGGCGTATCAGATCGGTCAGACCTTTGCCGTCGACGTGCCGGTGCGGGTGATCATGGCTCACCCGACCATCGAAGCTCTGGGCGGCTGGCTGCGCACTGGCGCCGACCTTGCCGCTGCGCAAGGCAACCTGATCGAGTTTCGCCGGGGCGAGGGGCGACGCAATGTCGTGTGCATCCACCCGGCGGGCGGAACGGCGTTCTGTTACCTGTCGCTGGCCAAGGTTCTGCCGGAGCACGTCGGTGTCTACGGCGTGCAGTCGCCGGGCCTGAACCCCGGGGAAAGCACCGAGCCGACTGTCGAAGCCATGGCCGAGGCCTACCTGCGCCTGATCGAACCGATGACCGACCGGCCGCTGATTCTCACCGGCCTGTCTTTCGGTGGGCTGGTGGCCTATGAAATGGCCCGACGCCTGACCGCAGCGGGGCATCGGCAGGTAACCGTGGTGCTGCTCGACACCCAGGGTTCGGACGAGCCGGGTTTCCGGCAGCAGATCGGCACCGTGGACATGGCCGAGTTCCGCGACAAGCTGGTGCGCTTCAACGGCATGTATCCGGGCATCGAAGACGCGCAGGTCGAGCGCTATTTCCACCTCTACAACCATAACCGGCTCGCGATGGCGGCTTACGACTGTGCGCCGCACGCCGGCCGGATCGTGTTGATTCAGGCTCGCGAAGGCTTCAGTCGTCGGCAATTGCATGAACTGCGCGGCTTCTGGCGTCGCCGTGCAGGCGATGGCTATCTGGCCAGGCTGGTACATGGCGGGCACTGGGACATGCTGGAAAGCGCTGAAGTGCATCGCGTCTCTGAGGTTCTGGGGCGCGAGCTGCAACGTTTCGATACGCAGGAGGCGAATTGATGGACAGTCACAAGAGCGGTGCGCAAACCCCGGCGACCTTGCTGGGTCGTTTTGCCGGGCAGGTCCGCCGCCAGCCGCAGGCACTGGCGGTGATCGACCAGCAGACTCATCTGAGCTACGCACAACTGGCCAGCGCCAGTGAACGTGTCGCTTGCGGGCTCAAGGCTCGCGGCGTAAAACCCGGCCAATCCCTCGCGCTGTGCATGCCGCGCAGCTGGCAGTGGCTGGCAGCGATGCTGGGTGCCCTGAAGGTTGGCGCCGTGGTGGTGCCACTGGACGCGGCCAGCCCGCTGGCGCGTCGGGAACTGATGCTGGCTGATGCCGGGTGCGTTGGTCTGATGACCCTGACGAATGATCTGGACTGGACGCCATCGGTCTGGCAGGTCGGCGTTGAGGACTTGCTGGATCATCCCGATCATCCCGTCCAGCCGCTCGCCGAACACTTCGCCGAGGTGATGTTCCTGTTCTACACCTCCGGCACCACAGGTGTGCCGAAAGCGGTCGAGGTCGGCGAGCGTGGTCTGCTGCGGCTTGCCGAGCCTGAGGGTTATATCGAGATTCGTGCGACTGACCGGTTCGCCTGCCTGTCCAATCCGGCATTCGATGCATGCAGTTTCGAGGTCTGGGCACCGCTGCTCAATGGCGGCTGCTGCGTGATCATCGCTGACGACGACCTGCACGATGCGCGACGCCTCGCCGAGGTGCTCGAAACGCAGCGGGTCGATAACCTGTTCATGACGGTTTCGCTGTTCAATACCTTGAGCGCCGACTTCCCGAGCTGCTTCGCCAGCCTGCGTCAGGTGCTGATCGGTGGCGAACAGGTCAGCGCTGCTGCTGTGCGCGCCTGGTACCACGCCAATCCCGACAGTCAGTGCCGGATCTTCAACGCGTACGGTCCGACCGAATGCACCACGTTCGCGCTGACGTACCCGATTGCCCGGAGTTTTCAGGGCGATTCAGTGCCGATCGGCCGACCGTTGCCAGACACCGGACTGTGCGTTCTGGACGCCCAACAATGCGCGGTCGAGCAGGGCGAAGCAGGCGAGCTGTACCTGAGCGGCAGCGGCGTCGCGCGCGGCTACCGCAATCGCCCGCACGATACGGTGCACAGTTTCGTGCAGTTGCGTGACCCCGAAGGTGCAGAGCGGCGCTATTACCGAACCGGCGATCAGGTGCGGCTCAACAGCGACGGCTTGATCGAGTACCTGGGCCGCATGGATCGTCAGGTCAAGGTTCGCGGCTTTCGCATCGAGCCGGGCGAGGTCGAGCAGCGTCTGCTGGAGCATTCAGGCGTTGCCCAGGCCTACGTCTGCACGCGCCGACACGCCGCTGAAGACCACCAGTTGCTGGCGTTCATTGTGCCGCGACACCCGTTGGACTATCGCGAGTTCGACACGCATCTGCGTACGCAACTCGCACCGTGGATGCGCCCGCATCAGCTGTTCGTGGTTCAGCGTTTGCCGCTGACCGCCAATGGCAAGATCGACCGCGACGCACTGCTGGCCCAGCCGCTGGCACCCTGGCGCGCGGCTGTCGAACAGCCGGGTCACGAAGCGCCTGTTGCGCAAGCGCAGTCAGCGGCGCTGCATTGGCTGCTGAGTCAGGCCCGCACCTTACTGTCGCAACCTGCGCTGTGCGCTCAGGATGACTGGCTGGGCAGTGGTGGCGATTCGCTGAAAGCCATGCGCCTGCGTTCGATGATTCGCACCCGTTGGCAGCGGGATATCACTATGAGCGCGCTGCTCAGCGAGCCTTTCGCAGCGCTCGCCGAACGCTTGAATGCCGAGCAGAACATCGCTTCCGGTTATCCCGTAGCACCCGCCATCAGCAACGACCGGCGTCAGCCTGCAACTGCCGAACAGAGCCGTCTGTGGCTGATTCAGCAACGAATGCCGGACTCGACCGCCTACAACGTGCCGATCATCCTGAACCTGGCGAACGGGGTTCGGACTCAGGCGCTGGCCGATGCTGTGGATCGCCTCGTGGCCCGGCATTCGGCGTTGCGCATGGCGTTCGAGTCCGGTCCTGACGGGTTGTATCAGGTGGTGGCCGAGCACGGCACGCCATGCAAAGTCTTTGCGCCCGGGCATTTCACGCAGGACACCTGGCGCAGCTTTGCGACGCTGGTCTTCGACACGCCGTTCGATCTGTCGACGCCGACCCTGTTTCGGGCCTGGCTGCTGCCGTTTGCCGATGGCAGCTGTCGGCTGTTGATGAACCTGCACCACATCATCACCGATGGCTGGTCAATGAACCTGCTGTTCGATGATCTGACGCAACTGTACGAAGATGCGGCGCAAGGCAGAGCCACCGCCGATGCAATGCCGAGTCTGACCACCCTGGAATTCGCCCAATGGCAGCGTCAGTGGCGCGTGGCCCCGCAATACCGCGATCAGCGTCGGGCGCTGGCCGAGCTGCACCGTCGTCAGGACACGCCTTCATCGGCGCTGCTGCCGGTGCGTGCTGTCAGCCCGCAGGCCCGTCTGTACCGGCAGCCGCTGGGCGAGTTGCGCAGCGCCGCACTGGATCGTTTCTGCAGCCGCCAGCGTTTTACCCGTTTCGACGTGCTGTTCAGTGTCTACGCCTGGAGCCTGTATGCCCTGACCGGTTGCGAGCGGCCAAGGATCGCCAGTCCGGTATCGAATCGGCCGCTGGCAGAGTTCGAGCACGCGCCGGGCATGTTCGCCAACACCGTGCTGATTCCCGCTGCGTTCAATCATGAGGTGACGTTGAGCGAGCAACTGCGCATTCAGACTGACCTCGTGCGCGAGGTGCTGGCATTGCAGGATGTGGCTCTGGCGGATCTGGTTGAAGACCTGCGGCTGTCATCCGGTTCGGCCCTGTTCGATTTCATGTTCGTGCTGGAAAACACCGATTACGCCAGCCTCAACGACGGGCCGCTGCAGGCCACGCTGGAATTCAACGAAACGTTGCAGGCCAAGTGTCCGCTGACGTTGCTGGTGGTGCAGGGCGGATCGCAGCTTGAATGCTGGTGGGAGTACCAGAGCAGTCACTTCGATGCGGCACAGATCGACGCCATCAACATACTGTTCCAGCGTGGTCTGGACGCTCTGCTGGAGCGCCCGACCGCGACGCTGCATGACGTACTTGTACCGCATCGTTTCGGCCTGCCTCCGGCCAGTGTCGGCGACCGCACCGAACCGCCATTCACGACTCTGGCCGACTGGTTCGAACATCAGGCGCTGTGCACACCGCGGTCCATCGCGCTGGTCGCTGACCAGCGCCATGTGAGTTACGCCGAGCTGAATACATTGGCCGATACCCTGGCCGCGCTTCTGGTCGAGCAATACCCTGCAAACGATCAAACAAAAGAGCCACTGCAAGTGGTGCTGTATCTGGACGCCTCGGTCGAGCACATCGTCGCCTTGCTGGCTCTGGCCAAACTCAACCTGACCGCCGTACCACTCGACCCCGGCTATCCGTTGGCCGTTCAGCGTCAGGTGTTGCAACAGGCACAACCGCACTGCCTGCTGTTCAGCGCCGAGACCGAAGCGGCACTGAATGAACTGGCTGTCGAGCGCTTCGTCTGCCATCGCGTTGACCTTGATGCTGCGCCGCGATCCTTGCAGCGCCCGCGACACAACGGCGAACGCCCGCTGTACACCCTGTTTACCTCGGGCTCCACCGGCACGCCAAAAGGTGTGCAGGTGCCGGACCTGACACTCTGCAACCTGCTGCAATGGCAGCGCACCCAGGGTCAGCTCCCAGCACGATCCGTTACCCTGCAATTTTCCATGCTGTCCTTCGACGTCTCGTTTCAGGAGATTTTCAGCACCCTGTGCGGTGGCGGAACCTATCACCTGATCACACCGCGCTGGCGTCAGGATGCGCAGGCATTGCTGGATTATTTGCTCGAAGCCCGTATCGAGCGATTGTTCCTGCCCTGTGTGGCCTTGCAGCATCTGGCGCAAACCGCGGTCGGCCAGAAGGTGTACCCGCAGGCCTTGCGCGAGGTGATCACGGCGGGCGAGCAACTGCTCTGCACCGATGCACTGCGCGACTGGTTTGACGGCATGCCCCAGGCGCGCCTGTTCAATCATTACGGCCCGACCGAAACCCATGTGGTCAGCGCCTGGCGCCTGCCCGAGTCCGTTCGGGACTGGCCGTTGCGAGCACCCATCGGGCGAGCGGTGAGCAACGCGCTGTTGCTGCTGGTGGATGACTTCGACCGTCCCGTTCCTGCTGGCAATCAGGGTTATCTGCTGGTGGCCGGGCCGATGATTTCCCGCTGCTACCTCGCAGATCCTGTGCTGAATGCCACGCGTTTTGTCGAGCTGCCACGGCCCGATGGCAGCACGGCGTTGTTCTATCGCACGGGCGATCTGGCCTGCGCCGATGCCGAGGGGCGTTTGCACTATCTGGGGCGTGACGATCAACAGGTCAAAATCAGCGGTCAGCGTCTGGAGCTGGGGCAGATTGAAGCGGCGCTGATGCAGCACCCTTCGGTGATCAATGCAGTCGTGATCCTTCAGGACGAGCCGCAGCGCCTCACGGCCTGTCTGCACCTGGACGGCACGCCACCCGATCTTCAGGCGCTGGATCGTCAGGTGGCGCTGCACCTGCCCGCCCATGTGCGCATCAATGAATACCGCCAGCTCGACGTCTGGCCGCGCACGCCCAGTGGCAAGATCGATCGCAAGGCATTGACCGGGCTGGGCGTGGCGCTGGAACGCTCGTTTACTGCGGCACCTGCGTCGCAGCTCAGCCCGCTGGAGCAGCAGTTGACCGAGCTGTTCGTGGCGGTGATCGGGCGTCCCATCGAGCCGGATCAGACGTTTTTTGAGGCCGGTGCGACCAGTCTCGGCCTGATGCGGCTGCATGCGCGCTATGCCCAGGCATTGCCGCAGGCCGTTTTGATGTCCGACCTGTTCGAACATGTGACCGTACGGCGTCTGGCGCAGCATCTGGGCAGTTCGTCATCAGCGCCGGTCACGCGCGAGCAGGGCGTCGATGCTGTCGATACCCGTGAACAACCCATGGCAATCATCGGCATGACCGTCAACGTGGCCGGTGCGCAGAACCTAGCCGAATTCTGGACGATGATTCAGGGCAATCAGGTGGGCATCGAGCAGTTTGCCGCCGTTGAGGGGCAGGTGGGCGCTCGCAGTCAGCTGGCGGGTCTGCTGGATTTCGACCCTGAGTATTTCGGCATCAGCCGTCAGGAAGCCCGTCTGATGGACCCGCAGCAGCGGCACTTGCTGATGGCATGCGTGCAGGCGTTACAGCACGCGGGGATGGTCCCGAAAGCCGACGGTCCGCGCATCGGGCTGATCGCCAGTTGCGGCGAGACCACGTACTTCCAGCAGATGCTGCGCGAGAGCGCTGACGGCGATCTGCCGGACGGCTTTCAGATGGCGTTGCATCACGACAAGGATTTTCTGGCCACCAAGGTCGCTTATCACCTGGATCTTACCGGTCCGGCCATGAGTGTTCAGGCCGCGTGCGGCAGTTCGCTGATCGCGGTCCATCTGGCCGGTGCCATGCTGCGTCAGGGCGACAGCGACGTGATGCTGGCCGCTGGCGTGCTGGTCGATCCGACGCTGACCGATGGCTATCGCCACCGTTCCCAGCACATCTTTTCCCGCGATGGCCTGTGTCGGCCGTTCAGCGAGGACGCCAGCGGCACCATCGGCGCCAGTGGTTATGGCGTCGTGGTGCTCAAACCGCTTGCACGCGCCAGGGCTGATGGCGACCGGATATACGCAGTGGTCGAGGCCACGGCGCTGAACAACGACGGTCGCAGCAAGATGAGCTACACCGCGCCTTCTGTGGCGGGGCAGACGGCGGTCATCCGCGATGCCATGCGCAAGGCAGGCGTGGGCGGAACCGACATGGGCTACATCGAGGCCCACGGCACCGGCACCTTGCTGGGTGATCCAGTGGAGGTCGCGGCGTTGGGCAAGGCGTTTGGCCCTGCACCGGCTGCCAGTTGTGCGCTGGCCTCGGTGAAAAGCCAGATCGGTCACCTGGGCGCAGCGGCGGGCGTGGTCGGGCTGATCCGTGCAGCGCTTGCGGTCTTTCACGGCGTGATCCCGCCCAATCTCGGCTTTTCCCGGATCAACCCGCAGATCGACCTGGAACACTCGCCGTTCTACATCCCGACCACGTCCCGGCCATGGCCGGAAGGGCGTCGACGGCTGGCCGGGGTCAGCAGTTTCGGCATTGGCGGCACCAACGCCCACGTCATTATCGGCGCCGCGCCACAGGCCGAAATCGTCCCGCAGGACGACGTGCCGTGTCTGCTGCTGTCGGCGCACAGTCGTTCGGCGCTGGAACGGGACATGGCGGTCATCGAAACCTGGCTCAACACCTTTCCCGAACAGCGGACCGCCGTGCTGCGGCATGTGCAAACCGGGCGCCGCGCCTTGCGCTGGCGCTTCGCGATGATCTGCCCGTCGAATGAAACGGTGTGCCTGCAGACGTCGTTGATCAGGGAAGTCGTGCCATCGGAGGCCCGCGTGACGGCCAGCGAGCTGTCGCCGCACGCCTTGCTCGACGCCTGGTATGGCGGGGCGACGATGGACTGGCCGACACGTTCAGCGCCACCGCCGTGGGACCTGCCGCCGTCGGCCTTCGATCTGCAGACTTATCGGTTTCAGGCATCGTCTGCTCTTGAAAAAGTTACTGAACGACAGCCCGTGGCCGACTGGTTTTATCAACGGCAATGGCAGCGGGTGCGGCGCTTGAGTTCACGCCCGCTGGCTCAACCTCGGGAATTGCTGGTGGTGTGCAGCCACGAGGCCCTCGACGAAACACTGCGCAGTTGCCTTAAAAACGTCTATGGGCGAGTGGTCGAAGTCACGGCGGGGAATGGCTTTCAGCGACTCGCCACCGACCGTTTTGTGCTGGATCCCCTGGACACCCTGGCGCTCACGCGCCTGCTCGACATTCTGGCCGCAGCGGACGGGGATCAGTCGGCACCGCTTGAGCTGGACTGGCTGCACGCCTTGCCGTTGTCGGTCACCGGCAGGGTCAATGAGCAAAGCCTCGCTGCCGCGCAGTGGGCGTGTCTGGACACCGTCAGTGCGCTGTTGCAGGGCTGGGGCCAGACGTCTCGTACTCCTGCGCTGAGGTTGTGGCTGGTGTCATGGCAAGCCTGCCCGGTGTACGGCGAGGTAAAGCGTCCCGAGCTTGCAGCCTTGGCCGGGATCACCGAAGTGGTGCCACAGGAATACCCGGTGCGTTGCCACTGGCTGGACCTGAACAGCGCGCAACTGGCCGCTCGACCTGAAGCACTGGCCGCGCTGCTGGCGGACCCTGTGGTGGCGCCGAGACGCATGGCCATCCGCGACCATTACCTGTGGCAACCGCATCTGCAGGCAAGTCCGGTTATGGCGTCAACCGTCGATCCCTGCCTGCTGCCGCAGGATGGCGTGTTTCTGGTGATCGGTGGCAGCGGTGGCATCGGCCGTACGTTGTGCGAGCACCTGTTACGAAACAATGACCAGCGGCGCGTGGTGCTGCTGACGCGTCACGGAGAATGTCCTGACGCATTGCAGGCTTACCGCTCGCGTATCGATCCGGTTCAGGCCGATATCGCAGACCGGACGGTCTGGCCTCAGGTGCTGGAGCAACTCGAACGGCGTTACGGCCACTTTGACGGGGTGATTCACGCAGCAGGCGTCGGTGCTGGCAGCCTGATTCGTCATCGCGACGCCAGAACGCTGTCTGAAGCCATGGCCGCCAAGACCCTCGGCATGCTGGCGGTCGAAGAGCTGATCCAGCAGATGACGCCGAAATTCGTGCTGTATTGCTCCTCGATGGCTGCGCTGTTCGGCGGTGCCGGTCATCTGGACTACGCTGCCGCCAGCGGCACTCTGGACGGCTTCACCCATTACCACCCGAACGCCGCCAGCGATTGTGTAAGGCTCGGCATCAACTGGGACATCTGGCGTGACATCGGCATGGCCGCGGGCGCTGGAGCAGGGGATGCCGTGCATCAACAGCACCTGGCGGTGGGCATGTCGGCGCAGGAAGGCTGTCAGGTGTTCGATGTGGCGCTCAGCGCTCAGCTGCCGCAACTGCTGATCTCGACGACGTCCATCGAGACGGCGCGACAGTTCTATCCGGTTCGACATGGCGCGGGATCGGTAGCGGCGCAACCTGTTGCTCAGGTATCTGCTTCGACGGCGCCGGGTAAAGAAGAGCAGGGCGCAGACCTTCGGACTCGTCTGCATGACTGCCTGTGCAAATGGCTCGGCGTGACAGAACTGGACGAAGACGACTCGCTCTACGAACTGGGCGCCGATTCACTGACCTTGCTGGACCTGATCGACGAGCTGCAGGCAGCGACGGGTGTGGTGGTCGAGCTGTCCCGGTTCAGTCACAAAGTCAGCCTGCGCGAGGTGCTTGCACTGGTGCAGACCGACAGCCCCGACGCCATCGAAGCCGCCGAGGATGCCTGGGCTGACGCCATCCGCATCGATGAGTGGAACCCGGGTGCAGGCCGCGACTGGCTGTACCTGATTCACCCGGTGGGCGGGGACGTTCAGGCGTATCGGGAACTGGTCTCGGCGCTGCATCCTGATCTGGGCGTGCGAGTGATCGCCGATCCGGCGTTGCGCTTGCCCGAACTGCCAGCCATCAGTCTTGTTGAGCGTGCACAGCGGTATGTGCGGGCTGTGCAGAATGGTCACCCTGACGGCACACACTGGCGTCTGTCTGGCTGGTCGTTCGGCGCCTGGGTTGCGCAGGCGATGTGCAGCCTTGCGCAGACCTCGGGTTTGTCGCAGCCGACGCTGTACCTGATCGACCCACCCGCACCGGACGCCGGAGCCGAGCTGGCGCAGATCGACGAGCAGCACATTCGAGAGGTCTTCCAGCGCGAGTTTTCCGCGCGTCGGCCCGGCGACATGGCCTCTGAGGACACGCCGCGCTACCTGCAACGCCTGATAGTCTGCTGCCAGAACAACATGGCAAGCATGGCGGATCATCGTCCCGTGCGACTGCCTGCGACGGCGACGCGCTTGTTCATCGCCACGCAGCCCAACCCCTACGGCATGGGCAGCAAGTGGCAACTGTCAGCGCTCAAGACCGCGTGGCAGGCCCTGGTGCCGAACATGCTGAGCTGGCAGCCGCTGGACACTGACCATTACGGCATCGTCGCCAGCCCATCGGTGCAGACCATCGCCAAGATCATCAATACCGACTTGATCGAGCACACGCACGGAGAGCGACATGAACGAACCTGACTCGCAGTTCGAAGTGGTCACCAATGCCGAAGGCCAGTATTCCATCTGGCCAGCGGGCAAGCCGATGGCTGTTGGCTGGAGCAAGGCGGGCGTGTGTGGCGAGCGGCAAACCTGTCTGGACTACATCGCCGAGCACTGGACCGACATGCGCCCGCGCTCGCTGCGCGAAGGGTAACCGGTCGCATTGATCGGCCCGGCAATCGGATATGACAAGAAGAGGATGAAGGAACATGGATCAACTGGCACTCAAGGCCATCGAGCGTATCGCGGGCGCGCCACGTGCGCCGTACAACAGCATCGGCATCGACAGGCTGACGCCTGTCATTGGTGCCGAGATCAGCGGCGTGGACCTGTCACAGCCGTTGAACGACGAGCAACTCGACGAAATTCGCCGGGCGCTTCTGGAGAACCATGTGCTGGTGTTTCGTGACCAGCACCTGAGCGTGGAGCAGCACAAGGCGTTCGGTCGACTGTTCGGTGAACTGCGTGCGCTGCCGGTGGACAGCATCGATGGCGATGACCCGGAACTGGTGGTGGTCCGCGCCAACGCCCAGTCACGTTTCGTCGCGGGTGAAACCTGGCACACCGACGGCACCGCCGACCTCGAACCTTCGATGGGCTCGATGCTCTACGTCAAGGAAACCCCGGCCATCGGCACGGGCGGCGACACCCTGTTTGCCAACATGCACCTGGCGATCGACGTGCTGTCCCCGGCCATGCAGCAGTTCCTCGGTGGCTTGACCGCCATTCACGATGGCGAGATTCCCTGGAAGGGCTTCACACCGCCCGAAGGCCTGCCCAAAAGCGAACACCCGGTCGTGGTTCGCCACCCGGAAACCGGCAGGCCGACGCTGTTCGTCAACTCGGGTTTCACCTCGCACATCGTGCAACTGTCAGGCAGCGAAAGTCAGACGCTGCTGAACATGCTCTTCGATCTGGTGGCCCGCGAACCGATCCTCAGCTGCCGAGTCCGCTGGGCACCCAACACCCTCGTGTTCTGGGACAACCGCTCCACGCAGCACCACGCAGTCTGGGACTACTTTCCCCATTCACGCTACGGCGAGCGCGTCACGATCCTGGGAACGCGGCCGAGGGCGTGAGCGTCAACCAGTGTTGCTGCCGGTTCCCGGCAGATCGCCGGCAAGCCGCCTCCCACAGTCCGGTGTTTTTCTATCAAACACCGGACTTCTCAAGAAATGCTGAACTCTGTTTCTGCCCGGAGGGCGTGGGAGCTCTCGGAGGTTACGACGGCAGCGATGGGCTGCGCAGCGGCCCCAACTGCAACCCGTACACAAGATCATCAAACCACTGCTCACCAATCTGATACGCCTGTGGCACGCGACGCTCGAAGGTGAAGCCGCATTTCTCCTGCAGCTTGCAGGACGCGATGTTGCCATCGGTCACGGTTGCCTCCAGTGAGTCCAGCCCGATGGCGGCGGCGTAGTCGATGACGGCGCGCCAGGACTCGGTGCCGTAACCCTGGCCCTGATGCTCCGGCAACAACAGACCACCGATCTCGGCATGCCCCGGCGACAGGATACGAAAGCCGCTCACGCCCAGCTCCTGGCCGCTCTGCCTGTCGATCACCACCAGACACAGCCAGTGATCCGACTGCGGCGTCCATGCAGGCAATCGATGATCGAAGCCTCTGCGAATCATCTCTTCGTCGATGTCTCCGAACACATACTGCATGGTCTGCGGTTCACGGTGCAGCCTGAAAAACAGCGGCCAGTCCGCCTCGACCAGTGTCCGCAGGTACAGCCGTTCGGTGTTCAACTCCAGCATCCGGTGCTCCTTGCACGTTCAGAAAGGCACAGGGTTTTTTACCCGGCGCTGCCGCATTGATCAATCAATGAATACGTACATCAGCCTTTAACACTGCGCGAGGCAACATCGCATCGTCATTTCATGCAATGAACGCTGCCGCGACGCGCGACTCTATTCATGACTGCACCACACCATTCATCACGACGATCATCTGCCTGACAGGAGCGCAAGCATTTGGATAACAGACAGTCCATGTCTTTCAGCGAGCAGGAGCGTGCCGAGGCTCGCCAGCTAAACAGGAAGCTCGCCCGCTTTCCGCGTTTCAAGATACGCAACCGTGTCATGCCCGTGCTGATTCAGTCACTGTTGCGCGTCAGCCAGATTGGCGGCGGGGGCAAGCTCACTCGACACGGACTGCAGGCCGAAAAGAAAATCGTCAGCAGCAACGGTGTCCCCGTGTCTGTGCGCATCATCAGGCCCAAGGGCCAGCCCAAAGGCGTCGTGCTCGACTTTCATGGCGGCGGCTGGGTGATCGGCAATGCGCAGATGAACGATGACCTCAACGTCGCGATGGTCAACGAATGCGAGGTGGCCGTGGTGTCGGTCGATTACCGGCTCGCCGTGTCCACGCCCGTTGAAGGGGTGATGGAAGACTGTTTCTCGGCCGCGTGCTGGCTGCTGGGCGACAACTGCGCTGAGTTCGCGGGCCTGCCGGTGATCGTCGTCGGTGAATCCGCCGGTGGCCACCTCGCGGCCACGACCCTGCTGAAACTGAAAGAAAAGCCCGAGCTGCTGCAACGCATCAAAGGCGCGCTGCTGTACTACGGCGTCTACGACCTCACCGGAACCCCCAGCGTGCGCGCTGCCGGCCCTGAAACGCTCGTTCTCGACGGCCCTGGAATGGTCGAGGCCCTGCGCCTGCTCACGCCTGGCCTGACCGACGAACAGCGCCAGCAACCCACGCTGTCGCCCTTGTATGGCGATCTTTCCGGCATGCCGCCTGCGCTGATGTTCGTCGGCGACATCGATCCGTTGCTGGACGACACCCTGCAAATGGCCGAGCGCTGGAAAACCGTGGCGGAGGTTGAGATGCACCGGCTGCCGGACTTGCCGCACGGGTTCGTTCACTTTCCGACGGCGATGTCGGGGAGGGTGCTGGCACGCAGTCGAGAGTGGCTGAGCGAAATGATCAAGCGCGAGACCTGATCCACGCCCCCGGCGAGACCGGGTACGAGGATCAGCGCAGATCACGGGGCTTGCACCCCGTGTTGCCTCAGGACGCGACGGTGGAGTCTTCACCGCCCGGCCAGTCCTTGATCGGAATGTCGTCGATGGTGCCATCCTTCACACCGTCGATGGCATAACGTCTGATGCTGTCGCCCAGCACCTGCGCGAAGTCATCGGCCTTGGCCTGTTGCTGTCCTTCCTTGACCAGCCCCGGAATGATCGCCCCCAGAACCGCCACGCCGCCAGCCAGGAAACCCAGCGTACCCGCTGCGGCAGCCAGTGCCGGGATGAAGCGGGGCAGGTTAGCGCCCAGCAGGCCCAGTGTGCCCTCAAGGGCCGAGGCTGAACCGGAAAGCACGCCCAGAGACCCGGCAGTCACGCCGAAGCCTCCAGTCAGGTTGTCGCCTCGGCGGATCGCGTTCACGCCATCGAAAATCCCGTAGGCACCCGCCGCGATATTGGCCAGACCGCCCAAGCCTTTGGCTGCTTCTTCATACTGCTTGGAGACAGCGATCGCGTTCTTGCTGTCCTTGATGTTGTCCTTGAGCTTATCGAGCTGTTCCTGAGAAAGGTTGTCAGGGTTACCCGTCAGGGTCTTTTCCCTTTTCTCGATCGCCTCGTTCATCGAGACCTGATAAGCCTTCGTACCGCCCTCGGTGAACAGCGTGGCCGCCTGCACCGAGCCGGTGGTGATGTCGACGATGTTGCGATCCGTGAGCTTGCCCGAGCCCTGTGCGCCCCGTGCGATGGTCATGCCCGCCATGAACAGACCACTGACCCCGTGAAGCACGCCGCTGCCATAGGCACCTTTGGCGTCGCCGCCGGTGTCGAACTTGGTCAGCATGTCCATCTTGTCCAGTGCCTTGGTGCCCTGGCGAAACATGTCCCAGTTACCCCTGAAGCCCGACAGCACCTGATCGGTCGTCGCGACAGTGCCATCCTTGTTCAGCAGCAATTCCGGGGATTCCTGGCGCATCTGGTCGATCAGCTTGCGGACCTTGTCCTCGTCAAGGTCCTTGCCGCCGTCCTTGCCGAAGGCTTTTTGCATGTCTTCGAAGGTGGCGTCCTTGAAGAGGTTTTCCTGGGATATCGTCGAGAAATTGTCGTTGAGCTGCTTGTCGAACTCACCGGTAAAGGTCGGGTCCAGCGTGGCGTTGTAGAGCGCGACTTCCATGCTGAACGCACTGGCAGCCGCTTCCGGTGCGTTGGTCTTGAGCAATTCGCGCAGACGCTCGCCGGACGCCAGAGAATCCTTGTAATAGGTCTTCAGGGCTTCGCTGTGAGAGGACTTGCCCACGCCAGCCTGGATCTCTGCAGCGTTATTGAGGCCCAGCATCCCTTGAAAGCTCTGAGCGGTGGCGTAGAACTGGGTCAGCGCGGCGGTCTGATCGGTCTTGCCATCCTTGGTGTTCGCCTCCCACGCCTTGTCCAGCGCCTTGCCGGACTTGATCTCGTCTTCGTAGGTTTTGCTGACCGCATCCTTCAGGCCCGGACTGGCCTCGAACAGGTCCTTCATGCCCTTAGCACTGCTGTCCTGAAGAAACGCTGCGGTGTCGGGATCGTTCTGCAGAATGGCGATGTGGTCGCCGATATCCTTGAGCAGCTTTTCCGGTTCCCAGATAGCGCCCGACCCATTGGCGATGGCCACCTTGCCATAATCGTCGCCCCACATGCCGGCGTTGGCGCCGTCCACCACCAGCTTCTGGGACTTTTGCAAATCCAGCAGCACCGCGACTTTTTCCTCAGCCGTGTAGTGTTCAGGGTGTTCGAACACGTCTTTGCCCAGTTTGCTGGTGTCCACGTTGTTGGTCAGGTTCCCGGAGACCACGCTGGACAGCAGGCTGCTCAGGGTCATGGCGTCCACCGGAGCGCCACTTTTCAGGAAGGCCTGAAGATCGCCGCTGCTGACCTTGCCGTCGGCCGATTTCGCCAGATTGCCGCTGGCCGTGTCGAGCAGCTTGAAGGCGCCGGGCTGCGACCAGAAGCTCAAGGCGTCCTTCTCCAGGCCGCCCAGCTGCGGGTTGCTGTCTTTGTAATCCTTGATGTTCTGAGCGGTCAGGGTGCCGTCGGCACCGGTCTTGCCACGGATCGAGTCGTACATCTGCTCCAGAATCGCCGTGTATTGCGCGATCTGTTTGGAGCCCTCGTCGGCGTTCTTGTTGGTTTCAACGTAGGTTTTATACCCGGCGATATCCTGACTGGCCTGCGCCTTGGGCAGAGACGAGAAACCGTACTTGCCGAAGTCCTGCAAACGTCCGGCTTCGGTGCCGTGTTTGGCTTCGCCGCCTTTGGTGAAGCCATTGATCCGTGTGTCGGCCACATCCTTGCCGGTCAGCGGTTTGCCACCCTCGTCGTAGCCAACGACACGATCCATCACCTGACCCGCACGGAAAGCCGCATCGGGATCGTTTTCGAAGTCGCCCACTTGTTCCTTGAGCATGTCCTTCACGCCGCTCTGGTTACCCAGATTCTTGAGCAGCGGATTGTCGTCAATGATGTCCTGAGCCGAACGGGTATCGCCCTCCGGCCGCACCCACTGAATGCCCGCCGCTTCGGCCTGCTCCCGCGCTGCGCTGCTGTCACCGGCGCTGTCCACATGCTTGAGCTCGCCCTTGAGATTCTCCCAGCCGTACTTGCCGAAATCCTGCAAACGACCGGCTTCGGTGCCGTGTTTGGCGTCACCGCCCTTGGTGAACCCATCGACCCGGCCGTTGCCGTCATTGCCATTCACAATGCGCACGCCGTCCTCGTTCAGCAACTCCACATGGTCCAGCACCTGAACGGCGCGATACGCAGCGTCGCGATCATGCTCGAAGTCACCGACACGCTCCTTGAGCTTGTCCTTCACGCCACTCTGATTGCCCAGATTCTTCAGCAACGGGCTGGCGTCGATAATCTCCTGAGCTGATCGCTTGTCATCGCCGGGCAGCTCCCACTCGATGCCCGCGTCTTTGGCCTTGGCGCGGTCAACCGAGTTGCTCCACTGACTCTGCGAATTGGATTCCGCCGTGCGGTTCTTGGATATGTTTTCTACGGAAACGGACATGTGCAGGCTCCTTGGTAATAAACCCCGCCAGCACAGCGCCCCGTGAAAGCGACGCCGAGCACTGACCGGCTAACTGGCAGGGTAGAAAGGGGTAAGGCTCGAACAGATCCGAGGGTAGGGGGCGCACATGAGGTGGATGTGACACGGGCTGTGAAATGTTGTGAATTTACATAGGGTGGGAAGGGGACTGTCGACTGGTCAAGGTGGTTTGACGAGTGCTTCTGTTGCCCGATGATGGGGTTGTGAAAGACGACCACCGGTTCGGGATGTGAAGGGTGCTGTTTGAAGGTAAGGGCGTGTCAGAGGGCTTGGGAAATGCACTCTGTGAAACCCCGACGCCCGCCATCAAGTGCATGAAAATTGTCGGGCGAGCCCTCTAACGGTTTGGTTCAACGCTGGGCCTAAGGCTTCAGGATGTAGCCTTCACCAGCACTCCACTGGTAAACCTGGTTTCCAATATCGAGGAAAACTTATCGAAGATGTGCGTGCCGCCTTGCTCTTTGGGTTGGTCTGCTGGGAAGTCTCCTGTGTAGTGCCAACTGGCATCGTCGTATTTCATGGGGCTCCGTTGGGGGCTTAGGTTTGGTCCGGGAAGTTCAACTTGCTGGGTTTTGCCGGTGAAGCGAGCGATCCACCTCAATCGAAACAGTGCAGCAAGAGAATCCCGAAAAATTTACCTAACAAGTGTTAGGTAGGGGTTGACGGGTGCTTAGCCGCTCGCTAAAGTCTGGCTTACCTAACGGTAGTTAGGTAAGCCAGCCACCCCATCTGCAGGAACGACCATGACTACTAAACTTCAGCTCTTCACTTCGCCTTCGGCCTTTCCGAATCCACAGCGTCTGCGTCTGTTCATGCACGAAAAGGGCATCGCTGACCAATTTGCCGAGACCATCTATGACATGTCCCCTGTAGGGGAACAGCGTGGCTGGCGTCATTTGAATATGAACCCGTGGGGAGAAACACCCACCCTTCAACTGGCCGACGGTAGCTACATTTCCGAAACGGCTGCCATCGTTCGCTATCTTGACCAGGAGTATCCCGGTCGCAAGATCATGGGAGCGACAGCACTGGAGCAGGGTCTGGATAACATGTGGGATAACCGGGTGTGGATGCACATCCTGTACCGCATCGTTACAGCGTTCCACGTGTTGCACACCGGGCTTGGCTTCAAGCTGGAACTGACCAAAAACGAGGCTTGGGGCGAACACTGCCGTAAGGAAGCTTTGGCTCACGCTGCACTGGTCAACCGTCATCTGTCAGACGGCCGCGAATGGCTGCTAGGCGGCGACGCCCCGACCTTCTCGGATATTACGCTGGCGACCGCGATCGCCTTCTCGAAATTCCCGGTCAATGCCACTCCACTGGACGAGCGTTTTGAGTTTCTGGATGCGTACTGGCAGCGCTGGGCAAAACGTCCAAGCTTCCAGGCTGCCTACGCTGATCGCAACAGCGGCATTCCTGAACTGGATTCGCCAGCCCAGTAATAACCTGTCAATGGAAACTCCGTACGCCGAGATCGCCATACCCTTGGCTTTCTCGGTGCCCGTGACGATCTCGGTAGTGTCGGCTGTCGGTGAAGCTTACGGAAACATGATGGAACGCCTTGTGCTCGAGCGACCCAAGTCAAGTCGGCCTCACTGTTCTCCACTGACAATCTACCTGTCTCACGGTAGGCCTTTGCTGTAAATTAACGTTCCCTATGTGAGAGATCGTCCCAGGACGAAAGGCACCAGAATGAGCGTCAACTCCAAAGAAGCCATTTTGTTGGCGGCCAAGAGAATTGCCCAATCGCAGGGCTACAATGGTTTGAACTTCCGCGACCTTGCGCAAGATGTTGGTATCAAAGCGGCGAGTATTTACTACCATTTTCCAAGCAAAGCCGATCTGGGTATTGCCGTTGCCAAACGATATTGGGAGGACGGTGCGCTTGCGCTCGAGACGATCGAATCTGAAAGCCCGTCTCCGATTGACGCTTTGCGTCGCTTTCCGGAAATCTTCAGAAGATCGCTTGAGTCCGACAATCGTCTCTGCCTGGGCAGTTTCATGGGCGCTGAAACCGATACCTTGCCCATTGAGATGACAAAAGAAATTCAGACTTTTGCTGAGGTCAATATTGCATGGCTACGCAAGCTTCTATTGGCTGCGAAGGTGTGCGAATCAAGTGAGAGTGAATTTAGAGCACGTGCAATTTTCACAGCTATTGTCGGTGCCCAGCTCTTTGCCAGAAGTCGCTCGGATATCTCGCTTTTCGATGCCTTGGTCGATTCATACCGCGCATTCGGGCCTCTGCCAGCGTAGCAACTGACAGCAACTCGCTCATGCCTTCAATCCCCTTTGGCACATACGGTGGAAGCTGGATCAGAGGCGCCGTTTATGACGGCTCGGGCGTCAACATCACTGAGGCCTCGTCCCAGCAGCCTACTCACTGCGGTTGCCTGGAATGACATGAATCCGCGAGCGTCATTCCATCGGAACAGTTTGAAAAGCATTGTCAGCATTCAGACGGCTGACCGAACATGAGCGGTTCTGAGTGCTAGCCATCGGCAAAAGTGAACGTAGTAATCATTCATAGCGTTGAAAACTCGATATTTCTGAACAAGCCGCACCTGGGAAAGTTAAATCAAAATCTCCCAACCTCGTTAGCGCTACGCATGAAATCAACAAACGCACGCAGCTTGCCTGGCATATGTTTACGATGCGGATAGTAAAGGTGAAACGCATCGTCCATGCCGCTGTGCTGCTTCAATACCTGACGAAGCGTACCGTTTTCCAGCTCTGGCCTTGCGAAGTCCTCGAAAACAAAACCAATGCCTTGGCCTTGTACTGCCGCATCAAGGACGGATCTCATTTCGTCAAAGATAAAACGCCCTTGAACATCGACTTGAACCATTTGCCCGCCATCTTCGAACTTCCATTCAAAGAATCGTCCACCCACTGAATACCGCTGGCGAATGCAGTTGTGCTTCAGCAGTTGCTCCAGTGTCTGGGGCTCAGCCAAGGTACTGAAGTACTCCGGCGCTGCCACCACAATTCTTTTTTGTGTCGCTCCCAACTGTACCGCGACCATGTCGTTCTGCACTCTTTTTCCCATGCGCATGCCAATATCGAAACCGGCATTGACGATATCGCCAAGTTGGTTATCCAGCGATACCTCGACGTTGATCAGCGGGTATTTCTCCATGAAGGCGTTCAGATGCGGTTCGATCAGGATGCGGTATGCAACGTACGACGAGTTGAGCCGCACTGTGCCAGAGGGTTGATCTGTCACGAGCGAGACTTGTGACAACGAGTCTCTGATCAAGGCAAGCGCGGGTGCCAATGCCGCGTTCAATGACGCGCCGGCCTCGGTCAGGCTCACACTGCGTGTTGTTCGATTGAACAGTCGCACATTGAGTTGCGCCTCCACGCTTTTGATCGTGCGTGATACCGCAGTGGGCGTAACACCGATTTCTGCGGCGGCGCGTGCGAAGTTCAAATGCCTGGCGGCCGCCTCGAAGGTTAGAAGACCGGGTAAATGCACCGGTGGTAGAGGCATTGAATCGTCAACGCCCTCAGCACGCGTCGGGCTCTGTATTATGACTTTTTTGCTCATACTGTATCCATGCTTATGGCTATTTACGTCATTATCATTCACCACCATAGTTGATGCAGCAAGGATTTTTATCCGGCAAAACAGTTATCACTAGGAATCACAATGACACCCAACAGCCCATCAACGGACCTTTTCACGCCAACGGCCTTAGGCGCCTTATCACTGGCCAACCGCATTGTCATGGCCCCGCTAACGCGCAGCCGCATGGGGCCAGAAGGCGTACCCAACGAAATGCATGCTCGCTACTACGCACAACGTGCCAGCGCTGGTTTGATCATCAGTGAAGCGACCAATATTTCCCCGCAAGCGCGGGGGTATGCGTTGACGCCAGGCATCTGGACTGAAGAGCACGTAGCAGGCTGGAAGCTGGTAACAGATGCGGTGCATGCCGCTGGTGGACTTATTGTTTGCCAACTGTGGCATGTGGGGCGCTTCTCGCATGTGGACCTGCAACCCGACGGCACGGCACCGGTAGCGCCATCGGCGATTAAAGCCGAAGGCCAGACCTTTACTGAAGAGGGGATGATGGACGTCTCCATGCCGCGAGCGCTGGAAACATCCGAGATCCCAGGCATTATCGAGCAATACCGACACGCCGCCGCATGCGCAAAACGTGCAGGCTTTGATGGTGTGGAAGTGCACTCTGCCAATAGCTATTTACTCGATCAGTTCCTGCGCGACTCTACCAATCAGCGAACCGACCAATATGGTGGTTCTATTGAGAATCGCACGCGACTCACGCTGGAAGTCACTGCTGCAGTCGTCGAGATCTGGGGTCATGACCGCGTTGGCATTCGTCTATCGCCCGTGACGCCAGATGCAGGCAACACGCCCTTGGACAGCCAGGTAATGCACACCTATGGCTATCTGATCGAGCAACTTAATCGCTTCCAGCTCGCCTATATGCATTTTGTCGAGGGCGCTACCGCTACGTCACGCACTGTTCCCGAAAACGTTGATCTCGATGCGTTACGTGCACGCTTCAAAGGCCCCTACATCGGTAATAACAATTACGACATCGAACTCGCCGTTACCCGCCGTGCTGAAGGCAAGGTCGACGCAGTGGCTTTCGGTCGCCCGTTTATTGCCAATCCGGATTTGGTGCGCCGATTGAAGGAAGGTGCAGAACTCACTGTTGCGCCCCGCGAAACTTATTACGGTAACGGCGCAAAAGGCTACACCGACTGGCCGACGCTCGCTGAATAAACCAACTGGGCAACACTTCAAAAGCGAGACCTTGGGCCCCAGCGCTTGGCATCGCTACGGGTGGTCGCAGGGGTCGATCTCAATACCCGCCAAAAGTAACCGGTCTTCTTAACACGACTCGAATTAACTACCAGGAGTACAAACATGAACAAGCCTACTTATGTGCAGGAATATCAGGCCATCACCGAGGTACTGAACACATACAACGAAGGCTGCAAACAGGCCAAAAGCAGCATCATGAAGCCCGCTTTCAGCGAGCAGGCAACGATGTTTAGCGTCGATGGTGACGGCAAGCTGACCGGCGGCCCGATTCAGACATTGTTCGATGGCATTGACAGCGCGTTCCGCCCGTCTCCTGAAGCTCAAGGTGCAATCGTCAATATCGACATCGTAGGCACCGCTGCCAGCGCACGCATCGACACCAATGACGTATCGGGCTTCTGCTTTACGGATTTCTTTAACCTGCTGAAGGTCGATGGCAAGTGGACGGTGGTCAGCAAGATCTTCCACACCCATGTCGCGCCTTGAATATCTGACTTCCTTGGCCACGCGGCAGATGAGGCTTCAACCCTATCTGTCGTGTTTTTCTTTGCAGCCGAGCGGGGCTGCAACTATGCGTCCAGCACAGCGCCCGAAATCCGCTGACTTCGTTCGCCTGACCGCAGGCGCAACAACGTAATTTAACAGGCCGCTATTTAATGACGCACACGCTCAGGCGTTAAAAGGAAACATCATGAAGCCTCTAACCTCCGCTTTCGCCCTTTCGGTCGTTGCTCTGGCGCCTGGTAGCGCCTCTACAGCCGAACGGGCTGGCGTAGAACACAACGTGGCAAAATTCCTGCAATCCCTTGAGGGCGGACAGACGCTCGACAGCATGTCGCCGACCGATGCCCGCGCCGCGCTGGCGGGTGCCCAGACCGCCTCCAACGTGGCCTTGCCGGAAGCGGAGGTCAGCGAGAAGACGATTCGTGTCAATGACAGCGACCTGCAACTGACCATCGTGCGCCCGGCCGGCAGCCTACAGAAGACCCTGCCCGCGTTCATGTACTTCCACGGCGGCGGCTGGGTGCTGGGCGACTTCCCCACACACGAACGGCTGGTGCGTGACTTGGTGGCGGGCTCTGGCGCGGTGGCGGTATTCGTTAACTACAGCCTGTCGCCTGAGGCGGGATACGGCGTTGCCATCGAGCAAGCCTATGCCGCAACCAAATGGGTGGCCGAGCATGGCCGGGAGATCAATGTCGACGGCAACCGCCTGGCCGTAGCGGGTAACAGCGCAGGTGGCAACCTGGCCGCAGCTGTAGCTCTGATGGCGAACGAGAAAGGCTTACCTGCACTGCGTTCGCAGCTATTGCTGTGCCCGGTAACGGATGCAAACTTCGACACGCCGTCGTACAAGGAATTTGCCAACGGCTACTTCCTGACCAAAGACCTCATGACGTGGTTCTGGGACAACTACACAACCGACGCCGATGCACGCAAGCAGATTTATGCATCGCCGTTGCAGGCGACGCTGGAGCAGTTGAAAGGCCTGCCGCCGACGTTGATTCAGACGGCTGAATTCGATGTCCTGCGCGATGAAGCCGAATCTTACGGCCACAAGCTCAACGCTGCGGGTGTGCAAGTGACGTCGGTACGCTACAACGGCATGATTCACGACTTTGGGCTATCGAACGCGTTCAACCATCTACCGGCAGTGCAAAGCGCGATCGCGCAAGCCTCGCAAGAACTCAAGGCGAACCTAAGCGAGTCATTGTAAAACCGATGAATGCGCAGGTGAAGGCAACGCTGCGGCATTCATGACAAAAAACTCAACATTCGTTTCATCGCGAGGCTACAGCTGCACACCTATCTGGTGATGTCCCTGCCTTTTTTGCAACTGAACATTAATAAGCGCATTCAACCCTTAGTTAGAGGAAGCTAGTCGATATTCATGGAAAGATCGCTTTCAGCCTGCCCAGCTATAGCCGATGAGCTGCAAACATCTCGAGACTACAGCCCTCGCACCTACGGTGTTCCGGTTTACTTCGCTTGCCTGAGCCTTAAATTTCAGAAGTTTCCGATATATAATGCGCGCTACTCGATAATGAGTTCAGGATAAATATGTCAAGCGAGGAAGTTGTGCAAATTCTTACCGTTTCAGATTTCGAAAAAATGGCTGTCAGGTACTCAGCGTTATTCCACTTCCGCTCACTCAAGGACGGTCCGAAAAATATCGCGTACTGGATATCGGTCGTTTTCTTTGCCCTCACGCTGCTTTTTATGTTCAGCAGCATCGGTGTTTCGATATCAGGAGGTGAGCCAAGTACACGTCTGGCTATGATCGCTGTTCTTTTTGAGCTTCTCGGATTGGTCGTCTGGGTGGTTTTTTATGAACCTGTGTACAGGTATGACAAGCTTAAAAGGTCGGGAATCCCTGATTCGCTTTGCCAAAAACAGGACAGGGAAACTGTCAAAAGCATCTGGCTCAAAAAGAACCTGTTTGTCTCGCCTGACAAGTATCTTGACGTGACGAAAACCTTCTACGAGGTCCAGGGAATGCTGGTTGAGTCCAGAAAGAACAGGCAGCTGGGTGATCGGTTCCTGATGGGATTCTTCAGCCTTAAGCCGCTTCAGAGCGTGCTTTCCATTCCTGTTATTTTGGCTTTGCTGAATTTTGTTTTGAGAGTTCCAGGCGTCGAGTTCACGACGGCGAACATTGATTTTTCAGAGCTTGCAGGCAATGCTGCAAAATATTCCCTCACCCTTTTCCTTATCGCAATTACCCTGGTTTTTGCTATTGGAATGTTGTTGACGATGGTTGTCGGTATATCGGAGTTAATCGGTGAGAGGTATCGAGGTAAATGTGCTGACCTGACCAAAAAAAGGTTTGTCAGGGCTTTGCTCGAGCGGGCGGACTTGGCAGGTTAGGTGCTACGCCGGGGGCCGGTTGAATTCGACCCAAACCCAAGTGCCGCCCACTTTTATGGGCGGCACGTGGCGTGGCACTCACCGATTGAGGTGTCCGCATACAGTCAATCACTGCCTTGCGTCCACCCGCCGTCTCATTAGTAACCTGCTCAGCCCTTCGGCCTGCCGCTCTCAACCATATCTTTCCACGTCTTCACGCTCGGCCGTTCCTGCATCCGCACATGCCATTCGCGCAGTGCGGTGCATTCTTCAGGTACCGCGAGTTTCACCAGCGATGAAAAGATCATCCCACCCAGCACGGCGATATCCGCCATCGAGAACTTTTTGCCTGCAACAAAGGGCTGGTGCTTGAGCAACTCATCGAAATAGCGCATGCCTCTGACGGCCTTGTCGCGCATGCGGTTGCCCCATTCGGCGTTCTGGTACAACTCTACGTCTGGACCCAGTCCCGGGGTGGCGTGGTGGAAGTAGGTGCTGACGGCGTCGAGAAATTCGATTTCCGCGCGTTTGGTCATCATGTGGATGAGGCCTTTTTCGACAGGCGTTTCGCCGGTCAGGTCGGGGCTGCCCACCAGTGCATCAAGGTACTGAGTGATGGCGGTGCATTCGGCGATGAGGGTGCCGTCGTTCAGTTCCAGTACGGGGAGGGTGCCTGAGTAGTTGACGGCGAGAAATTCCGGTTTCTTGTGCTCGCCGGTCCACAGGTTGACGGACACGAACTCGATGTTCGAGAGCAGGCCTTTTTCGGCCAGTGCGATGCGTACACGCGCCGGGTAAGGGCCGTCGTACCAGTCGTGGATTTTCATCATTGGGATGTTTGCATGTGTCATGGTCAGTTACCTGCCTGTCAGTTGGTAGGCAAAGATTGCGCGTTCGATTTAAGTCTGTCAACCCCTGCCTACCAGTTGGCAGGTAAAGATTTTTGCGAGTAGAATCGCTGGCAATGATCAGATGACTGCACAAGCGAGGAGCCATACGTGAGCGAGAATGCTCGGGAAGCCATATTGGCCGCCGCGAAAGCTGCGGCTCAGGTACACGGCTACAGCGGGATCAATTTCCGCAGCATCGCCGATACCGTGGGAATCAAGAACGCCAGCATTTACTACCACTTCCCCAGCAAGGCGGACCTCGGGGCGGCGGTTGCCAGACGCTACTGGCAGGACACGGCTGCTGTGCTTGAGGCGATTCGTGACGAAAACACCGATCCGACACGCTGCCTGCAGCTGTATCCGTCGATCTTTCGCATGTCGCTGGAGAACGGCAACCGGCTGTGTCTGTCCAGTTTCATGGCGGCCGAATATGAAGACCTGCCTGAGGAAGTGAAGAGCGAGGTCAAGGCCTTTGCAGATGCCAACGTGGCGTGGCTTGCTCAGGTGCTGACTGATGCGGGACTCGGCAGCGCAGAAAAATGCGAACGCCGTGCGCGTGCCATTTTCACGGCTGTGGCCGGGGCGCAGTTGATCGCCCGAACTCGGCTGGACATCAGCCAGTTCGACGACCTGATTCTCGATTATCAGGAAGCCGGGCTGATCTCAATACCACCCGTTAGCTAGCGCAACAGTTGTACCGCCACCCCTGTAAGCGCACACGTGATCAGCACTTGTATGACGCCTCGTTTGAAGCGAAACAGGGCGATGGCAGCGGCAGTGGCAATCAGCGCTGAGGGCCAGTCGATCCGGCCTTCGAATC
>Ga0265798_10000350_pt1 | contig 82227 bp, 79 predicted proteins | sample P3T30metagenome_FD_192430 | JGI IMG/M metagenome (GOLD analysis project Ga0265798, IMG submission 192430) | Plant litter microbial communities from East Loma Ridge, Irvine, California - P3 T30 | ecosystem: Environmental > Terrestrial > Plant litter > Unclassified | place: USA: California... | reverse complement strand
GGTTTACCTGCACTGCACTGGCGATTCTGGCAGATGAAGGGAAACTGAATTGGGACGACCGGGTTTCAAAATACATCCCGGAATTCCAGATGTACGACCCTTATGTTTCCCAGAATGTAACCATCAAAGATTTGGTAACGCACCGCGCCGGATTAGGATTGGGGCAGGGAGACCTGATGTTCTTCCCCGAAGGCGGAAACTTAACCGTTAATGAAATTATTCACAACGTACGGTACCTGAAGCCTGAAAATCCATTCAGGACTACACTGGATTATAACAATATCATGTTTATTGTGGCCGGTGAAGTTATCCACAGGGTTTCCGGGTTAAGCTGGGCAGAGTTTATCGAACAGAGAATTATGAAGCCTGTGGGAATGGCTTCAAGTTTCGGAAGCTACAGCAGGGCAAAAGCAGCAGCCAATAAAATTGATGCCCACGCGCCGGTAAACGGGAAAGCGGTTGCCGTTCCCCACGACTGGAATGAGACAGCCAATGCAGCCGGAGGACTTATGAGCAATATTAAAGACATGACGCTCTGGGCAGAATGCCTGTTGAATAATTTTACCACAAAAGACGGTAAAAAATTAGTTTCAGATAAAAATGTCCAGCAGTTGTGGAGCTTACAGATCCCAGGCGGGGTAGCGGCAAAGAATCCATACGACACGAGCTTCTACGGATATGGCATGGGCTGGTTTTTAAGTGACGTGAAAGGCCATAAGCAGGTTCAGCACACAGGAGGACTAATCGGGACAGTAACTCAGTTTACGCTGATTCCTGAGATGAAACTGGGAATTGTAGTCCTGACCAATCAGCAGTCGGGGGCAGCTTTTAACACCGTAACGAATACCGTAAAGGATTCTTATCTTGGTGTGGCAGACAGAAACTGGCTGAAAACCTATGGTGACAGAATGAAAAAAACAGAAGAGGTTTTTGATAAGCAGAAGAAAGAAGCATTCGCAAAATCGGAAGCATTCAGAAAAGAAAAAAACCTCCAGCCAAAAGCGGAACAGTTTGCAGGAACGTATACCGACAGATGGTTTGGTGATGTGGAGATTATGCAGCAGGGAAATACCAACAGGATTTCATGCAAAAACTCTCCGAGATTAAAAGGTGAACTGCTGCCGTTTTCCGGCAATTCATTTATTATCAGATGGGATGACAGAAGCTACGATGCCGATGCCTATATCATTTTTGATTATGATGAAACAGGAAAAGCACAGTCGGCCACGCTAAAGCCCATTTCAGATATCACAGATTTCAGTTTTGATTTTGAAGATCTTGATTTAAGAAGGAAATAATTCTGAAACTGAAGCGAATCAATTAATAGACAATAAAACAACTGGATTCAGTGATTATTCAATACAGGTGGGCGAAAGCCCATCTTTTGTTTTAAGGATGTAAGCTCTAACCGAAATCTGTAAACTGTTGAAATTAGTATTGAAAATTTTAGTTTAAAAATTCATACTGATAACCATCCTGTCAGAAACTCTTAGAATTTCGCCGACTCCTTTTGAAGGAAGAGATTGTTAAATTTTCTTCGGTTCATAAAAAAACAGCAGCTTCTTGTTGGCTCCGTTAAACTCAGACCAGGAGTGGCAGTCGATTTCAAAGCCGGCAACGCCGCAGGTGGGGAAGTGGAAGATATCTTCGGACATGGAATTCGCAAAATTGGAAATCCCGTTATTATGGGAAAATAAGGCTACGGAATGATGGCTGTCATCAAGACTATAAATCACAGACTCAAAATTACGTTCCGAAGGATTGTACAGTTTTTCATCCGTTGTCACATTAATCCGGTAAGACTCGTTAAAAATTTCACACGTAGTCAGGGCACGGACGGCAGGGCTTGATACGAAACGGTCAATAGCCACATTATTGTTTTTTATAAATGAAGACATGCGTTTCGCTTCTTCTAACCCTTTGTCTGCCAGGGGTCTGTCAAAGTCGTCCGTTTCTTCCGGCCAGTCGCTTTTTGCATGTCTTACGAGGATGAGCTTCTTCATAGAATTGGTTTGTCTCATTAAAATTATAAAAAAATTAGCGTAATAAAAACAGGATTTAGAAAAAAAACTGTGTTTGGAATAAAATCATTAAAATTTACTAAATTTGCAGACTTATGGGACAGATCCTTGCAATAGACTATGGAAAGGCCCGTTGCGGCATTGCGGCGACGGATGACATGCGGATTATTGCCAGCGGGCTGGATACCGTTCAGACACCGGTGCTGATTGAATTTTTAAAAAAATATTTCAATGACAACAGGGTGGACGAACTGGTGGTCGGGCTTCCTGTAGACCTGAAAGGGAATGTTTCAGAAGTGGAGACTGATATTTTAAAGTTTATAGCGGTTTTTCAGAAAGAATTTCCTGCTGTACCGGTTCACCGCTTTGATGAAAGATTTACGTCTAAAATGGCTTCATTTTTTATTTCCCAGAGCGGGAAAAGCAAAAAGCAGAGACAGGAGAAAGGATTGATAGATAAAGTAAGTGCAACCATCATATTACAGAATTTTTTAGAACAAAGAACAAGATGATTTTACCGATAAGAGCCTTTGGGGATCCGGTTTTAAGAAAAGTAGCGAAGGAGATTGACAAAGATTATCCGGAGCTGCAGAACCTGGTCGATAATATGTTTGAAACCATGTACAGTGCAAACGGTATAGGATTGGCTGCACCGCAGATCGGTCTGGATATCCGCCTGTTTGTCATTGATGTTTCTCCCCTTGCAGAAGATGAAGATTATGACGATATTAAGGATGAACTGGCCGAATTCAAAAAAGTATTCATCAATGCCAGGATTCTGGAAGAGTCCGGTGAAGAGTGGAAATTCAATGAAGGGTGCCTGTCCATTCCGGATGTGAGGGAAGATGTAAAGAGAAAGGATACCATCGTTATTGAATATTATGACGAAAATTTTGTAAAACATACAGAAACTTTTTCCGATATTAGAGCCCGCGTAATTCAGCATGAATATGACCATATTGAGGGGATCCTGTTTACCGATCATTTAAGTGCCCTGAAAAAGAAGCTGGTGAAAGGGAAACTGAATAAAATCACCCAGGGAGAAGTAAGCATCAGTTATAAGATGAGGTTCCCGAAGTAATAACAATTAAAGGATAAAAAATAAATAATAAAGCGCAAAAAGCCCAAAGCCGATTGTAGAATTTACAAAAAATAAAATTATGCTGTTAGAAAAAATAATTTCAATCTCTGGCAAGCCAGGACTTTTCAAATTAGTTTCTCAACTTAAAAACGGATTCATTATTGAAGACGTTACAACCAAGAAAAAAGTAAGCATCGGGAACTCCAGCCAGGTAAGCCTTCTGGATAACATCGCCATGTTTACCGTGGATAAAGAAGTTCCTTTGTTCGAGGTGTTTGAGAATATTGCTAAAAACTACGATTATAAAGAAGCCATCAGCCATAAGTCAAACGATGCCGAGCTGAAAGAATTCATGACGGCTTCCCTGCCAAGCTATGATACCGAAAGGGTATATGCTTCTGACATCAAGAAACTGGCACAGTGGTACAACATCCTTCATAAAGCAGGTTATATTACACCGGAAAGCTTCGTAAAAGCAGAGCCTGAAACGTTGGAAGGCGAAGGATCAGAAGAAGTAAATATAGACAAAGAAGCGCCGAAAAAAGCAGCTCCTAAAGCGGAGAAGCCGGTAGCGCCTAAAGTAAAAGCTACTTCTGCCGCGAAAGCAGCTCCTAAAAGTACGCATACCAAGAAAGGATAATTCATTCATCGGAATTTACAATATAAACCTCATCATTTTGATGAGGTTTTTTTGTTGGTGATCCGCTAAAATGTAATAAATGAATATTAAAGAATAGTCGACAAGACTCACCTGATCCTCGGCTTCGCCCAGCACCTGCAATAGAAACATGCTGATTCTTTTGTCACCTTCTGCTGATACAATATTCATATTGGAAAATTAATTCCTAAGAGATGAACTCCGGATTAATAGGTAATCTTTTAGAATAGGCAATTTAGCATCATATTAGCTGATACATTTTTGATAAGTAGATCGTATAAATATTGGTGTAAAGTTTTTATATTTTTGTAACGGTCAATTAAATGAAAAGTATAATCTATTTTATTACAGACAAATATGAAACTTCCCGAAGAATTTGAAGATGAGTATGTAAAAGAAGTCCTGTACAACACTTCTTTGAGGAATCTACAAGATGAAGAATGGAAACTGATCGAAGGTTTTGAAAATTATGCTATTTCAAACTACGGTCGGTTAAAGAGTAGAGAACGTTTTGTTGCTCTTCCTACAGGACACGATTTTAAGTTACCGGAGTTGGTTATGAAACTGATTTTTGTGAAACAGGTCAATGCCTACCTCAATAGTAATATTTATAACGTTCATTGTACATTATCGTTGGAAGGTAAAAAATATAGAAAATCAGTAGCGCGCCTGGTATATTATCATTTTAAAGAAAGGTTTGATTGGAATGACCGACGCATTGCCATTATCTCAAAGGATGGTAACGGACTTCATGTTCATTCCGATAATTTATTAAAGATTTCGGCAAGCGAAAGAAGAGTAAGAATATTCACCGGTAATAGAGCAAGAAACCGCCATGTTATCTATCAGCAACCGGTTAATCAATATACAGTAGAAGGTAAACTGATTTCTTCATTTGACAGTATTTATGAAGCTGCTAAACAGATAGGACAAAGTGCTGAATCTATCATGGATGTTATCCATAGAGAATTTTTGACGGCCGGAGGATTCCGTTGGTTTCTGCAATCCTATATTCCCGGGAAAGCAGATTTTACAGTGAGTGGCCAAGGTGATATTAAATCTGACGTGCTTAATGTTTCTCTTTGGAAAAAGTTGGGAAAACCAAATGTTGATCGTAAAAATCCTCCTGCATGTATGAATAAGTCTTTACAGGATCTGCCGGGCGAAGAATGGAAGCCTATTCCTGGTTTCGATGAAAGGTTTTTGATATCTGATAAAGGGAGGGTTAAAAGGACGGGCGGATGGACAGTAGTAGGCAGAAGAGTCTTTTTAAAAGAACAAATCCTGGCACAGTTTATACATACTGACCGAACTCATCAGTCTCTGTACACAATTTTGAACTATAAGGGCAAAAAAACAGCCATTACAATTACCAAACTTTTATATTATTGTTTTGTAAAAGAATTTGATATATTCGGCAAAGCCTTGCTTGTCGTTAATAATAATGATCCGTTCTGGAATTTGGAACATAGCAAACTGTCTCTACATTCGATACACGCAGTGCTAAAAAGAAAAATATGAAGTTACCTTTTCCCCCTTGCTGCCACACGATTGCATCGTGTGGCCTAATAAGATTTTCTTTAATGGCTTTTACAATGGTTTTGCTTGTAAATTCTTTTTAAATTACCAATCAAAAGTTCAGGTTTTTATTAGACTCTCTTTTTTTATCAATTTTATAAGAAAAGAAAGAACAAAAAATTAAAGATGATTATTAAAAAAAGTAATCCTAAAAAGTACAGTTTTTGTGTTTTTCATTACAAAGATTAAATTTTATATGTTACAGCTCCTGTAGAAAAAAAGTATAAAATCAGTTTTGAAATGGAAAGAAATAATAATATTATCCAATATAGCCAATGTATAAGACTTCGCTCTTGCTTTTTCCAGATTAATATGATTAATACTATAGGAATTTGCAACCATTCAATTAAAATACTCAAAACAAATGGAAATTTATCATTAATTGATAAAATATTATACAGATTTCCTTCATAATTCCAAACACTGTAAGATAACAAAATAGAATAAATTGTTATTGTATAATTTATTAACCATAACCATCTTAAATTTTTCATTCTATTATTTTTTTTATTGCAGACATTATTTTTTCTGCATTTTTTGATTTTTCTGCAACTTCAGAGACTGTTAATATTGTTGGACTAAGATCTTTTGTTGCTTTAAAAGCGACAGAATTAGGATGTGTTCTTAAAGTTAAAAGGCTATCTAAAAACCTCTGAGACTGCTTTAGCGCAAGATTCTATATATGCAAAACTTTTAACTAATCGGTTTTTATCAAATGATTTGTCGAATGTTCGTACCGTAATATAAAATTGAGCCATTCCCTCTACTGAATCTTGCATATTTGCCAAAACGTCATTTCTATTAGTCAGATTTCCATTTTCAATCATACTATTAACAATACATGCCTTATTGTCTACCATGCTCCTTACTTTGATAATTTTAGAGAACGGCGAGCAGCAACTTATATATTCAGGTTCCAGAGACTGGTGATTTTAGAAATTTGAATTTAATTTTTTATATCCGATAATATTACCAGTTTAAACGATAAGTCAATTTACTCTTGGAAAGATTCCTCCGGAAAAAATCAGAGAACTGCGCCTCAGATTCTTGGTGATCCCGATAAGGATACACTGCCTGTTCTTGAAGAAACTCTAACAACTCAGGAGTTTTTTATTCAATCCCTTCAATCTTCACCACCTCACTTTCCATCACCTTCGTTCCGCTTTCATTATAAATCTGCTTCACGGTAACTTTGATGCGGTCATATTCCGGAGTAGGGAAGTCCATCAGTTCGGAAATATTTTTGTAGCCGAAAGCTTTTGCCAGCAGTGAAATGTGTCGGGTGGAGTATTTATGATTCTCTTTTATGTTTTCAACATTACCAACAAAACTTCTTGCTAAGCCCATTTGTAAGCTTAGCTTTTCTTGAGATAATCCTTTTTCCATTCTTAACTTTTTGACATGATTGATGAGATCATAATCAAATTGAGTTGTTTCAAACACGAAAGTTTTGTTCATATTTTTAAAAAATATTACACCTATATATTGGTGTATTGAAATTTATTATTATATTTGTATCAGCGAATTGATAACAGCCTCCAAAGACCAGTTAAAAAACGCATCCCGAGCCGGAAACGACCAATTCCATTGGAAAATCTAGTGAAACGGCTGTCAAAAAGTTCATCACTTTTCATACGGCAAAGTGTGGTTCTTACGCTGGCTTCAGGGGAAACTTTTATAAAACACAGATGATGAAAAAGAAATTTCAACCCTGCTGCTTACAGGCCCGCCGGACTCACCGGAGTCCTGCAGCATAACGATGACAACGCTATACCGAAACTGCCCGCAAGTGCAGGAAGGCGGTGTATAGCCTCACCCAAAAACCGCCGCCCTCCGAAATTCCTTTAAGCCTAAAAGGAAAGCCAAGGTACGCTTAAACTCACCCCTTAAAAGTACTGGCTTTCTTTCAATTTTCCAAATTATTTTCATCCCGAAAGGAATTTATAGAAAAGTGAACAGCCCGCCTGCTGCAGAGCGATAACTGCTGTTTTACATCCGGTAATGGTTTGCCATGAAGACAGGCCGGCTCCGGCATGCTCAGTTACTGATGACTTTAACAGATAAATAAACCTTTCGGCCACCGTGCAGGAAATTCCTTTGTGGCCCATGACAATTGATAACCTAAAAACAGAATGATGAAAAAGAAAAAAACAGACTTTGAATCCCGGTTTTGGTCCGGCACCCGGAAACATACCGCGGCAGGCCTGCTGGAGGCATTCTTCCAGTTCAATGACCTGGCCGGAGTAAAAGAAACCCTCAGCACGATGGTGCAGTGTTCGGTACAGAAGAACGCCCGGATCAGGGCAGATCCTGCCGAAGTGTTCCATTTGTACCAGTCGCTGCGGTCGCTGGTCCGGGCCGCCCGCCTGATCGGGAGAAAAGCAAAGGCCGGAAAGTTTCAGATTCCTCCGGAAAACCATTCCCTCATGATGCTCACCTTCCTTTCGGCGGAAGAATGCCGGGATCCGGTGCGGGTGTTCCGGAGCGCTTTCAAAGCCTGCAGCCTGGAAGAATACGATGAGTTTCTGTCGGCAATGGTTTATTTCTCGCTGGGAGATCAGGGATGTGAAGAGGAGAGAAAGATCATCATTCCGTATATCCAACTCATGAAAATGCTGGATGCTGCGTGGCTGATCGTGGAAAAGGTTTCAACAGAAAAGTGACCGGGAAGTGAGCTGTTTTTTTGACCGCAAAAAGGCATAACAGAATATTTACCTTAAATTTGTACTACTTTGAATTCCCAAACTATGAATACCAAACAGGAAAAGCTGGACGCGTTCGGAAGATTATTGGATATTATGGATGACCTGCGCGAGAAATGCCCGTGGGACCGGAAGCAGACCTTAGAATCGCTTCGCCATCTGACGCTGGAAGAAACCTATGAACTTTCTGATGCCATTTTACAGGGAGACCTGCAGGAAATTAAAAAAGAGCTTGGCGACGTACTCCTTCATCTGGTTTTCTATGCTAAAATCGGTTCCGAGAAAGAAAGTTTTGATATCGCGGATGTAATCAATTCCCTGAATGAAAAGTTGATCTTCCGCCATCCCCACATTTACGGTGATACGGAAGTGAAGGATGAAGAAGAAGTAAAGCAGAACTGGGAAAAATTAAAACTGAAAGAAGGCAATACCTCCATTCTGGGCGGTGTCCCGAAAAGCCTGCCGAGCATGGTGAAAGCCTACCGGATTCAGGATAAAGTAAAAGGCATCGGCTTTGAATTCCATGATGCGGAGGATGCCTGGAAAAAAGTGGATGAAGAAATTCAGGAATTTCATGAAGAAACCGATCCGGAAAAAAAGGAGCAGGAGTTGGGCGATGTATTTTTCTCACTCATCAATTATGCCAGGATTTCCGGCATTAATCCGGACTCAGCCTTGGAAAGAACCAATCTGAAATTCATTTCAAGGTTCCGGAAAATGGAGAAACTGGCCTCAGAACAAAATTTAAACCTCGCTGATATGACCCTGGAAGAAATGGATGTTCTCTGGGAAGAGGCAAAGAAACGTTTACAATAATAGATGAAAGTACAGAATCCGGTAGTCCAGAGATTTCAGTACCTGCTGGAATTTAAACAGACGGAGCGGAAATGGCATTTTCCTGTTCTGGCGGCGCTTTGTATAGGAAGCTGCCTGTTTATTGGGTATTTTCTTGGGAAACCGGGATACGGAAGTTTGTCCAGTCTCGGTGCTTTAACCATTTTATACTTTACATCAGCACCCATCACCCAGCGGATGGTGCACCTGGCCATCTGTGCTTTCGGGATTGTATTTTCATTTACCATAAGCTCATTTTTCAGCTTTAATGTGTATGCAGCAGCCTTTTCGCTGGGCGTCATCTCTTTCCTGGCTCATTTTCTTACTTCCTATTTTAAAATGCCGCCGCCGGGAAACTTTTTCTTCATTATGGTTGCCGCAATGGCAAGTACTTTCACTTTCGATTTAGAATTGATTCCTACAAGGGTAGGGTTGGTGGCCATGGGCGCTATCTTATCCTGTTCCCTCGCTTTCCTGTATTCCGTTTTCATCGAAAAAAGCAAAGTGGTAACGGTTCCGAGAAGGACATTCAACAAAAGAAGGTATACTAAATTTGTAGAAAGCACCATTATAGGGTTTTTCATGGCCCTGACTTTAATTACCGGGCATCTTTTAAAATTCAATAATACCTACTGGATTTCCATCGCGGCCGTTGCCATCGTCCAGGGACGGAATTTTGAACATGTGCGCCAGCGGAACATGCACCGGATCCTGGGAACCTTTATCGGGATTGCCCTTGCCTGGCTGATCTTATGGTTCCGGCCGGAGAAAATCATCATGATTATGATTATTACCGTATTGCAGTTTATCATAGAACTGCTCATTGTAAGGAATTACGGTTTTGCCGTTGCCTTTATCACTCCATTGACGATTCTTCTGGCAGAAACCGGAAGCGAAGTCTATCATCCTGTAGAACAGCTGATGCATGCAAGGCTTCTGGATACCATTATCGGAAGCCTGATCGGGCTGGCAGCAGGCTTTTTCCTGCACCATCAGCAAATCATTAATAACCTGGAAAAAAATATAAGGTTTTCTTATTTCCGGTTTAAAAAATTAAAAAAATAATTATGTTGCGTATTTCAATTTTATCAGCATTCTTCCTGTTAAGCTGCAATCCTAAAACTCAGGATTCACCGGAAAATGAAGACCTGAAGACAGAATTTTCTTTACCGAAAAAACTGAAGGAAGTTTCAGGGATCGCCCTGTCCGGAGATAAAAAAACAATCTGGGCCATTGAAGACCAGGGAAATAAAAATGTAGTGTATGGCCTGGATCTGCAGGGGAAATCCGTTGCAGATGTACAGGTAAGCAATGCTGAAAATACCGACTGGGAAGATATTACAGCAGATCCGCAGGGAAATATCTACATCGGGGATTTTGGGAATAATGACAATGACCGTCAGAATCTTTCCATTTTAAAATTAGACCTGAAAAATGCCTCCCAAAACAGTACGGCGGTAACACAGACTACAAAGTTCCGTTATGAAGGACAGACTGAATTTCCGCCGAAGAAATCCAACTGGCTGTATGACTGCGAAGCATTTGTAGAAATGGACGGTAATTTTTATCTGTTTACCAAAAACAGAAGCAAAGGTTTTGACGGGACTTTCCTGGTTTTCCAAGTTCCGAATAAAGAAGGGGATTTTGAAGCTAAGCTGATCGGGAAACTAAAGCTTGAAGGCGGCTACAGCGATGCAGCCATTACTTCTGCAGCTGTTAACAGCACAAAAGACAAAATCATCCTGCTGAATCACAAGAATATCCAGGTGCTGACAGGTTTTACGGCAGATGACTTTAACAAAACAAAAATCCAGGCCGTATCTTTAAACCACAATTCACAGAAAGAAGCCGTTGTTTTCCTTGATGATAAGACTTTATTAATCGCCGATGAAAAAGATAAAAAAACAGGAGGCAATGTTTATAAGTTTCTGCTAAAGTAAGATTAATCCTATCAATAATTAAGCTTTAGAAAAAATAATTATTTTTTTCTAAAGCCTTCAATATATATTTCTTTATATAAGGATAAAAGCTTCCATATACACTGATCCCTTGATAGAAATTACCTATTTTGTCAAACTTCATATTGACTGTAATAGTTTGAGAGGCAGCGGGTAACATTATGTTATCATATTTTGAAACTTCGTTGCAGGAGCATGGTGGTTTAATTGTAAGATTAGTCAGATTACGTTGTCCTTTGTTTTTAATTGTAATGGTAACCATTTTAGAATTAACATCAATTGTATCTAAATTAATAAACTCAGGAATATCTATCTTAGTTAATTTATTATCAGGTATGTTAGATACTTTTTTATAAATTTCATCACTATTCTTTAGATTAGTTATTGGTTTATCAGTTCTTTTTCCTTCACAAGACAAAAGGCAGATAAACAAATACAGATATAGTTTTTCATTTTGATTTTGCATTGCAGCTTATTGCAAGGTCTTTAGTTTAACAAGATACCCACTAAAACTCATTTTTTTCCATTCTTTAGTTTGAGGGTAGTAAAAATATATTGGAGTTTCTTTATTCGGCTTGAAAACAATACTTGGTTTCAAATCAATATTTTCTTTATTTTCAATACGAAAAAATAGATCAACGAAAAAGCCTTCTTCAGGATATTTCATAATTTGAGGTAAGACAATTTCCCATTTTTTATCTTGTACTTTTGACAGGTCGGTTTCAAATGAAAGTATAGGAGAATCAATGTCAGGGTATCCATTTATGTTTCTTAGAATTTTCACCTGTATAAGTCCTTTTGCATTATAAATAAACTTCGGAAAAAATTGTATAGACTTCACAAAAGTTCTCTTTTTTGAATTTAGTTTAATATAGGTGGCTGCATGTTGATTAAGGAAAATATTTAAAAGTCCGTTTTTAAGCTCGTCATCATTATTTTTTTTTACAATTTCTACCTCCTCAATTTCTTTTACCCTATCAAAAAAGAATAATGTATCATTGCTTACCGAAAAATCTATTAGCTTATCATTATATAAAACTTTATCATTCTCATTAAAGCTAAAAGATTTAAAATTTGATTTATCAACAATGTTATTCTTTCCTTCGTGTAATATTACAACAGAACTAAAGACTTTTTCATCAGAACTTCTGACAAAAGTCTGAGCAGAAAAAAGGTAAGAAAAGAAGATAAAGGAAAAGAGCATAACTCTTTTCCCAATTTTTATATAGCAACTCATTAATTACAAACTTGCGTTTCTATATGAGGAAAACCAATCCACATAACATAAGTAGTTACTTCAACTTCTTGCATAAGTACGGGTGTTCCATCAGCTTGGATTTCTCCAGTAGGCTGACATGGTCCCCAACCTGTTACTTGAGAGCCAAACATAGGTCTTCTATCGGTTGAACCATCTTCTTCAGTTCCAGAATTAAGAACAAATACAGATGCAAACATAAAAGCACCTACTAAAAGTTTCTTTTTCATAATAATTTAAAATTTTCAAAGTTATCCTACTTATTTTGCCGAAACTTCAACATTGAAATTTCAACTTTCCTTTCGGAGGTAGGTTTTCGGACAATTCCTACCTTCTGTTGCAACATATTCTTTAAAGGCATGTTTAGAACAAACCGATCATAATCAAATAAATAGCTTTAAAAATATAGTAGCTATTTGTTTTTTTAAGTAGCCAAATGTAAAAGAAATTTTTCAACGATTAATGAATAATTTTAATTATTATATTATGTTTAATCTTTTTCATGATTTATAGTAATTGTATTCAGAATTTATTGTATTATTTTATGATATTAAAAATGAAATCCGTAGAAAATTTTCTACGGATTTTTTTATATTTGATTAAATTTATTTAATTTAATTTATTTTTTTGTTAAAACGTCAATCCTACGCCTCCTGAGATCCTTCCGCCGTCCTCGCCGGTGAAATAATCCACTCTTGCGGAGAACATTTCCAGGACATTCATCCAGAATCCGGCTCCGACACCCTGATGCCATTTATCAGAGTTTTCACGGTCCATCCAGACTCTTCCCACGTCATAACCGATCAGGATCCCCATATTGGTCGGGACAATATTGTTTTTAATGCGTCCGAAATCCCATCGTACTTCTGCATTATTCACCAGATAAGATTTTCCGGCAAACCTTTCGTTTCTGTAGGCACGCATTCCATTGTTGCCGCCGATAGCTGCTGCCTGGTAGAATTCAAAATTATTATTGTTGATAATCATGGCATTGGTAGAGTTGGCGAACACAAACCGGCCTCTTTTATCAATTCTGCGGAACAGGTTCATTGTTCCCTGGAACGTAGCGAAGTTCTGGTCGAATTCTGAAATATTGGCTTTCCAGCCTGCCTGTAAAGCCAGTTCCAGGCCTAAGGTCGGGAATGCTTTGTTATTTAAATTTTTAAAGCTGAAGGTATAATTGGCACCTGCAAACTGCTGCCCATTGAAAACTTCCGGATTTACATCCGGTGAAACAGCAATAAAGCGGTCGTCGTTTCTCTGTACTTCAGCATGCTCAAAGTTCAGCTGGAACTGGTGCCTCATATTCAGCCAGCTGGTCGTGGAAACTGATGGTGCAAATTTAAACTGTGAAATCCGTACCCGGTTAAAATTCCGATCTACGGCATCTTTATCGTATTCGGTTTCATTACCCAATCCGAAAAACGTTCTTGCGAAAAACGGCGTGGTGTAAGAAGCATCAATTCCGGCATCCCAGCCTCCGATTGCTTTTTTGAAAATCCCTTTGTAACCCAGGTTAAATCCACCTGTTGCCGTATAAACATTGGCTCTGAGGCTGTGCTTCTGCGTATACGGATCACGAATGAAGTTATTAACGGTGTAATTGGCAACAAAACCTAAAATCACCCCGTCGTCCGGGTTGAAATTGGCATTCGGATATCCTGCAAAGAAATTGTATTTCGGGTGTTTCCAGTTGTAGGTATTGGTGTCGTAATCGTTCGTGATATGCTTTGATGCAGATTTTGCGTTGTAGGTGTTTTCCTGTGATTTAAAATCGTAGATCTTTACATTGCGCCCTTTTTCTACATTATACGTATCTTTATTGTAACCTCCGATCAGGCGGATGTTTGTTTTGGATTTTCCGTCTCCTGAAACTTCATAAATATCATTGTCTTCCAATCCGTAGATCCAGAGTTCTTTGGTTTTTTTACCGTCGTAGGTCTTTTCAAAAACCAGTTCTTCAGAATGGTCCTTGTTGATTTTATACTGTTTTACCCCAACCGAGTTTTCATTTTTAACCACCACAAACTTGTCCGGGTTCACGGTTCCGGCCAGCTGTACTTTTTCCTGCAAGATATGGTAATATTTTACCGCAGAGGTTTCAATACCTGCTTTTCTCAGCTTCAGTTTTCTCTGGATATCCGTGATGGTCTCGTCCTGTACTTCTTTGGGAAGGTTTTTAAACGCTTCATCAATATCCGTATCGGTCAGGTTCTGCTGAATGTATTGGGCCTGGGTAATCCAGTCCTGTTCCGAAGAACCCTTAAGAAGGATCATATCCAGCGGATACGGCTCCATATTCATCCAGCGGACATTCTTAATTTCATCTTTAAAAGATTTCATGTGGCGGATTACCGGGATATTCATCACTACCTTAAAAGCAGTCCCGTCATAATTGCTGAATGCCTGGTCATGGTCTCTCGGGATAGGCTTGTAGATAATTTTATCCCCTTTTTTGTATTCCGCCCATTTCCACTGGTCTTCATGCCGGTCCCAGTCGCCGATCATCATATCGAAAATCCTAGCCCGGATGTACTGTTCCTGGTCTACGGAATATCTGCTGTCTTTTCTCAGGTTTTTCAGGACGTCATCAGTTGACAGGACATCGGAAGCATTGTCAAGGTACTGCAAGGTTTTAGGATCAGAAGAAAAGCGTTCCTCAATCATATAAAGCTCATCGCCGTAATTTTTATTGTATTCGCCCAGAGCTTTCTGCTTAGGCACATAATACAGTTCCGGGTTGCTGTGGAAAAGATCTATTTTCTCAGCCATGTTGTTCACGGAAAATACGGTGAAAGGATGGCTTGTGGTATAAAAATCTAGTAAAAACCTGTCCGGGAACGTATTGTTCAGTTCGTTTCCGAAGGTGTTTTTTTTGAAGGCCATTGCGTTAAGGAAGCGTACTGCACTCTTTTTTACGCCGCGCATCACAAATTCCTGGCCGTCTTTTGCTTTTAGGCGCAGGCTGTTGGACTGGTTGCCGCCGCCTTCCCTGAAAGGTTCATAACCGCCGTTCAGTTCAGAAAGATTAGCGGTTCTCGCATTGATCGGAAGCGCGTAATATTTCCGGTAATGGTTTCCCCAGAGCCAGCGGTAGATCCTGCCTTTGCTGGTTAACCTTTCGGTATAAATCGATGAGGTCTGCATCGGGGAGAAAGCCGAAGGGTAATTGTTCTCAAACAGCTGCGGCTTTGGCATTACGGAAATCTGCGTGAGCTTCTCCAGCTCATTGTTTTTTGTGGAGAAATATTCAACATCAGAACTCAGGTCTTTTCTCAGGTTTAAAACGGCGAAGCCGCTTCCGCCATAAGAGAAATCGGTATTGTTTACAATGGTTGCCGGATCTGTTTTAGAGCCTGCGCCGCTGATGATCTGCCTGATGTTGTTGTTTTTATGATACTGTAAATTATGGTCGTGCCCGGAAACCAGGATGACGTTTTCCTTATCCTGTATAATGCTTTTGATCCGGTTGGCAAACTCTGTGTAATGGACATTGCTCAGGTCTTCCATACTTACTCCCGAAGAGCTTCTCAAGGTCGTAGCTACGGTGGCAAGCCCGGGAACCGGAAGCCTTCCGTTGAATGCCGAAAGATGGGATTTTGCCGAGTTGAACCCCGCATGAACCCCGGAACTGATCACCGGATGGTGCAGGGCTACAATAATCCTCTTATCCTGATTTTTAATGATCAGATCTTTGAATTCAGCGTAGAAATCTTCCCTTGTTTTAATATCACAGCCTTCGTTGATGCCCGGCTGTTTATCCCAGTTGATCAGAGCCCATTCGGAATCTACTACAATCAGCTTGATATCTTTGGTAAGATTGATGTCATCAATCGGGCAGGAGTTTTTAGGCAGAAAAGCTTTTTTATCGTTCAGGTAAGATTTTACAAATTTTTCCTGTGCTTTCAATCCTTCAAGGCCGTTGTACCAGTCGTGGTTTCCCGGGATTACCAAAGTCTTGCCTTTGAAATTTTTTACAATGGCAAGCTGGTCTTCCAGTTTCTGCTTAGCCAGGTCATATCCCTTGTCTGAAGGGGCAGGCATCCCGAGCGGATAGATATTATCCCCTAAAAAGATCAGCATAGAATTCTGTCCGGCACTTTCAAGCTGCGTTTTCAGCAGGTTGAGTGTATTCTGGCCCTGTTTCTGATCTGCATTTCCGGCATCGCCTATTAAGAAAAGTTTAAAGTCATTTTCAGATTTTACAGCAGAATTTTCTATCTCTGATAAGTTTTTGCCTTTTTTTACGTTATAGGTTGCGCAGGAATAGAGCACTCCTGCAGACAATACGACCCTAAGGACAACAGACGTATTTTTTAAATGAGTTTTCGAGGATAAATTCATAAATTTACAATAACAAAATTCCGGCCATGAGCATTTTACAGAAAGCCAAAGATTACGTTGAGATCTTATTCAAAGATAAGTTATCTTCGGTATATTTTTACCATAATTTCATACATACTACCTACACCGTAAACAAAGCGGAAGAAATTATGAAGAATACGCCTGTTTCCGCGGAAGACCAGGAGAAAGTGCTGTTAGCGTTGTGGTTCCATGATACAGGGTACATCAAATGTGCGCAGAGCCATGAGGAGAACGGTGTGGAGATTATGAAAGATTTCCTGGGCAAGGAGAATTTCAGCGAAGAATATATCAGTGAGGTAGCCCGGCTGATCCTTGCCACACAGATTACCCATCAGCCTAAGGATCTTTTGGAAGAAATTGTAAAAGATGCAGACTGCAGCCATTTTGCAAGCCATGATTATAATGATATTTCCGATGCCCTGAGAAAAGAATGGGAGCTTACCAACGTAAGATGCTTTTCCAATGATGAATGGAATGCAGGCAACCTGGATATGCTGAAAAACAAGCACCGGTTTTATACAGATTATGCCAAAAAGAACTGGCAGCCCCTGAAAGATAAAAACATCAAAAAAATAGAGAAAAAGCTGGAAAAAGAAGACAGCGGAAAAAAAGAGCCTTCCGAAAGTAAAAAAGATAAAGAGAAGGAACCGAAATCTGACCGGAGCGTAGACACTTTATTCAGAATTACGCTGAGCAACCATACACGGTTAAGCGATATTGCGGACAGCAAGGCGAATATCCTGCTTTCGGTAAATGCAATTATTATCTCGGTCTGTCTGTCGGTATTGGTGCCCAAGCTGGATACGCCTAAGAATTCACATCTTATCATTCCGAGCTTTCTCTTACTGCTGTCCAGTGTGATTACCATTATTTTTGCCATTTTATCGACAAAGCCGAACGTGACGAAAGTAAAATTTACACCTAAGGATATTGCCGACAGGAAAGTCAACCTCCTGTTTTTCGGTAATTTTAACAGGATGCTTTTCGATGATTTTAATGATGCGATGAAAGACCTGATCAATGACCGGAACTATATCTATGATTCGATGGTAAAGGATTTATATTTCCTGGGGAAAGTTCTGGACCGGAAATACAGGCTTCTTTCCATGACCTATAATATTTTTATGGCCGGAATCGTCATTTCAGTACTGTCTTTTGCCTATGCTTTCCTGAGCCTCTAATTAAACAGATTTAAGCTGATAAAACAGATAAAAACTCATTCAATACGGATGGGTTTTATTTTTATGCCAGTGAAACTCTCAGTGCAAGCAGCCCGGTGATACCCTGAAGGTCTTCAACTTTTAAAAACTCAATGTCATTCTGCAGGATTTCTTTTTTCTGGAGCTTGCTGATGTATTCCAGGTATTCCCTCTGGTTTTCCATCCCGAAATAGACAATGGTTATCTTTCCCGGACATGTTATTCTGTCTGAAGAACCCTTTACATGCGCCTTGTCAAGCCGTTTTTTAATGATTTCATAATAAGAATTATAGGCTCCGTCCACATCAAACCGTTTTTCGTCCATCCGGAACCGGATATCGATTTTTTCATTATATACGAAGATCAGTGAGGCAATGTCCAGAGGAACCGCCAGGTCTTTTCTGAAATTACGGAATTCACGTTCCATACTGCAGATGGTCTTCAGCTGCCAGTATCTCAGCCGCTGCACTACCTTTGAGGTATATGGCAGTTCCGGAGCAATATTCTGGCCTGTGTACAGCGTATGCTCTACACCATCGGATTTGAATCTTTCGTAATAATGCGGGAAAATCAGCTGGGCTTCGGCCTGGCTTTCATCCAGCATATCCGCGAGTTTCCTGTTGACCAAAGTAATGGAGTCATCCAGGCTTTTCCGGTTGAAATAAAACAGGTCATTCTGGGTGTGGATCTGGGCAAAATAATCCTTGATTTTCGCTTTTGCTTCACTGGATGTTTTAATCTCCAGCTTTGCCTGTAAAAAGGGATGGATTTCTTCTCTCAATAACCGCTGGAAACGCTGTTCGCTGTCTGCCTTTATTTCATTGTTTAATTCATTTTCAAAAACTTCAAGGGCGAGTATATATTTCTCCGAATCTGCTGCGATCAGAGAGAAAATCCCGTGAAGACAGTCGATCTGCCGGTTGAGGTCTTCCAGCATGAGGTAAAAACGCTTTTCCGAGGAAGAGCGGATATCTGAAAAGCCGAAAAGCGGTGTAAGGTTTTTAAAAGAGATCTGTTTTAAGGTATATATTTTCTTGGACAGTGAAGCATTGAAGTATTTTTCAGCCTCATTCCTGAACTTCCACACCACACTGTTGTGAATGCTGGTATATTCCCGCTGGATAATAGCCTCGATCTGGTAGTTTTTCTCGAAACTGAAACGGTTCAGCGAGAATAAAATCATATCGGTAAAAAACTCCATCTTTTTAAGCTTTAACCCGTTGAAACTGTTCCTGACCGGTGAGGTAAACTCCATAATGGCCAGTAATTCATTGTCTCTCATGATCGGGATGACCATAAAGCTGTTGATGTTGTTGTCTTTTAATATTTTGAAAGAAGGAAGCGACTGTATCTCCCGGTCCAGGTTCTCTACATTGGAGATCACAAAAGGCTTTGAATTATAATTGATATTGCTGAAGGTACTTTTCCGGGTTTCCTCATCAAAAGTATTGATCCAGAAATCCAGGATATGATTCGTAAAGAGGTTCTCGTATATCGGAAGCTTTTCAAGGCGCTGGTCTTTTGTATTGAAGAGCATCAGCCCGAAGTTAAGTTCAGGCACATCAAAATAAGACTTGAATATTTCAATCAGGTTTTCATCAGGAGAAAGGTTTTCCGGATCAATGCTGATCAGGCTGGATTTCAGGTCAGACAATGCCACTTCTGAAGTACAGTCTACCAGGGAAATAATGGTAAAACCTGTGAGTATCCAGGATTCATAAGGGAAATATTTTTTCCAGAGCTTAGTGTCATCTAAGTTTTCCAGCAGCATATCCAGGATTTCATCGGACGGTATCTTTGTGCCTTCTGTAGGATACACGTCCGTAAAATCTGAGTTTACCGTGATCTTGTAATGCTTCATGATGCCCTGCCGGTTCGGGATGTCATAATAAAGGGGCAGCGTGCCTCTGATATCCCTTTTGAAATAGCTCTGTACAATCAGGCAGCAGCAGAATACATAAAATTCATCATCGTCAATATTCCTGAGCTCTATTTCAAAATCTTTTCCTGCATCTTTAAGGATGTTTTTAAACCGTTCTGTATAATTGAAGGTAATATTGGAAAGCGGAATACTGGCTGCCTTTATTTCATTATGGGTAAGCCCGGTAGGGAAGAGGTCTGCCAGCAACAGCCTGATGAGGTCTGCATGCTTTTCGAGTAGGGAAACATCCTGAAACCCGTCCCTGAGCTCCCTGAAGTTTTTTGTTTTGTCAATAAGTGATTCAGCATAGCTGGCACGGTATTCCAGACGGTCGTTATACCGGATATGTTCGAGGATATCCAGATATTTTTTAAACGAAATGTGAACCTGAAATGGAGCGTCTTTCTTGTAAAGATTTGCCAAAGCTGAAATTTAGAGTAAAGTTATAAAAAAACCACAACAGGAACGTTGTGGTTGGTATGATTTGTCATGACTTTTTACAGCCCGAACTGTCTTGCAAATAAATCCGGGTAGACGCCCAGTACAATGATTGAAGCAATAATGCATACGGCAACAATATTATAGGTAAGCGTTACTTTTTCTGAAGATTTGAATGAGCTTTCTTTGAAGAAAAACATTGAAATGATTAATCTCAGATAATACGCAATTGAAACTGCAGAACCTAAAACGGCGATCAGAACCAGGAAAGCGGCTCCGTTCATCGCCTGGGAGAACAATGCAAATTTACCCATGAAACCGGCCGTAAGCGGAACTCCCGCCATGGAAAGCATGGAAATTGCAGCTACTGTTGCCAGCAAAGGTTCAGATTTCGCCAGTCCTTTAAAGGCTCCGAAAGATGTTTCTCTTTTCAGTTTCTCAACATAGATCAGACACATGAAAACACCGACTGTTGATAAAGCGTATGCGAATAAATAAAAGGCTAAATTATAAGGGGAAAGGCTTGTAATCCCGAAGAATACCAACCCGATATATCCTGCGTGGGAAACCGAAGAGTAAGCCAGCATCTTTTTGGCATTGGTCTGGGCAAGTCCCATTACGTTGGCTAAAAGCAAAGTAATAATCAGGAATACCCCGAAAACATTGATCCATTCATTGGTTACTCCCGCAAACCCGATCGTCATTAATCTGAACAGTGCGAAAAATCCGGAGATCTTAACCACGCTGGCCATGAAGGCCGTAATCAGTGAAGGTGCTCCGTAATACACATCCGGGCTCCACATGTGGAACGGTGCCAATGCCACTTTAAATGCCAGTGCACAAAGAATCAGCAATACCCCTAAAATGAACATGACGTCCTTAGGGTTAGACATTCCGAAATCATGAATGGTATATAAATCGAAACTTCCCGTGCTTCCGTAGATAAAAGCAATACCGAAAAGTAAAAAGCCTGTTGCAAATGCACCCATCAGGAAATATTTGATGGAAGCTTCGTTTGATCTTAAATCTGTTTTGTTGGCTCCTGCCATTACGTATAACGGGATGGAAAGAATCTCTATTCCGAGGAACAGCGTAACCATATTCTGGAAGCCGAAAAGGATAATCCCACCGCAAAGCGCGAAAAGCATTAAGGCATATAATTCAGACTGGTGGCTTCTGTGATTGCTGAATGCAAAACCTCCTAAAAAGAATAACAGCAAAGTGGTAACAAGGGATATCTTCGTAAACAATGCGGTATTTGCAGTATAGTCATACATATGCCTGTACTGTTCAAAGAATGCATTTTCCGGCATAAAGCTTATAAATAATGCGATGATCAATCCCAAAATCCCAATGTACCTTGCGAATTTCCCCTGTTCGAAAACCCCCGAAAATAACGCAACAACTGCCGTTAGAAAAACAATAATTAAAACACTCATAATATAGATTTGAGATGCGAGATATGAGATCTGAGACAAAAATTCTGATTTCTCATTTCCTGATCTGCTAATTTTTTAATTTTTAAATATTTCAATTTTTAATTGGCCATAGAACTGTAGATGAACCTCACAGAGCTGCTTACCATATCGATAACCGGCTGCGGGAAAATACCCAGTACAATTACAAAAACGGCCAGACTTGCCAGTACCGAAAATTCCACTGCGGATAAATCTTTCGCGGTACTTAAAACGGCTTCGTCACCTTGCCCGAACATGGCTCTTCCGTAGAATCTTAACAGATAAGCGGCCGCAAAGATAATGGTAAGACCAGCCAGTATTGCAGCAGTCCCGTTAAAATCATATACCGCTTTCAGCAGGATAAATTCCCCGATGAACCCGTTGGTCAAAGGAACTCCCATGGAACCTAATATAATTACCAGGAACAGTACGGCAAACTTCGGCGCTACTTTTGCAAGCCCGCCCATCTGTCTGATGTCTCTGGATTTAAATCTTTTGTAAAGAATATCACAGCAGTAGAACAGCCCCACCACGTTGATCCCGTGTGCAAAAGTCTGTACCAAAGCTCCTTCAGCCCCTTCAATATTGAAGGTCCCTCTCAGTGTAACCATGGCGGAGGCAAAAATACCGGCTACCATCAATCCTACGTGAGAGAAAGAGGAATAGGCAATAATCCTTTTCATATCGGTCTGGATAATCGCAATCCACGCACCGTGAACAATTCCTATAATGGCCAGAATAATAACGATCTGTCCTGAAATCCCGGCAATCGGGATCGGTGTGATCGGTAAAAGGTAACGCATAACCCCATAAATTGCCATCTTCAGCATAATCCCTGACAAAAGCATGGATCCCTGTGTCGGCGAATAGGTATAGGTGTCCGGCTGCCACGTATGGAACGGGAATACCGGCAATTTCACTGCAAATGCAAAGAATATAAACCAGAATACCACCGTCTGCTGTGTTTCGTTCAGCTGGGCATTGTATAGATCAGTCAGTGCAAATGAAGCCGAGTGATTGTATACGTAAATCAATCCGGCCAGCATGAACAGCGACCCTACGAAAGTATAAACAAAGAATTTTGTGGTGAATTCAAACCTTTTATTTTCCTGACCCCAAAGTCCGGCGATAAACCAGATCGGAATCAAGGTAACTTCCCAGAAAATATAGAACAGCAAGCCGTCCAGCGACGTAAACACGCCTACAAGCCCGAACTGCATCAGCAGGATCAAACCGTAGAATGTATTCCTGTAGCTTACATTTTCATTAAAGGAAGATAAAATAATGATCGGCGCTAAAATATTAGTCAGCAACAACAGAAGCATACTCATCCCGTCAATGCCGAAATGAAGCGTGCTTTTAATAAATTGTGACCACGGATACGTGATTTCATACTGCAGCTTACTGTCTACTGTCGGACCGAAATTGAAATCCGATAACACATAGAATGTAAGGAGCATCTGTACCAACGCAATTCCCAGTGCCAAATACTTACTGGAATTGTTTTTCCAAACAAAGACCAATCCCGAACCTACAAGAGGTAATAGTAATAATGTTATTAACAAACCCGACATTATTATGGTAATAAAAAGTTAACAATTAATATAATTCCCACCGCTAAAGACATGATCAGAATGTAATTCTCTACATTTCCGTTCTGGATGCGCTTCATGGCTTTTCCGCTGTCTTCAGCGCCTTCACCGATAAAATCTACCAGACGGTCGAGAATACCTTTATCAAACATCCTTCCTCCGCGTCCTAATCCTTCAACTGTTTTTACAAAAATAGCATTGTAAAGTTCGTCAATATATAATTTTCTGGCAGACAGTTTTTCCCATCCTGTATACATGTCTTCCGGTAACGCCTGCTTTTTCTTATTCACATACGTATTTTTTACCAGGAACCATACAGAGAAGAACATTAAAACCGTTGCGCCCAGCAAGATCATTTCAGTCCCGAAAGGCACTCCCGAAAGGGTAGTTTCCATCTGGTTGAAGCTTTCTTCGGTAAGAACCGGTTTCAGCCATTCCATCAGTTTCGCATAATGGCCGTGGCCGATGAAATGCGGAAGGTTGATTAAACCGCCGACTACAGAAAGAACCGCAAGTACAATCAATGGAATGGTCATACTGGAAGGGCTTTCATGCAGATGATGTTTCTGTTCTTCAGTCCCTCTGAAATCTCCGTGGAACGTCAGGTAATACAGTCTGAACATATAAGTTGCCGTAACAGCCGCTAAAACAAACAGCATAAACCAGTATACCGGATTTTTAGCAAAAGCCGCCACTAATATTTCGTCTTTGGAGATCATCCCCGATAATAAAGGGAATCCTGAAATGGCCAGTGTCCCGATCAGGAAAGTTGCGTGTGTAATTGGAATGTATTTTTTAAGACCTCCCATGAAACGCATATCCTGTTCGTTGCTCATGGCGTGGATTACAGAACCGGCCCCAAGGAATAACAATGCTTTAAAAAATGCATGTGTCATTACGTGGAACATTGCCGTAGTATAAGCACCCAGACCTAAAGCGATGAACATGAATCCAAGCTGCGAAACCGTAGAGTAGGCCAATACCTTTTTGATGTCGTTCTGGCGGAGTGCGTAGAATCCTGCCAAAGCTGCTGTAATAAATCCGATTAATAAAATCCCGTCCTGAACCGTTGGTGCCAAAGTGAATAAGAAATTGGATCTTACCACCAGATAGATTCCTGCCGTTACCATGGTTGCGGCGTGGATTAGTGCAGAAACAGGAGTTGGCCCGGCCATTGCATCCGGCAGCCACGTATATAAAGGAACCTGAGCCGATTTTCCGGTTGCCCCGATAAATAAACTCGCGGTAATAAAAATAATTACACTTCCGTCCAGTTCAAATTTCCCTGCATTTTCTCTTACCGAAAGATAATCTACTGCGTTGGTTTGTGAGGCAATCATAAAGATACCGATCAGTAACGCAAGGTCACCGATTCTGTTCATGATGAATGCTTTTCTTGCCGCTTTACCGTATTCTTCGTTGGTATACCAGAACCCGATCAGTAGATAAGAGCAAAGCCCTACGCCTTCCCATCCGATGAACAGGATCAGGTAGTTGCTTCCCATTACCAATAGCAGCATGGAGAAGATAAATAAATTCAGATAGGTAAAGAACTTAAAGAAGCCTTTATCATGGCTCATATATCCGATAGAGTACAGGTGGATCAGAGAACCGATTCCCGTGATGATCATCACCATCATTAAAGAAAGCTGATCGATCTGGAACCCGAAATTGATCTGGATCCCGTTTACCCTGAACCATTCAAAAGCTTTTACGATTACCGGCTGGCTTTCAGAATCGAAATTCATGAAAATGCTTACTGCGATACAGAACGGAATAAAAACCATTGCCGTAGCCAGGGAACCCACCACTATTTTTGGAAGGTTTTTCCCGAATAAACCGTTTATAAGAAACCCTAAAAGTGGTAAAAGTATGATTGCATATACTAGATTTTCCATTCTTATCCTCTTAATTTATTAAATATACTCACATCAACAGAACGGGTATTTCTATACAGCATAGCAATAATTGCCAGGCCTACCGCCACTTCCGCAGCAGCCACCACCATAATGAAGAAAACTAAAAGTTGTCCGTCTCCGTTACCTCTGTAGGCTGAAAAAGCAGCCAGTAAAAGGTTTACCGAATTCAGCATAAGCTCTACACAACCCAAAATAACAATCGCGTTTTTTCTCAGCAATACACCAAGCACTCCCAGGCAGAACAATACTGACGAAAGAATGATGAAATAGTTCAGAGGGACGCTTTGTATAAATGTATTTACTTCTCCCATAATTTATAAATCTTTTTTACCGATTAATACCGCACCTACAATACCTGCTAAAATCAGGATGGAAGCAAGCTCAAACGGCAAAACATATTCGTTGAATAAAAGCCTTCCCAGATTTTTTGTAAGACCTACTCCTTTATCTACGTTTTCTACAATAACATGATTGTCATGAACGCCTCTGAATACTCCTAAAACCCCAATCAATAAAAGGCCTGCCGTAAAAACCCCGACAAATTTTAAAGTATTGTTCTTCTTGCTTTCGTCTTGTTTATTAAGGTTAAGCATCATCAGGATATAAAGGAACAGTACCATGATGGCACCGGCATACACAATAATCTGAATAATCGCAAGGAACTGTGCATTCAGGAGAATGTACATGCCCGCAATAGAAAACATAGTTACAATTAATGACAGAACAGCATAAAGCGGATTTCGTGCGAATACAAAGTATACAGCACTTGCCACTGCTAAAAACGCCACCAAGAAAAATAAAAACTGATCCATTATTTTACCGCATTTTTTTGTTTCTCGGACTGTCTTTCAGTGATATCAATCCTTTCGTTTATTTTTTCTACCAATTTATCTTTTCCGTAAATAAAAGAACCTCTGTTGGTTTCCACATCCACCAGCCTGTCGGTAAGGTAAATGGCAGATTTCGGGCATGCTTCTTCACACATCCCGCAGAAAATACATCTCAGCATATTGATTTCATATACCGATGCATATTTTTCTTCCCTGTACAGGTCTTTTTCTTCTTTTGTTCTTTCAGCAGCCGTCATGGTAATGGCTTCTGCAGGGCAGGCCACTGCACAAAGTCCGCAGGCCGTACATCTTTCTCTGCCTTCCTCGTCTCTTTTCAGAACGTGCTGACCTCTCCAGATATCTGCTCTCGGCTTCTGTACTTCCGGATAAGAATATACTGCGGGAGCACCTTTCAGTACGGTCCTTACAGCATGCTTAAATGTAATCCCCATCCCGGTAAAAATAGCAGGGAGGTAGATCTTTTCAGCAAGGGTCATTTCTTTATTGGAAACAACTTTTGATCTGTTCGTAAGTTTCATTTAATTATAGATGTTAGATGTTAGACATCAGATTTTAGACTCATCTTGCCTGTTATCTTAATTTTTAAATATATATGAAGCTGAATATTTTGATTGTATCAAATGTATAATATCAGCTTAATTCTCAAATGTACCCTTCTTTAGTTTGCAAACGCTAAAATAACAGCGCCTGTAACCAGAAGGTTAACCAATGCCATCGGGATCAGGGTTTTCCATCCTAAGTGCATCAGCTGGTCATACCTGAATCTCGGCAGTGTCCATCTGATCCACATAAAGATCAGGATTCCGATTACCGTTTTTGTCAGGAAAGCCACAATACTTAAGATTCCGGCTGTATTTTCTCCCCAGTGCTGGGTTACCCACTCAATCCCCGGATAATTATATCCTCCGAAGAACAGCACCACCATAAACGCATTGGAAATAAACATATTCACATATTCACCGAACATGTATAATCCCAGTTTCATGGAAGAGTATTCTGTAGAGTATCCTGTTACCAGTTCAGATTCACATTCCGGTAAATCGAAAGGGTGCCTGTTCGTTTCTGCCAAAGCAGCCACAAAGAATATCAGGAATGCAACCGGCTGATAAAAAATATTCCAGTTCAGCCCCGAAACCCATGGAATGAATCCCCAGAGTTTTCCTGTAGTCTGATTTTCTGTAATGACCTTTAAATCCAGGCTTCCCGTCATCATAATGATAGAAAGCAAGGCCAGTCCCATCGCAAGTTCATAAGAAATCATCTGGGAAGAGGCACGGATGGCCCCTAATAATGAATATTTATTGTTGGAAGCCCAGCCTCCGATCATGATTCCGTATACTCCGATGGAAGCCATCCCGATGATGAAAAGTACGCCGACATCAATGTTGGCTACCTGAAGGTCAAAAGAAGTCCCGCCGATATTCAGGCTTTTCCCCCATGGAATTACCGCTCCCGTAATCAGTGAAATAAACATCACCAGGGCAGGCCCCAATACAAAAAGAAATTTCTCTGCATTGGCCGGGGTAAAATCTTCCTTAAAGAAAAACTTTCCACCGTCGGCAAGAGGCTGAAGCAATCCGAAAGGTCCTGATCTGTTCGGCCCGATCCTGTCCTGCATAATGGCAGCCACTTTTCTTTCCGCCCAGGTAGAGTAGGCTGCAATCGTTAAAGAAAGCAGGAAAAGCGCCAGTACAAGTATCAATTTAAATGTAAGTAAATCCATTTTTTATTTATTTAGATAACAGATGTCAGATGCTAGATGTCAGGTTTTAAATCTGGTGTCTTATATCTGAAATCTTATGTCTTAAAGATTAATTATTTTTCGTCTTTTTCACTGATTTCTTTAGCCAGCGGATTGTCTAAAACCCTCAGTTCATCTTTAGGCTTTTCATAGTGGTTCAGTGAAATCACCGAATGCCGGTCAATATGCCTCGGACCTTCAATATTCCAGTCGCTTAAATTCTTTCTTTCAAAACGGCAGGTATCGCAGATGAATTCTTCCACCTCTCCCCACTGGTCTTTTCTGGCTGTTACCCTTACAATTTCATCGCCTTTCATGTAAACCGTGGCTTTTCCTGAACATTTATCACATTTACATGAAGCGTTCATCGGTTTTGTAAACCATACCCTGCTTGCAAAACGTGCGGTCCTGTCTGTTAAGGCACCTACTGGACAAACATCAATAATGTTTCCGATAAAGTCATTATCCAAAGCTTTATTCAGGTAAGTAGAAATCTCTGCGTGGTCTCCTCTGAACAGGATTCCGTGTTCCCTGGTTTCTGTCAGCTGGTTGGCTGTTAAAACACAACGTGCACAAAGGATGCAACGGTTCATATTCAGTTTAATATTCGGGCCCAGATCATCTGCATCATAGGTATTTCTTTCAAACTCCGTTCTGGTGTTCTCATTACCGTACTCGTAACCGAGATCCTGTAAATGGCATTCACCGGCCTGGTCGCACACCGGGCAGTCCAGAGGGTGATTAACCAGTAAAAATTCAGTTACGGCTTTTCTTCCTTCCTGGGCTTTATCAGAAGTAAGGTTTTTTACTTCCATGCCGTCCATTACATTTGTTCTGCAGCTTGCCACCAGTTTGGGCATAGGGCGCGGATCTGCTTCGGATCCTTTGGATACTTCCACCAGGCACGTTCTGCATCTTCCTCCGCTTGCTTCCAATTTGCTGTAGTAGCACATTGCAGGAGGTACAGATTTTCCGCCGATCTGTCTGGCAGCTTCCAAAATAGAAGTTCCAGGCAAAACTTCAGCAGTCTGTCCGTCTATAGTTATTTTGAATTTTTTAACCTCTTCGCTCATATTCTATGCTTTTGCTTTACTGCCGGAGCAGTGAAGCGCTGTTTAATTATACTTCTTCGTATTAAATGTATATCCGATACCAAAATCAAGCTCTCCGTACACAAAATCCTGTGAAGCCTTATCCGGCTTATTATTGAGTGTTGTTTTGATATCCGGCATATTAATGTATCCGAATTTACCTTCTACCTGAACCACAATATGTCTTATTGCCACTAAACTAACCGCTGCTCTTGCATCAGCCCCGAAACCTGCCAGATGAAACCGGTCGCTTCTTTCATTGCCCATCAGCCTTACATTAGACTTAGGCAATAAGGCCCCGACTCCGGCTCCATAGCTTAGAAAAAGATCAAAGTTCTTTTTATTCAGAACATTATGATATTTCTGTGCTCCGATGTTAATATAGTTAAGACCGTCCGTGTGTTCAAATGTCAGTAATTTGGCATCACTTAAATCCACTTTTCCATTCTGCACCAGAGAAGCGTATTCAGGATTATTAATATATCCTTTTACGTCCACTGTCTGGTCCTGATCCATTACATATTTCATGTGGTCCATTCCTAAAGTAATCCCCAGATTATCTTTCGGAAAATATGTAATTCTGTAGTTCACCTGCGGAATTGTAATTGAGGAAGGATTAAAATACGTCCCCCAATCAAATTTCGTCTGTCTGTCATGGGCTGTAACGTTATCCAGTTGAAAATCATATCCGTCCCCTTTAAAATGGATATCTGATTTTGAATATACTGAACTGTTCCACCCCCAGAATACCATCACTGATCCTTTCTTAAACGGATCCACGTGACTTTTTTGAGCTTTAATGCCCACTATTGCTGTTACTGCTAACAACAATAAACACTTTTTTATCACCTATAATTTTATCTTCTTACCCCTAAGAATTAACTGATGGCGCCGGAATAGGATCTGCATAATTTGCCAGACCGTAGTTTTGTGTAAGACACAATTCCGGGTTTTTAACATGCCATTCAAATTCATCCCTGAAATGGCGGATGGCCGCCGCTACAGGCCACGCTGCCGCATCCCCCAACGGGCAGATCGTGTTGCCTTCTATTTTTCTCTGGATGTCCCAAAGAAGATCGATATCTTCCATTTTACCCTGTCCGTTTTCGATCTTTTTTAAAATTTTGTGCATCCATCCCGTACCCTCACGGCATGGTGTACACTGTCCGCAACTTTCATGATGGTAAAATCTTGCTAAAGTCATGGTATGTTCTACGATACACTGGTCTTCATCCAGTACGATGAATCCTCCTGAACCCATCATGGTTCCGGTAGCGAATCCACCGTCTGCCAAAGATTCGTAGTTCATGTATCTCGGTTCTCCGTTTACGGTTTTAAGCAGTAAATTGGCAGGAACAATCGGCACTGAGCTTCCTCCAGGGATGCATGCTTTCAGTTTTTTTCCGTCTTTGATTCCGCCGCAGTATTCATCAGAATAGATGAATTCTTCTACGGTAATGGTCATGTCAATTTCATACACGCCCGGTTTGTTGATGTTTCCGCAGGCCGAAATCAGTTTCGTTCCTGTGGATCTTCCTACACCGATTTTAGCATATTCTGCTCCTGTAATATCAATAATCGGAACAATGGCTGCAATTGATTCAACGTTATTTACTACCGTCGGTCTTTCCCAAAGTCCTTTTACAGCTGGGAACGGCGGTTTCAGTCTCGGGTTTCCTCTTTTCCCTTCAAGGGATTCAAGCAATGCCGTTTCTTCACCGCAGATATAGGCACCTCCGCCTCTCTGAACGTAGATTTCACAATCGAAACCGGTTCCTAAGATATTTTTACCTAAAAATCCTGCTGCTCTGGCTTCTTCAATGGCTTCTTCCAGAATATCAGGAATCCATGAATATTCACCACGGATATAAATGTAAGATACGTTTGAACCTAAACAGTACGATGAAATCAGCATTCCTTCGATCAGCAGGTGAGGAAGGTATTCCATTAGGTAGCGGTCTTTGAAAGTTCCCGGCTCAGATTCATCGGCATTCACCACAAGGTGTCTCGGAACGCCTTCCGGTTTTGCCAGAAAGCTCCATTTCATTCCTGTAGGAAACCCGGCTCCTCCACGTCCGCGGAGTCCTGAAGCTTTTACTTCTTCAAGAATTTCGTCGGGTGTCATTTTCAGGGCTTTCTCTGCTGCTCCGTAGCCTCCCTGTTTGCGGTAGGTTTCCAGATAGCGGATGCCTTCTATGTGTGCATCTTTAAGTAAAAGTTTTTTACTCATTTTTATTTGCTTATTGCAATCAGCTTGCGGCTTTTTGCATTAATTAATATTAAAATTTAATTATTTAAAATCTAAAATGAAGAATTTAAAACAGGATTAATCCAAAGCAAGCTGTCCTTCCCTGCAAAGGTCAAGGATTTCGTCTACTTTTTCTATCGTCAGGTTTTCATGAAAGAATTTCCCCAGCTGCATCATCGGAGCATATCCGCATGCGCCCAAGCATTCAGCAGGTTTTAAGGTAAACATACCGTCTGCTGTGGTTTCCCCGTCTTTGATGTTCAGTCTGGTCCTGATATGGTTAAGTATTTTTTCACTTCCGGAAACCATGCATGGTCCTGTTCTGCAAACCTCCAGAACATATTTCCCTACCGGCTTCATATTGAACATGGTATAGAACGTAGCTACTTCGTATACCTCAATAGGCTTGATACTCAATAATTCCGCAACATAATCCATTACCGGAACGTCTAACCATCCTCCGAATTCTTTCTGTGCCAGGTGAAGTACGGGCAGAAGGGCAGACTTCTGTCTTCCTTCAGGATATCTTGCCATAATTTTATGTACCTGTGCTAAACTTTCCGGTTTAAAAGCTATTGTTTCGCTCATTTTCTTTATTTGTAAAATGTACAGTGTACCATGTACAGCGTACTTTCTATTTATTAATCTTTAATACATTTTACTTTGTACTCTGTACAAAATTATGCGTCCAATTCTCCCGCAATAATATTCATGCTGCACATCGTAACGATGGCATCAGAAATCACAGAACCTGTAATCATTTCAGGATAAGCCTGGTAGTAAATGAAACAAGGCCTTCTGAAGTGAAGCCTGTACGGGCTTCTTCCGCCGTCACTCACCATGTAGAATCCTAATTCACCGTTTCCGCCTTCCACCGCATGGTAAACTTCACCTTTCGGTACGTCGGTTTCTCCCATTACAATTTTGAAATGGTAGATCAATGCTTCCATTTTCTGGTATACATCCGCTTTTTCAGGAAGATAGAAGTCAGGAACATCCGCATGGAATGGTCCTTCCGGAAGGTTCTCGTAAGCCTGCTTGATAATTTTGATCGATTCCCAGATTTCCTGCTGGCGAACCATAAAACGGTCATACGTATCACCGGCAGTTCCTACAGGAATAATAAAGTCGAAATCTTCATAAGAAGAGTAGGGTTGTGCAACTCTTACGTCATAATCTACCCCTGTCGCACGTAAATTCGGACCGGTAAAACCATAGCTTAATGCTCGTTCTGCAGAAATTGCTCCTGCTCCGATGGTTCTGTCCATAAAAATTCTGTTTCTTTCTAATAAAGTACCGAATTCTTTGAATCTTGCCGGGAAAGTTTTCAGGAAATCCTGTAATAACTCATGAAACTTTGGTGTGAAATCTCTTTCAAAACCTCCGATTCTTCCCATATTGGTTGTCATTCTCGCTCCGCAGATCTGCTCGTACATATCGTAAATACGTTCTCTTTCGATGAACATATAGGTAAGTCCGGTAATTGCTCCGGCATCCATTCCGGTAACCCCGTTACAGATCAGGTGATCCCCGATCCTTGCCAGCTCCATTAAAATTACACGCATATAGTCTACACGCTTAGGAACTTCAACACCGATCAGTTTTTCTACCGTCATGTGCCATCCGATGTTGTTGATTGGCGCAGAACAGTAGTTCATACGGTCGGTAAGGGTGGTGATCTGAGCATAATTCCTTCTTTCGGAAATTTTCTCAAATGCCCTGTGGATATAACCTACCGTCTGTTCCGCATGAAGGATCCTTTCTCCGTCCATCGTTAAGACATTCTGGAAGATCCCGTGCGTGGCAGGGTGGGTAGGCCCTAAATTGAGGGTATATAACTGCCCGTCAATCTGTTCCTTACTTTCGTACTGGTTAAGTATATTGGATAATGAGTTATCTTTCATAATTTAAATGCTTTGGGCTCTAGGCATTAAGCTTATTGCTTGCTGCTTATTGCATTATTTTTATCTTCCGAACATGGCATCGTCCTTATCTGTCCTGGTACCGTCTTCAAGGCGGTATTCCTTCAGCATCGGATGGTAGCCCAGATCTTCCATATTTAAAATAGGGCGAAGGTCAGGATGTCCTTTGAATTTAATTCCGAAGAAATCATAGGTTTCCCTTTCCATCCAGTTGGCCCCGGCGTACAGTTCTACGAGAGAGTCAACTTCAATATTTTCCCTGGACATAAAGATTTTCAGACGCAGCCTGAAATTGGTCATCATGTTATGAAGGTGATAAACTACCCCGATTTCCTTATCAGGAAATTCAGGATAATGGATTCCGCATATATCGGTAAGGAAATTAATTTCCAGTGATGAATCTTTAAGGTAATGGATGATTTTTTTAATATCGTCCTTTTTTACTTCAACAGTAAGCATTCCATAGGGCTCAGCACTTGAGATGACAGAATCAGGAAATTCTCTTGTGATGGCTTCTAATACAAATTCGTTTGTCATTCCCGTTAGTTGCTTATGTTGTAAGAATCTAATAATTTCTGGTATTCAGGCATATCCCTTCTTCTTATGCTCTCGCTTTCTGCCAAAGCCTGAACCTGCATTACGCCTTCAATAATCTGCTCCGGCCTCGGCGGGCATCCCGGAACGTATACGTCAACCGGAATAATTTTGTCGATCCCCTGTAGCACGGAATAGGTGTCAAAAATACCACCGCTGCATGCGCATGCACCAACAGCAACTACCCATTTCGGCTCAGCCATCTGGGTATATACTTCTTTCAGCACAGGCCCTAATTTTTTAGCGATCGTTCCGCAGACCATCAGCATATCTGCCTGTCTCGGTGAGAAAGAGTTTCTCTCCATACCGAATCTGGAAGCGTCATAGGTAGGGTTCAGTGTCGCCATAAACTCGATACCGCAACAAGAGGTTGCGAATGGTAGAGGCCAAAGCGAAAACTTTCTGGCCATCCCGATTACACTGCTCAATTTCGTTGCGAAAAAGCCTTCTCCTTCAAATCCTTCGGGAGCAGGTGCATCTGTTCTTATTATTGGTTTGTTATCTGACATTTGATTGATTTAAGATTTAACTTTTAGATTAAAATTCAGTGTTAAAGTTAGCTATAACAGCTGTTTTTCTATCTAAAATGATCATTTAAAATTTCTATCTTTTATTTATCCCAGTCTAAAGCACCGCGTTTCCAGACATAGAAAAATGCCATAAAGAAAATTGCCACAAACATCAATACCGCTAAGAATCCTTCCATTCCGAATTCTCTGAAGTTTACGGCATACGGATAAAAGAATACGATTTCAATATCGAACAGAACGAACAGTACCGCCGTCAAAAAGTATTTAATGGAAAACGGTGTTCTTGCATTTCCTTCTACCGGGATTCCACATTCCCAGCTTTGGTTTTTCACAGAATTTCCCTCTTTCTGTTTCGGGCCTAAGAAATGCGCTCCAAGCAGAGAAATCGCTACGAATCCTATCGCAACACCTGCCTGTATAAGGATTGGAATATAACTTTCAGGTAAATTCATTTTTGCATTATTATCTCAATTTGCAAATTTAAGGAATAAACAATAAAGCATGAAATTAATAAGCCTAAAAGTGGAATTAAAACAGGTAAATCAGGCAATTTAGAATCAGTAAAAATAACGATTATCTCCTAGTTTTTCTGAGGAGGGAGTATGCCATAAAAGAAATATAACCGAACAGGATGCTGGCATAGATGATATTAACGGCAGTATTGATCCTGTCATTATCAGATTGTAGAAAAAAGTTGAAAATAACAAACCCGGCGATTAAAATCCCGAAAATAATAAGTTGCAGCTTCATAATGTATTTATTCAGATTGTTGATCTCCGATGTTTAATGAATACGTCCTTCTTCTCTTATGGTTTACCGGATTGTAATCCTGCCACAATACCTGTACGCTTTTATTCTCTTCCAGCTCAGGATTGGTTTCTGCAAAATCTATTCCCATGCTTGTAAACCGGATAAAGATTTCCTTGAAAATAATAGCTGTAACGCCGCGTCTTTGGTATTCCGGATGGATCCCGATCAGGTAAAAATTGGCCCGGTCGTTTTTACGGCTGGCCTGCAGAAAATGCCACCATCCGAACGGAAACATTTTTCCTTTCGACTTCTGTAGTGCTTTTGAATACGAAGGCATCGTAATGGCAAAGGAAACCAGTTCGTTATTTTCATCCACCACGCAGATGACATAGTTTTTATCAATAAACGGGAAATATTTTTCCTTGTAGGTCTGTATCTGCTCTTCTGAAATAGGCGTATACGTGGAAAGATGCTTATACGTTTCGTCCAGCAGCCTGAACATGGGCTCTACGAAAGGCAGGATCTCTTCTTTTGATTTGAACGGAAGAACTTTCAGCTTGTATTTCTGGGCAATAAGACCGCTGAATTTTTCTACTTTTTCCGGAAGGATTTTAGGGAAATTCATTTCAAATTCCACCCATTCCTTTTCTTTTGTCAGGCCGAGCTCTTCAATGTGTTTAGGATAATATTCATGGTTGTATATACCGATCATTGTGGCCAGCTTATCAAAGCCCATGGTCAGCATTCCCGCTTTATCCAGGTTGGTAAAGCCCATCGGCCCTTCAATCTTCCCGATGTTGTTTTCTTTAGCGTAATCAATTGCTCTCTGGATTAAAGCTGCCGAAACCTCTTTGTCATCAATGAAATCAATCCAGCCGAAACGTACTTTTTTAATGCCTAATTCCTTTTCTTCCTTATGGTTGATCATTACTGCAATCCGTCCCACTACTTTATCCCCTTTTTTTGCCAGGAACTGTTTAGATTCTGAGTAATTCAAGGCCGGATTCTCTTTGGGATCCCAGATCTTAAATTCATCTTTTATAAAAGAAGGCACGTAATAAGGATTGTTCTTATATAAATCCATCGGGAATTTTACGAACTGTTTCAATTCTCCGGGTGTTTTTACTTCAGTAACTGAGACTTTAGACATAGCTTTAAAGGGTAATTCAGGCACAAATATAATTAATAAAATTGTAATACTTTGGCATAATTTTTCCATAATATGGGGTGAAAATATATTATAAGTAAGGTAAAAGATGATAGGGTATTATATAATTATCGGTATTTCGATGCTGGTCAGCTGGTGGGTATCCTCAAGGCTGAAGTCCAAATTCGAATATTACTCTAAAGTTCACCTCCGCAACGGGCTTTCCGGCAAGGAGGTGGCAGAAAAGATGCTGAGAGACAACGGGATCAATGATGTACAGGTTATTTCTGTTCCCGGACAACTGACGGATCATTACAATCCGGAAAATAAAACGGTAAATTTATCAGAATCAGTATATATGCAGCGAAATGCGGCAGCAGCAGCAGTTGCAGCCCATGAATGCGGACATGCCGTACAGCATAAAGTAGGGTATTCCATGCTTCAGCTGCGTTCCAAACTGGTGCCTGTGGTGCAGGTCAGCTCAAACCTGATGCAGTTTGTCCTGATTGCGGGGATTATGATTATGGTGGCCACGCAGTCCGGTGACAATCCTGCCGGTAACCGTTTGGTGTTAGGAATAGGAGTGATCCTGTTTGCGTTTACCACGCTGTTCGCGTTTATTACACTTCCGGTGGAATATGATGCAAGCAACAGAGCGATGAAATGGCTGAAAGATACCGGTACGGTAACTTCAGAAGAATATGTAGGGGTGAAAGACAGCCTGAAATGGGCAGCAAGAACTTATGTTGTGGCTGCTCTCGGTTCACTGGCACAGCTGCTGTACTGGGCTTCCTTACTGATGGGAGGACGCAGGGATTAACTTTCTTAAAGTTTAAATGAAATATAGGGCATCTCAGAAATTTTCTGGGATGTTTTTGTTTACATTCCGTCAGGATTCTATACTTTTGGCAGACCTACATCCCATTATTTCCCAAATGTATAAAAAGACATTGTGCTCAGAAGAACAGCAGGTGAGCCGGCTGATTAAAACCATTGCGTTTTTCTGGTGTATCACCAAAATATGGAGTTATAAGACCTGGGTCACAGACAGGCTGTATCCGGTAATTCCGCCGGCAGATTTTCTGAAATATGTTCCTGATTTTCTGCATGTATTCTTATTCGGGTTTTCTGTGCTTGCTTTACTGGTGCTGCTGTTTGTTAAAGCAAACCGGCTGCTCCTTATTTCCCTCTTTTTATCTGAACTGTTAAGCTGTTCACTGGATACCGTGCGGTGGCAGCCGTGGGAATATATGTACATGTGTTTCCTTCTGATCATTGTGATTAATCTACACAGGCCTAAACGTATTTTGATGCTCGGGCATTTGTTTCTGGTATCCGTTTATTTTTTCAGTGGCCTGCATAAACTCAGCCGTGGATTTCTTTCTTCGATATGGATGAATATGGTACTGATGGATTTCTTCGGTCTTTCCATGGAGGCTATATTGAAGTATAAACTCTATTTCATTGGATTGTTGATTCCTTTTACAGAAATCCTTTTGGCCGTTCTGCTTTTTATTTCTGAATCGAAGAGGAAAATAAGTTATTTGTTGATTCTGACCCATATCAGCATCCTGATTTTTATCGGGCCTTTCGGGATTCAGTACAATTCTGTGGTCTGGCCCTGGAACCTGGCGATGATTTCAATTCTGATCGTTGTGTATGCAAAACCGGTTGAACCCATACGCAGGGAATTTTTTATTACCAACAGCTATTGGATTGTGCTTTGGTTTGTTTTGCCCGTCCTGAGTTTTTTCGGAAGCTGGTATCAGTATTTTTCATTTAACCTTTATTCCGGGAAAGGTGAACATATGTACATTTATTTTTCGGAAAAGCAGAAAGAACTCAGGCCTTACTTTGAGCCGGGATCCGGCAACAGGCATAAAAATGAACCGTATATCATTCTGCAGAACTGGGCAATGAAAGAGATCAGGTCTGCGCCGGTTCCTGAAACTGAAATGCACAGGGAAATCGCAATATCTTTAAGGCGGAGATATCATAAGCGTATCGTGAGAATAACGCTGTATAATCCGCAGACCGGAAAAATAACGGAGTTATAGTTTAAAAGTTTATGTCCAAATAACGGCAGGTTATACCTTATATTCCACAAACTGAAGGTTGGTAAGGGCTTCTGTGATATTGTTTTTGTCTTTTGATTTTATTTTAGCCGATATAACAGCTCTTTCCTGAGAATCAAAACTGATGATTTTTCCGTCGAATTTCGAAAGCAGGGTAAAAATAGTATTCTGCTGGTTAAAGTTAAACCGGATTTCAATTTCGGTCTCCAGTTCTTTTGTAACAATACGGGCTTCTTCCAAAGTGACTTTAGCTGATTCCTTGTAGGCTTTCACCAATCCTGAAACGCCAAGTTTGGTACCGCCGTAATACCGTACTACAATAACCAGGACATTGGTAATATCGTTTGCCAGGAGCTGGTTGAAAATAGGCAGTCCTGCGCTTCCGGACGGTTCGCCGTCATCATTGGCCCGGTAATTTTCCCCGTTGATCCCCATTCTGAAAGCATAGCAGTGATGCGTTGCTTTCGGGTGCTCGCTCCTGATTTTTTCCAATGCCTTTTTAAGTTCCGCTTCATCGGTTACCGGAAAGGCAAATCCGATGAACTTGCTTCCTTTTTCTTTAAATAAAGTGTTTTCGATAGGTTGATCTATGGTTTTGTACTCGAACATTCTGCAAAGGTACTTTATAGAGCAAGCCATGTCAAATAATTAAAATAAAAAAGAGAACACTAATGTTCTCTTTTTTATTTATCAGCATGGGAAAGTTCCGTCAAGCCAGGGTGGCGGGCAGCTCATACTTGAAGGTGTAGCGCAGCATCTCTGTAAATTTGGAGGATAGTAAGAACAGCATTGCGGGGCATTTCCTCCTGCTATATTTTTCAATTCTTCTCTCCGGATTTTTTTCAGATTTTTCATAGCCAATTTTTCTAAAGTTCAATTGATGGAGTGGCACAGGCTTGCCCAATAGGAACACATACGCCATTACAGTTGTAGGTCGTGTGAGGGTTGCAAGGGCAGACTCTTGTTCCGTCAAATAAATAATAGCACTTTTCAATAGCTCCCTGAATTGTTTTCAATTCTCTTTTTGATAGTTTCTTAAAATTTTTCATGATAATAGGTATTAAATTTTTCATGAAGTTAAATAATTAATATCAATAAACAGTGAAAAAACATCAGAATATTTATGTTAAAGTTTTGACTTTTATGGTTTTATAAGGTTTTTTGCTGATAGAATCTGATTGTATTGTCTGAAAATGTTTTGGTTTTCCTTGGTGCAAAGGGAAATTCCGGAGCTCTTGTACCGTTCTCCAGGTTCAGGTTTTCATTTTTAATGACTACCGCTTCATCCCAGAGATTTCCATCAATAAACTGCTGCAGAGTAAACCGGCCGCCTTCAATAATTACGGACTGGATCTGTTCTCTGTACAAAGCATCCATTAAATCTGACAGGAAATTTTCCCTTCCGATTTTAATGAACCGGATATTATTTTCATCGCCTTCTTTTACTGAATTAAAAACTAACGTCGGGGCTTCATTGTTATAAATATTGAAATCTGCCGGGACTTTCAAATCAAAGTCGATTAAGATTCTTACGGGATTAACACCGGCAATATTCCTTACCGTCAGGCTTGGGTTGTCATTGAGCGCAGTTTGTGTTCCCACTAAAATAGCATGTTCATCTGACCTCATCTGATGGACAAACTGATTGACGAGCGGATTGGAAATAGGGCAGGGCACGAAATCCCTGTCCATAAACCCGTCTGCCGATTCCGCCCACTTCAGGATGATATACGGCCTCTTCTTTTCATGATACGTGAAAAACCTTTTATTCAGTTCAATACATTCTTCTTCCAGTATTCCGGAAATTACTTCAATGCCTGCTTCCTGAATAACTTTTTTACCTTTTCCATTCACTTTATCATGGGAATCCATAGCCCCGATGACAACTTTTTTAAATCCAAGCTCTTTAATTTTTAAGGCACACGGAGGTGTTTTTCCGTAATGGGCGCAGGGCTCCAGCGAAACATAGATCGTAGATTCCGGAATCAGGCTTTTATCAGCAACGGAACTAATGGCATTGATTTCCGCATGCGGCTCTCCGGCTTTATGATGGTAGCCTTCCCCGATGATTTTCCCGTTGTGAACAATAACGCTTCCCACCAAAGGGTTAGGGTAGGTTTTACCAATGGCTTTCCGGGCCAGCTCAATACATCTGCTGATATAAAATTCGTCCTGCATACTGAATGAAATAAAAAAGCGGAGTCAAATTGCTTTGCTCCGCCTTATGTAGATTTTTAAATAATTTATTCTCCGGAGATGATGTTGTGGAGATTCTGTTTTAAGGTTTCCAGATGGGCTTTCTTGTCATCAATAGAATTAAAGGTATCCCTAAGTAACGGGTTATCCTTCGATGGATTCTTAAAGAATGCCAGGTTGTTCTCCAGTTTCACAATTTCAGCTTCAAGATCAGAAATCTGGTTCTTGATTTTTCTTGCCTTATCAGTCAGCTGGTTCTCAGATAAACCTTCTTCTTTCAGATCGTATTCATTGATTTTATTCAGCTTCAGTTTCTCCCTCAGCGTTTTGTTGAACTCGGTATTGATTGAGATTTTATCTCTCGGAACTTTCCCGATATTGTTCCACGCAGTCTTGATGGCTTCGATTTTCTCAATGCTTCCTTCTTCATCGGAAACGGTTTTCAGCTCGTCAAGAATTGCTTTTTTATTCTTGTAGTTTTCCTTCCAGTTATCCGTTGAGGCATTGCTTTTCTCCCTGTAATTGTTGAAGAACGTATTGCAGGCATCACGGAATTCATCCCAGATTTTATTGGTCATGCTTTTCGGCACATGCCCGATTTTCTTCCAGTCTTCCTGAAGTTTTTTGAATAACGGAACGGAAACATCCCATTCTTCATTGTTCTGGTTGTCTTTTGCTGTCTGGATCAGTTTCAGCTTTTCTTCCAGATTAGCCTGCTGCGATCCTTTTAAAGATTTATAGTAGGTATTCTTTGTGGTATTGAATGTTCTGAGGATGGCTTTGAAATCATTCCAGTTCTGGTTGGAAAGCTTTCTCGGAACACTTCCGGTCTTAAGGAACTCTGAACGGAGATCCTCTACCTGTCTGATGGCATTCTGCCAGTAGTTGTGGTTCGGGGTTTCCGCAGGCTCGGTAAGTTTTTTGATTTCGGCGATAATCTGGTTCTTTTTTTCAAGATTGGCGGCCTGTTCCGTTTCTATGGCTGCAGAAAGCTCAGATTTTCTTTCATGGATCTTGTTTGAAATTTCCTTGAACTCTTCCCAGGTTTTTTCACGGTACTCTTCAGAAACCGGTTCGGCTTCTTCCTTCCAGAGTTTGTGAAGGTACTGAAGTTCGTTAAGCGCTTTCTGGATCACCGGCTCATGTTCAAGCTGTTTTGCACGCTCAATAATGTGCTGCCTTTTCTCCAGGTTGTGGCTGTATTCCTGCTCCAGGAATTCTTTGTTAAGATCCAGCATCTGATAAAACTGGTTCAGGTGATGGAAATAATTATTGTTAAGGATCTTGAATTCAGATTTGGCTACCTGCCCGGCTTTGGCCCAGTCTTCTTTAATTTCCCTGATGGATTTGAAGAGATTGGTTCCCGGCTCCGAGTTGGTATAAAGGTTTTTAAGCCTTTCAATAATGTTCTGGCGGTATTCGAGGTTTTTATGCTGTTCCTCTTCCTGGCCTTTCTGATAAGTATCGTATTTCTCCCTGAAAATATTTACCAGTGCAGAAAACCTGGCCTGGGAAGGATGCTCGTAACTGAAATTTTCAGCGGCATTCCCGGCTTCCTCATACTCATGCTTTTTGTCTTCCACTTCATCATGGATGTAATGACTTGCTTTTTCCTTCAGCTGATTGAATTTCTTAAGGTTTTCCCCTGCATCCGGCGCATTGATGATTTTCTCCATTTCCTTCAGGGCATCGCTTAGAGAGATCTCTGCTTCTGCATGCTCTTCTTCGTGTTCAGCTTCTTCTTCATGTCCGCTTTCAGGGGCAGGAACCGTATTTTCCGGTGTATCTCCCTGCGGCAGTTCGTTAGAATTATTCTTCTCTTCGTTTTCAGAAAGGTTGTTTTCTGTAATCATAGCAAATCGTTTATGTGAGTGGCGTTATTTAAGATTTAAATATAGGGCTAAAATGCCAATTAAGGGACTAATTTAGGTTATTTTTTTTGAAAATTCCAAATTTCCCAGGCTTTTTCTGCTTGCTGTTCAAGCATATAATATCCGTTCACTGTTTTCGCTCCTTTTTCGGAAGCTTTTGTAATGAATTTGGTATAATTCGGATTGTAAATCAGGTCAATGACAAGGTGGTCTTCCGTAAGGCCTTCAAAAGGAAAATCCAGGCAGTCATCCACATGGGGAAAGGTACCGACAGGCGTACACTGGATGATGATTTTATGGTTTCCGACGGTTTCTTTGTCCAGGTTTTGAAAGTTTACTTCAGAGGTCCTGGCAACCGTGAGAGCACTGATCCCGTGTTTATCCAGCACATACTGTACGGCTTTTGCCGCGCCTCCGTTTCCAAGGATCAGGGCTGTATTCTGGTGGGGCTTTTTATGCAGGAACAGGGTTTTCTCAAAACCGAAAGCATCCGTATTGTAGCCTGTTTTCTTCCCGTTTTCAATCAGGATGCAGTTAACGGCACCGATCTTCCGTGCTTCATCGCTAAGTTCATCCAGATATGTGATGATTTTCTCCTTGTACGGAATGGTCACGTTGCATCCCAGAATGCCGGGCGTGGAAAACACATCCAGAACCCCATCAATTTCAGCCACATCAAAAATATCATAGGAATACCCTTTCAGCATCAGTTTCTGAAACTTGTTTTCAAAGAACTTCTTCGAAAAGGAATAGGCGATGTTCTTCCCGATCAGGCCTAATTTTTTATTGGAATCCATACCTTCAAAAATAAAAAAAAGACCGGAAAAACCGGCCTTTAAGATGAAAATATTTTTAGCAGTCTGTTATTCTACAATGAATTTTGCAGAGAAGCTGTCAGCAGTAAGGATATAATTTCCTTTTACCAGACCTTTAAGATGAATCTTATTGGAATTTTTGAAAGGGTTTTCTACCGTCTGGATCAGTTTTCCTGAAAGGTCATAGATATGTGCTTTTGAAATCCTGTTCAGGTTATTTCCTTTTACATACAGTTCATTGTTTTTTACCGGGTTAGGGTAGATCACGAAACCGGATTTGTCTTTTGTGGTCTCAGAAGTCCCAAGGATGCTGTAGCATGTCCAGCTTAAGTCATCAATGGAAATCCTTTTTCCTGTTTCTGAATTTATGATTTTAATGGTAACATTCCCGGCTACGTTGATATTATCAATAGTAGTGGTTGTATTTGCAGCACTGAAAGGAATGGTTCCTGCGTTATTTCCGTTGATCTGCAGGATAAGATTTCCGGCTGTGTCAGAAAACGGAAGTCTTGTCGTAACAGTCAGGCTTTTAATTCCACCTGTAATAGCAGAGCTGGTAAGGTTTCCGTTTCTGATATTAATTGCTTTGCCGTTTATCGTTTGGTCAATTCTTGCATCGGTTGCGGTCCATGTAATGTTGTTATTCGTCCATGTTCTTGTATCGTATGAAGGCGTAGTCGGTGATGTTGGGATGTTTGTAAAATCTTCCGTTCCGCAGCTTGTATTTCCGCCACCCGGCTGCCCTCCGGCAAGCATGGTTCCGGTTACTGTATTACTGGCAGGAGAGGCATTTCCGGAAGCATCTTTGGCAATAATGTAGAAACTGTAGGTTGTAGAAGGAGCCAGTCCTGAAACAGTAGCTGTAGTTCCTGAAGCAGTCGTGTATAATACTCCGTTTACATAAATGTCATATCCGGCGATGCCTATGTTATCTGTAGCAGCGGTCCAGCTTAACGAAATGGAGTTTGAAGAAGGGTTGTTGGCTGCTAAGTTTGTAGCCGCTGTAGGAGCCTGGGTATCAATAACCGGCGTTCCCCAGATCTGGCTTACATATTCAGGATGATCGATGAACGGGTTTCTGTTTCCCTGAAACGTATAAGAAGCATTGTTTCTGGCAATTTCAGTCGCAGAAACCGGGTCTGCAGCACTCCAGGCCAGTAACTGGTTAAGTTCCCAGATCTGTAGCCCGGGAAATGCAGAGCCTCCGAGCATATTTCCGGAAGTGAAGCCGGCAAGCTGTGTTTCGTATCTTGTTACAAAATAAAAGATCATTCTGGCAATGTCTCCCTTAAAAGCATCAATCGGCTCAAAAACAGTCCCGGAATACCCCGGCGAAACCGAAGTTCCGAGCTTTGACCCGTTCTGGGAAGTGAAGGTAGCTGGGCCTACTTTTCCGAAAGGGAAATTAGATCTCATTCCGTTTACTTTTCCGTCGGTTGCCCGTATAAAATGGACGTCAGACTTCATCGGAAAAGCTTCGTTAAATAAACTTTGAGGAACAATATGCTCCCTGTTATAGCAATCACCCTCAGCTCCGTAACTGCCGCATTGGTTTGTTCCGTAGTTAAAATTATAAGGGTCTGTTCCGTTCGGGTTTTCAGAATACATATCCAGGATGGTTCCGTCATTTTCATACCCTGAAATTCCTGAAATATTGTCCCGGTCCGTAGTCTGGTAAGCGATCCATAAACCGCCATATCCGTTGTCCTGATGGCCGTTGGAAATAATCTGTTTCAGTTTGGATTTCAGGGGTGCACCGCTTAGGCCTGACGTTCCGTCATAATAACCTGTCGGGATCTGGGCAAAGGCACTGATAAAGGCCATGCTCATTAAAAAAGAGAGTAAAGTCCGCTTCATTTTTTTTATTTTGGGGCACAAAGGTACGAAAAAATGAATGTTATTATGTTAACTTTTAGTAATATACTCCCTGCTGATTTTCGAGAATACCCAGGAAATCCCGAACCCGAAAAGGGCTGCCGTAAGCGATACTGTAAAGTAATTTTTCCCGACAATTTTCACCGGGAAAGGCAGGGTCTCATTGGCTTTAAAGAATTCCGTATACTGCTGGAAATAGCAAAGCGCAGTTCCCAAGATCAATCCGGAAATAATACCCAGGACTACGATCAGTATGCCGGTGTAGAAATAGATCTGCCTCAGATGACTTAACGGGAATCCTAAGGAAATCAGGGATTTTGCCTGCTCCTTCTTATCCAGCTGCAGGATGATGATGGCACCTGCCAGGTTAAAGGTAGTAATAAAAATCACCAGTGCAAAAATAAGGTAGATGAACAGTTTTTCCGTATTGATCATTTTCCAGAATGCCGCATTTTCCTCTTCTTTGGTCTTGATCTCAATATTTTTACCCAGCGCAGAAAGGAGTTGTTGTTTCACCGATGCCGTATTCTCAGGATTCCTGAGCTTGATTACGATCTGGTATGCAGAATTTTCAGGCAGGTTCAACAGTTCTTCCGTCAGTTCAATAGGAGAGATGATGTAGTTATCCAGCTGGTCCTTTCCCGGAAAAACACCGGTAACGAGGATGTCTTTTTTATGGTAAATGTCTTCTTCTTTGTTAATGATCCCTGTACCTGCTTTAGGCATAAAGATCGTTGCATAGGCCGTACTGGAAGGCACGGGAACCGACAGCCTGTTGTCCAGGGAATTCTCCATCAGGACTTCATTGGAATATTTAAAGCTCGGGTACGATCCGTAGAATACATCTTTGTTGATTGGGTTCACCTGCGTATAGGCGGAATCAACGCCTCTCAAATAAGCGATATCGCCTTTTCCGTTGTAGCTGATGTATACTTTTTCTTCAATGACCCTTGAAAAATGGGTAACTTCTTTGTTGCTTTTGAGGGCAGCGCTGATCTTATCGAAATTCTTCAGCGTTTTCCCGGCTGTGCTTTTAAGCGTAAGGTCGGCATGCAGGTTGGAGATCAGGTCTTTGTTGAGGTCTTCCAGTCCTGAAAAAACCGAAATGATAACAAACATTGCAGTAACGGCTACCGTCATGGCACCTACAGCCAGCCACGTAATGAACGTAACGGCAGTGCTCCCTTTTTTTGACAAAAGGTAACGGGAAGCAATATAAAATGCAATATTCTTCAAGTCTTATAAAATAGGATTGTCGCCTTCGCCTCTCAGTTCGCGCTCCAGTTTCTCAACGTCATCAAGAGCGGTATCCAGATAGAAATTCAGGTTGGGGATTACCCTTACCTGCTTTGCCATTTTCTGGCCGAGGAAATTCCTGTACTGGGCTTTGTTTTCTTCGATCTCCTTCATCACGGCAGAACGGAATTCCTGCGGGAAGATGCTCAGATAGATTTTGGCGATCCCCAGATCCGGGGTTATCTTAACATCCGAAACGGATACCAGAACGCTCTGTTTGCTTTCTGCAGCCTGTTTGCGGAACAGCTCCGCGAAGTCTTCCTGTATGATCTGTGCTACTTTTCTTTGTCTGTTGCTTTCCATAAGTCCTGCAAATTTAGTATTTTTGTTTGAATTGGTACTTTGAAAATCCGAAGCTTTATCAAATTTACGACTTAATTGATGTAATTGCTTATGAAATTAGAACATATCGGCATTGCCGTGAAATCCCTCGGGGTTTCCGATGTGCTTTTTGCGAAACTTCTGGGAAAGGAATCCTACAAACAGGAATCTGTGGAGCGGGAAGGGGTCGTTACCTCATTTTACGCTGCCGGGGAATCCAAAATCGAACTGCTGGAAGCCAGCAAGGAAGAAAGCCCCATTGCTAAATTTATCGATAAAAAAGGGGAGGGCATCCATCATCTGGCTTTCGGGGTGGAAAACATCCTTTCAGAGGTGGAGCGGCTGAAAAAAGAAGGGTTTGAGTTTATCTCCGAAGAACCGAAAGAAGGCGCTGATAATAAGCTGGTTGTCTTCCTTCATCCGAAATCCACCAATGGGGTACTGGTAGAATTGTGTCAAGAAAAACCATAAAAAGTTTTGTAGTGCAGGAAATTTTACTATTTTTGCAATCACAAAATTCAACCAATTTTGAGGTCCTATAGCTCAGTTGGTTAGAGCACCTGACTCATAATCAGGTGGTCCCTGGTTCGAGCCCAGGTGGGACCACTAGAAATCAGACACTTACGGGGTTGTAGGTGTCTGATTTATTTTTTTGCAACATTATTGCAAGAAAAAATCACTTCAGACATTTATATGATTGATAAAAAGAATTTATATTAATTTTATGCGTTAAATTATAGTTGCGGTTAATGTTCGAAATTATTGATTATTCTCATATTTACCACTCAATAATGCAGTTCGGTAAGAACAAAAGTATTAAGATCCATCAATGGTATCCATTTGTGGAAGGTTACTCTAAGGAATTTATCGAAAGTATTTTAGATGAAATTAACTATATTCCTAGCAATGTTCTAGAACCTTTCTCAGGCAGTGGTACAACATCTCTGGAACTACAATTTAAAAATATAAATTGTACCTCTTTTGAAGTAAGTCCTTTTATGCATCTTTTGTCATCAGTCAAACTATATCAAAATTACGAAATTGATACCATAAAAAAGATAATCAAAGATTTTAAATATGATCTTTTAAACTCTCCAAATTCAATCCGTGAGTATGAAAAAGTTCCTTTTGGAAGAACTGTTGTAAAGACTGATAAATTAAAAAAGTGGAATTTTAATGATGATGTAATGGATGGTATCTTAGATATCAAATATGCAATGAATAAGATATCACAATCATCATATAAAGATCTTTTTAAGGTAGTACTTGCTTCAATATTATTGGAAGTTTCAAATGTTTTCAGAAATGGAAAATGTTTGTCATATAAAAAAAACTGGGAATCAAAAGCTTCATTTAAAAGAAATAAAGTTCACGAAATATTCTTAAAAAGAATTGAAAATGTTATTTTAAATGATTTAATTGAACTTGAAATTTTGAATTCAGAAGTTTTTGTAGATAATTATCAGCTATTACATTTCAATGATATTAGGAAAGGTATAATAAATGTTCCAGATAAATCAATTGATCTAATAATTACTTCTCCACCATACCTTAACTCACGTGATTACACTGATATATATATGTTAGAGTTAAAGGTTCTAGATTTAATTTCCGATTATGATGAGTTAAAAGATTTAAGAAAAAATACTTTAAGATCACATGTTCAAGTAAAACATGGAGAATTAACTGAGGTAGATGTACCGACATTAAGATCATATTTAAAAAAAATTTCTAATAAAGAGATACAATTGTGGAATAACGATCTTTTAAATATGATCAAGGGTTATTTTCTTGACATGGATTACTTATTTACCGAATTTAGAAGAGTTATGGAAATAGATAAGTATATCTACTTTAATGTTGCAAATTCCGCATACTTTGGAGAGGAAATAATAGTAGATCAGATAATTTGTGAAATTGCAGTTAATAGAGGGTTTCAAGTGGTAGAAATTAGGAAAGCTCGAGATTTGAAATCGAGCTCTCAGCAATCGGGTATAATAAAAAATTTACGTGAAAGTGTAATTGTCTTTAAATCTTAAGACGCATGATAATTAATGACTCTGAAATCTTTTACCTTATTAAATTTTCTATAATGTTTTGTTTGACTTTCAGTTAGTATATTAGAGTCAAAATTTAAACCGGTGTCATCAAGATCATCCTGTCTTGCATCGAAAACTATTAAATATGCCCTTACAATATTTTGTCCTTTGTTATCTAGTTCTTCAAGATAATCCATTGTTTGAAAAAATGCATCAGGATTTATGTTGGTACTATCATATATCGTTCCTAATTTTTTACCTAAATGATGAATACTTTGACCAACCCACTTGACTTCAATTAAATATATTTCTCCAAACTCATCGTATAAAAATATATCTAATCTTCTCATATTTTCTAAAAGAAATTCCTTTACCTGAAAAACTCTGAGATGAGACGTTAAAAACAAACGTAGATCATCTCTAAATGTATCTTCAGGTTTATTTCTCAATAAATGTTTATGAGCTTTGATAAATTTCTCTTCCTCATCTCTTGGAATTTGTAAGTCTTCGCGTAATGATTTTAAATGACTTAATTCAATGAAAAATTTACAGTAGTTTCTTCTTTCTTTGATAGATTCTTGATATTCTACAAATACATCATTTATTTCATTTATATCTCTTTTTTTATTATATCGATTTATATCAGTAAGGGAAAAAAATGGACTCTCACTGTTATCAACACCTTTGATAAAATAGTTTATTTGTTTTTTAATTAAAATAAAAGTGACAAATCCTTTCTGGGAAATTTCTGAAAATATTGCTCTAGCTTCGTTACTATCTGAAGGGAATGATCTTCTTTCTTTATCAATAATAAAAAGTTTGTGATTAAGGGTTATTAGATTATGATAGGAAAAATCTTCATCCGCAAATAAATTGTTAAAATCTGCTATATCTTCAATCTTAACTTTCATAATGTCCTCTTCTGACATTATTATGGCTTTAAATCCGCTAAAAGCATTGTTTTTTAGCATGGATTTTAACCCAGCAAAAATTATTTTAAATCCTTCACTATCTTGAATTTCATTATTTGTCCGAGCTAAGATTTGTTCTTCCTTATCCTTAATCAAATTCAAGAATACAGGATTGTTTTTGAAATTAAAGTCCATAAGAAAATTTATTTAATAATTTGGCTAAAAATATAATCAAAGTAAAGTTCTAGATATTCTTCTTTACTAATACTTGATGTATCATTAATGCTTTTCTCGAAAGCGTCTTTGAAACTATTTAATACATTTAGCGTTTTATTTTCCGAACTCTCAAAATCTATTTCTTTTGGGTCATTAGACTGGATATTTTCTATATACAATGGATCATTTATAGTAAAACTAAAAATTTTGTTCTCACCATATTTCCCTAATAATAACATAATTATTTTATACCATTCTTGCTTCTGCTTTTTAATATCATCGAAAGAAGAATCTAATATTTTGTTTAGCGATTCATTGGGAATTGTAAGTTTAATGCCTGAAGAATCTAAGGATGTAAATTCATTACTCTCAAGATAAGCTATACTTTTATTTATTATAGAAGAAAAAGGTCCTGATGAATTTGATGTAAAATGATAATAATTTATAATATTTGGTTCCGCATTTTTTACAAAAGTATATAGAACTTTGGATAAGTATATAATTCGATTTATCGACTGAGGTTTAATTTCCTCCCATCCTATTTTTAAGCCAGTATTTAAAATAAAAATTATATCATCATTTGTAGAGTACAATTCTTTTATATTATTATCCATTTTTAATAGTGTTATAAAGATTTTTTAGAACGATATTGTTTTCTTGTATAGTTGATTTTTTCGCTATTTCAAATAAAGGTATTATTGCATGCTCAGTATCTTTATTTTTAATAATATGGTTTATAAATGAGCTGTTATTTAAATTTGATGTTAAAATAAGATTATAAGGCTTCTTCAGAAAACTTATAAAAACATCTGCTGCATTTTTTTCGTATGATAAATCTAAACTACTATCAGGGGTTTCAACTATGTAAAAGGTTGGTGTTGTATAGAAATGTGTCAAAATACTCATTCTAAATGAATGATCTATGAAAAAGCGCTGTGACTCGGATAATTCAAATTCAGATTTTCTAGTACTATCATTTATTACAGGGTAGAATTTTCTAAGATCATCATTATCGAGCTTAGTATAAGATAATTTACATTCAACACCAAGAAACTTATTTGCGTACACTGAAAATTGATTAGAAAAGTTTTGTACATTTTTTAAAACAGTTTCCTCAATCAGTCTTGAAATTCGATTTGATTCATTTCTTCTCTCCTCACTTTTTTTTGCAAAATCTTCTTGCTCTTTAAGAAGCCTTTCCATTTCATCATAGAATGGTTGGATTTCAGTAGGATTTTGTTGTTGACTATTTTCAAATTCTAATTCTCTAATTTTAATTAATATCTGTCGTTTATCAATCTCAATATTTTTAAAATTTGAATCTAATTCTAAATTTTCTTTTTCTTTAACTTTAATTTCATTTTGAATGTTTTTTAATGATATTGATAATTTATTATATTCATCATTAATTAGCTGAAGGTTTTTTCTATTCTCATCATTAATACTAGTGCTTTCTACTAACTCGGTATCACATGCCCAACATTTATCTTGATCTACTAACACTTTGGTATATAAACCTTCGCTATGAGAATTACATATCGGACATAAGTGATTAGTTTGAATGTTCTTTAAAAAACTATTAAATAAACGATGTTGATTTTTATATTCTGAAAAAGAAAGGCTATTAATAAGTTGATTTCTTTTTGTTTCTACTTCATCTAATTTTTGTGAAGAAGTATTTTTTGTACTTTCTAAAAGAGATATAGTGACACTATTTTCCTTTCGTTTGTTGTGTGTTTTTATTGATTGCAAATTAAGCAATTCTAAATTTTCTTTTAATTTTGATAGTTCCGATAAAGGAGTCTCCGGTTTGTTTTCTTTTTTTCTTATATCATCTAAAACCTTTTTAATAGCTCTCCTATCTTCTGAACAATGTCTTGATCGGCTATCAAAATATTTTGCTTCTCTCTCAGCTTCTTGTCTTTCTATATTTAATTCAGGAGAGTTGAAAAAGGTGTTAAACAGCTCTTTTTGAACATCTTCGTCCCATAAGATTGTTTTGTGATCTTCCCCGAAAAATAATATATAGTTTACGAAAAAAATTAAATCATCAAAACTTATATTTGAAGCTTTTTCAATTTCTTTTTCGTAAATATAAGGGAGATAATTTCTTATTTGATCATGCTTTATATTCTTGTTATTTTTTAGACTTTCATATTTTTTTTCTGAAATTATTTCTCCTTCAACTTCAATCCCATCAATGTAAAGAGTTTCTATTTGGACCTCTCTAATTCCTCTTTTAACTGTGAAAATCGTATTCTTAATTTTAAAATCGATAATAATAGTAGGATTTGATTCAGTTAATACTGATAAATCGATTCGACTGCTAAAAAATGAATCATTATGCCTTTCCCTTTTTTCAATTTTGTTTTCTTTATAGGTTCTTGTATATTCGTATTGTTTCTTATAGTTGCCTATGATGGCATACTTAAGTAAACTTACGAAGGTCGTTTTTCCCATGCCATTACCTCCTATAACTAAATTGAAACCCTGTACAAAATTAAATTTATAATCAAGCCCATTCGGATATAAAGAATAATCTTTGATATTTATATGTATTAATTCTGGTAAAAAAATTTTTCTCACAGTAGATTGAATGTTGTACATCAAAAGTAGCAAAAAAAGTTTATGTATCTATTTACAATTTATAATTTTAAAGTTAGATAAGAATTTCGTTTACTTTAAAAACAGTTTCGATATCTAAACTATCTAAATAATGTTTTGTAACTGTTGTATTAGAGTGAGATAAGATTAATAGAAAGCCCCATTTCTTCTATGTACTGTTGCATGAGAACCTTTGGTAGTTTCAGTTGAAAAGTAATTGATAAATCAAGTCGTTTGGATATTTGCTTGAGAGATTTTTTCTTATTTTCCGGTTTATATAATCAAAGATTTCCATCTGTGTAATCTTCTTTTAATAAACCAAGTAAATATGGACTGTTCCTATCACGAACTTTATCTATAATTTTTCCCAATTTATTATTTATTGGAACAATAATTTCCTGTTTCATTTTTTTCTTATATTATCCTTTTTGTTCCTAAAAATTAGAGCCACTTACAGTTCTTGTTCATCTTTGATTTGATAAAAATAAAAGGACCAAGTATTATTGAGCCGTATCAATGAAAAAGTAATTATCCCGAATTACTTATATTTTATTTACCAATAAGCTTCTCCAGCCTAGCCATCATTTCATCCTTCTCCTTCAGCATTCTTTCATATAAGGTAATTTTCTCATCGTATAACTGTACAACTTTATCAATTGGATTAAAACTACAATAAGGATTAATGGCATTTAATGTTGATTCATCATTACTTGTAAATGTATTTGCAATAACATTTACCGCCTGTTCCTCATCAAAATTCTGAAAAGCCTCTACAGGAATTTTCAGGACGTTGGAAATGGCTTTTAGAAGATGATCTTCGATGACCTCCTTTTGCTCGAGGACGGAAATTTTCTTTTGGTTCCATTCTTCGCCCAGGTCAAAGGCCAGAGCATCCTGCTTGATGCCGAGCATTTCCATGAAGCGTTTCACATTTCTTCCCTGATGTATTTTCTTTTCCATAGCGGTTATCAAATTTTAAAGGCTTAAAAATAAAGCCATTTGTGTTAATTCATTGAATGGTAAAGGTAAAAAATTATCCTGTAAATCCCGTTCACCCGGATATTTTATTCCCTGGATGTATAAATTATTCACGAATAAGACCGGAATTCAGTTTCTGCATCTTAAATTTTATTCTTATGAAAAAGATAAAAATATTGATGGAAACCTATTGGTGGGCAACTTACGGAATAGAAGATCATTTTGAGCTGATCAGTGCTGCGTTTCTTCGGGTCTTGTTCGATATGTGTTCGGTAGTTGTTCGGAAAAAACATCTTTTTTCCGAACAACTACCGAAGAGTTCCCGAAGGACTCCCGAAGAAAGGTGCAGTACACCCGGTCAAAACCTGCCAAAACCTGCCAAAACCGGTCACAGCCGGCCAGGATGTTTTAAATTAAAAAATTCCGTGGTATATTTATCCTGCACCCGGCAAAATGGAAAGATGGCGGAGACCGTTAAAGCCTGTTTGTTTTAATCGTAAACTCTATAAAAAATGAAAGCTTTATATACAATTTCTGTTGTTTTTTTTCTATATGGCACAAATTCCGGTGATCGAAACGGTGGACGGAAAAGGCGGGTATGCAAAAAATAAGCAGGTTATCCTTCAGAAGTTAATAATCGGAACCAAGATCGCAGGCAGCCTCTCTATCAATGTCGTAACAATGGTTTTAAAAACAATTCCAATCGGTTAAGAGAAGGGCGTCTGACCTTTCCGCTTCCGGAAGGTGTTAATGCCGGCGGATATGCTTTGGATATCAACGGAAAGCTGCACAGTGCCATTCCGGTAAAAAAAAGCCAGTGCATTGCTGGATAGTTCAAAGCCTTCATAGTAAGATATGAAACATTTGATATCACATGGATTAATCTGCATTATCTTGATTTTTCTATTTTGTTTTCCAAAAAATTAAAAGTTTAAATAGGTTCATCATAATAATATTAACATCTTGTTTGAAATGTCAGTGATAATGGCGATACTCTCATTGTTGATTATTCTACTTTTACGTAGTCAGTTTATGTTTAATATAAAAATAAAAAAATGAGCTCAACAAATGATCAACAAGTTTTACAGGCTATTGTACAGAAAGCCTGGAGCGATTCTGCATTTAAGCGGAGTCTGATTGAAAAGCCGGTTTCAACAATTGAAAACTTTCTGGGACATTCTCTTAATCTTCCCCAAGGAAAAAATCTTTCAATTGTAGACCAATCTGATGCTTCTACTATTTTCATAAACATTCCTGCCGAACCGGATATGGAAGATATGGAATTGAACGAAGAGCAGTTAGAAGTTGTTTCTGGAGGAGAAGGAACTCCGCCGATAATGGTAAAACCTATCAATTACGATGGGAATTTATTTGGTGGAGATTAAAATCTAAAATTTATCGGAACAATTATAAAACGTATATATTCTAAATTATGAATATGTGCGTTTTATATTTATAATTAAATATTCTGTAGTATGAAAGAACTTTGTATTTATATATTATTTTTATTTGTTTTGATTAACGGAATAAATCTTTCTAAAGCACAAATAAAAGAAAGTAAAAAAGTTTCTTCCTTATCACAAAGCCAAAAATCTGCAGACAGTTTATTTGATTTAGGTATAAAAAATCAGGATAAGGGTGATTTTCCGCAATCTTTGATGTTTTTTGAGAGAAGCCTAAGATTATATAAGAATCTGGGCAAATTCAAAAATATGGGTGACTGTTATAGTTACATCGGTACAACATATTATTACCAGGGAAACTATTCTAAGGCACTGATCTTTTTTAATAAAAGTATTCAGACCTATAAAAGAGCAGGTTATAAAAAAGGAATATCATCTATATTAAATAATATGGGTGGCGTTTATTACTATTTAGGTAATTATCCGAAAGCATTAGATCTCTATAAACAGGCGGTTGTGGTTCAGGAAGAAATTGGGGATGAAATAATTACGGCAGCAACAACTCACAACATTGGCGGAATTTATTCTAAAGTAAAGGATTATCCTAATGCAATGAAATACTACCATAAATCGTATTCTATCTATAAAAAACTGAATGATATAAAAGCGATTGCTCAAAATTCAAATGCAATAGGGTTTGTCTATATAAAAGAAAAAAATTACCAAAAAGCATTTGCAAGTCTTAATCAGGCGCTCATAATTTCTGATACAGTAAATGATAAACAGATAAAAATAGAAGTATTGTCAAATCTGGGAGAATTATTCTACGATCAGTCTGATTACGTAAAATCGCTTTCCTATTATAATCTCTGTTTACAATATTCTGCTGAAATCAACAGTTTACAGTATAAAAGTGATTCACAAATAGCGATTGGCAATATATTCCATAAGTTGGGCAAAAATCAGGTAGCGGTTAATACATGTGAGTCAGGCCTAAAGATCGCAGAAAAATTAGGTGCTGTTTCAGCAAAAAAAGATGCTTGCGAATGTTTGTATAAGGCTTATAAATCTTTAGGACAGGATAAAAAAGCACTCACTTTCTATGAGAAAGTAAACGTTTTTGAGGAAGATCTGCAATCGGAAGAAACATCTAACCGCATGATGAATATGGAGTTTCAGAAACAACAGCTCGTAGACAGTCTTTCCAACGTCAGAAAAGCACATCTCATAAAACTGAAACATACGGAAGAAATTCAGGAAAGAGAAAAACAGCGGAATATCATTGTTATTTCCTTAGGTTTTATTCTTGTGGTTGCAGCAGGTTTATGGAACAGATTAAATTTCGTAAGAAAATCCAGAGCAGCTATTAAAGTTGAAAAAGATAATTCTGAAAGATTGCTTTTAAATATCCTTCCGGAAGAGATCGCAGAAGAGCTTAAAGCAAACGGTTATGTAAATGCAAAAAATTTCAACTTAGTCTCTATTCTTTTTACCGATTTCAAATCATTTACGGAAACATCAGAAAAACTTTCTCCGCAGGATCTTGTAGAAGAAATTAATGTCTGTTTTAAAGCTTTTGATATGATCTGTGGCAAATACAATATTGAAAAAATTAAAACCATCGGTGATGCATACATGGCAGCCGGAGGAATTCCTAAACCTGATGTTAATTCATTAAAAAATATTGTATCTGCAGGAATTGATATGCAGAAATTCATGTCTGAAAGAAAGCAGATGAATGACAATAATGGTAAAACAACGTTTGAAATGAGACTTGGAATCCACGCAGGACCCATTGTAGCGGGAATTGTTGGGGTGAAAAAGTTTCAGTATGATGTTTGGGGAGATACCGTAAATACGGCAAGCCGGATGGAGAGCAGCGGCGAAGTAGGAAAAGTAAACATCAGCGAATCTCTATATAATTTAATTAAAAATGAACCTGATTTCTTTTTTGAATATAGAGGAATGATTCAGGCAAAAGGAAAAGGTGAAGTGAAAATGTATTTTGTTTTTGAAAATAATACGGCAATTCCTAAAAATTCTATTTAATGACAAATTTCTCAGTTTTTTTGGCCGATTTATGTCGATTAAGCTTTCTAAATTTACATTATAAGAAAAGCGAAGAAGATGTTGGAAACAAAAGCAACAATTAAAATAATAGACAGATTTCTCAGCTGATTTGGCTGAATTATAAGAGATAACCTTTCTACATTTACATTAAAGAAAAACAGAGAATGGAATCAAAAAGAGAACAAGAAGTACTACAGACGGTTCTTTCTAAAGCTTGGGAGGATCAGGCATTCAGAAAAAACTTAACAGAAAATCCTATAAGTACAATTGAGAATTTTACAGGAGTAAAGATTGTTATGCCTGAAGGAAAAACTTTAGTGGTAATAGATCAGAGTGACAATTCAAAAGTTTATATGAATATTCCTGCCGAACCTGATTTGGAGAATATGGAGCTAACAGAAGATCAATTGGAAAATATTGCTGGAGGCGGACAAAATGTAATGGGTGATATCGTCAACGCTTTATTTGTAAACATTAGAGATTTTATCAGAATATAATTAAAAATTAATATATAATGGAATTTACACAGGAACAAAAACTATACGCTCAAATTGTACAGAAAGCATGGGAAGATGCAGATTTTAAAACTGCACTGGCTGCTGATCCTTTACCAACAATTGAAAATTTTTTAGGAAAAAAATTGACTTTACCTGAAGGAAAAACCTTAGTAGTAAGAGATCAAACCGATGAATCTACGGTTTATATAAATATCCCTTCACTACCGGAAATTGATGCCGAACTCAGTGAGGAAGAATTAGAAGCCGTATCAGGCGGAACTGCATGGATGGCAGTAGGGCCATGGGTACCTAATATATTGCCTATTCCAATAATTATTTCAGAAGATTTACATAAATAAAAAATATTAAAAACAATTAACAATTAAATTTTTATCATCATGGAATTCACACAAGAACAAAAGTTTTACGGAGAAATCGTACAAAAAGCATGGGAAGATGCAGAATTTAAAACAGCTTTAATAGCTAACCCTGTAGAAGCAATTGAAAAATTTTCAGGAAAAAAATTGACTTTACCTGAAGGAAAAACCTTAGTAGTAAGAGATCAAACTGATAATACTACTGTTTATATCAATATTCCGGCAATGCCAGAAGTTGATGCAGAATTAAACGAAAAGGAATTGGAAGCTGTTGCAGGTGGATGCCAATGGGGAGATTCAGGACTAGGAGGAGGATTAGGATGGCCGCCGCCATTCGATACAAATCCGATTAAAGATATTTTGATTTCAATGTAAAAATAGTATTATGATAACACAAGAACAACAAAAACAAGGAGCAGAGTTAATGAAAACTCTTGTAGAAAAAGCTTGGGAAAGTAGCACGTTCAAGGATCAACTGATTAAAAACCCTACTGGTACAATTGAATCTATTACAGGAAAGAAATCAAATGAAAATTTCAAATTTGTAGTTGAAGACCAAACTGATTCTTCTGTAATTTATTTGAATATTCCTAGAAAAGTTGAACTAGAAAACTTTGAATTAACTGATGAACAGCTTGATGTTGTCTCAGGAGGAGAAATCGTTTTAGGGCTCGCTATAGGAGCTGCTTTTCTAACAGGTATGGGAGTTGGTGTAGCAATTTATGCTGCAGTTAATTAAACTAAAAAATATAGAAAAATGATAACATTTGAAAAAAAGAAAAAAGGATTTGAATTAATGAATGATTTAGTAAGAAAATCATTGGAGAATCCAGCCTTCAAAAAAGAACTATTAGAAAACCCACATTCAGCTATCGAATCTGTTTACGGAAGTACTATTTCTAGAAAAAGTAATATAGTTGTAGAAGAGCAATCAAATCCGGATTATATCTATTTTAATATCCCAGCAAAGCCTGATATTAATGAGATGGAACTTACAGACGAGCAGTTAGAACTTGTTTCTGGTGGAGAGTTTATTCTTGCTGGTGCAGCAATTATTGTAGGTGCAGGACTAGTAGGAGCCGCTGCGGGTTACGCAATTTGTGCCCTATTGGATTAGAACAATTATAAATCTAGCGAAAGTTATTTATTACAATAACTTTCGCTTTTAAAAAAAAATTATGAAAAACGTGCTGCTCCCGCTTATTGGCTTAGTAATTCTCACTTTTGGTTTGATCACTTTTGTTGTTTTCAAACAAAAAGCTTTAGGCATAATTTTTATGTGTACAGGTATTTTATTTCAAGTCTTGAATTATATTTTTATAGTTAAAGATTTAAAAAGGAAAAAAAAATCTAGTAGTTTATAAACTCATAACTTTTAAATTTTGAAAACTAAATCACTTAATAAAATTAATGGTTTTTCTGATTTAATTCAACCGATAACATTAGAAATGTTTAAGGAAGATTATTGGGAAAATCAAGTTTTACATATACAAAGAGACAATCCTAATTTTTTCTCTAATCTGTTTTCAATTGAGAATCTGGATCAGCTACTACAATATACCCGCCCAAGAGGTAATAGTATAAGGGTTGTTAAAAATCAGCAACCAATGAATCCTACTGTCTTTGAAAATCAAGATGGAAGCTTAAACCTGAATCAATTGTATGCTGCCTATGCTGATGGTTATACGATTGTAATAAATGAGATACAAAGGTTTTGGGATCCTATTAAAAAATTAGTGGAAGACATTCGTCAATATATGGGACACCATGTAGTTGCTAATCTTTATTTAACACCAGAAAATGAAAAAGCTTTATCACCACATTATGATACACATGATGTATTTGCTTTACAAATTTCAGGCGAAAAGCATTGGATTCTTTATGATGATACTCACTTTAAAAGTCCTTTAATGCATAGTTTTCAACCAATCTTTCAAAGAGAACATTTGTCAGGCGCAAAAGAAATTAAATTGAAAGCAGGTGATTTATTATATATGCCTCGTGGTGTTCCTCATGAAGCATACACTACAAATCAATCTTCTATGCATATAACTTTTGGAGTTCATTCTACACAGTGGTTAGATTTTATCTCGAAAGCACTACTTAATTTAAGTACTAAGCATATTGAACTTCGTAAAGCTCTTCCTCTAGGATATCTAAATTCTAATGAGGATGGATTGCTTTCACCAGATATAGAAAATAAATTTATCGATATTTTACAAAAAATATTTGAAAAAGAAAATATAAACGGAGCCTTAAACATCTTATCAGAAGAGTTCAGAAATCAAGAACAGCCTAAAGCTGACGGTCATTTTTTAAGTTTAGATAAGATCAATCATCTTAGTCTGGATACGGTTCTTATAAAAAGAAATGGGCTAAACTCTAAAGTAAGCAATCATATTTCTGGTGCAAGAATGTTGTTCCAGGGTAATGTAATAAAAGGACCTTCTCAACTTGCGAGTACTTTTGAATTTATTTCTAGTCAACAAGAGTCCTTTACGGTTGGTGAGATACCTTATGTAAACGACGAAAATAAGTTGAAATTGGCTGCTAGATTTATCAGAGGAGGCTTACTCAGGATTATAGACTAATAATCAATATTTATTCATAAATAGAGCAGAATTTATCTGCTCTATTTTCAATTTATAATTATTCCATACTTAACATATAATGGAATCACCGCATTATCAGAAATTCCTGTTTAAAATTTAATCATATTAAAATGTCTGCAAATGGATTTATGAATGTTCTAGATAAATATTTTATTTTTGAATGTTTCGAAGACTTTAGGAAAAAGCATAATAACAATAATTCTTTCCAGCTATTTGAGAATGACTTTCTAAAACTGGAAGGGAAATCTATTTTTAAACAATATCCTGTTTTAAAGAAAATTTTAGATTTAGAGAATTATAAAGTAAAAGATATTCAGTTATCAATTAAAACAGCATTTAATGATGATAATATTGAATTACATGCTAATAGTTTGCTACATTCAGTAACGGATCGGATCGAAGATATTAAAATTGGGTTGGGTGATTTCCACAACGGAAAATCTACAGCTGTTTTACAACTAAGCCATAACAGCAAAATAGTTTATAAACCAACAGACGGTGATATCACAAGAATCTTTCATAATATGATAAATTGGATTAACGGTCTACTTCCTTTAGAAAATTATAAATATAATATTCTAAATAAGGGAAAGTATCATTGGTTAGAATTTATAAACAATACACATTGTAATACAGTTAATGAAATTTCAGATTATTATGAGCGTGCCGGATATTTACTTTGTACTACTTATTTACTCAATGGAACTGATTTTCACCACGAAAATGTGATAGCAAACGGAATGTATCCGGTAATTATTGATCATGAAACAATTATCCAACCTAAGTTATCAGAAAATCTTAAAAACTATTTTAAGACATTAGATATTAAAAATCAGGATACTGTTATTGCGTCTTTCTTATTGCCTAATCATGAACGTACGGCTGCAAATATGCCTCTTGGCTCATGTGGATTTGGATATCATAAAGAGAAAATAATTCAGACATTTCAAAAGGAGTCAGTTAATGAATTTACAGATGATTGGAAAATAATTACAAAATTTGAAAATTATAATTTACAGAAAGATAACTTACCAGCTTTGGATGGAAAAACAATATATCCTGAGAAGTATTTAAATGAGCTTATAAACGGATTTGAAAAATGCTACTGCTTATTTCTGAAAAATAAATCTTTTTTATTATCTGATAATTCTCCACTTAAAGGGTTTGAAAATCAAAATGTACGTTTCATATGGAGGCCTACAAGAGTGTATGCTAAAATTCATAATCAAATGAAACTTGCCAATAATCTAAAAAATTTTGATACGTATAAAAAGAAAATTACAGACTATCTTTCGGTTGCCTATAAAAATGTTCCTGAAGACTCTGACATAAGACTTCTGCTGAAAAGTGAAGTGATTCAGATGCTGGGGGGTGATATTCCATTATTCAAAATAAACTCTTCTTCACGAGATCTGTCTACCGAATTTGGCACAATAAAAAATTTCTTTGAATTGAGCTGTATGGAAAATATTGAAAGAAAAGTAAAAAAATTATCCTTAGATGATTTGGATTGCCAGAAGAGTTTAATTATTGAAAGTTTTCTATGACTTATTTAATTATCATCTGCAAATTTTGAAATACTATTTCCAAACTGTCTAATTTCAATAAAAAGATTTCTTGTAGTTTAAATTTTTAATAAACTGCACTTATTTCTTAATAGAGTATTTTATTATACCATTATTTGATCTATACTTTCGTATTAAAAGGCTTTTAAATTGTAAAGAATTTTTACAAAATTGATGGTCGTTTAGCAATTCACACAGTAGATACATTAAACAAGCTTGAAATAATTAAAAGCATTTTTTATTTCAATTACAATTTACGATATTTGGTTATAAACTAAAGCCAGATGTTAAAAACTTCGTTTCAGGATTTTGGGAAAATAATGTTCAGAATGCCTTTATTTTCTTATCATATATTATTTGATGAAGAAAATAAAACAAAAAACCTTGATGATCTTATCCTGGAGTACCTGGAAGACGATAAATTCTTAGAAGCAATATTCTGGAGCTCACAGCAGATTTATAATATAATTTTAGATCTGAAAAATAAAGATCTGTCAGAAAAGAAAAAAGATAAAGTGTTGCTTACTTTAAAAAAATACCTAATCAGAGCCTCAACGAGACCTACTCCTTATGGAACTTTTGCCGGAACGGAAATTCAACATATTTCAAGAATAAATAAGGAGAAAAGTTTTATCTATAAAAGAAAATTAAGGCTTGATGTAAATATCATTCGGAAGATAATCCACTCAATAAAAAACAACAAATCTATTTCTACCCAGCTTTCTTACACCATCAATAATACTTTATATTCATTCGATGGACATTTTCGATATTTAGAGATAGATAAAAGTGGTAAAAATAATCCACAAATCAGTTCACTTGAAAAAAATGAAATTCTAAATTTTATCTACTCAAAAGGGAAAAAAGAGAAAATCACTTTTAATCTTATATTCAACAAATTTTCAGATGATTATAATGAACAAGATTTTTCTAAATTTTTTCATGAATTAATAGATTCAGGTTTTTTGGTCAGTGAACTAGAATTGAGTCAAACTGATAATGACGGATTAAGACATATTAACGAATTTCTTGAAAATAATAGGGGTATAAATTCTCCTGCAATTTTTAAATATAAAAATCTATTAAAATCTATTTCAGATTACATTTCAAATGTAGAAAATTTGCCAATTGGTGTTTTTAATAAGAATGAATTTAACGATATTTTAGACTTATTTACAGATTTGCATATTGATGTTGAACAAGAACAAATTTTTCATGTAGATGTTTTAAATGAAAATACAGATGTTGCTGAACTTTCAATAAAGGATTTGAGAAACCTGAAGGAAGCCGTTGTAGCTCTTAGCAAAATTACAGTGAGAGATCGGGCAGAAACTGAGTTGAAAAATTTTATCAAAATCTTTTTTGAAAGGTATAATACATCTTCAGTTTCTTTATTGGAAGCGTTAGATCCTGAGATTGGTATTGGTTTTCCTGCCAGTGAAAATATTGGAAGTTTTTCAAATAATGAATTCGTTAATTTTAGCAAAAAGAATATCCCGACTGCTGTAAAAAATAAACATAATCTTTCTGAATGGCTAATTGATAAAATTGAAAACCTATCTTATAGTGAAACAGAAATAAAAATAAATTCAGTTGATTTAAAAGATGTTCTGGAATTAAATAAATTATCAAATAGTTTTAATATTGTTGGGCAAGTTCTAGATATGAATAAAATCCTGTTACAAAGCGCAGGAGGGCTTCATGCGAATACGCTTCTTTCAAGATTTGCATACATGAATGATGGTATTCAGTCTCTTTGTAAAAGTATTGCAGATTTTGAAAAACAAATTTCAGATGAAGTTATCTATGCAGAAATTGTTTGGATTCCTGATGGAAAAGAAGCCAATATTACTAGAAAAATAACTTATTCTGATTATGAAATTCCAATTTATTACAAGAGTTCTCTTTCTGTAAAAAACCAGATTTTGTTAAGTGATATTTTAGTATGTATTGAAAATAACGAGGTCATTTTAAAATCAAAAAGATTTAAGAAAAAAATTATCCCGAGATTATCAAGTGCTCATAATTTTTTAGCAAGCAATAATTCCATTTATAGGTTTCTAAGTTCTCTTCAAAGTCAGAATTCTTTAAGTTTATCAATATTACCAGATTTTTTAAATTCTAAAAAAAGGTTTTTCCCAAGAATTACATATAAAAATATTATTCTTCATCCATGCTGCTGGATTCTCCAAGAAAGTGATATTGTACTAATTAAAAATTCTAAAACGCCACAGGAGGATCTGAAAAAATTTTTCAAAAAATGGAAAGTAAACCATTGTATTTTGCTTTGTCAGGGTGATAATGAATTGTTTTTAGATATTTCCAATGATTCTTATCTTATTATTTTATTAGATGAAATTTGTAAAAATCATAAAATAATTCTATTAAAAGAATGGTTGTACGATACTGGACACGAAAATAATTTTGTCAATCAGTTTATTCTCCCACTAAAAAATGAAAACCCGGGAAACTATAAAAAATCCTTTATGAAAAATTCTCAAAATGAAATTAGAGATTTTTATCCCGGCGGAGAATGGATTTATCTTAAAATATATTGTGATGCAAACTACTGTGATATTATTCTTAAAAACATATTTAAGCAGATAAAACAGCTTGAAGAAAATAATTCTATTGAAAAATGGTTTTTTATCCGTTATCTGGATCCACATTATCATATAAGATTAAGAATTCAGATAAAACATGATGTTTTTTTTAAACAAACCATAGATATAATTAATCAGAATCTTGAAGTGTATATTAAAAAAAATATAATATGGAAAATAAGTTTAGAAACTTATAATAGAGAAATTGAAAGATATTCAGAATCTCAAATTGATAATACGGAATATGCTTTTTACAAAGATTCCTTTCTTTTTTCAAAATTATTACAGAATAAAGATTTTGTTGAAAACATTAAATTGAGAATTTTCACAGCCACAAGAAATGTGGATTTTTGGTTAGATCTATTTAAGCTTGACTTAAAAGCTAAAAGAAGTTTTTGTGAAATTATGAAAAATTCTTTTTTAGCAGAGCAATCAGAAGCTTTTAAAAAAGAAACTGAAATAAAATATAGGGAAAATCAGGATTTATTATTTGTATTTTTAAAAAATGATACATTTTTAAAGTTTTTTAAAGAAAGAAATGACGAATTAATAAAAATAAATTTAAATATTCAAAATTTACAGGATTTCATTCATATGAGTTTAAATCGCTATTTTGTAAACAATCAGAGAAATTGGGAATTTTTGATTTATTATTTCTGTTTCAAATATTACAGCAGATGTATGTATAGCGCTTCAGAAAAAGATATTTATAAATAACATAATGATTAAAACGCATTTACCGTCTGACGGATTTTTAGAAAGAGTTATTAATTTCAATTTCGAACGTTTTTATACCAAAAAAAACCGGATAGTTTGTCATGTTCTGATGTGGCTGTTTTTTACAGTTTTAATACAGGCAGGCTACTTTTTTGGGTATAAGTTTACTTTTGTTACTGCATTCTTTTTTTCAATACGATTGACAATCTGTAATAGTATTATTTTCTATTTGCTTTTTTACATAATTATTCCTCTTACACTTAATAAAAATAAAATAATATTATTTATTCTTCTAATTCCAGTATGTTTTCAGGTTTGGCTTACTGTTAATCATTATTATTTTATTGCATTGTACCAAAACTATAAAGGTTTGGAAAATAATATTCTATATGGCTTATTGCTGGAAAATAATAAACGCACCTTCTTTGAAATTGTTTCTCCCAAAAATGTCATTTCTCATGCAATTGATGTAATTATTGCAATTTCTCCTTTCCTATTCATTAAAATTACGTTCGATATGAGCCGGATCTATGCTACGTCCATCATAACCAATCGGGAAAACCAAAAGCTCCAATATCAGAATATTGTAATGGAAAAAAAGTTTCTTCAAACCCAGTTAAATCCTCATTTTTTATTTAATACACTTAATAATCTGTACGGTTTATCCATTAAAAAAGATGATCTCGCTCCCGAATTGATTCTAAAACTTTCAGAAATCATGAGGTATACACTTTATGATATTAATGTCGAAGAAATTCCTGTGCAAAAAGAAATTGAGTTTATTGAAAACTACTTTCAAATGGAAAAAATGCGTTATCCTGCAGAATATGATATTAATCTGATCATTGATGATGATGATGACTATTTAAAAATATCTCCACTGTTATTTTTTACATTTATTGAAAATGCATTTAAGTATGGACTAAAATCTGAAAATCCCTATCTGAAGATTTATATTGAAATTAAAGAAAAAAAAGTTTATTTTGCAGTTGAAAATGATACACCAATAGATCCAAATAAAAAAGAATCTCAATATGGCGGAATAGGCATAGACAATGCAAAAAAAAGATTGTGCTTATTATATCCAGATAAGCATGAACTTAATATCCAGGGGAAAGGTGATACATTTATAGTTGAACTAAAATTAGATCTTAGCCATGAATAAAATCAAGTGTTTAGTAGTAGATGATGAACCGATCGCAAGAGAAATTATTGAAAGCTTTATCGAAAAAACTTCATTTTTAGAATTGATCGGTTCTTTTGGAAAACCTCTGGATGCATTAAGTTTTATTCAGAATAATAAAGTAGATATAATTCTTACCGATATTGAAATGCCTCAGCTTACAGGACTTCAATTAATTAATTCTCTTTCGCAAAAACCTGCAACTATTTTTATTACTGCTTATCGAGAATATGCTTTAGAGGGTTTTGATACCGGGGTTATAGATTATCTTGTAAAACCCGTCTCATACGATCGTTTTCTGAAGGCTATTAATAGAGCTAAACAATCGTTAAATACTCAGCAAGAGAATAAGGTCATTATATCTCAGGAAAAAGTTGACCGTATCTTTATTAAAGCTGACAATAGACTTGTCAAAATTTTATTTGAAGATATTATTTACATTGAGGCATTGAAAGATTATCTGCGCATTCACCTTTCTGAAAAGGAAAGATATATTACCCATTCTACAATGAAAGCCATTGAGGAAAAACTTCCGGATAATTTTTTCAGAATACAAAGATCTTTTATTATCAACACGAAATTTGTAAAATCTTTTTACGGTAATACCGTTCAGATGACTATTGGTGAGAATTTACCGATTTCATTATCCGCAAAAGCTGAACTATTCAAAAAGCTCGGAATAGAAAATAACTAGCCGTCTAAAAACATTCATCGGAGAAAAAACAGGTTTCGCCTAAATTCTCCATCATTTGGTCTAAATTAATTTTAAAATTGCTTGATGTTTATCATTTTTGAAATATTAAACTGATATTTCATGAAAAACATCAACACAAAAAATCCAAACAAGAGCAGTAAATTAATCCTTAAAAAAAGAGTTGTTTCGTCTAACAATTCTACAGGCGAAAATACGATTGATCCTACTATTATTATCATGACCACATCACTTATCTGGTAAATTATTTAATATGACTGTGCTGTGTCTCTTTATAATCCAGGATATAATTTTAGATCATATATTGAGAAAATATATTTCTGCTACGCCGTTTCTAAAACTTAAGAAAATAAAAGTTCAGGAATTACTTAGTCACAGAATAATTTCAGTATGTGATATTATTATTATTGAACCCGATTTCTTAGAGAACGACTCATTTTATTTAATTAAGCAGAACATAAGCAAGAAGCCTACAATTTTTATTAGTGATAATAATAACCTTAGTGAAATCTACGGGCACAAAAATGCTGTTTACTTAAAAAAAACATTCAGCTATTTAGATTTTATAAACGGAATGAGTCTGTTGATAGATAATCAAAATGTGGAATCTGTCTCAAATTTTTATACTTAAAACCGAATCTATAGAAATTAAATCATTTCAAAAACTAAACCATAATCAAATTAATTTGAAGCTGTTTTAATCTGTAAAACAGCTCTTTTAGCTTAAAAAAAGTACCTGTAAAACCATTTTTTTTAGCATTTTTCTCCAAATTATCAAAAGCTTTATCGAAGAATTTTGGCACTTTGTCGAAAATATTTCATGTAGAACGGATTGTAAAATATTTTTACTCAAAGTTTTAAACCTTAGAACACCATTTCCAATTTAAATAAAACCAAAAACTGCTAACCATGAATTCTTTCAAAAATACAACTATCGACTGGACTGCCCCTGATGTATTGAATCAAATCGTTCAGAATATAAAAAATCCCTTAGAAACTATTCTTTCTGCAAGCAGCCAAAGAGACAGTTCTCAAAACGAAATCATATTTACAAACAGTGAACAGATCAATAAAATCATTGAAGAAATTTTATTGGAAATCAAATCAAAATCAGTAAATGTTACGCTTCACAGCAAACCAGATATCTTTGATATTTATGAATCTAATACAAATGTACAGTCAATGTGTATCAGGGAAATCCGACCTTTAAAAATTGCCAAACCGGATCAGACTTGGCTCGTAAATCTTGAGAAGGAAATCTATAATTCTATCAATCAGAACGATGTAAATATTTATGATTTATCTTACAGAATGGCGGTTAGTGAAAGACAGTTATATAGAAAAATAACTGGTTTGATCCATTTAACACCAAATAAATACATAAGAATTCTTAAGCTTCACAAAGCTAAGCATATGATTGATAATTATATCCAGAATTCTATTTCACAGATTGCTTATGCGGTAGGATACAACGATGTACACTATTTTTCTAAGCTTTTCAGCGAACAGTATGATATTTCGCCTAAAGACCTTATGAATTCTCTTCAATAATTTCAAAGGAACTTACACCATGATTAATACAGGTGTATTTCCGGAAGTATTCTAAAGCCTGAATATTAAAGTTTTAAAAATATTGAAAATTTCACACAAATATTCGTGTGCTAAGGGAAATTGTAATGACTTTAAGTCATATTATAAGTCAGTAATATCATAGAAATTGGCTGATTTAAACATACAAAAACAAATAAATTGCATAACCATTAAATTTAAAAAAAATGAAACGAGTACTTTTCTTCTTAGGCCAGTTAGACGATATGGATGTAGAATGGATGATTAAGAACGGTCATAAAATAGAGGTTGAACCCCAGACGAAACTGATAAAAAAAGGTGAACCTGTAGAAAACCTTTATATTGTGCTTTCCGGGCAGATGTCCGTGCGTGGGGATGATTCTGATATAGAAAATATTGCAACACTAAATGCAGGGGAAATCGTGGGTGAGATGTCATTCGTAGAGTCGAGATCACCTTCTGTATCAGTGGTAGCGGCAAAACATTCTTCAGTTTTTGTGATTCCAAAAGATTTAATTAACAAAAGGATGAATGAAAATCCAAGCTTCAGAGCAAATTTTTATTATGCAATTGCATTATTTCTATCAAACAGGCTTAGAAATACAACCGATCAGTTAGGATACGGAAAACCTGAAGAAGAAGATTTGATTGATACCAATATTCTTGATGGTGTATCTCAGGCAGGAGCGAGATTTGGACAAATCTTACACCGTTTTTCAGAAGTCTAACCGGAAAAATAAAAACTAATTCATGAGGTTTGCTACATCTATTCTAGGTTTTTTTTTAATAGGCCTAAGCACTTCTGCTTTCAGTCAATCAATAATCAACGGTGATCTGATTGATTTGTCTGGCTTGGCATTCGCTAAAAGTCCGAATATTCAACGAAATTATTTTTCGATTCAGGATTCGGAAGCAGAATTGCAAATTCAGAGAAGTGTCTTTGATTATAATCTGAATTCAGAGCTTGCTTACCAGAGAAATCATTATTGGCTTTTTGATACCGATACCAGAAATCTATATGTAGATCGAATTTTGAAATCTAATACAGTAGATTTTTACTCTAAATTACAGAAGAAAATAAGATCAGGGCAGACTTTAAAATTAGATTTACAGTATTCATTTAATAATGACAATTTCCCATTTAATAATTTCAGTCAGTTTATCGGACCAAGAGTTGGAGATTATACACAAATTCTGAAATTGTCTTTGGTACAGCCGCTTTTAAGAGGTCGCGGAACAAGAATTACCACGATTTCCGAAAGGGTTGCAGGATTATACATTGAGATCACAAAAGAAAACTCTGCGTATGGTAATTCTTATGAAATTTTGCAGATCGGCGATGCATACTGGAATTATTATACCGCATTCAAAAATCTTGAAATTTATTTGCAGAACGAAAAGCGTGTAAGAGATGTACTTGAAATGACCAAAGAACTCGTAAAAGCAGATAAAAAACCAGCAGGAGATTTATCGCAGATTTATGCAGACTTGGCAAACCAGGAAAAACTTACGGTTACGGCGCAGCAAAATCTTTATAATGCAAGATTAAATTTAGGCAGGGTAGTTGGTTTAAGTGATGATGAAAGCCAGCAAATCGGAGATCCTCAAAATGGTTTTCCAACCGCCCAAGAATCCGGGGTTTCCCAAAGTTTAGATAAAGAATTTTTTACAAATCTTGCTTTGCAAAACAGGAATGATCTCATTGCCGCTCAAAAATCCACAACTGCAGCAGAAATGCAATACGAGTTGGCGGAAAACAACAAAAAACCTCAACTCGATCTGGAAGGATTTTTCTTCTACGGCAATGCAAGTCAGGGAAACGGAAGGAATTATAAATTCTCATCGCTAGTTAATGACGAAGGAAGATATATGGGAGCAGGCGCAAAACTTACTTTTTCATTTGCATTAAATAACAATTTTGCAAAAGGAAATTTATACAGAAGCAGAGTCGCACTTACTGACCAGAATGTAGTGACAAAAAACCTTCAGAGAAATATTGAATTGAACATCAATACAGCCGTCAATAATTTGCAGAGCAGCGTTCTTATTCTGGAAAGATCAAAAGAAGCGCTCGAAAATTACCGAAAAGCATTTAATGATGAGCAATTGAAATTTCAGACAGGTCTTACCACACTTCTGAATGTTATTTTATTTCAGGAAAGATTAACCAATTCTGAATTGCAGTATTTACAGGCACAGCAAAATTTCGCCTTATCAATTTTAAATCTGAGACATGAAACGGGAACATTGATTTCCCAGGATGCTAAAGGATTTAAAATAAACCGGGAATCATATTATTCTATACCAAATCAAAACTAAAACCAAAAGATATGTCAGCAGGTTTCTTCAGAAAGTCAGCATTAGAAAAACTTTCGACTCCGGAAAAATTAGATCAGCTTATAAAAGTTACAGGACCAAAATCCTGGATTGCGCTTAGCTTAATTGCTTCAGCTTTAGGCATTGCGATTCTGTGGTCAGCTCTTGGAAGAGTAAAGACCAAATTAGATGTCATTGGTGTTGTTCAGGGCGGTGAAGTTCACGAAGTGGTTTCCACCGCACAAGGGCAATTGGTAGAACTGAAAGTTGTCATCGGAGATAATGTAAAAAAAGGAGATGTTATCGCAACCATTCAGCAGCCGGAATTATCTCAGCAGATTGAAGATGCAAAAGCAGTTTTATCTGACAGAAAATATGAAATGGGAAAAATTGTTTCTTACGGTAATGAAGGAAACGAAATTCAGGGAGAATACATTAACCAAACCCGAAAAAGCATCGGTGGAGAAATTGAAGCCGAAAGAAAAAAATTAGCATTTCTATATAATCAGCTGGAATCAGAAAATACATTGTTAAGTAAAGGTTTAATTATTAAATCTCAGGTTGCCAATACAAAACAGCAGATCGAAGCTTCAAAAAATACCATTGAAAGATTAAAAGGGCAGATTGTAGAAACTTCAAGTCAACAGCATAATCTGAATTTTGACAGACAGCAGAAAGTGACGCTTCAAAATCAAAGAATTGATGAAGCTCAGAGAAATCTTCAGTTTTTAGCTGAAAAATATGATACTAATAAAAATATCAGAAGTCCTTATGACGGAGAGGTAGTTGAGGTTCTTACCGACAGAGGAGTTGTTGTAGGACAGGGAACGCCGCTTTTCAAGGTTAAAAATAAAGGAAGCCGGAATTTAGCAAAACTGAATGGTGTTTTATATATTCCTTCAAAAGACGGAAAAAAAATAAAGAAAGGAATGGAAGCTTTGGTCGCTCCTTCTACGATTCAGCCGCAGGAATATGGTTTTATTAAGGCAAAAGTTACTTATGTTTCAGATTTTCCTATCACAGAAAGAGGAATGCTTACTTCAGTTAAAAACGATCAGCTTGCAAAAGGTCTGCTAGCCGGAGGTCCTTTATTTGAAGTGCATGTTGACTTCGAAAAGGATCCTGCTTCTTTCAGTGGTTACAAATGGACTTCCGCAAAAGGGCCGGATATTCTGATCAAAGAGGGAACATCCTGTATCGGGAAAGTGACGATAAAAGAAGAAGCACCTGCGACAATTGTGGTTCCGGCATTTAAAAAATTCTTTGATCTGTATTAAATAAATCTAATGCAAATGAAAAACAATACCTCTTTTGTAATAGACAAACAGGCAAGACCTGTGAGAGTTCCTACTGTTCTGCAAATGGAAAGTGTAGAATGTGGAGCAGCAGCTTTAAGTATTATTTTAGGGCATTTCGGAAAGTTCGTTCCGCTTGAAAAGCTGAGAATCAGCTGTGGAGTTTCAAGAGACGGTTTGAAGGCTACTAATATTATAAAAGCAGCAAAAGAATTTGGTTTAGAAGCAAAAGGATATTCCAAATCTATCGAAAAGCTGATGCAGATAAAAACCCCGGCAATTATTTTCTGGAATTTCAATCATTTTCTCGTTTTAGAAGGTTTTACAAAAAATAAAGTTTACCTCAGTGATCCGGCTCAGGGAAGATATACTGTAACACATAAAGAATTTGATGATTCCTATACCGGTGTTGTATTGACTTTCAATCCTACTGAAACTTTTGAAAAAGGTAATCAAAAAAAAGGATTGATTCCTTCTTTGTCTTCAAGGATTGTTAATTCAAAAATGAGTATTGTTTATATTATCATTGCAAGCTTACTTCTGGTAATTCCGGGATTGGTAATTCCCTCTTTTCTTCAGGTTTTTATAGATAAATATCTGGTAAATAATTACTCAGGATTTGTTATGCCCTTGTTATTGATTATGGGCGGCATATTGCTTATAAATTCTGCACTGGTTTATCTGCAGCAATATTATTTATTAAAGCTTGAAACCAAAATTGCATTGGCCACATCAAGTAAATTTTTATGGCACGTTTTCCATTTGCCGATTGCATTTTTTACGCAGCGTTACAGTGGTGAAATCGGGAGTAGGGTATCATTAAATGACAAAGTCGCAAAATTATTAAGCGGTGATCTTGCCAACGCGGCCCTTAATGTAATTGTAGTTGTATTTTATGCCTTACTAATGTTTTCTTATGATGTTTTTTTAACATTGATAGGGATTTTCATGGCAGTAGTAAACATTATAGTTCTACAGATTGTATCAAGAGCCAGGAAAGACGGGAACAGAAGAATGAGCAACGAAACCGGAAAACTTTTAGGAACTACAACTTCCGGGATTAGTATGATTGAAACCCTAAAAGCTTCCGGAAGAGAAAATGATTTTTTTACCAACTGGATCGGGCATTTAGCCAAAGTAATGAATTCCCAACAGGAATTAGGATGGCTTACTGCAAGACTTAATGTCATTCCGCCATTGGTTTCTTCATTAACCACAAGTATTATTTTAGGAGTCGGAGCTTTAAGAATTATGGATGGTGAGATGACTTTAGGAGCTTTGGTAGCTTTCAGTTTTTTAATGGGAAATTTTATTAATCCTGTTAATCAATTAATTGCTGTCGGAACCCTGCTTCATGAAACCGAGAGTGACATGAACCGTATTGATGATGTTTTAAATTATGAAATCGATAATCAGTTCAGAGAAGAAAATAAGATCACTCCGGAAATTGAAAATTCGGTAAAAAACAGACTGATTGGCTATTTTGAAATGAAAAATGTCACTTTCGGATATAATCCTACAATGCCGGCTTTAATCGAGGATTTTAGTTTAAACCTAAAACCAGGAAGCAGAGTGGCATTAGTAGGAGGATCGGGAAGCGGAAAATCTACCGTAGCGAAAATTGCATCCGGATTATACGAACCCTGGAGCGGAGACATTTTCTTTGATGATATTCCTAAAAGAAATATTCCGAGACATATTATTAATGAATCTCTAGCGGTAATTGACCAGGATGTTTTGGTTTTCAATGGAACGATCAGCGAAAATATATCATTCTGGAACCCGATGATTCCAGAAAAACAAATCATACAGTCTGCACGTGATGCTGCAGTTCATGACGTTATTGCATCACGAACCGATGCTTATGACAGTAAAGTAATGGAAGGAGGAGCAAATTTCAGCGGCGGACAAAGGCAAAGGCTGGAAATCGCAAGAGCATTATCAAGCAATCCGTCAATTTTAGTAATGGATGAAGCAACAAGTGCATTAGATTCTACCACTGAAAAACACGTGATGGATAACATCAAAAAAAGAGGATGTACCTGTCTTATTGTAGCCCATCGATTAAGCACAATTATCGACTGCGATGAAATTATCGTAATGGATTTCGGTAAAATTGTGGAAAGAGGAACACATCAGGAACTGATGAAGCTAAACGGAGTGTATACCAAGTTAATAGAAACCAAATAATTGTTTTGCCATGTCTAAAAATGAAAAAATATATATAGGCGTTGAAGAACCTTTTGTACTGAACTCTACTGAGCAATTATGGTTGATACTAGCCGGTGAAGTTAATATTTTTTATACTAAAATTGATAAAAACGGAAAATATTTATGTGCATTAAAGCATCTTTATGCTGCTAAAAAAGGAGAAATTATATTTAGTCTTTTAACAAAATCAACAGAGAATGATACCAGACTTGTGGTTTTCTCAGAAAATGCTGTTTTGCTTCCTGTTAATAAAAGCGATTTACTGAATGTTGATCATCTTTTTCTTAAAAATATGATTAACAAATGGATTCTAAAAACCTCTACGGAAATTAGCTGTTTGTCTGCGCCAAGAGTTTATAAACCTCTGGACAGTTTTGAAGAAATACAATTAAATGAAAACAGTACCGCTTATCCGTCCAATAATATTAACTGGATTAATCTACTTAGCGGAAACATTGAATATTTTTCGGGAAATTCATCGCTTTCTGCTGCCGATGAATATAAATTCCCGGTTCCGGTTTCTAATAAATTATGGATTACAGGCAAATCAAAAGATACAAGAGTTAGAGTTCTGAGCACAAGAGAAGTTATCGAAGAAAATATTAATTTTTTAATCTCCATAGATCATCTTTTGTTTTACTTTAATGGCCAGCTTAATAAAAACATTGCTGCTCATCAAAATCAGGAGCAAAACTATTTCGATGAAAAACTGAAGGTTGAGCAAAAGCAGCTTACGCAGACTTTAGAAAAAATAAAATCTATTGTTACCGAAAATACGCTGAAGACAGGTTATAATCCGTCTGAATTTAAAAGTTCAACCATAAAAAATACGCTTTTTGCCACCTGTAAAATTATTGCTGAACATGCCAAATTTAAAATTGAAGAACCCAAACATATAGAGTCTTACCAGAACAGCACTACAAATCAATTATATGCCATTGCTAAAAGTTCAAATCTCAGAGTGCGAAAAATTATCCTGAGAGGAGTCTGGTGGAAAGAAGAAAACGGAGATTTATTAGCTTTCACAAAGACTGAGAAGATTCCCGTTGCGCTCATTCAGAAAAATTCAGAAACTTATATTCTTAAAAATTCGGAGACTGGAATGGAAACCGTAGTTAACTATGAGGTTGCAGAAAGTTTAGAGCCGATAGGTTATATGTTTTTTTCAGGCTTTGATAAGAAAATGGGATCTATGAAACAGGTTTTAAGCTTTGCAATGACTGGCGTAAAAAATGACGGTAAAAAGTTAATTCTCGCTGCTCTGGCAGGAAGTTTAATTGGTTTGCTAATCCCTATTATGTCTGGGAAAATGTTTGATGACGTAATTCCTACCGCAGATCGCTCAATGCATTTTGAGGTGTTTTCCATAATGATTATGATCGGCTTAATTTCGGCCGGACTACAGTTGGTTCAGGGAATTTTAAATCTTCGTGTTGAATCGAAATCAAGTATTAATTTGCAGGCAGGTGTAATGGATTATATCTTAAGGTTACCCGTTACATTCTATAAAAAATATACAGCAGGAGATCTTACGAACAGGGTTTTAAGCATCAATACAATCCGGCAGGTTCTCTCAAATACCTTAATTACAGCAGCATTGAGCGGTGCATTTTCTTTCGTAAATCTAATTTTATTATTCTATTATGATTCTAAATTAGCCTGGATCGGAATTCTTTTAGGAGCTATTGCCGCGGCCTTCATGATTATTATCGGCCTTTTAAAACTAAAACATGATCGGCAAATATCAGAATTACAGGGAGAAACGCAGGGTTTTCTGTTTGAATTTCTGTCTGGAATTACAAAAATAAGAATGACGGGTGGTGAAAAAAGAATTTTTACATTATGGTCAGAGAAATTTTCGAAAATTAAACAATTGGGTTTCAGTTCAGGAAGTTACCAGAATTTTGTGGAGATTTTTAACAGTTCTTATCCCTTGTTTACCAGTGTTTTTTTCTTTTCATTTATTTATTATACAGTTCTCAATGCAGATGGGCAGATAAATATGCTTACAGTAGGCTCTTTCATGGCATTTATTACTGCTTTTAATAAGTTTTTAAATGACAGTCTGCGATTGAGCATGGCCTTAATAACTTCTTTAAATGTAGTTCCATTGTATGAAAGAGTAAAGCCGATCTTAGAGGCAGAACCTGAATCTACGGAACAAAGCCATGATCCGGGAGAACTGGAAGGCGAAATAGAAATGAATTCTTTATCATTCAGATACCATGAAGATCAGCCTTTAATCCTTAAAAATATTTCATTTAAAATTAAACCGGGTGAAATGGTAGCATTTGTAGGCTCTTCCGGTTCGGGGAAATCTACAGTGATGAGATTGCTTTTAGGTTTTGAGCAGCCTGAAGCAGGATCTATTTTCTACGACGGCGGTGCTTACGATTCTATGAATAAAGAAATGGTAAGAAGACAGATTGGTGTCGTTTTGCAAAATGGATCTTTAATGTCGGGGAGTATTTTCCAGAATATTGTAGGAAATTCAGAACTTTCTCTTGAAGATGCATGGGATGCTGCAAGGATGGCGGGAATGGAAGAGGATATCAAACATATGCCAATGGAAATGCATACTGTTGTAAGTGAAGGCGGGGGAACTTTTTCAGGAGGGCAAAGGCAAAGGCTGATGATTGCAAGAGCTATCGTTCATAAGCCAAGGCTCTTGTTTATGGATGAAGCAACAAGTGCTTTAGACAACAGAACTCAGAATATTGTTTCTGAAAGCTTAGATAAATTACAGGCTACAAGAATTGTAATTGCCCACAGATTAAGCACGATAAAAAATGCCGACCGAATTTTTGTAATGGATAAAGGTGAAATAGTTGAATCTGGAACGTATGACGAATTAATGGAATTAAATGGATTGTTTAATAAACTCGCAAAACGTCAGATTGCATAATTATGGAAAATACTTCTATTTGTCTTTCTGATAATCTGAAATCATATTTTGAGAATAAATTTATACTAAAAGAAACACATAAAGAACTTTTTAGAGAAGACAGCTCTGCTATGTATTGGGAACAATTTTTAGAGAAATCATCAGGAGAGACATTTGAAATAATAAGAAAATTTTATCCACAGCTATATTTTCAGATAGAATACGGAATTGACAAATCACAGGATTATATCAATCTCGTTCTTAAAGGAAAGCCTTTAACAGATTTAAAAATAACTTTAAATCTTAATGCCCCCAAGGAAATCAGCGTAAAAATTTATAATAGTGTTTACGGAAAGATTCCTGTAATTATAATTCCGGATGAAGAAGACTTCAGAACTGTTATTCAGTCTCTTTTACATAAGAATAATCCTGTGCCCGTTTCTTTAGCAATGGGAGCAGTTCTTATTAAAGGAATAAATAACTGGAGTAGGATACATGATTTAAAAAACAACTGGCTGAAAAATAATCCTTTCGGCGATTGGAATTCTGAATTTTCTTTAAATATTATACCGAATCATACTCTATATAAAGACAGAATTATTATCCTGAGCACAAAACCTTACAGTAATGTTTCTGCGGACAAATTAGGCATTTCTGAAAAAGATTGGAATTTATTTTCACTGTCTATAAGGCTGGAGCATGAATGTACCCATTTATATACACTTAAAAAATATGGGTGTGCATCTAATAACCTGCATGACGAATTAATTGCCGACTATATAGGGATAACAAAAACTTACGGTAGTTACAATAAGGTTTGGATGCTTCAATTTATGGGTTTGGAAGAATATCCGAAATACCGTACAGGAGCGAGACTCGAAAATTATTTTCCTAAGTCAGAATTTTCTGAAAAGGATTTTAAGGAACTAATTTTCTATATAAAAAATGCGATTGAGAATATCAGTGCCTTTGATATAATAGTAGGGAAAATAAAATCGCCTGCCGATCAGATATGTAGAATACAAAGTCTGTGTGAAACAAATTTGATTCAATTAAGTTCTGAAAACGGGCTAAATTTAATTACCGAAAGATACAATAGACTCTATGCTCAGAATGAAAATAACTAATATTATTTTTTAAAAATTATAACAATTAAAATTGAGTAGATTACATTCTCAGCACTTATAATGCTATTAACTAATTAGAAAAGTTAAAATTAGATTATTATATTTAATGATCTAATTTTATCGGTCCTTTCTTATTCAACTTAAATAAAGTATTCTTCCCTTCCTGAAGCTGAATTATTCTCATAAGGTAATAGATTTTAATTCTCCGACATAACTTTCTGTACTTTATTTAACAACTTTTCAATAATAGATATTCATCATCTTCTCTGTCGTGATAGGAATAAATTAATGGATAAAAATATAAGAGGAATTATAATTAATACAGGGAATCCGTACAAACTTTAACCGTCCCTCCCAACCCTTCTCCTGATTTCCGCATCTCTATCTATAGAAACTATTGTTAAACTAAAAAAGATTCTATGAGAACGGTATATATACAATTCCTGTTGTTTTTTCCTTTATTCTGCCTGGCACAAATCCCGGTGATCGAAACGGCGGACGGAAAAGGCGGGTATGCAAAAAATAAGCAGGTAGTCCTTCAGAAATTAATGATCGAAAGCAAGATCACAGGCAGCCTTTCTACTCATATCGTGACGATGGTCTTTAAAAACAATTCCAATCGGTTAAGAGAAGGACGTCTGACTTTTCCGCTTCCGGAAGGGGTTAATGCCGGCGGATATGCTCTGGATATCAACGGGAAGCTGCGCAGTGCCGTGCCGGTAGAAAAAGAAAAGGCCAAAGAAGTGTATGAAACCATCAGGAAAAGAAATGTTGACCCGGGTGTCCTGGAAAAAGTGGAAGGCAATAACTTCCGGACTACCATTTACCCGATTGCTGCCAACGGAGGCGAAAGGACCGTTCAGATTACTTATCATGACGAGCTGAAAAGATCAGAAAACGGCTACCGGTATTTTCTGCCCCTGAATTATTCATCTGAAATTCCGGAATTCCATATCAGAACCACTGTTTTTCAGAATGCCGCTGCTCCTCAGCTTGAAGAAAAACCGGACGGCAGCTTTGATTTTGTGAAAAACGGCAATACCTGGACCGCAGAGATCCGTAAAAACAACTATGTACCGGGGCATAATCTGAGAATCAACATTCCCCGGGGCAGCGACAGTCAGAATATCCTTATCCAGAAAGCCTCCGGCAATGCATCCTATTTCCTGGCCAACCTCAACATCAGCCCCAATAAACGTCCGAAAAAACTTCCGGAGGAACTGGCCATCGTATGGGATCATTCATTAAGCGGAATCAAACGCGACCATGCCAAAGAACTGGCTTTGCTGGAAGCCTATTTTCAGACCCATAAAAATCTGGGGGTAAAAATTTATTTCATCAGCAATACATTTGATGAAGGGAAAAGCTTTACAGTCAGGAACGGGGACTGGAGCCGTTTAAAATCGTATTTGTCACAGGTGACCTATGACGGCGGAACTGATTTCGGATTGTTGCAGCCGGTAAAAGGAGATGAGATCCTGTTTTTTACCGACGGGCTGGCTTCTTTCGGAGAACTGAAACTGGACTGGAAACAACCGGTATATACCGTCTCTTCATCCAATACTGCGAATTTTAACCGGTTGAAATTCATCAGCAACAGAACAGGCGGCGAATTCCTGAACCTCAATGAAAATGATCCTGAAAAGGAAGTCAGGAAATTACTGTTCCAGCCGCTGAAGTTTTTAGGCATTGAAAGCAATCCGTCCATTGACGAAGCATATCCTTCGCTGAAACAGACCATCTCACAGGATTTTGTTCTGACCGGTATTTTAAAAGGAAACCAGGCTTCGGTTAAGCTGAAGTTCGGCTATGGCAATGAAGTGACAGAGGTGAAAACCGTCATGTTGGACACTGCCGGACAATCGGTAAAAGACTGGGAAATTTCAAAATTCTGGGCCCAGAAGAAGCTGAACGAACTGGAAATATTTGAAAAGCAGAATAAAGTCGAAATTAAAAACATCAGCCGGCAGTTTGGCCTGGTCAGCAATTCCATGAGCCTGATGGTGCTGGAAAATGTGGAAGACTATGTACGCTATGACATTGCCCCGCCTGCAGAACTGAAAGCATCATTCGATCAGATGGTGAAAAGCAGGCGTGCCGCAAAAGAAGAAAGGGTGAATGACCTGATGAGCGATGCCGAAGCCATAACAGAAAACCTGAAAGCATGGTGGAAAAAAGATTACCGTCAAAAGCCCAAACGGTATCCTCAACCTGACCGGGATCCCGGATACACAGATTCTGTAACCGGAAGACGGGTAAGAATTGAGGAAGTTGTGGTAACGGGCGCATCCGGAAACAGAAGAGAAAACGAAAGCCCACAATCTGACGAGGCCATAGAGGTTTCGCAGCCTGACAACAGGATTGAAGAAGTGGTATTAACGGGTGCGTTAGGGATAAAAAAAAGCGCACAAGCGGTTACTTCCGCATCCACTGTTGTGACTTCCGAGCGGGTTCGGGAACAGCCGCAGATCAGTACAAAAGAAATGTCTTCTCTTGCCTCCAGTAATGCAGTGCAAACACTACAAGGAAGAGCGCAGGGAATAAAAATCAGCACGGGACCTGAGCGGGATAAATTATCAGATGTTATGAATTCGGGGAGAATCATTATTTCGGATATACCATCAGGCGAAGAATACATGAAGGTGTTCAGCGGGATCAGAAATCCGGAAATGATCTATGGAATATATCTTAAAAACAGAAAAGCATACGAGAACCTGCCTCAGTATTATTTTGATGTTTCCCAGCTGCTGTTTAAAAATAATGACAGAAAAACGGGCCTGAAAGTATTGAGCTCCGTCGCTGATCTTGACCTTGAAAACGAAGAGCTGTATAAATTACTGGCGTACAGGCTGAAACAGGCTGAAGCCTACGACAAGGAATTATTGGCAACCCAAAAGGTCCTGGAATGGAGGTCTTTCGATCCGCAGAGTTACCGGGATTATGCCCTGGCTCTGGAAGACACCGGAAATTACCAGCAGGCTTTGGATAACCTGTATAATATTCTTAACCAATCCTATACAAAAGAACTAGCCGACCGCGACCAGGGAATTGAAGAAACCGTTATCATGGAAATCAACAGGCTGATCAGTAGGTACGGAGATAAGCTCGACCTTAAAAATATCAATCCGAAAATCATAGCAGAACTTCCGGTCAATGTAAGGGTAGTGATCAGCTGGAACAAAGATGATACGGACATTGACCTTTGGGTAACGGATCCCAACAATGAACGCTGCTATTATTCCCACAAGGAAACGGAAATCGGCGGCAGGCTGAGCAATGATTTTACCAGGGGCTTCGGCCCGGAACAGTTCCTGCTGAAAAAAGCCGTTAAAGGAAAATATAAAATCCAGACCAATTTCTTCGGGGAACGTCAGACAGGCATAGCTGGGCCGACAGCGATTATGGCGGAAGTCTTTATCAATTATGCTACCGGAAAACAGGAAAGAAAAATAGTGGTGTTCCAGAATCAGCAAACAGATGGAAAAAGAACTGACGAAGGCATACTGATCGGTGAGTTTGAGTTTTAATTATCAGAATAACAGTTTTTCAAATAAAATTATATGGTCTTGTTAAGATGTTAAATCTGCTGGATTATATAAGATCGTTTGCTCTGCAGAATTTAAAAGAATGAAGGTAAAAACACAATAAATGAAATGGTGGAACTGTTTATATAATGGTTGATGTATGATGAAGAAGACAGAGTTTTGAGCGCTTGCAGCAATGCAGGCGCTTTTTATTTGATATAAATAAGACTCTTCATAGTCAGAATAAATTAAGCATTTATATTAAAATTTTATCGGATTGCTGCCTGTAAATATAATAACCTTTACCGACCTTCCAGACAAAGTTTCTTTACAGCCATAAAGCATTTTCTTTTTATCTTTGCCCCATTAAATAACAGTATGAGTATTCACATCAGTGCCGGCAAAGGAGAGATTGCCAAAGTCGTGTTGCAGCCGGGAGATCCGCTCCGCGCACAGTTCATTGCCGAAAAATATCTTGAAAATGCCGAATTGGTCAGCAAGACAAGAGGGATT
>Ga0265798_10000348_pt1 | contig 82344 bp, 70 predicted proteins | sample P3T30metagenome_FD_192430 | JGI IMG/M metagenome (GOLD analysis project Ga0265798, IMG submission 192430) | Plant litter microbial communities from East Loma Ridge, Irvine, California - P3 T30 | ecosystem: Environmental > Terrestrial > Plant litter > Unclassified | place: USA: California... | reverse complement strand
GTTGCATTGAGATCTATGGCTCGCTGCCTGCCTTGGTGGGGAAAGAGGTTGTCTCTCTCACGCTTGACCCCGCGGCTCCTCCTCTCCATGTCCCATGAATCGAACATCATTCTACCTAACTTGCATGCGATACTATCCACCCTTCACTCACCTCACTTCACCGACTACCGCATAACCTAGTCTGCCCATCTTTTTGCTCTCCTACGCGCCCCACTTTTGTTTCCCTCCTACGTCGAACATCAATAGCAACGAGCCCACAAACAACCACCCCGCGCATCATCGGCTAACACACACTTCGCCATGCCAGCTCCGAGTGCGTCGCAACAGAAGGCGCAGGCCAACGAGCTCGCAAACGTCTTGCAGATTGACGCCAAAACTGCCGCGAAACTACTGGCAAAGAGTGGCTGGAGTACCTCGGTCGCTGTCAACGGGTATGTGCATACATTGCTTCCCTGAGGTACTTTTAGATCTCATGCAAGAGGAGGACAGCCGGTCGCGAAGAGGATGGACCTAGTGTATGGCATATATACGGCGAATGACAGGTCAGACCAGCTGACACAAGTTTCAACCAGATTCTACAGCAACCCCAACAACGCCTCCGCCTCAAATGGCACCCGCAAAGCCCTCGACCAGATCTTCGACAAGTACCGCACAAACCCCAAAGAATCGCCCAATGAGCTAGACATCGAAGGCACTGGCAAACTGCTGGAAGACCTCGGAATCGAGCTGGACAACTGCGCCGCCCTTTACTTCTTCGAATTCACAAAATCACCCCAACTCGGCGTCATCACGCGCGATGGCTTCACCTCAGGCCCACTCGTCGACGCCGGCTGCGACACGCCCGACAAGATCCGCAAGCACATCTACGACCAGCTCATCACCAACAAGGGCACCCTCGAGCAGTACAAAGCCGTCTACAACCACACCTTCACCCTCCTCATCGAAGACCGCAAGAAAGCCATCGACCTCGAGCAAGCCGAGGCTTTCTGGCGGATCTTGACCGACAGCAAGGTCGGACAGCCTTGGACGCCTCAAAGCGGGACCGATTTCTTGCCGATGTGGTTGGAGTTCCTGAACAGCAAATGGCAAAAAGCCGTCAACCGCGATCTGTGGCGTCAGACTCTGAGTTTCATGCTCAAGGCTGTCGAGGATGAGACTCTGAGCTTCTGGACGGAGGAGAGCAGCTGGCCGAGTGTGATTGACGACTTCGTGCTTTGGGTCAAGGTGGAGAAGAGAGGCGAGGCGATGGAGGAGTGATGTGATGGGAAATGGATGAGTTCTCTGCTTTGCTTGTCCGGGTTTTGCTGCGACGGAATTGTTGCAGCGTTCTACACTTGTTCTACACAGCGTGGCGTGGGTCAAAGCGGGTATGACTAGGTGGGCTTTTCTCTTTCTTTTTGGCCAGTTCATATGCGATGCTGGTCCGCTTGAAGCCGCGGCGGTGAGCGAAGCGTTTGATATTCTACACCATACATGAAAGTGTATACCGATCATGACACGACTGGGGGGTGTTGGCAGCCTATTTTGCATAGGCGCAAACGCACCCGTTGCTCCGAACAAATGAAATTTACTACAGCATCCAGCGATTCCTCGCGCTCCCCGAGAACCTATTTGAAGATTGAGAAGGAGAAGCAGAAGGAGGAAGGACTGGCAAAGTGGTGGATGACTGCTGCCGCCGTACACATGCAACTCTTCACTCCACCGCGGCACCGCAACCGGATCACGTCCTGAACATGACTCTCCTCTTCTTACAGTTGCTAAAATATACATGAAGTTGTCTTCCTTCCGCCGAATCTCATCTTCACATGGTCAATTGCGAGAGAATCTTCTGTTGAGGGCCCAGGTCAGTCTCGTGCTCCAAGAACAGCATCTCCAGAGCATCCCTCTCAATCACCACCCTGCCAAGCTCAAGCATGTCCTTGACATCGACCAGATCCGCCTCCAGGGCCCTCGCGTGCCTCCCCATATTCTCACCCTCGAGCGCGTCGAATAGGTTGTGCCGCCTCTCAGCCGTGACAAACAGCGTCCTCCCACCCGCGCGACCCATGTTCTGCCACAACAGCAAGTCCGTCATATACCTCTCCAAGCTCCCCTCCGCAACATCGATCTCCAGCTCGCCGTCCACCAGGATCAACTCGCCCTTGCGGTAGCGGTAGCTGATCGCCGTCCTCCACGCCTGATCGTAGACCTTGCGCGGCAGCTCGGTGCTGAAATCACGCGGTTTGGGCCCGAACGCCACTCCGCCGCCCTTCAGCATGGGACTCTTCTTGTCGCCCAAGCGCGCGGCGCCGGTTCCCTTTTGCGGCCGGATCTTGCGGTTCGAGCCGTGCACTTCACTGCGGTATTTTGTCGAGGCCGTGCCCTGGCGCGTCATATCGCCCTCGTAGATCACGGCGCGGTGCAGGATGTCTTTGCGCAGCGGCATTTGCAGGTGGGTGCTCGGGTAGGAGACGAAGGAGGTCGGCTCGAAGGAGGGGAAGTCGTGCAGGGTGCATTGTGTTGTTGTGAGGAAAGGGTTGCGAGGCGCTTCTGCTGCTGTGTTTTGGGCCTTGCTCTTGTTCTTGTATCTCTTGGGAGTGGGTGTGGGCTGGAAAGCGCTGATGGGGGTCTCTGTGGTGGTGGTGATTGTGGCCATGCCGCGGGCGAGACATGGCTGCTGTTGCTGCTGTACTCGCTGGGAGAGTCTGAAGCCGTTGAACAGCTGTTTTGCCGGTGTTGCTGCCCGTCTGGTAGCCATTGTCGCTGAGATGTGTGATGGTGCGGTCGGCTTGATCGTCTGGTATTGTGGTATTTGCAGGGAGCGTCGTGAAAGTCGGGGCGGCTCCAAAGCACTCCCGATCGTCTCCGCAGAATTGTAGAGCGCGACCCTATGTAGCGATCAACCATACGACAATCAGAGCACATCGCGGCATCTATTGCAACATGGCTTTCGAGAAAAGTGCCCGGCCATTGGCACGATGCCTGCAATGCACAAAGAACGACAGGCTCTCGCTGCCCATCCGCAGCTTCACCACCTCCCGCGCCGCTCTCCTGGAGACCACCACAACTGAACCTGCCGCCGCCCAGGCACCGCCTCCGCCTGCTGGCAAGCCTGCTGCTCTGAACCCGGAGTTGGTCTCGAAGCCTGCTCAGGAGCGCCGCCTCGTCAGTGAAACTGGACAGCAGCCCGTGGCCTCCCGTCGCCGCCGTCACATGCTCAAGCAAACGCAAAACATCCCATTCGAGCAGCTGCCCTTTCAATGCTTCCAGGAGGCGCGAAAGGTGCTGCAGGAGGACAGGAAGGAGAAGCTAGAGGAGATCAAGGAGCAGAGAGAGCGCATTGAGAAATTGAAGGCCCAGCAGGTTGCGCCTCAGGAAGAGTTCAAGAAGAACCACAGGCTGCGCAGTATGAGGCATCGCTTGGAACACATAAAGCTATTGGCCGACATCAACGACCCGGTCGTAAAGAAGACGTTTGAGGATAAGCAGGGTATGTCTCTGGTCATGTTGGTCTAGTCGAGCATTTACCAGAAGCTAACAATTTACCTCCAGGTGACATGAACAAACCCATCTACCGTCATCTTGCCGACAAGAAATGGCGAAGCTACAAGCGAAAAGTCCTCGTGCAGCGTCTCACCCAGATGAACGTTGTGCCCGATGTCATGCCTCAAATCGATCCCGTCGTCTCCACAACGCTCACGTTTGGTCGCCGCAAGGTGCAACATGGTGAGATTGTCGACTCCCGCGTCTCAGAAATAGCACCCGCGATCAAAATCCAGCCCTACGATGCAGGAGAGCGCCTATACACAATCGCCGTCATCGACCCCGATGTTCCCAACGTCGAGAAGGACGGCTACGACTTCCGATGCCACTACCTTGCAAGCAACATCCGCATCTCGCCCACCGAGACCCTGGTGAAGCTTGGTGATTTGAGCGTCGAGAACCAGGTCATCTTGCCCTGGCTCGCGCCTTACTCGCAAAAGGGCATTCCTTACCAGCGCCTGGCGCTCGTCGTCATGGAGCAACCCGCACTTCAAGCAGCTGCCGATGCCACCGGTCCTCGATCGCAAGAGATCGATGTTGCAAAGATCAAGGCGGGCAAACGCTACACCAAACGTCACAACTTCATCCTGCGATCTTTCGCCACAGACCAGCGTCTGACGCCTGTCGGTGCGGATCTGTTCAGGACGACATACGACGAGGGGACTGCTGGTGTCATGGAGCGCGCTGGCATTCCTGGCGGCGATGTCGAGTTCAAGAGGAAGAAGGTCGAGCCTTTGCCCTACAAGAGACTGAAGGGTAGCAGGTACAGATAGATGGACTTTTGTCAGGATGGGAAAACGAGTTTGTAAAGCATTTGTATATTATGTCAATCTACAGCGTCAGATCGTTCATCTTCATCAGTTCAATAATTATTTTGGCTTGATCGCATCCAGCTTCAATGGACGTGCACGTGACGTTCACTCGGCTCCACAATTGAGATAGACCTCCGATGTTCGATGTTCTTGAGCAACAAGCTCTACGGATAACATCAACAAATACAAGCAACTCAACATGGCCTCAAAACATATTACCCACAGTGGCAGTCCCATGAAAGCCCTCTACACCATCTTCGTTCAACCGACTCTCACAACAAACCGCCAGAGACTCGCGCGCAACCTTTCAGCACCACAGCAACAGCAACATCTCACAAACCAAACCCGCTCTTTCGCTTGCACACCCCGCTCCTTCGCAGCAGCAGCAGCAGCAGGTGCTACCGGAGGAGGTAACAAACGCGCCGCCCGCGCCCCCGAAGTCCGCACCCAAAAATGGAACGAAGAAATCACCGCGCGGATCCTGCAGCTCGTGGACCCAGACACCAAGACCCTCAGCGAGCCCGTAACGCGCTACGACGTCCTGCGCGACCTCGACCAGAAAACCCACCGCCTCGTGCAACTCACCCCGGACGACCCGGAGGACCGGCACTTCGTGCCCGTGTGCAAGATCGTGAGCAAGAAGGAGGCGTACGAGAGCGAGAAGAAGAAGAAGACGGCGCAGAAGGAGGTCAAGCAGGCCGCGGCAAAGGAGCGGAGCGTCAAGACGCTGGAGCTGAACTGGGCGATTGATGGGAATGATTTGGCGCACAGGCTTGAGAAGGTGAGGGCGTTTTTGGAGGAGGGACGGAGGGTCGAGGTAGTGCTTGCTAGCAAGAAGAGGGGGCGGAAGGCTACCTTGGCGGAGTGTGAGGGGTTGTTGGAGAAGATTCGGGGGGTTGCGGATGGGGTGGGCGGGGCGAAGGTGTTGAAGGGGTTTGAGGGGAAGATGGGCGGATTTGCTACGGTTGTTTATCAGGGGAAGGCACCGGCTGTTGTTGGTGGGAAGGCGGCGGGTGGTAAGAAGGTGGAGGTGGAGGCTAGTGCTGAGACTTGATTGAGGTGGAGGTACGCGGATTGCAGACTCGGAAATTTGGATGTTCGAGATGTTCGATACATGCTCAGATGTGACGGAATGGGATGTGAATGAGACTGTCGCAGGCGGACTTCTCGCCAATAACTGTATATTATGTACTACCAACCTCGGGGACGATATCGATATGCCGGTACATGACATGTATGACACCACGAATCGCGACCTTCTAGTGCTGGGTACTACGATCTCGCTAGAAAGCATCAGACAGAAAGTAAAGAGAACCCTCAGAGACACCGGAGAGACTCGGAAATACCATTAAGAACTTCGTGACGCTACACTAGAGCATAACTCGCCAAATTTAACTAACACAATAAAGAAAACTGCTTTTCAGACGCCATCACCACAGCCAAATCCCAAGCTCAGCAGAAGAGCCGATACCATCTCTTCCAAGCCGGCCAAGACATCCTCTCAAGACGCTCCTCTTCAAGGATCCTAGGCAAATCGATCTCGCGCGTACCAGTAGTGATATCAATCGTCGCAGCGCGCTGGATAGAAGTCTTCTTCCACACCTTGAACCCGATGTAACACAGGAAAACAATCGGAGCAGCAAGGTAAGCCTGGAAAAAGTTCAAGACCTGCTCGCCGGCGCTCATATCCCCATACCCAATCGGCCACGCGCCGATCCAGAACTGCGCGACCAGCACAAGAACGTTGAAGATCAGCCCAATGTAAGATCCAATCACTCCGGTCTGTGACTTGAAAGCCAGCTCGTCCAGACGGCGGCCTTGCTTCTTCCACGCCGCGCGGAAGCGGATGTGGCACAGGCAGACCGAGAGCCATGTGAGGATCAAGCTTAGACCGCTGATGGCGAGCATCCAGGTGAAGGCTTCGGATTGGGCGTTGTCGCCGGCGGCTACGACGAAGCAGAGGAGGCCGAAGGCTGATGAAACGAGGATGCTGACTAGAGGGCGGCCGGCGCGGTCGATGTAGCCGAAGGACTTGGGTGCTTGGCCTTGTTCGGCGAGCGCGGCGAGGGTGCGGGAGCTGGCGTAGATGGAGCTGTTGCCGACGGAGAGGACGGCGATCAGGATCACGGCGTTCATTACGCTGGGGAGGCCGGCGATTCCAGCTGGAGTGGGACTGTTAGTTTGGGGTTTCAAATTCCGTCTGGCAGATGATGAAGGCCACTTACCATCTCTGATAGCGATCACGAAAGGCGAAGCGTTGGCATCGGTGTCGCTGCTTCCGAGCAGACGGGGGTCGTCGTAGGGTACCAGCAATCCAGCGATGGTGAGCGAAACCATGTAGAACAGGAGGATGCGCCAGAAGACCTGCTTGATGGCTTTGGGCAGTTCGATCCTAGGGTTCTGCGTCTCCGCGGCTGCAAGACCGACAAGTTCGGTTCCTGAGAACGCGAAGGCTGCCGTGATGAACACGCTGCAAAGTCCTTTGAAGCCGTTGTTGAAGGCTCCGGGCTCGTACCACGTCCGGGCACCGAGATATCCTCTGTCGTCTCCAGGCACGCCTCCACAGTCAATGATGATGCCAAGGATGATAAAGGCGATTACGGCGATGACCTTGATGATCGAGAAGATGAATTCGGCTTCGCCGTAACCTGTTCTTTGAGTCAGACGGATGGCTTCCTAACTTGTTGTTCGAGATTGAATATTGCACGTACCTTTGACACCAAAAAGGTTAATCACGGTGATGACGACGAAAAAGATCGTAACCCATACTGTAGGGTCTATGTCACGCGACCCCTCCCAGAAAGATATCGTGATTGAAGCCGCGATGATTTCGAGCGGCAGGGACACTAGCCACAGCAGGGCGTAGTTCCATCCCATAGCGAAACCCCAGCTAGTCCAAGTCAGTGGGACGAAGGTTGCGAGAATCACTCAGATCAATATACTCACGCAGGATCAACAAAACGTGAAGCGTGTGCCGCGAACGAACCAGCAACCGGGAACTGAACGGAAAGCTCACCCAGAGCTTGCACCGTGCAGTAGATCATACAGCCAACGAGGGCAAATCCGACTACCACGGCGCCTGGTCCTCCAGTCGCAAGAGCAGATCCAGAGCCAACGAAAAGTCCAGTGCCAATAGAGCCACCGATCGCAATCATTTGCAGATGGCGACTTTTGAGTCCTTGAGAGAGTTGGTCGGCCTGCTGTACATCGGCACTGTCCGCGTCACCGTCCGCAGTGATCTTGCCCGAAGGCTTAACGTGGGCAAAAGAAGGAGCCGCTTTGAAAGAGTCGACAAAGCCTCCGAAGCCTTTGCGAGATGAAGATCCGCCATCTTCGGAGCCTCTATCGTGGGTCGTCGTGGCTGTCGGGACGCTCTTGACGGGATAGCCCATCTCTGGGTTGTCCATGGTGGCGAGGAGTTGTGAGAAGGAAAACGCAAGGGTGTTCTTGGAGCCGTGATGCGAACATGGGAGAGGTTTTAATGCTCGGAGCACGTTGAGTCTCGACAGTCTCAACTCTCAAGAGTCTGTGTCCTACCGGGCCGTCATAGTAGTGCCATGGGCGAAGTGGGCCGCATCTTCTGGCCCTCCACAACCGCGACAACCAACGGGGTCGAGCAGTCTTGTGTGGATCTTGACCCTTCAACGTATTTCTACACTCCCTTTGCTATTATCTCGCCTTTCTTGATTGTTACATTGTTGATCGTAGACAGCTGGGAGACTGATGTTCTGATGAAGTCGTTCCTTCTGCAAGTGATCGACAGTGCATGAAGTTCCGGAAGAAAAAAAAAAGCTTAAAAAAAGCTTGCCCTTGTCGATTTGAGTCGCGCCACCGGATTATTTCAAGGGTCCTTCGAGTAATATAGAGCCGTGAGAGTATTGGGGTTGGCGCCATCGATGGCGTGATAAATGTCGGTTACGGCTACTGGATGCGACCTGCCTCCACATCCAATGTTGCCTCAAGCGAGAAAAATCACTGGGTAACCTGCTTTTCGCAGCCATGTAATCTACGCAGCACGCCATTGACCTCAACAACATGTCAGCAGTACAAGAAATGTTGCTCACGTACTCGATGTATGCAGGTGTCTCTCCGACTTGAAGACCGGATGTGATAGTTCAAGCCACCTCGATGGCTTGTCGTCAGTCTTTTGAGGAACTAACATGCCAGCCAGCACGAGGACATCACCGGAGAGCGTGCGTACCTTATGAGACCGTTTTCCCAATTCCCATCGAATCTTTTTCAACGCCGGCCAGCCAACTCACAGTCTTCGGAAAGTATGTACCTGTCTTTTGTCTCAAGATCCAACAGAGATCTTGCTTCCACAGACGTCAGCTCGCGGAGTCCCTGGTGATCGATCACCTACCGACGGCTCCTCTCATGGCACCGAACACGTGGGGACTGGAACTGACTCCGAAAAGAAGTGCGGTTAAACGGCCTCCATGTGCCATGCGCATGGGTGGTGGAAGAACACATGGCTCCCGCTAACTTACTCGATGCATACCTGTGCACGGGTCTGCAGCCTTGAACCTAAGGTAATGCATGCACTCCAGACTTCAGTGGGCTGACCACCTTCAAAAAGATCGGGCTACTCCACGCATCACATGGTTGGAGACCTCCTGGTTGCATTCTGGGATACGATCTCTTGAAAGTCAGCCACACATATCGATTCCGCATGCTTTTGCTCAAAGCAACCTTCAAGTCTTTCTCCAGCACTCTGCTGCTCTGGCGAGGCTTTTCCGCAACAGACCACAGCAGGCAAGATCAACTTGATTTAACCATGGAACAGTCTTTTCAAGTTCCAAATGATGAATCATTTTAGTTGCGGTCTTAGCCCTCTCACAAACATCAGTCATCTCTCGTACATTTTTTGCGCATTAGTCTGCGCATCGTATCAAAAACGAATCGAGCAAAACGTTTCTCGCTCAGATATTTCGCCTGACGACGCTAATGAATAGGAAAAAGAGGAACAGATTTCGGAAAAGAAACCGCTGTTGCCAGATGCGGGTATATGTCGCTCCAAATCAAACTCCTAGACCCGTGATTCTCCCGCGTAAAATGAATACTCCGCAACATCCAGAAGTGATACTGTAACTACTGGGCGGAAGAAAAATCGAGACATCTCTGCGGCGTAACGTACAAATTTTTGCCTCGGTCTCGTAAAGCAAAACTTCCAGAATTCGTGGGCGTGAGAGAAACACGTTTACCCAGTTGAATGCTCTCGACGGTATCAGGGAATCCGGTTGACTCGGAATTCTTGCCTAGTACCTACAATCCGAAAGATATCCCACTTCGTTTTCACCCAGGAGTGTAAAGATGGTCTCAACGACTCATAGTTGATGATTCCGACATCATGTTCCTGTCGCTCCGCCAAATCCTTGGGTATTGTTTGTGGGATGCGATGAATTGCTTTGAGACTCAAACTGTGACCAGGCCCACGGAGCGACAGCATCTTGAGGCGCTTGAAATTGCTCCGAAGCTGTCGGCATCGGGTACCCATGGACCGCATGTCCCAACGGCGCTTGTTGTAGCGGATAAGCAGATCTCTGCTCAGGCGGGAAAGTGGCAGTCATGGGTGAGTGATTGGGCATCTGGGGACCATAGGCGGACGATGAGCGTTGCGTTTGCATGTACTGGTCGATCTTCTCGACTTGTGCGCGGAGACCTTTACTCGCCCCAGCCGTTGGCTGCAAGCCCGACTCGAGACCTTCCAGCAGATCCGCCATGGAAACCAGAGAAGAGCGCACACGCTGGTAGGATTCTTCTGTGAGGGAGCCCTCCATTATTGTGGCAAGGATGTGACCGACACCGCCCAGGTGGTAGACCAAGGGAGCGCTGATCGAGGTCAAGAAACGCGGGCAGATGCTGTGAAGACTGGCCAGGAGCTCTTCGGCCACAGCGCATTTCTGATGCACATCGTGGTTTGTGTCGACAGAGAAGAGCGTCATACGAACGAGCTGGAATGTTGCTTGGATGTTCGCCGCTTGGAAGCCATAAAGGTCGTCGGTGGCATTGCCTGTGGCCCGAACCGAAAAGTCACGAAACCGATCCGGCAGCTGGTGATATAGCCGTAATACGCCATCCATGACGAGCGTGCTGTTGAATCTTTCCGGGACCAGTAAGTGCAACACGTGAGACCTGTCCAGCCTGGAGGTTTGCTGGGGGCTTCGGACTTGTTTGACGGTGTGCTCCAAGACCCTGAACATATCCGTTGTAACATTCCAACCGCGAAGCCAGTTTCCCTCGGGGGTAGAAAGGCAAGAAGTCGGCGTTATCTGATCATCGTCGACCTCTGATGGATATCGCACATTTGAACTCATCTCTTGGAACTTCAACACCCCGTTGAATACCACTGCCGCTAGAACATCCAAGTTGTACATTGACCAGTACAAGCGGCGGCATTCCTCCTTCTCGGTCATGGCCATGGTCCTGGGCCATTGAGATTCGTCATGGAATTGCTGCATCGCCGACAAAGTGCAGAAATGTCCGAGATACTGATGCATCGTCGCGATCTGTCCGTACTGTATCGCAGTCATCGCAAGCAGCCCACACGCGCGCAGGTACCCGAGCCCTTGGGCTTTGTTGAAATCTTTAGAGATTGCGCACGCGGCGCCCGAGTGGAATATTTCCGATTGTTTCTCGAGCCCATGTTTGGGAAGCTTTCGGTCGTCGATAAGGGCTCCATCTCGCGCTCGCGCTGAGGCCAGCGCGCAGGCTCCCATTACAGAGGCGAAGAAGCCACGGTCGGAAAGATGATCTCGGTTCCGGATGCGCTCCCACAGGGTCGGTCCATGGAAGAGGGGATATATGGGATAAACGACATCCATGTAGATGTGGAGCAACCGCTCGATAGTGTCCAGGCTTGCAAGAGCGAAGGCGCGCCAAGAGACGAGGTCATCGTCTAAGCTGCCTTCTCGCACTGATACAAAAGCACCTGTGTAGTCTGGTCCAGTGTTGTAAGAACGGTCTGCGGGCCCAACTCCGCCATCAGAGGTACCCTCGGTGGGCGACTTGGGCTTTGGAGCGTGTCAGTGAGAGCCATAGGACGGAGAATGGGATTTATCCTCACCACTGATTGGCGCTGCTGATGAGGAAGGATGTTTGGCGGAGTAGCCTGTCCATGGGAGACGGATGGGTTGCGCCGGCGTCGTGAGGGTCGATTGTAGGTGCATGTGACTCCAAAGTCGAAACAGTTCTGACACTGGACCTGAGCATTCTCGATGCTTGGCCGACACCGGATGCTTCGGCGATGGCACAGGTCGCAAGCCTGGGAAATGCGCTGAAGTTTTTTTGGCCGGTCTGAAGTCGCCGCACCTTGCTGTGCTTGCGAAGCAGCTGACATGGCGGTCGCGACAATACGAGTCGCTAGAGTATTTGGTTTGCACGCGCCAGCATTAGATTCAAGGAGGTGGGCGGCTGCTGCTCTGCAAGACGGCTAGAAGGGTAAGTGAGTGAGCCAGCCGGTGGCGGGACCACGCTGCTAGGTATGGGATGGCTAGCGTTTGGCGGTCGCTTTATGTCTACAAGGGCGTGCGTGTGCCGATGTGCGCGGAGGCGGGCATACAGCTATGAGTGACGTTAGAGAGACGCATTGAAGACGAGTGCGGGCTGGCACTTCGACGCAGAGTGAAGCGTCACGAGATTCAAGATGCGGCTATCCATGCTGCTGCAGACGATATGCAATATTCGATTGCAACCGCAATCGCGATGGCAATCGATCATCGGCCATCGAATCTGAATCTCCCCAAGGAGGAGGTCTCTTGGTGGTCATTCTCGATAATCGAGGAGTTTCTTCCGCTGTGGCGAACCAATGGAAAGCGACGATAGGGTCCAAATCCTGAACAGTCGGGAGCTGGCTGCACGCTCCTCACGGCTCTCAGCAAGGGATCCCACAGATTTTGCGGTGGTATGTCTCCGCTGCGATTGACTTGAAGCGTGTAGACGTTTAGACGTTTAGGCGGAGGAACCAGGGCACGCAGGGCTTCAGGACAAGGGTTGCCGAGTCGGAAGTTCCGACAGGCACAGAGGGAGACACCACAACTGCATCTGCACGTGTTGCTAGCCGAGCGTTGGTTTTCCTGGAAGGTGCGGGAGCCATACTATCGCTTGGTCGTTGGGAAAACATCGTCGGCGCCAGTGCCGACGAGAACGACCGACACGTGACCGAAAGCTTTCTTGCGGATGTGAAGATGTTGATGATGTAAGTGCGTTAGTGAGGTCGACGAAGTCGGTGATGGGCCCGCCACCGCGCCTCTCCCGTGAGCTGTGAACGGCGGCGGGAGCATCGGTAGGCCGGCACACATAAGGCTGCACAATATACGACCGGCAATAATCTTTTGGAGTTACATTATTCCCATTTTCTTGGTTGACCTCATTTTCGAGGTAGGTATATATCCAGAAAGCCTATGCGAGCTTCCTAGAGATCTTTTCGGATTTTCTTAATAGTGTTGCGCCTAAGATGCACGCATCGATTGATTAAGATCTCCGTGGCTGTATGGCCTAAGAAGTGGCAACGTCACCTACGGACATTTGCAACCACGTTCGAACCTATTCTCGTTCATCGTAAGCTTGCGCATGTCTAGCTAGTAACAAACACCTATGGGTTTCAGCCGTATCGCCAGATCGACAGACACAAGGCGACAGACACAAGGCGAGAGGCAAGAGGCGAGAGGCAAGAGCCGCAGGTCCGAGCTGCCACATGAGACTACTGTATGTAAGTTACTAGGTGAATTCGGCACATGGCAAATGACAGAATGCCAATAATAATATGTGTATACGAGTCTACACCCTGACATCACTTAGGCGAAATGTAACAAGTTACTGTTAGAGTATCGGATTCTAGCACACATAGGGAAATTATTGCTCGCTGAGGCACACCAACGCCTGGGTTTACAACGCCGCAAAAAGATAGAAAGATAATCGACAGGTTTCATTACGAAGATGGTATTATTACTGGACAACACCTTTCGGGACGGCAACACACAACCTCGACGCCTGTCAATCTCGGCCGGGCCGAGGGATTTGAGCTAACATCACATCCTCCACAAGTGACAACCTTCTTGCTTTCTTCGTACTAGTACGCACTTCTTGGTTATTAAGTCGTGTGGCTGGAGAGTTGAGACAAAGCCCCGGCAGATCGCTGGGCGTAGCCAAGTTCCCACTTCATGATCTGCCGTCACCTTCACGTAGCCCGGACCCACATACACGTTCTGCGTTCTCGGCTTCTCGCAGAGGGTTGTCACAGACATCTGTGCATGCTCGGAGATGTGCGAAACGATGGATGATAGATGGCCGTGCCGATGTGCTGTGTCGTGCCGTGGCGAACGGGACCCAGATCCGAATCTACCGACTGTCGTTAACCAGTCGTTCGGCCAATCGCTCCAGCTGACTTCGGCAGGGCGTTGGTGTTCGAGCGCACAATCGTCAATAGGAGCAATTCGTGATTTGCAATTGAATAGTGTTTTTGATCCGGAGCACAATGATGCTTTTCAATTGGATCCAGATAGGCTGGCTTGGGTTTACGAAACCCCCTTTGCGGTCACTATTGGTAATCTGATCCAGGTTGATCCGATCTCGACCCAGTAGCGTTGAACGCAGAACCGGGCTGAATCACTGCAAGGTGCAACCGACTTCCAGTAACCGTACGATGGTGAGACCGGACAGCGTTTACTCCACACGTGGCCAGGTCTGCAGAATCTCAGCAACCGAGTCGACCATCTCAGCCCACCCTACTGTGCCTTCTTCTGCCTCAAGCCCTTCAGGACCTTCCTCCTCTGTGCCATCATGTGGGTATAAAGAACATAAGCGCCTGGCACGTAGATAGCCAGCACAGCCCAGAGGGCCCACGCCCACTCCTGACCCCAATGTCTGCGCGCAGGAGCAATGGCAGAGTACACCAGCCAGCACTCGCTAGAGATTCCCATGGGGTACAAGACGAAGAAAGTGTTGTAGCGAAGCCAAGTCAGCCAGCTCGGGACGCCGCCGAAGTGCAAGCTGTAGGCGAAGTAGCCGTAGCGGATGACTTCGGTAGCACTCCATGCGATGAGCATAGTGGTGAAGGCAGGCGAGGCGGAGGTCGATTCGGGGAAGTTGAAGGCGATGCCCCACACTAGGAGGAAGCGCGAAGCGACTTGCATGAGGGTGGTGAGAAGGGGAGCGCGGACGACGCCTATATTGAATTCACGTTAGCTCTTGTGTGAAGAGACGCAGCTTATAGCAGCATTGAATCAAGAAGGTGGAATTGAAAATGTCCTCTGCCACTTACCCAGCGCAGCGTGTACAATTTCCAAGACTGCCGCTGTCTGCACATAGCGGACATTCTTATCTGCACCGGCAAACACCTTCTCCCATCCACCACCGACCGTCAAAATCAATACGACGCTCCAGAACACTCGCAGCCAGAGGACCGCTGACACCAAATTGTAGAGTGTGAGGTATTGCGTCCGAAGAGTCTTCTTTTGGGGCGTCGGCGCAGGCGGGCGCTGGGAATCGGAAGGGCGGTCCATTGTTGAGGTTGCGAATGTGACCGTTCAGGGTTGCTGTATGGAATTGCTTGAAACTGACATATGTATTTAATATTGGAGATCGGAGCTTGGGGTTTGAGAGCAGGTCAATGCGCCAGTGACACTCAGGGTCCACGAGGCTTGAGCTTCCCTCCTCGTACCTCGTACCTTCCTCTGACACAACTTCCAAAAGGAAGGCACGTCGTGTAAGTGAACAATTTCAAAAGCCGTCTCCCGTTAGGGCCGCCTGAGGTTCCGCAGCAAACACGGTGTAACTTGAGGTTACAAGACATGAGAATCGCACCTTCTCCCATGAACTCTGCAACGTTCTTCATGAGGAAGGCACAGGAGTGTCAGTGAATGATCAAAAAAGCAGCCTCCCGTTAGCGCCAAAAATCCCGCTCCTATCACGTCGCGTCTCAAGCCCAACATGTTAAAATGTCTCTCTCCATTTGGAGTCGCTGCTCTAAGATCCACCACCACCAGAGCCTCGAGAACAAAATGTTAAAAACATACGACAGGCGGGATTCCCAGATGGTCACCCACTCTAGTACTAGTCGCCCGGTTCAGTGCTTATGTATGGCAGAGCGGACGGGATGCCCAGTTCTCACTGACCTGTGGTCGTATGTATTGATTTTGTTGCGCATGAGCATATATCGCTACGCGATTTAACTATCGCTATCCTACCCAGAACCCAAATGCAGCGGCTAAAATCTTACCTAGAATCTCGATGATTCCATTACTAGAGGCGACCGGACCAAATCATCGGGTGAACTGAAATATCGCCTAAGACTTACAGTAATATACCCACCGTTGATGAACACGCCAGACACCGAACATCGAAGACTAGTTGCGAACTCAATTACTCAATATTGAACGAATGTACACTCCTCCGCAGCAGCTCCGTGACCCAGAAAGCTTAGTCTCTCCAACAGATCATAATCCCGAAACAATCGAACTCCACAACCCTCCAGCCCGCGTCGTCGTTATCATCGTCACCTCGTCAAATCCCATCGACAATTGATACGAGAAGATCCTCGCTCATCGCGTCACTTTCGACCGGCGTGGATTCAGTTCTTCTCGCCGAGCACGGCAACCCTATCGGCAGCATCAACGTCATCGCTGTACGGGCTGATGACCTTGCGCTTCACCTTCTTATCGTCGTGGGCAAGGACGTTGGTCAACACCAGGTTCGTAGTGTCGTCGGATCGCTTGACCTTTTCGTCGTGGGCCAAGACATTGGTCAAGACGAGGTTGGTAGTATCGTCCGACCGCTTGGCCTTCTCGTCGTGAGCGAGGACGTTGGTGAGGACCAAGTTGGCAGTATCTTGGCCGCGCTTGATCTTCTCATCGTGGGCGAGGACGTTCGTGAGGACCAGATTCGTGGTGTCGTCGCCGCGCTTCACCTTCTCGTCGGTGGCGACGATGTTGGTCAGGGCAAGGTTGTCGGCGTCTTGAGAGCGCTTCTTCTTTTCGTCCTCGGACAACACCGTGACGATGAGGTTGGTGGTGTCTTCGGAGCGCTTCTTCTTTTCGTCCTCAGAGAGTACGGTGACAATGAGATTGGTGGTGTCTTCGGAGCGCCTGGCTTTGTCATCGACTGCGACGATGTTCGTCAAGGCCAGGTTGTCGGCGTCCTGAGAACGCTTGCTCTTCTCGTCGTAGGCGAGAACATTCGTCAGAGCCAGATTATCGGCGTCCTTGCCGCGAGCGATGAGCCCATCTTTTTCAACAAGGACATACTTGACTGGTGCGGCAAAGACGCCCATGATTGGGAGACAAGCAATGTAGGAGGTCTTCATCTTGTTGATGAGAAACGAGTGCTGCTGACTGGGGACTTATTGCTTGGAAGCTGCTGAGAGAGGCGAGTGGTGATGAGATGTCGCACTAACCAGTCGAGGGTGCGTGCTCTTTTATGTTCCAAAAACCGACCTGCACTCCGGCGCTTGCCATCTATCGCATGCAGACAGCACACGATAGCTTATGTGCCTGGAACCGCGGTGGTTACCTCGCAAGGTAGCATCGCGTGAACCTGCCTTCACGAAATGCTGATCTTCCACCGTGAAAGACGGAGTGCTATCGTTCCTCTGCATTGTGCTCGTAGCTTCATGCCAGGCCCACTCCAATGAGTATGCCCGACGGTCACCACTCGAGTGCCATGTCGATCCTTGCGCGGCCCTGAGACCTTCCTTCTTGGACATGGCGCTGATCATAAGAAAGACTTCGAGGAAGAGCGTCGAGCTAGCTGGAGGCGTTGGACCAGGGATGCTGAAGGGGAGGCCGACCAGTAACCACGAAGGCATGCATCCGAGGTTGCCTTTGAGATTCCGTGCACAACACAATACCGCTGATGGCAGTGCTGGCAGACAGAAGGCCACCAGCTGCAGAATCGAGACTTGTCAAGCTTGGTGTCCATCACATGAGATCTTCTGAGTTCGGTTTTCCGAGGCCGTAGCTGCTGACTAGGGAACCGATCTATCGATTGCGGAGACCCGATACGTTTCAGATCAGGTATACATTCGTGCAGCTGTTGATCCTCAGCAACCAGTCTTCGTCGGTTCGAAAGGGTCTCCGAGCAGTCGTGGTCCAATCGCATGAGATCCTGGCAGTGGTATGCAGTGTTCTTCGGCCTAGAGGATCGACGGTATGCGAATCACCTCAGCTTCTCGCCAGGTAGATTGCGCTTGCCTGCATGACCTAGACGTCTGGTATCAGCGGAAGCAGAGTCATCCGACGCAACAGTGTAGGGCGAGAATCCTGTTTCGAATGTTACCGTGATGGCGAAGATCTACCAGAACACGAAGCCACACGCATATCAGAGAGGGCGCGCAAGTGAAGTGTAGATAGAGCTGAAATTTAGACTCGTGTCGTTCCGCCTCCAGACCACGTGAGTGAGAGTGGGGTGCGCGCTCATAGGCCTACGGAAATAAGGGCCGTACTTTCATACAAGTAATGCGGTAGGTTCTCAGTGGGCGACTCCTCGCTTGATCGCACCTGAAGCGCGAGCCGCATCCTCGAAGTGATAGCTCGTCGCATAGCGTACAGTACGAGCCGCCCTGCCGATCGCTTGATTAGCGGAGTGAAGTATGCTTCACAACAGGAAGCCGATGGACCAAAGGACGGATGCGCGAACGTAGGATCGAGGCCTGTGGACTAGTCGTTCTTGTTGAAGCTATCTGATTCAGGGCGTCAGACTCGTACAGTACAACAGGATTCACGAGTTTGAACAACGCGAAGATCTCATACCTGGGAATGAGCTTGTGCAGATCATGGCTTCGGAATGCCATAAACAGGCCAGGGCTGAGGGTTGACCCCACATCCTACACTTTTTAAGCTCGAACAAGCTCTACTTGTGCAATTAAGCTTCAGGGCCGATTGCTTGTCCCTGCGTTATCACTGCGTTGCGTGCTTCCGTGTTGTAGTTCCTGTCGGCTATCGTAACCTCATTTTCTTACCCACATCCAGCTGATAAGGCTATCGCATTCGTACCCTCGGTCCATACACGAAGACACAGGTCATTGGCCGCGTTGAAGCCACATGACATTGTCGATCTTGAGTGAGCCCCAAGCCGCAGACACTGCAGTGTAACAATGAACAGAAGCCTAGTTTTCCGTTTGGAAGATCCTTCTCGAGTGATAGTCAGTAGCAGAGGTAATATCGTGCTTCGTGTTGTCGGAGCACCGAGGTACTGCACTCACGCCAGATTGCGATCATATATCTGACCCGGCCCCAGTCCTAGATTGACTTGAGCCATTTCGTCAGACTCTTATTTCAATCTTGACACTACAGGACCCAGAACACTTCATTGAATTTCCCATTTCAGACATGTCTACCATGAACAAATTGTTTGAAAAGGCTGGCTGGCGGTCAGATGCCAGATACGCAGCCATACAATCGCCAGCAGACTCCACAGAATCCAGAGCGTTCTTAGACGAGCCGGGCAAGGAAGAAGCCAAAAGATGTAGTTCCGAACAAGACTTCGGACACTGGCAAAGCCAACGCTCGACCCAGCGCTCCCGATGGATGTTCGGGGGTCTCGTCGCAGCCTTGGTTGCCCTAAACTGCATGCTTGCTGGTGCGTACGTCCTGAAGAAGGTACCCGACGAAGTCTGCAGCGAGCAGCTCACTGGATACTGTAAGTCCACCGGTAGTCCCGACGCTGGCAATAGTAGAAGCTGACCGGTGTACAGCACCCCTCAATGTGGCGGTCGAGTACGAGGAGTATGATTTTGAGAATCCTTTCGCGCATGACACCATCTACCGTGGTCCTCCATCTGTGGAACTAGAGGAGGCGTGGGCAGATCTTTGGTTCTGTAAGTGTTAGTGGGATGTTACCATGGCGGACCGTTGCTGACATGAGCAGACGACGGTGTACGCATTCCCCAGGACAAGCTTCACTTGATCAACCGGACAGCCGACCTGGGAGATGGCAAGCGCCTGAAGCCGGTAGAAGACGAGGAGGGCGGATACCACAGCATGTTTGAGGTTTTCCACCAGCTTCACTGCCTCGTAAGTGGCCCCGACTCCGCAAAGCACCATCTTCGCTCTGGGCTCAGTCACTGACATGAGACGCATAGAACCTGATCCGCCAGTACACATGGCGCGACTGGTACTTCCGACATCCCGATGTCGTTAAGGCTCCCGCCGACATGCGAGCGGGAGACATCGGTGCTCGCATGCACGTTGACCACTGCATCGAGGCGCTGCGTATCAGCCTGATGTGTCATGCCGACACGACACCATATCTGATCATCAATGATCCGACAGCACCACAAGGAACTAGAGCGGACTTCAGTCCTCACCACAAGTGCAGGAACTTCGATCGCGTGCGAGAGTGGACGAGGGAGAACCAGCTGAGTAACCCGAGAGTTCCTGGTATGTGGGATCCGGAAGTCTAAGAATCATTGGTCAATTCGTCGTGAGGCGTCATGTACCTAGTCCAGTAAAGCACGTTGAATGCCAGAATCCCTGTGTAGTCCTCCACTCGACCGTTCTCGTGGTCTCGCAAATGCCAACGCGTGCGGAGGGAGATCTTGACAGCTTGGCGCTCAGCTTAGGGTCAGGGTTGGGGTAAAGCGAAGCACCTGGGCATCTTCGCAGTTTTCGTGAGAAGACATCTCATGTCATGAACAAGCCATGAACAAGCCATTAACAAGCCATCAGTTATTCCATCAATGTCATAGTCGGCGAATGCATCCAGCTAATCATGAGTTCGTATTCATGACATGACCTGAATAGGTTGAAGAAAAGCTGGACATGTCCTGGATACTCAAAAGGACGACAGTGCTTTATCACCCTCTCAACCTAGTAACCTCGCAACGAACCGATTTAGCGATGAGCGCTTCCCGTTCTTCGACGAACTGCTGCTGCGAGAACGACCTTTGACACCCTTCGCTGCTGGGTGTAACTTGCGCCCGTATAGTGGAGCCCGACCTCGCGCCAGTGAGCCCTTGATCTCACTCAACTCCCTCTGTACCTCAATCTGGAGTCGCCCGTTTGACGAGCCCACAATCTTTTCGTGGGCCTTCGCGTAATAAACAGCCTCATCTGCCATGAACTGGAAGGCCTTCATTTCATCGTTGAGGCTACGCACATCAACGACTCGTGCCATAGCCGTGAACAGCTGGACGAGCTTGTACTCAGGCTGAAAATCGGCGCCCGCATGCTCCATCAGGAAGCGCTGCATGTAGGGCGTGACGATGAAATCCTTTACGGACAAGTGGAGGAAGTCCACTCTACTCTTCCGCAAAGGCTCCCAAGTCTTTGCTGTTGGCATGTCCTTGACCTCCATCAGGCCTTTGCACCAGCTGCTGATCCTCGTGGCGACCAATGAGCGTTTCGCCCTGATGTCTTCTCGCGACATTGGGCTAACGGCCAGTTGCGTCAAAGCCGTTGGATCCTCACCTTCTTCGTACAGAAAGGCATATGCCATGACTGGCAGAGGTTCGCGGGCCCTCTGTGCAAGAAGCAAGCACTTTGCCGTGTAACTCCGGTAGACACGGGCTACGGACTCAATCATATGCTCGAAGAACTTTTCCAAGTCTTCTGGTAGCATGTCAAGACGCTTCTGCAGCGTTGCAATGTCATCGTTCTCACTAAGACCATCCATGAGCTCCCAAACGACGAGATGCACCCATAAGAACACACCGTCTGCTCTTTCTCGGATCTCAACCGCGAGATCCTCGGCGCGCGCGTCATGTTCCGCGAGATCTTGGAAAAGTTGATTTTGCTCCAGCCTGCCTTTCAAGAACTGATCGATATCTTCATGGTTCATCAGCTCCAGTTGGAGCTTCTTCTCGTCAGCGGCCCCAAGAAACTTGTTGAACACGTTGTGCGGTCGACTGGATACACAGAGTTTGACGTTAGATCGGGTCGCAAAATGTTCGATCGTGTCTTTGACGAGCGCGTAATGATTTTCGGCGAACTCGTCAAGTCCGTCGATGAAGAAGCAGAATGCGTGAGTAGACTCGTGCTGGTCGACGATCTTGGTCAGAGTTTCTTTGAGCTCCGATTCACTCCAGAGCGTCAAATCTCTAGAATCAGTTGCCGCGCCGGTTCCGGCCCATCGGACTGGACAAGCTTTATGAATGAAACCAAGGCACTGTCGGAAGGCTTGGTATATCAGCCCTTCAAGCAGACCCTTGCAAGAGCTTTGCAGAGCTGTTCCGGTGCTCCAGAAAAAGTGCTTCAGCACTACCAGATTTTTTTGACCAGACCAAAGCCGCAACATGCTCGAAGTCTGCTCAAATTTGGTGGTCGCAATAGCTTTCATGAAAGTGGACTTACCCGAGCCCGGCTTTCCACTGATCCAGAATATGCCTGCACCGTTTTGCAGCCACGAGGACAAAGGCGAAGCTTTGGCGTCGAATGCCCAGGTATAAGTTCCTTCAAAAGCTTCGGTGATGTCGTCCTCACGCCGAAGCATGTCATCGAAATGAAGGCTTTCCAGAATTGAGATCTGACGTGCCAGCGATTCCATCTGCTGCAGAGCTTGTTCAATACCAGCCGCGCATGGGCCCACGAACTTCCAACAAACTGGCGCAATTGCTGACATGACGGCCAAGTAGTTGCCTTTGTTGGAGATTGCCTCATCGACTGAGCTGTCATGAAATAGTTCGAGGATTCTCTTGCAGTCTTCCGCCGCTTTCTGTTCATCCGAGGCGCGACTCGCACTGATCAACAGTCTTACTACTTCCTTGTCGATGGTAGTAGGCTCATCGGTGGCAGCATCTCTTTTACTCACTTCGCCTCCGGCAGAAAGAGTCTTCATTATACTGGCCGTTTGGAGGTTTCCAGTCTCCACCGCTGTCAAGACTTGCTGATCACGAAGCTCAAGCTGCTGGCATCGAATATCCAATCTCTGGATCGTGCCATTCAATGCGCTCTGTTCATCGCTACTCTGTATCAGACAGCCACTCTATGACAAAAATTCACGGGAGGTCAGTACTCACCTCATCATACAAAGTAGTTGCAACAAGATCTCGCTCTTGACTGCATCAAGCCTTCCTTGCAAGCTTTTGATCTTGCCTTCATTCCATTTCAGCTGCACTGCCGTGCGTACCGCTGACCATGTTTTATGCGGCTCCCCTCTTATGTTTGACAGTATCACCACAATCTCGTTTGCGAGTGCCTCGCTTCGGCTCGACAATTCGCGGAGTTTGACTTCGTCTCGAGCTCCCGTATCAAGTATTTGAGTCCGCCTCGAGGACGCAAGTTTCCTTGACAGCTGCTCTGCGTGAGCGGCGAGCGATTCGATCTCGACAACTTCTTCCGGCGCACCGTCGGTAGATCTGTACACCTCGATCCCTGTGCCCACGAGCCTCGAGCCGAAAGCTACGAATTGGACGACCGCGCACGCTACAGTCAAAGCTGATAACGGCTCCATAATCCCAATTCTCTCGATAACAACCTGCCGCAAGATAGCGCGAGAACGTTGAGGAGACCGACGAAATAGGTACAGGGACGCATCAATGTTGCCTTGGCTTGGAGGCCTCCTCATGTGCCACGTCTGTCAGCCCCTACATTATGCACGTACTATGCGCGTATGTGTATGTGTACGTTTTAGGATGGTGGGGTTCAGTCCTCATCAGTCTCAGAACGTACACAACAACTGGTTGGCGGTAGCCGAAATCTGTCCAGACTCATTTCTACAGTCTAGTCTGGAGATGCTGCCATTACCAGTTCAGTTCGCACCCAACTGTTCGCACTGCGTATTCGGATGTGTCGTAGCTCTAGACCGTTACAGGCGTCTGGTGGCGTTCTCTCCCGCAAGTGGCGTCTCAGCTGCGCAACACAACGCAACAGCTGAGCCGACTCCACAGAATTTTGAATTGGGCCATCAACAACGCTTCTGTGAAGCGGGAGCACTACTCACTACACTGAGCCTCAACTAATAAGTGACCTTCACGATGCCCGACTCGCAAACACGCCCTACAGCTCTCCTCCAGAGACTCATTCCACGACATGAGGACCCGTGAATCTGTACACTTCGGTTCCTTGGCTTAAACAAGGGGAAATGAGTACGGCAAGGTCAGAATGCTATGTCTACTTTGGAAACTATGGTGCTGTTCCATCTTACGCGAACTTGATCATTGTCCAACTTCTCATGCACGATGTATGGATGTGGGAAAACGAGATACAGTAGATCTCATATACCTGTGCCACACCTCGAACTCTTGGCTTTCTCAAACTCAAGCTAAACCCCTGCAACGAAAGGGGTTCGCAACCCCAACTCTAACCCTGTTTTCTTATGTAGCTTTTGTGTCTAAAAACACGCTTCGTATCTTACTATGAATATTGTTTTGTATAGCTCGCTTACGTATATCTAACACACCATCACTTTCCGATAGGACAAGCTGTTTTTTCTGATGATTAGTGATTTAGGGTAAGAGTTGGGGTTACAAACCCCTGTCGTTGCAGGGGTTTGAATCGATCTTCAAGAAAGCTGAAAGATTAGCCGACGGCACAGGTATATGAGATCTATTGTAGCCGATGCCAACCAGGCTGCATCAAAACCTGGAGTGGGTGCCCGAACCCAATGCGAGGATCACGAGAGTGTACCTCGTCAAAAGTGAGCTGCTTCCATGTCACTACTTCGACTTCTTCTATGGGACCTCTCATGGCGATGCGGCATCGTTGCGACTTTACTGGGCCGACGCCGGATGCGAGTCGACGATGCAACGGATAATTCGAGAATTTCACCCAAGCAATGACTAGTCACAGACCACACTTCACATCCGGTTTATCCCTAGAGCCAACAAACAAAAGTTCACAAGAGTATAAATTGGATTTCAAGGTCGATCTCTAAGCCATCCGATGCACATTCGGCGGTGAATTCCCACCCACAGAGACCATATTCCTCACCGCCCAATCATCCCCCCTCAACCGCCCGGAGTCAGGACTACTCCCCCTCCTATCATCCGCCATCTCCGTCTTAACACTAACCTCCTGCGCAACCACAATCCCGCCATTCGACTTCTCCTGCTGATTTTGGCTGGCACCAATAGGCAGAATATGCTCGTCGCTGGCCCACATGGTATCGTTGCCGACCGAAAGCGGGTGGTGGTGCGAGCGCGATTTCCGGCTCGAGTTCTTCTGGTGTTCAATTCCGACGTTTGACTGTAGAGGGTAGCTTTGCGAGCGCGAGTTGGTGTTTCTGCTGAGGAGGGCGCCGAGACCGACGAGTTTGGCTAGTTGGCGGAGGAGAGGATGGATGATGGGCAAGTTGCTGACGACGATGGCGACAAAGGTTTCACGGCAGGCCCAAAGACTGCCGCTGACTGCGCCTTCGGGACCGGACTGGGGGATTTGGTGTTAGCCCGGGGTTGTTTTGGTGTTCTGGATTGTGGGTTTTAACACTTACGGTCAGGATCGTTACGGCACGAATGGTACCTGCAAGTATGATGAAAACAGCGCCGCTGAACAGCAGCATCAGTGTCAGTCTGCGTCTCAGCGTTGTGTCTACGCCCCAAAGAAGCTATGAATTGTCAGCAAAAATGAAGCTCTTTATCATGCATGTCACCTCCAAGGAGCCGTACTGGTAGCGGGATTGACAGCAGATAAATGTCAGTGATGATATTGAGGACCAAGACCGTCAACACATATGCCGGCGAATTGGTAGCCTGACACATTCTGCCAGGATTTGGGCTCACCTGCCAGAAATGATGGAAGGGCTGGCAGGAACACAAGATGGTGAGGGCGACGCCGAGATACGTGACCAAGAGAATGCCGTATCCCATCCGTACGCGGATTTCCAGATGAGAGATTCCAGTCCTGCCAAAGAGCGTTAGTGACATGTAACGAGGAACGTTGTCCAGCGGTGCCCATACGTCAATCTTCCATAAAGAGCGGTGACGCAAACTTTGAGGCACCAAAGAATGGCGGCGTACAGCGACCATCCGATCACTTGGACTTTGGAGCCCATGACCCGGTTGTAGTGTTCATCGGAGTTGACATCGAGGTCTGCACGCTCTTCGGGCGTCATGTAGCTGTTTGTGAGGCCGCCGAATTTGGCGCCAACGAGGTATGCTGCCACGACTTCTGCGGTGAAAAGCAGCTATCGAATGCCAGTGTCAGCTTTCTGGAACGCCGGCACAACGAGCGTGCCTCTCCAGTGAATTGATCCTGCAGCTGGATGACTTACACCAGTCAACGGCATCAGATAATCATCGATCTGAAAGCCGGCGAAACCTACTGTCCGCCATCGGAAGTAGATACGGACGATGATAGTGATGAGTCCAATGGAGAGAAGGGTAAAGGGTTCTGCGGACGACATGTTGTGAGCTGCAAGACGGTGCAACAGCAAACGGTGCTGTTGGAAAGTATCGTCGGCACAGAGGGGAGTTCCACCGTGTATAAAGAAGCCACTGGAAGGTGTCAAGGCTAGGGAACTAGCATTGGGGCTGCAGGTCCCTCTGATATGTACCCTAAGGATATGTCGGTACGTACCTTGCCTTTGACTCCGTAGGAACCAGGTCCGAGTGGTTAGTCTCGCGGGGAATGAATCAGCGTAGTTATTCCGCACCGCAGAACCATAAGGCTGCCGTGATCAACCTCTTTCCTGTCCAATTGGCACTGGCTCAATTAAATCCTATTTCGTAAAACCCAAGGCGTGAACGGCGATCAGCGGGAATGACCATGAGCCGGCCAACCACTGACTTCACTCTGACCAGTTGCGACAATCTTCGAGCCTTGCACTGTTCATACAAGGCGTAGGCTATCACCGTCGCGGGATGTCGATACTTCCTTGCAGATTATGGGACTTTGTGCTCTGTTGATGTGATCATATTCCTCCTTGAAGTACGGGGTACATCGCCGACTGGAGCGAAGGATTCTCAGGGAGTACCAACCTCGTGCGTGTCACAAAAGGTTAAATACCGTCGTCCAATTGCAACTGCAGACAACGCAAATAACGGCTTGGCTGTTATCTTTGCCCGCCCGTTGATTAGCAGAGGTTGTTCCTCGTTCGGCGCCCCCTGCTTCGAATAGAGTTTGTCACTATATGTCGCGTGGCAAGTGTGGGGTGATTCCCGCGAGCCGGCCGTCCCGACGGCAACCCTTGTCTCGGATCACCCGCCCCTAGAGTTAACATCGTCTTAAGATCCGGGGTTGGAGAGTTTCGGACGGGAAACGATCTGTAACGATTGGTCTGTGAGATGCGTATTGAGGCGGCCCGTACTATATGTCTATAATACTTCCGCAATATGTCGTACAATCCTGCGAGGGCGTTCACACTGTACCAGATGCAGGGTCTTGCCTTCGACCAAACCATTGTATATTGTCGGATGATGCTCCGCCAACCTTGAACTGTGCCGCTGAGCGCCGAGGATTGGATGTTGACAGAATATTGATCAACAGCCATCCATGGTTGTTCGGTGATGTGTCGACATAGGATTGACCGTGCCGAAACTGACCGTGCCGAAAACCTCTGCGTTCGGGCCGTGTCTTCGTCGGTCGGGAGAGTCTGCCGTATACGTAACGGTGAGTGGCACTGTGGCACTCGGTGAGTGTTCATCAAGACAAGGCGTGTAGACGCGCGTAAGGGAGTAAAGCTTCGCAGAAGATACGCTTGAGTAGCTTAAGACGTCAGTGTGGCTTTTGGTGGCGTCTTATTTCTTGTTCACTCATCCCACGTCTACTGGGGCGCAAGATAGATAAGACGGCCTGTGATGGGATGGCGAGCAAAAGTCGAACAAGCCGTGCCGCTGCCGTTGTCCCCAAGAGCCAACCCGCTTGAGGCCCATACCCTGTTCATGTTGTGGGATGGCGTGTACCGTGGGAACCTCCTCCAATTGCATTATTTCATTCGCATTGAAACACGATCAATAGTGAAAGCTTTGGTCAAGCCTTTTGTCAAGACTCCGCTGCTTTACTGCAGCAAGAGCCTTACAGCAACAGTGGGGAACTCTGTATAGGTCGAACACTGGCCGCGATGTTCTCTTTACTCCGGAATGTGTCACGAACACTCGTACGCCCGATCACTACTCGATAAGCTTCGCCAATTCTCTGAGCTTGATAGGTTTGGATACAAAATGGTCAAAGCCACTGCCAAACGCTTCAGCGCGAGCGGCTTCCGACCCCAATGCCGTCACAGCGATAGTTCTCGAAGGGTTCAGACGGTGTTGTTTCTCGTACGCGCGGATCCGCTGGATCGATTCGTACCCGTCCATCACAGGCATGTTAATGTCCATCAATATCAAGGTAGGGATCCCATCTCCCGTGGTGTCTTTTGAGTCGGAAGATGGTGACGATGTTGATGATATCAAGGACTGTTTGTGGGCATTTTCGAACGCTTCAAGGGCCAGCTTGCCGTCTACTGCGGTCAGGTATTGGTACTTGTGCTTTTTGGCGAACCTGACCAGGAGTTGGAGGTTAATGCCGTTGTCGTCCACCAGCAGGAGCAGCGGACCGCCAGGACTTGGCTCCACCGTAGATGTTGCCGAAAGGGGTCCGGAAGGGCGCTGTTGGGTTGCTTCCACGCCAGTTATGTCTCGAAGTGGTGTTGTAGAGTCTCCCGGTAAACGAGTTGTGTCTTCAGGTGCCGTCGAGAGCTGTTCAAGTGGCACTCCAACAGCCTCCAGTGATGGCACCACAACATCGATCATCGATGGGTCTCTATCAGTACTCCCTTGCGAATTTAACGGGCGCAGAGGCAGATCCCTCCCAGATCCGCCAGCTGACGCAACGCTGGGTAAGTTCTTGCCGGCCGATGCGGGATCTTCTCTCACCGAGTTACTGCGGTCTGCATTGGAAACGTTGTTCTGGTTCGTGTCGAGACCTTTCAAAGCGGAAGCGACGGCGCGATTCAATTCTTGTAGGCCACATGGAAGGGCAACGAATTCTGAAGCTACCCCAGCATTGATGAGGTGATCCCGCCAACCACGTCGCAGCGCTTGGGCACCCGGGTTGTTGCGGCAGACGACCAGTATAGAGGGGCGGCGAGTGCGATGCCCCACGCTGGTGTCGTGGATAGTTTGAGCGTATTTTGCCAGATCTTCGTCCAAAATGACGTTCATATTGTGGGCGGCGTGATGGTCCAGAGAGCATCTCTCTGGAATGATTCCCAGAACTGTAAGATTCTTCTCAATTGAGGTGACAGCCATCGTTCGCGTGGTGGTCGTGAGGATTTCGGTTTGCGACATCGGAGGAGCGTGATCCACCTCGACGATGCCAACTCTTAGGCCTGCGAATGCCTTACACTCTACGGCACTGCCATCTACAGGCGAAGTTTCGATTTCGACAGTGTTCTCGAGAGGTATGGTCACAGTCACGCGGGTTCCCTCGCCCGTTTTGCTAGTAACCTCTATCTTACCACCCATGGCATTGACGATGCGAGCCACCATATGCATGCCGATGCCTAAGCCAGATGCGAGAGTGTCTTCCTGTGAGAAGTCCTCGAACAGGTGTTTCTTCTGAAACTCATCCGACATTCCTTTCCCACTGTCAGCCACAGTGAAAACAGCGTCAAAGCGTCGGCCAGGTCCTGCTTTAGCTTTCCGTTCGAGAGTGACATGGACAAAGCCAGCCTTGGTATACTTGAGCGCGTTGGTGACAAGGTTGATACAGATTCTTTTCCATCCGCCTGTCGCCAGTTTGCAAAGCCACTCAGTGCCTTCAGAGCGTTCAATATCAAGGATGACAGCGGTCTGCATATGGCCGTCGGGGTCGTGATGATAGTGGAACGAGTACACCGAGGATGACACTGCATCTTCGGTCAGATCGTCGAAGTGGATGCCGGTCTTCAGTGCTGAAAGGTTGCTCTCTGGTATGTCTGTCGTATCTGGTAAAATCACTCGACCAATCTTGGAGCTTCTGACGGCGCCTCTCTTCAGGTGGCGCTGTTTGAGGTTTGCGAAGTCGAGAAGATGCTCGATAATTTCCAGCAATGAGTTGCCGCAAGCGCTGATCTGTTGTACCAGTGTCGCAATATTATTCTCGAGCTTCTCTTCCATGAGAACTTCCACCGTGCCAAGTATGCCATGCAAAGGGCTTCTCAGCTCGTGTGACACGCTTGAAATGAAGTCCGACTTCGATTTGTCTGCCTGGAAAACCTCAACGCGGTTTGTCTCCGCAACCATGATGTCGCAAAAGGCGTCGACGAATTGCATTTCGATTTCCGGAGAGATGACGCGGAGAGGATCGTATGTCCAGTACAGTCCAGCGACAGACCAACGGTGTCGGGCATGGTCCCATATGCCATGGAGGGCTATACATCGAGCCCCAGGGAATGCAAGCTGAAGGCTCTCAGCATCGCTGCGTTGTACCCGGCGGGCATATTTACGCTCCTTGGTGATTGGCGACTGCGGCCTTGCACCCTCGTCGCTATCTTCTGTGGAGAATCCATCATCCGTGTTGATGGTCAAATCCTCGCCAAAAGTCCAGATCTTGCCGGTAGGGTTGCGGTGCATCAGCCTACGTATGAATGTTTCTGTCAGCACCTTGGCTGGCTGATCAGGCTTTGCTTTGCTCGGATGAGATGAAACATTCTCTGCGCATCCCAGGACGGAACAAGGTCTTGTCTCTTTTGCAACAGGATCTTCTGAAGCGGATCCTGAAGTCATTGATGATTCGCTGGCATGGTCCTCATTAGGTTCAATCAGACCTCCGAAAATGTTCACAGATAGGTCGAGGAGGCAAACGCCATCCATGCTCAAAGATCGACACATGATCTCGGCTGCTCTCTGGTATGTATGCTGATCGTCAAGGTCCGTTTCTGGTTTGCGTGCCGTGCGCTGTCCCGGAAATTTTCCGTGCGGCTTGGAAGCATCCGCGATTCCTGGTCGGCCACCATGTTCTCCATTGACGTCCGTTGGTGGCGCTCCTGCCGCAGATGTAGCAGAAGCGGGATGTCTTTTGCGTGGTGTTGATGTAGAGGTTCCGGGAGCACGGTCTTGCTGGTTGCGCGAGGTGTCTTTTTGCGATTCCTGCGGCGCGGTCGAAGACGAAAGGCTTGATGCTGACGCCCCAGTCTTGTCGATCAAAGCATCAGGCACGCTTGGTTGGACGTCGCGAGATGCCTCACGAGCTCGATTGGCGTTTTTCAGCGTTGGTAGCTTGGCTATCTGCGCCGCGTGGTTCCGGTCTTTTGATTGCAATGAGTCTGACGTGCCTCTGACAAAATCTCCCAGGCCTGCAACCATTTGGTTGTTTTGCTCACGCTCTGAAATGGCACGCACAGTCTGGAGATGCGTCATGACGGTCTGTGACATATCGTGCATAAATACAAGATCCTGCTTCGAAATGCCCGATCTTGGCTTGTCGTCAAGGATACAGTACGCCCCGATGTTGACTCCTGCAGGCGTTGTGATAGGAACGCCAGCATAGTACCGGCCATGTGGATGTTCGGTGACATAGTTTCTCAATCGCAGGTCAGGATGCTTAGTAAGGTCATCGACCACGAAACAGTTGTCGCGATAGTGCTCGTTGGAGGCTTTGGTGGCGTCGAACGAGGGAAGATTGACAGTAACCTCACAACAGGCAACGTCGCGGGGAATGACCGAGTAACCCATCCAAAGCCGGTCACCATGTTCATACGTTTCCTCGCTTTCGAGGGAGAGCGTTTGTGTCGCCTCTGCCATGATGTAGGCATGATTCACATCGAAAAAGAAGATAAGAGCTCGTCGAGCTTTCATGCGCAGGGCACCCAATTGGCAGAAGGCAGTGAGGATCTTGTCGGGGGAGGGGACGGCCTTGTGTTGTTGTCTCGCCTCGCGGTCGCGCACGTCGCAGTAGACCGGAGCGCGCTTGGTCGTTTGCCGGAAAGGTCCATAGTATCTTGCGTGGCGTCAGCTAGGCGTTGTCGATGTGCGGCAAGGCAAATTCGAGGTCATGTCTGTTGCTACGAACCGGTAGAACTGTGACTCGCGCTTGCTCTCAAGGCGGGACGCTGCACGAGATGCCCACGTGCGTCCTGGCTTTGTGCATTGTTGTGCCGCCGGTCTTTCTGCCATGTCCAACCAGTGCAGTCCTCTGACGACTGATTTACTACACGATGACGGCAAAGTTGTCTAATCGATCCAGGAAGCAGTAGACCAGTAGAGTGGCGGAGCTGCGGGACCCCAGCATTATTTGCCTGCTTTGCCACAAAAACAACGACCGTATCAAATTGTGTTCCAAAGCCGCTTACGCCTGCTCTAGAGCAGTGCTTTGATACGGTAGGTCCCACAGCACATGTCGATAAACTCTGAAGTTGCAGGAAGCCGCGGATCGAGTGGCTGCAAAAGCCTGGTGCCTGCTTCAGAAGTGGGCCTGGACCCTGACTTTCACCACAGGCAGCAAATGCAATACAACAAAACTTGTCGCGGTACAAATAATATTATCAGTTACTCAGACCTTGTCACTATGGACTAGATGGCATGTGGACGCATGCTGTGGCCTGTTCAGCACCAGCGTAATCCCGTAATCCCTCCCTGAAACTCCTAAATCGAACCAACATTAAAATGTCTAGGCGACCATCCACCTGTCGGGTAGTCAGTAAACGTGCTCCATTGGTCAGATCAATTCAAGCGACAACATACCAAGCACCACCCAATACGAACACAACTACCAACGCGGTCAGGATACCTGCTCCCGCCCTGTCGCCGGTGGTGATGGGATCAACAGATCCCGCGCGACCACCTCCTCCGCCGCCACCACCAGTGGCACCGTCCGGTCCAGTACCAGCGGCAGGGTTACCCTTAGAAGTACCACCAGTCGAGTTGGAAAGAGGACCGGGCACTAGATCACCCAGGTTGCTTTGGAAGATCTCCAGAGCATTCATCTGCTGACCGACGCCGTAGGAGCCATCCCAGCCGTCCTCGTACCATCTGGTACCGCAAGTAATGCCCCTTGCACCACCTGTGCACTGTTTCGCGGCTGCTACGGCGGATCCACGGAGACGCTTGTTGATGGCATCGTGGGTGAAAGGTGCGACCTTTGCGGTACCGGCCATCCATCGTGCAAGGTATGCTTTGAACGACAGTTGATCGACGTTGCAGTTGGCGCGTGGTTCGCAGGCAATCTCGAACATAATATCGGTTGCTTCATAGAAGAAGGAGCGCGAGCCGTCCAGCAGTCCTGCGACTTGCGTCTTCCAGTATTCTTGCTCGCCACCTTCAGTCTGTTGATAAGTTAGCATCCGATGATTTGGAAGAACAACATGCTCCAAGACATACATGATTGAACATCATAGCTGCGCCGAGCATGTAAACGCCAGTATTGTAGGACCACTGAATATGGTTCAGATCCGAGCAGTTGATCTTGGAATCAGTACCGTCAAAGACCTGGTAAGCGCCACTAATTAAGCCAACATCCATAGACCATTTGTATGTCTTAGTCGCCCACTCATTGTAAGTCTCGTTGCCAGTGTAGGCATACAAGCGCGATGCAATGTTGAAGAAACTGCCCTGAGTAATCGAGTTCTTGTAGTCGTAACCGTTGTTGAAGGCGAAAATCTGCCATCTCAGACCTCCAGCACAAGTCTCGTTGTCCCATCGCGCGGCTTGACGGTTGAAGACAGCCTGTGCCAGGGCAAGCCAACCGGGCTGGTCATCAGGAGGATCGGGGTAGCCGACTTCGGCGGCCGTCATAGCTGCCATGCCCCAGAAGGCTTGATCGTCGTTTCCCAGGGATTTTGTCTGGTTTTCCGGCTCGTAGTCCATGGCAGCACCCCGCTGGTGGAGCATGGCTTGAGTTGTGATCTCGTTGTAGGTGTCTTCGCCAGTGTAGTACCAGTAGTCGATGAGAGCGCTGAACATGGCTCCGGCTTCCCACCAGTAGTAAGGGTCTCCAAGCAGACCAGGGATTCCGTCGGTTGTGTTTCCGTAGTAGAAGGACACCATCTCAAAGGCGGCATCGCTTGCGGCAGCCTTGATCGATTCTGTGTGTTATAGCATTGTCAGTGGCTGGCAACACATCCGCAGAAGATGCGACTCACCAGTGTCGTCGATGTTGAGCTCAATCGCGCCAGTCAGGCGGGCGGCAAGAAGCGCCGCGCATGCTGATGTTGCCGACCACAGCTTCATGGCAGCGGGTACCCGTATGGGAGTGTATAGGTATGCGCAACGGTTTCTTCAAGGCTCTTCCAAGAGGGGTATGCTCCCAAGTTCGTCCGGCAGGGTACTGTGAGATCCTGGACAGCGCACTTCGATGTTTGTGTAGACGACCGGCTGCGCCTCTTGGTCGGGTCGCCGCGGAGCAAGAGAGTGGTGATCGTATACCGCCTTGGCAGGAGGTAGTGTATGGCAATTTGGCGCCACGAACGGGTGGACTCAGCGTGTCTCAGGCTAGGTGTGACGAGTGAGCGGTGGAGTAGGTAATGAATGTCAGCTACCTAAAGACTGAAGAGAGGCAAAAGAAAACCACACAATCGGGCATAGGGAGCGGCAAGGGTTGGTTGGCAATGTATTGGTGACGAGTGGCATCCCAAGTTGTTGCCATCGCCAAGCACAAAGGTCTCGGCGCAACGCGTTCGAAGATCGGGCTCTCTTTTATTAGATGCAGCCCGGCTAGGTGTGATCAGGGTCTGGTGGGTCCTGAGATCCTCTTCCTCCACAAATCTCCATATCGCATGGTTGCCATGAGAGCGTAAGTATGTTTTCATCGTCTTCACCACTGATATAGGTAAGACTGGGTCTTATCCATGGTGATGTCGTCACATTGATAATAGCTGTCGGTGGGTAAAGACATATCTACTTCACACCTCCTCTAATCGCTTTCTTTCACACCTATTCCATCGCGTCGCATTCTGAATCTCTCCTCAAGACGATCATTTCAACATTAAGCCCCGCTATGCGCGGCAGTGTACATCGCCATCGCCACGGGGTTTCTTGTCTGTATGAAAATGGTGCCTGGCCCGTTGAACTTGCACACAAGACCTTCACTAGCAGCCAAGTTGCTGATAATGCCGCCAGACGCAATACGCTCCAGCGTGTATTTGCAATTCCAGGCGACAAGGTGTCCATTGTCAACAATGTACTTCTCGCCTTCGCGGAGCTACGAATCATACCGGAATTAGTCATGTGCTGAGAATTCTGGCATGGAGAATCGTGGTACTCACGTCTTTGCGAATGATGGCGCCCAAACTCTGGATCCACAAGATGCCAGTCCCGCTAAACTTGCAGACGAAGAGGCCTTCGCCAGAGAACATGGCTTTGCTGAAGCTTTGCGCCTTGTAGTCCTTGATCACACCAGTCGTGCACGCCAGGAAAGCATCCTTGCTGGCACTCCAGATCTCCTTGCCAGTCAGTCGGATGTTTGTGATGTCGCCGAACGAGAAAGGTGCAAGAAGTAGCTCGCCAGGTCCAGTGTAAGTGGACACAGACATCTCGCCGCCAGTAACGAACTTCTTCATGCTGAATTTGACTGCGCCCTTGAGGGTCATGGTCGGCGACATTGCGATCATGGTGCCAGGCTTGGCTTCCAGCGGACAGCCGACGGCTAATTGAATCGTCACGATGGAGTTGCTGTCGCGGTGGCTGATGCGATAACTGCCGCCATTGAAAGTGCCGACGTCGTCCACTGTTGCGCTCGCGCCTGTGAAGTGGCCTTGTGGAGGAGCGCCTCCTGGCATGGTCGACAGTCTACTGGTGTCGTATGGGCGTTCCGGTTCTTTCTGCTTTTCTTGAGGATAATGGTCTGCTGGAGGTCCAGGGTAGTATGGGAGTTTCTGCTCTGGCTGCTCCATTGGGCTGACCCCAGCGGTATTGTTGCCAACATTGCCATCCGGGAGGGGAGGAGAAACGGGAGGCGGAGGCGCAAAGTGTTGCTGTGGTGGTGGAGCGTAGTGTTGTTGTGGCTGGGGCTGAGCTATGTGTTGTGCTTGACCGGGCGGAGGATAGTAGCTTTGCTGGGCGTCCAAGGGCGGAGGCGCATACTGTTGTTGTTCTGCGAGAGTTAGGCTTTTGCAGATGGTGGGCAGCTTTCATGTATTACCTTGACTAGGTGGTGGAGCTGAAAGTGTTGTCAGTAGTCGTTCAAGCTGCCATCGTGGTTGCAAGTGTCTACGCACGAGGGAAGTACTGCTGATTTGAAGCCATAGTGTTGGGAGGGTGGATTCTGTCAGATGTCGGATGTCGTAGGTTGTAATCAATGGTATCGAGTAGCCGTCTGTCTTGTCTCGCAGTAATGGTACTCAGGTAGGTGTACACGCCAGAAGCTCCTAACGGTTTACAGCGCACGCGCAAGATGTTGTTCAGAGGCGAGGCAAGACCAAATTGGAAAAAAAGGAAAACGGAGAGAGCGAAAAGAGATAAAACAAACAATACCTACCTACTAAGCCATGCTATCCACCCAAGCAGAGCAGCCGAACCGCGGCCTTGTCGGCGACCTGCAGGCGAATGCGCCATTGGATGGAGTACGGCGGCTACGAGATCAGCTGAGGGACATGGGCGCGTATTTCTCAGCGACAGCGCCCCAGTCTCTCACCCCCTGCCGTAATCTTGTGTAAGAGTACATGTGGGCTTGAGTGTATACAGCATGTATGTGTGTTTCGGTAGTGAACTTGAAGATATCGATTCATGATGTTTGTCGAGGTAGTTAGGAGAACAAGAATCCGAGCTTGAAAAGGTGGTGGTTTTACTCCTCCACCTCAAGCTTTTCCCTCGAACGATACGGGAGTGACAGGATACATGTGATCACGACCGCAGCAATTGGAGTCATCTCTTCATTCTCGTTCCACTGCTGCATGCTACCACCTGTCTCAGCCGCTCGAGACTTTAAGTACCAATGTACATGTATGCTGTTGACTCATTTTCTGGAAGCTTGAGCCCTACTAACACACGAGTTTCGTATTCTTGAGAGACTTGCCAAAGTCGGTCGAGCAGCAGCTGAAGGTCTACACACATGGTGTCATGATTAGATACAGAGATGCAGGTTTTGACTGTGAGCATACATGTGTGACGGGATCAAAGGGCATTGCCAATAACAAGAGTTTGGCAATAGGTTGTGTTCAGCTTTTGACTTCAGCACGCTGCAACCTCTTGAGTCGCAGTCGATGGTCCTGTAAGACGCCGCTCCTAGGTTTCGGCATTCATGTGACATTCAGCCTCGATATGTTCAAGTCTTGCTGACTTCACTTGAATCGCCTGCACACATCGTTAGAACTGGGTCCCACAAGTGATGAACAGTACGGATATTTCACTTTGAGGCTGTGATCTGGAGTAGGCATACGGTTCATTCCACGCTCTTTGAAAAAGCAGTGGGGTGTTGAAGCTGCTCTACAGTACGAAGAAAGCTTCCTGCTCAGCCTCGAGCACTGCGGAGCGCAGCAAAACTGCGCTAGTGGCATTGACTAACCCTGATAGAGACACCGTGATCCTTCTAGAGGGCGGTCTCATTATTCGGTGACTATGTGTGGCTTACGTCTTAACCACCGCTCTGCCCTGACTACCTAACATTGACTTCTGTTTTCTCCTCTTTCTCCAGACTCTCCTCGTCCGACAGCATTGAACTGCGGTGTCGACCCAAGCCTGAGAAGCAGCCCCGAAAGCCGACTTCACTGCTCGCCAAGTCGCCGTCGCCGCTGCTTTAGAGTTGCCTAGTAGCTAGCTACACGAAGCGACCATATCGCGAAAGACAACAATATTACCATAGCAAACACGCCATAACCCGCGACAACATCGCCCTTATGGCTTCCCACGGTGTCCCGGCCTCGCCTGTCCCCACCTACTTCATCTACCGCGATGTGCCTGAAGGCCAACTTTACGACCCGACCGCAACCCTCGCATTCTTCCCGCCCAAAGACTCCGACGAACTGTTTGATGCCTTGAGGGCCAAATACCCACACCTAAAGTCTCACTCCGAGCGCATGCGCGATGCGACTATTGAGTTCCTGCTCGAGGAGCGTGAAGCTGAAGCCCTCTCGGCTAATGTCTCCCCCGCCATTCCCTCTCTATACGACTCGATGAACGACACCTCTCCGTGGCAACAATCCTGGCCATCAGCATCCATGACCACTCTCAGCAGCCCGGACATGACCACCTTCGCAACTCCCACTTTCGGTGATTCGCCCAAACCTCAGATCCCCAGCTTTGTCCAGCAACAATCTTCATCAACAGCGACACCCAGCGACAGCCAAACTCCTGCGATTGACCAGATGACCAGCGTCTTCAGCCTGTCAACAAACGAACAGCCGAAGCAGCGGGTGAGGAGGAAGATGACCGAAGCCGAAAAGGTCGAGTACCGCAAGCGCAGGATCGTGAAAGCATGCGATAAATGCTCCAAGCGCAAGCGAAAGGTACGCCTCTCTCCTCCCATAGGCAGTAACAACATGCTAATGCCTACATGTACTTAGTGTATACACAACCAACCAGCCATTGAAGGACTGAAGACTATCAACGACAAACTCACCACAAAGGTGTCCAAGCCTCGGTATGTCGAGCATCAAGCTCGTCGCCTGAGAGGACCTAAGCTAACGCTCACCCTTCCAGTCACAACACCACCAACACCACCAAACAACCACAACACTCCGAGACCACACTTGCCTTCGATTTCGACGATCCCAACGCTCTCGTTGGAGACGGATTGTTAGGCGGATTCGAGGACGCAGGATATGAGGACTTCACCCTCATGTTCGATGACCCGACGCTTGACTTCAGCTTCGATGAGTTCATGCCATTTGATCCACTGAACTTCAACACCCAGCCGGACAACTACAGGCAGTGTGTTCAGCACTTCAACGCCGATGCTAACGGAGTACCTTGTAACCCACGTGCATCTCGCGACTCGAGCTCGTCAGATTCGAGCGGAAACGACAGCTTCAGCAATCACACCGATGGCACCATTTCAGCGGACCGCTTTGTTGATCTGATGATACCGCACGCCTCGCAGAATGTCAACAATCCTAGGTCACGCGATCGCTATGCCCCACAAGTAAGCAACGGAGCATCGTTCGATGCTGGTCAGCTTGAGGAACTTGGGCCCTCGTACTCACCTGGTGGCCACGACTTACCACTGCAGCCCACGCACACTGCACACACACATGAGCTGCAATCCCCGAGTGGCTTTGCACAGATCAATGGCAGTAGTGGTGGAAACCCGTCGGGCGACGGAGGACTAGATAGACGCTCCCGTGATGCCGTGTCGCTACCTGCACCGAGTGCTGGCGAGCAAGTACTGCTGAACACGACAACCCGCCGTTCCCGCAGATCAGCGGTGAACGTGGCAAGATCTCCTGTGGGAGCAACACCAGAGTCGAATGCGCTACTCCGCCACCGTTTGCGTTGTGCTCCTGCACCACAGAATGAGCTGTCATCTACCTCCGTGACAAGCTCAAGCGGCATCTCGAAGTCACGGGATGCTGCCATTCTTGAAGGAAGGCCCATTGCTTCGATTGCCAATCGCAGCAGTTTACAAACGTCACTTGGTGACAACATGCACAGCGAACACGCTGCGAAGAGGTCAACGATGCAAACACAAAGCACGCTGTCGCTCAGTTCTCGTTCTGGTCATACAAGGATGGTACAGTCAAGCGGGCTGGATGCGGCATCGTCTCACACGCGGGCGTCGGCACCTCTGTCTTCGCTACAGATGAGAGGTGCATCTGCTCTGCTCTCGCGCCCGTCACCATTCGCTAGTACTGACAGCGGAAATGCCCGGTCAACCGAGCTATTCCGTCTTAAGAATCGCATGCCAGCATGGCATGATGACTCGATACCTGCTGCGAACAGTACTACAGCATCAAGCGGTCAATCAGCTCAAGCTAACGGCGGTGCGTACCCGCGGCTTGCTACCACGACCACAACCAGCTCCACCGCATTGGCGGAACAGCAACAGAGCCGTACCGAGAAGGTACCGATGGCAACGTCGATTGCGAAGAGCATCCGCAACGCGACCGACGCCGCCGCTGCTCGCATGCTCTTTACCGAGAGCGACACGAACCGCCAGAAGGATCACCACGGCAGATCGACGAGTCTGCAGACAGTCGCCGTCATCGCCGAAGCCAACCTGGTTTCCACGGTCGTGCTCGTCGCCATGGCTGTCTTGGCTATTATCGCTCTTGCGCTGATGCCAAACTCAAACGCCTCCCGCGCCGCCATCTCGATCCTCCCGGTCGTGTCACAACGCCTCGCTGTCGACAACGACAGCGCGCGCTCTCGACTGTCTCGAGTCTTCACCCTCTCAGGGCAGCGAAAGCAACAACTGACGTCCTCCCTCGGGATGATGGCTCCACTCCAGCTACATGGCTGCGTGTGAACGACTCCTTGTTTGACCTGCGAACTTCCTCGCCACGCAAGTTCCTCGAACTCGAGCAGTCGACCCCAAAATTTCTTTGTTCTCTGCTTCTAGTCTCTCTGCGTTCAATTGCCGGCATAAAGCCGCATTAGGGACCCACGAGAGTGCCCAACGAAGCGATGCATGATTTCCTGCTGTACGTTTGCTATGTTTTATACCTGTTCGATCGAGGTCGGCCTACATATCATTTAGACCCAGAATTCCGCCTTCAATACAAAGTTATCGAAAGCATATCCTCGCATTAACAAGACGTCAAGACAATTCGTGCCACTGGCTGTTCGCAAGCAGGTCGCCCCTTTCCAGACATGGTCGTTCGTTTTCTCGCGCAGTAATCCTCGTACCTCTTCCCTCACTGAGGTCAATCTCGCCACCGCGGCTTTCCCAAACCACGCCATGTTGGACAAATCGTGATTTTCCTGGTTCATGATGGTGCAAGCGGGCTGTGGACATGAATCGAATCGAATCGATGCCAACAACATGTTGAACCTAGACTTGATCTTTGGACGAACACGCTGCAAGCTGTAAGTAAGCTGGCCAACGGCTTCCCACTGTCCGAGACTAGGTAGTAGAAGCATGGGTAAGAATACACTACCGAGACTCGACGAGTCTGCGCAAGCAACTGGTATTCGCAGACTCGCTGACGTCCTTGTGCGGAACGCTACCTACTGATCTCGAGCAAAGTCCACTTCAAATGCTCCATGCACGAATGTTGGTTTGCGAAGTATCAACTAAATAAATAGCGCGCTGAGGATTCGATAAAAAGGATCGGTTCTTCATAGGTCAAGACGAAGCCAAATACTGACTTATCACGCCTAATCAAATTGGACATAGTCAGAGATATCGCAGAAAGAAACTTCGAGCCGCACGTTGCGGCCTCTTACGTTAGATACAATGCTACCTATACTGTACAGCGATCATGGTTTTTCCTCTCCTTCCCTGATCCCAAAGCAATGCATCGAAGACATCTTACAAAAGCCGCCCTTTCTATTTCCTCGCGGTCTGTCCGAATTGCTTCTTCCCTTGCTTGCCCGTCGCAAGCGGCGCCCTTGCCTCAGCCATCAAAGGCTCCTCCACCTTCGTCAGGTCGATTTTCCTCGCCTCCTCAATCGCTTCCAGCCCAGAAACAGCCTTCTTCGCCTCTGTTGCCTCGGCCTTTGCCTCGCCTTCCGCACCCTCAGCAGCAACCTGCTCCACAGCAGGAGCCTCGATCTGAGCACTCCGCATCGCCTCGAGCTCCGCGCGCCTCTCCTCGGTCATACGCCACTCAACGGGGAAGCCAGTGTTAGGGTTTCCCAACCTCACGCGTTGGAGAGCCTTCTGCTTGCGCTGCATGCGCTTGTTCTCCACATGGCGCAGGTCCAGAGGAACGTCCTCGAACGAGTCGGCCTTCGGGTCCTTGGCCTCGGCCAGCAACTTGCCAATCGTCTCTCCCAAGAAACGCTTGTTCTGCGCCTGCGACTCGAAAGACTCACAGCTCATGCGCACCGTCTCCTTGGCCGGGCTCCAGCGGGCGCCGGCCAATTTGATGAGCTTCAGCTTCTGTTTCTCGTTCAGGCCGGGGAGGTCGGCGGGCGCAAACTCGACGACGACTTTCTTCGAGGCCGGGTGGGCTTCGCCCATGTAGGTTGTGTAGCGCCAGCGCAGAGGCGTCGCTTGTGTGGGCGGGGTGAAGGGTTTGGAGAGGGAGCCCAGCAGGGGCATTTCCCAGGCGGCTTTGCGGGCGAGGGCGCGGATTTCCCGGTGGGTTTCGATGTCGGCGTGGGCCTGCGAGGGGAGGCTCTCGAGGTTGATGGGGGGGAGGACTTCGGGGTCGGGAGTGAGCTGGGAGGAGGAGGCGTGTGTGGGTTTTGAGGTTGTGAAGGCGCGGTTCGTCCATTGTGAGAGAGGCCGGGGAGCCTTGCGGCATGCTTGTCGTAGGGGAGTGGCCATTGTTGGTGGATGTGGTGATGTGACCTGGATGTAAGTGAAGTCTGTCGTCGTATTGAACATCCAAAAGTCGTCGTAAAGTCGGGAATGGAGTCCGTGCTCAGGGCATGGATGTATCTCCCATTTCGATAATGATAATGATGCGCCGCATTAGCGCAAGAGAGAGGAGGAACAAATGGAAGCATCAACCAACGAATGCACGTCGCATCGCCTCCCCACCTATCCGGTGCAAGATAGAGGTATGTACAGTAGCTACCTATACCACCATGTACATATGATATTAATGATACACACAACTCTACCATTACTGCGACCAGCCCACTTCCTCTTCCCATCCTCTCATTAACAGAACTAACCCAACCCACCCAACAACCAACCAAACATGACCTCGACGAAACTCTGCTTCCTCACCGTAGGCGCAACAGCCTCCTTCAGCGCCCTCATCGAAGCCGCCGTCTCCCCGCCCTTCCTCGCCGCCCTAGAAGCCCAAGGCTACACCGAACTCAGCGTCCAATACGGCCAAGACGGCAAGAACCTCTTTGAAAAATGTAAAGCAGCCGCGCAGAGCACGTCGCCCAAAGTAAAAGTCACAGGCTTCGATCTCGACAGGCTAGGGCTGGGGAAGCACATGCGCCGGGCAAAAGGCGGTAGCACCAAAGAGGCTGTCGAGGGTGTGGTGATTTCTCATGCTGGTATGCGTTCGCTCGTCCCACCAAATCCAATATAACATGTGAACATGTCTTACTTACAATACTACCAGGCTCAGGTTCAATCCTAGACGCCCTCCGCGTCGCGGTCCCCCTCATCGTCGTCCCCAACGAAACTCTCCTCGACAATCACCAAGTCGAGCTCGCGGAAGCCCTGGCTGAGCAGGAATATGTCGTGCACGGAAGGCTCTCACAGCTATCGCAAGCTCTGGCGGATGCGGAACAGTTGAGGCAGAGGGCGAGACAGTGGCCTCCAGTCAACAGCGGGCCGGAACGAGGCCTGAAGGGTATCATGGATGATGAGATGGGATATTTGGATTGAGTTATGCGGAAGTTCAGAGAGGACTAGACCTGCTTGTTCCCCGTTCGGGGGTTTTTTTTTTTTGGAAACACATTGGTGGAAATCGGGGAAGCGATACATATATGTGCAGCGCAGGCGCTCGAGGGTTGGCTTAAACGACGAAAACCCGCTGTATTGGGAGTGGTGGACACGCCCGTCATGACAAAAAGAACATGCAAATCAGATATACTTGAAATAAACGCTTGCTTTCTGTCAACTATCCTCGATCCTCATCATTTGGCCTCCTCCGCACGAACCCACTCAACCCAAACCGCAAATGCACCACAAACTTCTAAGCCCTTCGCCCACTTTCTTACCTTAGCATTGTCAAGAGTCTTGCCTTCGTTCCCAGCGACTTCGCCCACGAAGCCACTGACAGAGACATCACCGTTCAACCCAACAGAAAGCTCAAGCGCAATCTGCCTCTTGCCATCGAGAGCAGGGAAAGAAAGGCTCAGGACTGGCAAGGGAGAGGTAGCAAGAGAGACGTCGATCGAAATGGGCGCTTCTCCTTCTGTAGCATTCTGCTGCTTGATGGAAGTGGAATGGGGTTGACCGTTGGCGACAGCTGCAAGTGGAGAAGGGGTGGTAGGAGAGCCAGAGAAGACATCCTGCACCAGAGCGCCGAAGCAACCCCACTGTCTCAACGTCGGCAGGTTCTCGACCAGCTGTCTTGGATGAGCGAACGGCAGCTCCTCGAGCTTGAAGCCGAAGTCCGGCTTTGGGACGTGCAGTCTATAGATGTGCTTGGCTTCGGTTTCGGTCTCGGGGCTGCGGTACGCAAGGACGGTCTTCTGGCGTTCGATGTCTGCGTTGGCTAGACTGGGAGTCGGCAGGAGGACTTGGTGTAGAAGCGGTGGGGTGGAGAAAGGCTGCGGTGGAACGGCTCCGAGCGCAGTCATGAGGGTTGTTGCGGTCTGCCATGGCAAGACGACGGGTGGGTCGAGCTTGGCGAGGAAGCGAAGTGAGGGCAACATCTTTTGTTGTACGTCCGGTAGATTGTTGTCGGCCATTGTGTCATCAGCATCTCCGGATGAGACGAAAGTTGCGTCTGGCTCTTGCCATGGGATGGTCGAGTTAGGCTCAAGCTTGAGCTGTTCGGGCAGCCAAGATGAGGTTATGCGGATCGGAGGGTACATTTCAGGCGGACAACGATCCAAGTCGAGGTGCAGGGTGTGCAGACCTGATGGCGTGGTGTTGGTGGCGGACACCGTAGTTGAGTCGATCTCCATGTCGTTATCGTTGGTTTTCTTCGAAGAAACGGCGCGGTCATCCTGCCAGTAGTCGAGTGCGATGCCCAAACCGCCTCTCGCATGGGCAGAGGGTCTTCCACTCTTCTTGCACATGGCCACAATCTCCGCCTGCTCATTCGAGCCAATACCGCCATCCTGAAGGATTCTGACTTCTTCATCACATAGCTTCCTCAAGCAGCCAAAGATCCCTCCAAGAGCCTCAAACCCATTCACTTTCCCACCTCCCAGACGATCAATCTTAGCAATCCAGTCCAGACCCTTTGCGAATCCAATGAGATTGTCGGTATCCCTCAAAGATCCCAGCAACACCTCTCCCGCCTTTTCTGCCAGCCCAACTAATCCATCACCTTCTCCTGAAAGCATGACCTGCACCTCCCGCGGCACATGATTTTTCATGTCAATATCCACAACCACCGCCTCGCCCGCGATGGACACAGTGCGATTACCCACCTTGCGCTCCCTCTCCTCCGCCGTCAATACCTCGGCGTCAATATCGTTCGCGAACCCCACCCTCCTGCCGACTCTGCAAATCCCCTCCTCGCTGACCCTACCACGCGGACGCCCGATCTTCTTAAGAATCCGGCGCATCTTTGCCCTGCGCTCTTCATCCTCGTTCCGCTTCTGGCCTCCACTAGCAGTGAGCGTCAATCCCAACTCGCTCATTGTAGGCACCATCCCCATCCCCATCGCCATGCTCATGTTCATCCCCGAAGGAGTCGTGGCCATTGCGCCAGGCGTGCCCAACAAGTCCACTCCCAATCCCAGACCCGTCATGCCAGATGGTGTGCCGTTTAATCCCATCGCGCCGCTCGGGCTGGCGGTTCCGAAGCCTTGCTGGCTGAGCGACTGGAGCATAGGTGTGCCTCCGAAGGTCTTGGTGCTGCTGGCCGTCGGGTGGTTGGTGGGGGTCGCGTTGGGGTAGCTGATGGGAGTTTTGGCCGAGGTTCGCGTCGCGGTGGGAGAAGGGTGGCTGCGCGGTTGTTGGTGTTGTTGTTGTTGCGCGGGAGATGTGCCTTGAACTAGAGGAGTGCCCATGTTGTAGGCTGGGCCTGATCGCTTAGATGCAGACGATGGGTTGGGAGGTTGTGAGGGAGTTGGAGTCGTCATGATTGAGTATTGTGTTAAGTGTCAATGTCTTCATGCGCAGATTGGACTTCGATCGAGTAAACCCGTCACTTGACTTCTCCGCTCGTTGATGGATTGAATCGCACGGCGTATAACGCTCGCGATTAGCAATCTAGAAGCTTAGAGATCCAGGACAATCGACGCAAAAGCATCAAATTTCAACGCGGAAGCAACGCGGCCAAGTCTGTCAAGTTGGAAAAGTGGTTTCAGAAGTTCATGTGAAGTCGTAAAGTCGCATCGAAATGGAATGCTTCACTTGAGTAAACAGCTCAAGGCATCCGAGGCAGGTAGAGCGAGGCCCCGCAAATAAGATCGCCAGGCACTTGGAAAGACTAAACAAACACACCTGATATCAACTGAGGTCGAGGTCGTTCTATACAGCATTGCAAGACGCTATGTCTTCAAAGTTGAAGTGATTGTGGACTTGAAGTGACACTCGAAGCTTCATCGTTGTAGTACGAAGCATCTCAATAGAACGACACCTTCGTGCAGTGTGCTAACATCGCAGGTACATTGAAAGCAACACTCACTTCACCACCACAGACGAATGAACATGGCACAACAAGCTTGAAGTTGATCTGCACGTTCTCATTGCTCGACTGTAACTCAACAGCCCCAGCTTTCCGCCATCTGGCCGGCCCAATTATCTCAATCCCATGTGGGAGAATCTCAAGAAAAGGAAAAGAAAAGAAAAGGAAAAACACCGTTCCCCAATGCCGCAAACTTCTCGTCAAAAGCAAAAATGGAAATAAACAAAGCAGCACTCGTGTGGTGTTGCTTTAGAGGTATCGTCTCGCGTGAGGCCGTAGTGTGGTCACATGGCGGGTCTGTCGTCGTTCTCTCTCTGGTGTGTATACATCTTGTCGGTCGGAAGGAGGTAGGTGGTGATCTTGTCGACTATGTCGATGATCTAGTGCTTGGTCTCGGCAGGGATCTCCTCAGCCTTCTCGGTGGCTTCGGCGGCCTTTGCGCCCATGTCGGCACCCTTGGTGAATCCGCAGAGCTTTGAGTTGTATGAGCTAGTGTTTTTGGTGAAGTTTGGCCTTCAAGTGTGCACTTACAGTTTCAACGATCATGCCGGTGATCTGGTAGGGGTCGGCGTTGGAGGCCGGCCTGCGGTCCTCGAAGTAACCCTTGCCCTCCTCGGCGCAGGCGCGGTTGACTCGGACGGAAGCACCGCGGTTGGCGATACCCCAGGAGAACTTATCATATGAGGCGGTCTCGTGGCGACCGGTCATGCGGGCCTCGTTACCCTCACCGTAGACCTTCATGTGCTCGACGTGACGCTTGCTGAGGGCCTCCATGGCCTCCTCGATGGCCTTCATGCCACCCTCCTCGCGCATTGCCTTGGTGGAAACGTTGCTGTGAAGACCGGCACCGTTCCACTCACCGGGGACGGGCTTGGGGTGGAAGGTGACGCGGGCACCGAACTCCTCGGCGACACGGTGGAGGATGAAGCGAGACATCCAGAGCTGGTCACCAACTGCAATGTATGTTAGGTAATGCTAATGATGTGTGGCGATCGAGGAAACAACTCACGGTCAATGCCAGTGCAAGGGCCGACCTGGTACTCCCACTGAGCGGGCATGACCTCGGCGTTGGTGCCAGAGATCTCGATACCAGCGTACAGGCAAGCCTTGTAGTGAGCCTCAACAATGTCTCTGCAGAAGACCTTGCCAGTACCGTTACCGCAGTAATAAGGACCCTGGGGAGCGGGGTAGCCGTTCCTGGGCCAGCCGTAGGGCCAGCCGAAGGCGTCGAGGAGGGTGTACTCTTGCTCAAGACCGAACCAGAATTCCTTGTCGGCGTTGGCCTCCATCAGGAGGGCGGCATCGTGGCGGAAGTTGAAGGTGTTGGAGGTGCCGTCGGACATCCAGGTCTCGCACATGACGAGGATGTTGTCGCCGAGTCTCCAGGGATCGGGGTAGTAGGCGACGGGGCGGAGGTAGACATCGGAGTTGTCGCCGGGGGCCTGGCCTGTTGACGAGCCATCGAAGTTCCACTCAGGCAGGTCCTTGATGGACTCGACCTTCTTCTTCAGGGTCTGCACAGAGGAATTGTTAGCAAATGATGTCTGAATGACGCGGGTTTTCTGTTTTTCCAAATGCCGATCTGGATCGTTCGCAGTGGGCCGAGGGACGTCAGAGGCCCTCGACCGAGAAGTGCCGACGCTGGCGTTAGGCCTCTTTGAGCCTGAAGCGGGTACAAAGCCAGCCTGGCTTTGTACCAGAGCGACGTCCGGGAATATGCGTGACCATGTTGTTGGTGTAATGGAGAGATAAGGAAGATTGGAAGATGTATGCTCACCTTGCATTTTGAGCGAGTGCCGCCGTTGGCGTCAATCCAGACATACTCGGCGATGACGCTGCCGCGCTGATCTAAGTTGAGGTATTTCTGAAGCTGCGCATTGTCAGTACAGGAATTCTTTGGTATTACAGGACGCGCAATGGCTTACGTTGGCGGCGTTGGAGATGTAGGGGCTTTCGGTGGCCTGTATTGAGAGGATAGGTTAGTGGTTGTCCGGCGGCGAGTGATTTGGTTAAGAGGTTGAGAGATAAACACACCATGTTGACTGTTTTGGCGGGGTATCTGGATGTTTGGTGTTGATGTGTGTTGTCGCGGAGCGAGTGCAATGTATGCGATTTGGAGTGATTGTAGTGATTGCCCGAAAGCTGTGAGGTATGGGAGTTTGATACTGTGGATAGAAAGGGAGGGGAGTGAGTGTGAGAGGGAGTCGTAGTACTCTTATTGATCTTACGCCAGCGATTGTTGCGGGTAGCCGGCGGCGCACGATTCGGCAGAAAAGCTTGGGCGTCGCGAGGGACTGGGACTCAACTCGGGCGGGCCTTTTGGCTAGTAGGTACTGTGGCTCATCAGCCTTGGCCTCTGGAACTTGTCGTAACCTTGGGACGTGATCTGAATGGCCACTCTAATTTTGGCGCGAATTGACACACCGTTTGCTGAGATGTTTGGGTAATGGGGTAACAAGTACCGCAGTGTATCGATTGTACTGTAACTGCTGGCCTCCTTTCACGCATACCTCGACGGCTCCTATCTTAGGGCGCATGTGAACAATGCCAGCAGAAGCGAGGTTCAAATCTCGTAGCTATCTCTTTGTCACAAGCGATCCAATGAGAAAGTCCGTGATAATCAGAATCCTTTCACTTTCACCCCATGCTCCCGCCCGCGGTGTCGTGATAGCAGGTAAACAGGATTGGAAGGCGTCTGATTCAAGTGTTGCATCCTCCTCCTCCAATCCCCAATAACACAACAGCGATTATCCTCCCAGCCGCGGGTACCTGCCACTGGTCTGCAGCGAGAAACATAAGCCCTCCCACGCTCCAGTCGTCACGGCGATCATCGCATCGCATCGACCCGGGAAACCTACGATGGGCCCCAACCTTGACAAAGCCCGCTTGCCCGGCACGCCCGCAAGACACATGGCGCGGCCGTAGGCACACGACACTTTTTTACACTTCTTTTTCACCCGCATATCCCACGAAATGCAAGAGAGCGGCGTGCGTGCCAGCGACTTCAAGGAGTATGGATGACATGACCCGAAAGCGTGAGGGTTGTAAAGGCAACATCTTGATCTCGTCGTCAGGGTCCAAATGAGGGAAGTGCTTGCGTGAGCGCCTAAAGCCCATCCTCCGCAGTTTCTCTCTCTGGGCTCTGGAGGGTTTGCGGGATCTAGACGGTCCTGGTGGTCTCAGGCACCGGGCCATTGACACATATTACGTGCCGTGCTCGTCACTGCGTAAACCTATTCCCATGCGGTCCTACGGTTCGGTACAACAAATTGCCTCGATCGCATATGTCAGGCATTGAGGAAGAAAGAAAGCACGCCACCCAACGCCAGCGAATTCCCTCACCGTTTTGAGGTATATATTTGTCGGTACCTGAGTTCCCTTATACAGCGCAGCGAGGGAGGGGTACTTACAGTAGGTAGCCGAAATAGCCTCGTATACTTACAGACATCGTGTATAACAAACGAGCGCACTTACCTAACTCCTCACATCCATCCATCCAGGGAAACAACAACGTAAATATCTCTCGCCTCTGCGCCCTTCGTATCTACTGCCCGGCTCGCCGAGAGACAAGCATGGTGTTCCTCTTCACGACTGGAACACGCAACCTTTGCACACCGCCCGCCCGAATTCGGCTTATCTCAATCGGCGGCGGCGCCAGGGCCAAGTTGACCAATCGTTACATGCCGGCCTATCAATCATGACATTCAACGGCCGGCGCAAACGTGATGTGTGGCTGGTGGCCATGCCGTTACACTTCACTCACTTCGCCTACATACAGTAAGTAGTTCCTGCCGCCGCGCCTTACCGCCGGTTGTCGGAACGGAACCGTTCTTCACGAGGATGGATTGAGGCTATTTTGCGAGGGGAAAGGGTCGAGACTGAGTTCTTCTGGAAGACCTCGCGAATGTTGGGGTTGTTGTTGTTGTTGTTAGTGAGCTTCAACAACAATCTTCATGACCATCGTTGCGAGCAATTTACATCTTCGTATCTGGGCTGAACCGCTATACAGTCACGATTGAGCCGGGGTGGCTTGCCTCTATCTTTCGACGTGGGGCCGCATCAAAATCGCCCGTTATAGATGCTGCCTATAGCGATTCGTCTTTTAAAGCCGCGCCTGCCCGAGCCAGTTTACATGTAAAAGGCCATGTCATAGTGAAAAAACGCATGTCTGTTCTATGATTCACCTTACCCTGAAATTGATAATCGGGCGATCGTGAAGAACATCAGATGTCACGTCACGTGCTACCCGATGATTCGGCCTTGAATGCCGAGAAATAACAGCTAGTCTGCGTCGAAAGTCCAGTACATCCCAGCCGGCAAGTAAATTGCAAACTGCTTTCCAACCCAAACAAACCCCGATCTCGATGACACATTTCCACCAAGTGACTTACAACAGCAAGTCGAAATAATGACGAGGTGAGGTGCGGTGCGGTGAGATCGATTTTTGATTTGTCCATCAAAGAAAATCCGCCTGATCTGCAAAGCCACACGTGCACCTCGAGAGTACTGAACTATTGCTTCCCTCTCGCAGGAATGACGGAGTGGCCTTCGACGATCACAGCCTCACCTCCTCTTTCTCCAAAACAAGTCCCCGAACTCAAAAGGGAAACACTCGCTGTCTAGCCGGAAAAGAGGAGAGAGAGAGAGAGTTGTCACAAGAGAAAAGCAAGTTTACAGCTTCCTTTGATCCGTGAGCGACAGCGCGCTAACTCCATACTGATTCGGTTGTAATCGTAATCTTGCGAAAATGGCGCAGGAGAGTACATGTAAGTTTCGTTATCAAAGAGAATTGACGAAAACGACTTGGGTTCCACAACGAAACACCGCTGCAGTGGGTTTTCCTTTTGTTTCTTTGCAATACCGGAAAGAAGGAGCGGTCTCACCGCGTCCTCGACTGCACATGCCAGTGCACATCATCAACTCCGTGTACTCGCTCGACAAACAAACATTCAGCTATACCATCTATCCTGTCGTGCTGTCTTCGACAATGATGATGGGATTTACTACTCCTTTCGTTTTTTCACGACCCTTGTAAGTCAAACCCAACGCGCCAGACGCCGACGCCCGTTCTCGTATCGTACACATTGTTTGTCTCCCCCGATATGCACCTTTCTAACGTCGCTTGCAGTTTTCGATTATACCAGTCGCTCGGGCTTTCATGTTTCGGTCGTGACTTGCGGCGTCTACATGCTTTACGTGACGGTGTAGCCGCCGTCGACGCGCAGCTCGGAACCGGTCATGTAGCCGGAAGCGTCGGAGAGCAGAAAAGTGACGGCGCCCATGAGGTCCTCGGGCCTGCCCATCTTGCCCTGTGGGATGAGTGAGATCCACTTCTCGGCGAGCTCGGGGTTGTCGTCGAGGATCTTCTTGGTGCTGTTGTTGCATTCATGGTCAGTACAGTGCTCTTCTTGGACTTGACGCTTCAAGTACACTTACAGCGCAGTGAGCATGTAACCCGGGGAGATGCAGTTGACGCGGATGCCGGCGTGTGCCCACTCAACAGCAAGTGACGCAGCCATGTGCCTGACAGCTGCTTTGGCGGCGTTGTAGGGAGCCTGCGGCTGTGGGACGTTGACAATGGCACCGCTCATGGAGCCGATCATGACAATGCTGCCGTTGGCCTTGCGCTCCATCAAGTGCTTTGCGACACCAACAGCGAACAACCACGTGCCGTCGACGTTAACACCCCACAGCTTCTGCATACGGTCGTGTGGGTAGTCAACAGCTGGGTAGTTCTCGGTGAACCCGGCGGAGGTGACGAGGTTGTCGATCTTGCCGTGCTGCGCGATGATCTCGTTGAGGGCCGCAGTCACGGACTCGGGCTTGGAGACATCGGCGTAGTGAGCGGTGACACGAGGAACGTCTTTCGCGCCAGGATTCTCGCGCTTGAACTCTGCGACAAGAGCTGCGGCTTGCTTCTCACCCTCGTCCTCTGGAAAATTTTGTCAGCTAAGCTCCTACAGTTTGAAAGTAAAGCTCTGCAGCAACTCACTGTTCATGTCGACAATAGCGACATCGGCACCAGACACAACCATGGCCTGGGACATGACAAGACCCAGACCTCTGGCACCACCAGTCACGACACCGACCTTGTCCTCCAGCGAGAAGCTGGCAAGTGTGCGCAAGTTGCGGCCGCGGCCCTGGACAGGCTTGGATGAAGGCAGCTCGCTCTCATCGTCGGGGTGCTCGTAGCGGATCGAGTCGTCGGTACGCGAGGCACTACCTTCGTGACCGGTCTCGTGGACTGAGGATGTGGTGAACTTGTCGTGACGGTCGTCGTCTTTGGGGTCTTCCGCCGACAGCTTGTCGAACTTGGGTGTGATCTTGCTGAAAGCGCGAGAGGTGGAGTTGACAATGGGTGCGGCGGTGAAGGTGGCAGGGCGGATGGCAGCGGTCGCCGAGGCGCGAGTGGCGTGTCTGAGGAGGTTTCCGCGGAACATTGTGGTGCTTTCTGTGAGGTCGAGGGGAGGATGTTAGCTGTGAGGGATGAAGATGAGGTGAGGTGACAATTCGAGACGGCGGGTGCAAATGAAGGGATGGTATGAAAAATGCCAGCTCTTTCTTGGGAAGTAAGACAGCCCAGCAATTGGGCAATGGCTCGTGACTGGTGCTCGGACGTAGAAAAACGCGTGGTTCGAGAAGGGAGTGTGTGGTCTAGAAGGGGTCTCGACGACGTACCAAGCCTAGAGGCGTGACAGTGCAGGGCTCGCCGTTAGGATGTTAGATTGACGGGACAGGGTTCCCGAGTAAGAGGCAAAGGTAAAGGAGGATGTTGGTGTGTGTGTTTGTAGTTGCAAGAACAGGGGAGTGAGATGAAGTTGGGTGTCGGCGTTTGTTGATGTGGGAAAAGGCTTGACGAGTGTGTGTAACTCACGCTTACGGTTCAACACTTTTTACTTCGCTATCAATAGCTTCACTTGACTTCACCCTTGGGGAGGCGATTCACGTCATCGCACGCGTCCCCCAGGTCTTTGCCCCAGGCCTAGCAGTGTCTAGACGAATGAAAGACTCCGCCTCCAGGCTCTCCACATGCTGCTAGCCCTCATTCCATCGTGTCCGTCTGATTCAGGAAACCCGCGAGCTCCTGTCTCCACGAGGGGTCCCGTGCGGCGCGAGGCGAGGCCAGTGAAACGGCTTTCACTTGCAACGTGCGGCAATCGTGATGTTAATCTTGTGCAACATCGGCAGGGGCGATGACCGGCCCGATGCTCTCTTCGAGCTCTTGATGCAGCCGAATAATGGGCCAGCATGTATGCAGCTATATAGACCATAACATCATGCTGCAGTGCCACGGCTCGAGTCGACAGCACAGCAATCCCGACAGCCTGGCTTGCCATGGAAAAAGCACCGAGCGCGGACCAGCTTCCCCGGAGTCCACTAGAAACATCCAATCAGGGATGCTTCCTGTCGAGATGGCGGTGACGAGGAATATAACAACATCTGGCTACTCGTGTGGTCGTCTCAGAGGCATCAGCATCGACTTCATCAGACACAAAGTTGGTGGTTTGTGGATATGAACCAGAGGGAACAGCTTACACGAGCTTCAGACCCGTATCGGAGCTTGATCGACCGAATGGAGTCGACCGGTGACTTGGTCCTCGGCGTTCGAGGAAGCCCCGCCATTGTGATGCTTTGGTCCACCGCGATGGGGGGCAACGATGGAAGACTCCAGATATAAAGGTGGTGTAATGTTGGCGACCTGGCCGTAGAGAAACAGCACAGCGTCGACATCAATATACTCAATCGACATATACCCGAAGTCATCAAACGATGACGGACAGCGCACCAACAGCACCCTTTTCTGTGGACGGCAAGTCAGCTATCATCACAGGTGCTGGATCGGGTAAGTCATCGAGTCTCACAAGTGGCATCCCTCTGACCATCGCCAGGTATCAATTACTCTTTCGCAAAGCTTCTATTAGAGAAGAACTGCAATGTCGTGATCGCCGACCTTGCCTTGCGTCCAGAAGCGCAAAAGCTCATCGATGAATACACAACTCAGCCGCGTGCAGTCTTCGTCAAGACCGATGTGGTGATGTGGGATCAACTCACGAACATGTTCGATGTAGCAGAGAAAGAGTTCGGCGGTGCAGACATAGTACGATTTCAGCCTTCTTCCAGAACATGACTTCCAAGCTTCTTCACCAATATACTAAGAACGATGCCAACAGGTATGCCCCGGCGCTGGCATCTTCGAACCGCACTGGACCAGTTTCTGGCACCCACCCGGAACCGAAAAGTCCAGAGACGATCCTCATGGTGCCAACGGAGTCGGCCATTACGCTTGTCTGGACATCAACTTGGTCCACCCCATCAGAACGACGCAGCTGGCGATCTCTCGCTGGCTAAACCCTTCCGCGACTTCAACCACAGGCAAAGCGAGTCCCAGCAACCCGAAACGCATCGTTCATATTTCGAGTATTGCGGGCCAGATTCCAGGTTTCCCAGTTCCTCTGTACATTGCATCTAAGCATGGTACGTTGTGTTGTGTTGTTTGACCGACTTGCACCAGTCATTTCGCGTCTACCGCAACAACCATATCACCAATCATGGGCTAACACCCAGCACAGGTATGAACGGTCTCATCCGCTCCCTAGCACCCCTAGACGCAGCGATTGGAATCCGCGTCAACGGCGTCGCACCAGGAATCATCAAAACACCCCTCTGGACGGAACACGCGGAGAAAATGCAGATGGTCACTGAAGCTCAGGTCTGGGTCGAGCCTGAAGAAGTCGCCGAAGTCATGTTGAGGTGTGTCACCGATGAGGCGATTGGAGGAGGGTATGTCATGGAGGTGTTGAAGAATAGGACGCGCAATGTTGAGTGGCGCATGGATCCGGGACCTGAAGGCCCTGGTGCTGTGGCAGAGAACAATGCTGTGGCGGGCGAAGAGGTTCTGGGCTGGTTGGCACAGGAGGGCTGGGGGGTTGGGAAGTGATGAGAGGTGAGGATTACGCTTTTATGTTGCTGGGTTTTGACACTCGTAAATAGCGTAGCCCTGCTGTATCAGCCCAATAGTTGAGTTTAATCCTAGCCGGTCTTCCACGTTGACCCCTGCAGATCTCGTCAATAGATAAAGGTATAAAAAATGTCACTCGATCTAGCGTCATGCCTGTTCCAGGTATCGACACGAATAGAGTAGAGCTTACAACGTCAAATACCAAGTGATTGGAGTACACTTGGCAGTGTATGATATGGCATTTGCATTAGCAATAGCAATACAATGAGAGCGTTCGACTTGGTCAGCTCGGATGATTCGGCGTTGTCGTCTGGTTGTCTCACTCTTCGACAGTCACATCATCTGTACCATTCTTGGAGTAGAGAGATCGGCCGCGAGTCGTCTTTCGAGACTGCTCTGAAAATGAGGATGTGTAGCAGGACAAAGTAGTATTCAGCACCGAGGGATGAGAAGCGTAAGGTATACAGGACATTCAGCTAGGCGAGAGTTGGGCGCTTAGATGCCCGGTCGAGAAAGTTGCTGACACCCCTGCCACTTGACGTAGCCTTTCAACTTTCAACGACGACGACCCCACATCAGGCAGTCACGACCTACCGTGGCTGAATACCACCCCAGTGCCTGCTCCGATACAGAAGGTCTGGTAGCATGTCTTGTTGTCATCCTCCTCACCTCTCAAGCTCTTCCTCTCTCTCTCGTATCATACCTCACTACCTTACTCTCCCCTCCCCCCACTCACCGCCTCACGTGTCTTTCTTGCTATCGGCGTTTGCACTCCTTCTTTCACACCTGCTCCGCTGCGCTGCCCCACCTCACTGCAGCCAGCCGTGGCTGAAACAATTCATCATCGCTACCGCGCCCGTGACGGCACAGGCCTGCTTTGCGCATACTCACGCCTTCGGCCGACTGACTGACTGCCAACCTCAACCTCACTCTCACTCTCACTCTCGCGCTCACAACACCGCTGGCCAGCGGTAGCCTCACACACGTCGTAGCTGCCAGGCAGCTGCCACCTCACCAGCCATGTCTCGACGCTACGCTGACGTCTACGACGAGCGCGACTATTCACGCTCTCGATACGGCGAGCCCGAACTAGAGATCCGCGAAACCAGGAAGCCTGCCACAGTCTTGTCCGACCGCCGCTCGGAGCGACCTGGCCGTCAGCCTGACTTTCTACGCGAGGATTACGGCAAGAGTCATGCCGGACCTCTGGTTATCAGAGAGAGAGACAGGGAAGAAGAATGGCGGCCTCCTGCTAGACGTCGCAGCAACGAAACTATCCGTTCCAAGCATCCCGCCGATGTTGAGAGGGAAATCATCATTCGCGAGCGTGAACGAGAGCGAGAGGGAGATCGCCGTCCACCTTACCCAAGCAGCGAGAGAGGCGGCCACGACGAGGAGATCATATTTAGAGAGAACCGGGCAAAAAGTCAGGCTCCAAGCCGAGCTCCTCCGTCTCGCGTGAGAGAAGAAATCGATATCGACATTCGTGAACACCGAGTTCGCTCGCCGCCGGCCAAGAGTGAATATGCAAAGAGTGAGGCTCCACCAAGAAGCGAGTACCACGAGCGGGATGTCGAGGAGATCCGCTTCAGACGTGGTCCTGGAGGACCGCCCACCCGTGTCCCTGAAAGGGAGGAGATCGATATCGATATTCGTGATCGGCACACGCATAGAGGACACACACACGAGGACGAGATTGATATTCGTATTCGGGAGCAGGAGCGTCCCGCCCCTCGACCTCGCTCTCGTAGCCGCGGTATCCTCGTGGGAAAGAAGGAGGAGGAATGGATCATTCGCCGTCCACGTACTCCTAGTCCACCACCACCACCGCGTGATCACGAACGGGAGGAAATCATCATTCGCAGAAGAGAGCGATCTCCAACCCCGGAGCCGCCACGAGAGCCTACGCCTCCACCACCGAAGCCTGCAACTCCACCTCCCCCACCTGAGCCAATCATCCGACCTCCAATCATCCAAGAAGTTATCCACCACCATCGTCACATCGACCACGGCATTGAGCCTGCTCGTCGACCGACACCACCGCCGCCTGCACCTGAGCCCGAGCCTGCGCCACCAAGTCCTCCTCGTGAGGACAACCTCGAGATCGAGATCCATCGATCTGGTACTCGTAACGGCAAGCACTTCGACGAGGATATTATCATCGAGCAGGATCGCCACCGTTCCCGTAGTACACGACCTTCTGAGGCTCCACGAGCCCGATCCCGTAGCGTTGCAACACGCCGCCAGCGCTCTCCTTCGCCTGCACCTCCTCCAGCTCGGCGTGGGTACGACGATGACGTTGCTGCAGAAGCAGAGTACTACATGCGCCGCGCCGCTTCTCGTGGCTACCCCGGCGAGGCTTACGATGGCGCGACAAGAGACTGGGGCCTTGTGGACGTTCCTCCTGGTACCGAGCGCGTTCGCATGGACGGCAAAGGTGGAGGCAGCCAAGAGATCACATGGCAGAGATACAACGGTGACCGGCGAAGCAAGTTCCAGACTGGCGACCGAATCTACGAGGGCGAGTTTGGAAACCCGCGCTCGCCACCGCCACCGCCAGCTCCTCTCCCGCCGCCACCTCCAAAGACGACGGAGGAGATCCGCATCACTGAGCGCAGAATCACAGAAGGCACCCAGAAAGGAAAGACGAAGGACAAGATGTGGACGGAAGTCACCAAAGATTTGGTGATCAAAGAGGCCGTTGAAGAGATGGGTTATGAGTACGAAGAGACGGAAGAGTTCTTCTACGTGATCGAATACCTACGCTACGTAAGTTACCTTGTTTGATCAAGAGACGAAGACAAGAGATACTAACCCACCAAACAGGAAGACGTCCTTCGCCTAGTTGAGCTCACCGAAGACATCCGCCGCGAACGCCGAGAGCGCATCCGCGAAATCCAGTGGGAGCGCGAAGAGCTCGAGCGCTTACCGAAGATGCTGCCGCCACCTCCGGTTCCCGCCCCTGCGCCTCCGCCTCCGAGAAGTGCGTACGAGGAACGCATCTACGAAAAGGAATACTATTACGACGTCTCTGGAAAGAGATACAGACGTTGAATGACGATCACGATGATAATGAAGATGGGGCGCCGAGCCGTCACATCACGTCACGGCAGTGTTTATAGCAAGTCGAGAAGGGAAGCGAAGGAGGCGAAGCGCACGACACGACACACACCCAACCTGTGGATAACGAAAGAGAGAGACGACTTGACGAAAGCGTGACTTTGGCTTGCCTTTCTTCCTGTTTCTTGCACCATCGGCATTCTTTCCTTTTGTCATTTCTTTTTACTGGTGGATAGGTCCTTCCTTTCTCATTTTCTCCAGTTCTACTTCTTCTTCTTCTTCTTCTTCTTCTTCTTCCCGTGGACATGACTCGGATTGCCGACTGAGTGATCAGGAGGATTTCTTACATAGACATCTTCTTGCGTGTGTGTTCGAAGAGGTACATAGCTTCCTTTGAAACGAATGGATTATTCAATCAGTCGAGGCCTCCACGAAGAAGAGAAGGGGTCATGCAATTCTCCTTCCTTAAGTCAGTTCATATCAAATCAGTTCATCGAGCGATTGCGGCAAACTTTGTCTAGGGTAAGGGTTGGGGTAGCCTGAAGGAAACGACAAATTGAGATTATGTACAATCGTTGGGGATAGATCGAGTAGAATTGTAGCTTTGCCTGAATGAATCGATCACCTCATCATGTAGTGAGTCTCTGGATTCGTGAAATGCATTGTTTGCGTCTTTCTCTCGGTGTTTTGGCCCGTGACGGTGAAAATGAAGGGTATGCAGTTGGATTGATAAGGTGACGACTTCTCCGACTCGACATTTCCGATACAACTCCCGACTCATGTTCAGGGTCTCGTTGCCTTGCACTACGTCTCATGTCCGCAAGACCCCTAATCCATCGCCTGTTTCACTCGTACTTCACACTGACCTCCCCCACAAGTCCATACTCCTGCGCCAGAGGCAGCGGTCCCAATGCTAGAGTGCCACTGCTCCTCAACTCACCCCAATGCGGTCTGACTGCATTCCCGAGGGTAGTAGCGACCACAACGCGAACCTCGTTCTCGCCATCTTGCAAGTGCTCCGAGATGTCCGCAATGGCGTGTGTAGGATCCAAAGGCGGGAGTTGGCGGTCGTTGACCCAGGCGCGGGCAGTGTTGCTCAAAGCGCCCAAGTCTAGGATCGCGTGGCGGCTGTCGCAGTCTGCGGGTGGCCAGGTGAAGGTTGTGTTGTAGAAGCCGCGGCCGGAGGTGTTGTTCAGGGAGTCGGAGATGGCGTTCCAGGGCTGGAGGGAGGGGAGGTTGTAGGTTGAGTTTGATTTGGAGGAGAGCGTTTGGTCGGCTGTGAGGTTTTCGGGCGCGCTCCAGGATTCGATGGTGAGCGTCCAGGAGGTTAGGGGGAGGGTCTTTGTTGAGGTTTTGTGGTATGGGTGTTGGCGGATGTTGAACTTGCTGTCGCTTTTGTGCCAGTCGGGCGGACTGTCTGCGTCCTCGGACTTGGGAGCGAATTCGTCGTGATGGAAGCCTATGATCGTGCTCTGGTTCCCTGCCAACGATAGTGGGATGATGGTTGACTTTTCGGTCTGCTGGTACTCGCGGACGGCCTCGATGTCTCCCGTCCAGGCGTCGTAGAAGTACGGCACGCCTGTCGTCTCAAACGTCACGGATCCGTTCGAGCTGCCCAAGCTTAGCTCACTTTCCCAAGCATCGTTGTACACAAAGACGTAAGTTTTCGCCGCCTTCTCGTCCTCGCGCCAGTATGTGTACCAGATCCGATCGGCGTCCACTTTCGTGCGTGGAACGAGACCTAGCGAAGTCAAGGACGCGGAGAGATTCTCTGCTGGCACTTCGTGGACGTTCTCTAGCTCAGTAAGGGCCGCCAATGCTTCTTTTACATACGCCGAACCGCTGGCGTTGTATCCAGAGAGGTTGAAAGGCGTCCCGCCGGAGATGATGATGGGAAGGCCTTGATGGGCGTATTCAGTCAGCTTCTCCACGCCTGCCACGGTCAATGTGTCGTTGCCGCGGAGGACAAGTGCTTGGAAGGCTTGACGGGCGGGAGCGAGAGTTCCATTGGTGACGTAGGCTTCAGGCTCAGCGACGAGGTTGTCTGGGCTGAGATACTCGTATGACCAGCCTGGACTGTGTTAGGAATGATGGATCTGATTGTCATGACCCACACGTTGTGACCTACCGGCTTCGACCAGGTCGTTTGGACGGTATTGCGAGGCTTTATCGAAGAATTGCGTCTTCTTGAGCCAGAATGCGAGATCGATCTTCGGGATACCTGTTTGAGCGACATATTGCATGCGGGCGGTCCAGTTCATGTAGTCGTCGTAGTACTCCCATGTCGGCTGCCGCGGGCCGTGCATGTTGGAGAAACGGTACGCGAAGGTCGAATAGCCAGGCCATGTAGTATTCGGGTACGAGCCCGAGAAGGCATATCCGTGGTAGACCTGGGGTTCATGCTGTCAGCTGTGCGCCCTGGAGTGGATGGTCGAACAGTAAACCGGCAAGGACTTACGAAGTTGTTGATCGATCCCACTATCGAACGCTTGACGTCCCAAATCAGCTCTGGCATGGTTTGGCTGTATGCTTCGTTGCGTTGGGCGCCGAGCTCAGAGGATATCACGCGCTTGCCGGCCAAGTTGGCTGGGCCGGCGAATTGTCTGTATGCATCGATCACATGGTTGAAACCGAGAGACTCGCACTCCGGGCCATTGACTGCAGGTATGTTGGCCAGCATGTCCATGGGAAGGTTGTATACAACTTGTGCGGAGTATTGCGAGTCGAGTGATTCTTTAGTCCAGTTGGTAAGAGTCTCGAGGTAAATTCTGTTGAGTTCGGTGAGCTGTATCCCGTCAGTCCTGTGAGGTCTAGAGAAGTAGTACTTTGATGATGAGTCGGGAACTCACGGTCTGCCTGTAGTCATCCACATGTGCTTGACCTTTATCAGCCTCATCAGTCTGATACCAGTGCGGCGAAGCGAGAGGAGCATCCGACTGCGCATTGGGGTAGTAGATCAGAGGCAAGTACTTCTTGATGCTATACCCTCGAGCCTTCTGGAATGCATCCACGAGTGCAGGCGTCCACCACACCAGGATACTGTTACCAAATTCGTACGAGTCTTCCCAGCCATAGTTGCCAACGTCGCGGATCAACTCTCGCGTTTTGTTGTAGTCGAGCAGATACTTCTCCCAGAAATCGATGACCAGGTTGGCGCCTTCAACGTCAAAATGCGAGTTGAACCTGCTTCCGTTCTGCAAGAAGGACGTGACCGGTGATTGCGGGATGGTTGTATTAAGGTATAGCGGAGATTGCTGCGCCAGACCTTGGCTATGGTTCTGGAAGAATCCGAACAATTGCCATTCTGTGCCATTGGCGATAGATGGGAAGTCAAGGTGGATCCGGCCGTCTTCAGACACCTGGTCGGTCACTTCGGCGAGCGAAGAAGAATCCAAGGTGAAGCGCGTTCCACTGTAGTTTTGGCTGAGGAAGGCGGGCGCTGCTGTTAGTTGGACGGGTGTGCTGTCGAGAATCAAAGCCGTCGAAGCGGACACAAGCTCTCCTGTACCCCAGCCAGGCAACACATCATCGTAAGAGCCACCGAGAGGTATGGAGACGTTGAAGGGGATGAGATCCCACATGACACCATCGTCATCTGAGACTAAGTGTCAGCATCTTGAATTCCGTCGTGAGGAACAGAAGCGATCGAGGCTCACCTGATTCGGCAGGAACACCACTTCCTTGGTTGGGACCTAAGGCGAAGTCCATTATCAATCCATGTTTCTTCGTTGCCTGCAAAGCAACTTCCGTCAATGCTTCTGTAAAACCTGTTAGCCGACCAGCGTTGTCTGGTAATGTCAAGGGAGTAACGGACTCCAGGCCTCAGATCCCCAACCGTATTCCGTCCAGTCAACAGGAACCGGACCACCTTCCTGGACGACAGAGGGATAGTTGCCGTATAGGTAGTAGCCTAGCAATTCCATGCCACCTGAGCCGGCTTGTGCGATAAGTGCAAAGTCATTCTCGATGTCGCCGAGGTCGACAGAAGCATCTGGTACCCAGTATCTGTGACATAGCTGTCAGCGGAGCCTTTGAAAGATCCAATGGCGGTGGGATCACCTGAATCGTGGCCTGACGTGGGCAGATGGGTTCTCAAAGCTGCCGAAAGGTATGGAAGGGTTGACTTGGTCGTCAGTATTGAAGCTATTCGCAGCAGTGATCCACGACGCTGCAATTGCAGCCAATCCAAGTTTGGCTGTCATTGTTTGATAGTCGTCGAAAGGATGGGAATACCAAGAGGCGGCCTCAAGTACATGTCACCTCGGAGTCAGGCTTCTTCAACTACTCATGGAAACCCGCAAGGAGTGCGTAGACTTCCGAGACCTCTTGCATTGCGAGCAATTAAGCGGTGCGGGGAGAGTATGACATCCCCGCCTGTGTGCGTTCATCTATCAGGTTCTGTAAGGCACTGGTCTGTGGTTGTAGAAGATCGTCACGTTTACCAGAAGTTCTCCGCAGTGTGTAGGGCTGTTGATCGACCTTTCGGGGCAATGATGCACCGAGATGCCATGACACTGGAGAATAATCTCAATGGTTCTCCAGAATGTCTTGCCGCCGGTAGTTGAGAAAAGACAAGGTCGGACACCGAAAGAAGCAGTGAACGCGGTAAAAGAAACAAGGTCGCACGTGGCGTTTTGATTTACCTAAGTACCTATGACTCTAGGTCTAGTTAACATATCATCATCGCATGGGAAGCGTGCACGGTATGCATTAGAAGAATGAGCAGCTGTGACTGCTCGCGCCATCCTTGTCGTGGCACTACTCATCTCTCAGTCGCCTCCCAGTTTTGCCGCTCTGTCGATGGCGATTTCGCACATGGCCTAGATTGAAATGAAGACAAGTCAGCCCATTGAGCAGGAAGTCAGTTAAGAGCAAGAGAAAGAAAAAGAATCGGTTAGGAGATGCGTCATGAAAAAACAAACAAGAAGCCACCAAGACATGATAGCCACTCACCTCGATAGCGCCATCCCTCTCAGCCTCCCACTCACCTCTCTCAATCCTCTCCCTCATGATAGTCATAATCTCGCCTCTACCCCGTCCATTGACAAAAACAACAAACCTCAGTCCCGGGAACTTCGCCTCGTAAGCCTCATTCAGCCTCGCCAGCTCTGCCACCACCTCCTCGCCGCCTTGCAATTGTGCTTGCTCAGCTGCACTCTGTGCCGAATCTATTTTCGGAGCACCGAGGCGTGGATGCGAAGCGAGGATGGAGAGGAGTAGTGGTGGGTCAGCAGTGCGGAGGGAAAGAAGGTGGGGTTTTATTGTTTGGTTTATCAAGACAGGGTATGATGGGTAGGGAGTGGAGAGGAGAGGTAAGAGAGTGTTGTTGAGGGAAGTCGAGGGTTCAAAAAGGTCCGCAAGGATCGAGGTTTGAGTCGGGGCGGGTAGCGTTGGAATGGTTGACGCTGGAGGAAGTTTGGCCATGATGGCTTGCGTATTGATAGTCCTGGTGATGTGAGATGCTGGAGGCGCACTGTGTGTAAGGTCTGTCACACGTGGTGAGCGGACGGGATGTTCGGGTCCAGATTCCAGTGGCTTGCAAGTGTTGAGATGGTGGCGTTGTCAGCGGGAGCGAGAGAATCAGAGCGAGTGAGGAATTGGACGTGGTGTGAAAGGAAAGAGAGGTGTAATAATGCTGCGAAAAGTAGCACGGTATTTATCTTACTTGTCTGTCATTGTTATACGAAATGTAGAGTAAGTGAGTATGAGTATACCCTAATCTGATAGCCGTCGGAGGCTGCCGAACAGCCCAAAGCCCAAAGTTTCCACATGAATATTAATGCCGGGGCCAAGGGCGTCGTGCGACAGCTTCACGGGACAAGGATACTGTACTTCAGTACCATCTCGGTTGACTACTGCAGTGGTACTGTAGCTGGGAGGTGGACGTGATGCAGGGTATATATGTTAGTTTGCCAGTTGCCACAGTTACCACATGCAGCAATTGCATAGGTGGAAACGGTAGTAAGGCGGCCCTTCAGTTTCGAGTAGCGTCGGACTCAGGAGGCGGGCAGACCACCACTTCGGGACGATCAGAGGAAGATCTCAGGGATCCGGGAGATTGAAGATGGGGATGATGAGTGAAGAGCATGACTCGACGAGTGAAGAATACTGGGACCTATATGTGAGGCGATATTATGACGAAGATGGCGAGATTGAAGGATTGGGCTATTAGCGAAGTTACTTTTTGTGAAGAGAGGGACCTGCCTAGACTGCCCGTCGTTGGAGAGTGAAGACATGATACATGTACTTGAGAAATGCAGCACCCGTTGTGTGCTGGATCGAAGTGTAATAGGCTTCCGATTTGATCGGTCAAATCGCGAACACGTCCTGCGTTGGAGATGCAAGGATTTAGGAGTAGAAACTAACAGAGTTGATTGACTGCAACGTCTGCGCCAAAGGGAGAGGGAAGTTGTTGATTCGCCTCGTTGGTGGTAGTCTAGTCCACTAGTCGACACGCCAGGGGCATGCAGACACCCGATCACCGAGCATCGTCTCCGCTAGTGAGTTGCTGCTACGAGCGCGCGCTCGTGCGCCACTACTGTGAGGGAGGTAAGAGTACCTAAGATGTGAGGTGAGGTGAGGTGAGGTGCCGAGTGTGGTGCTGGTACGCGGCAGCACAGGGTCGATTATTGTGTGAAGGTCCGGTCCGGTCGTGCTCCTCCTGGCCTCTGCCTCAGTCTGTGCCTGTCCCTGAGGTGTCTCACTCACTCTCTCTCTGTTGCCGTCGCCCACTTCTTCGTTCATTCAAGCACCAGTACCTAGTGTCTCACATCGTCCATCGCACATGCATGTGCTATAGCCACTCATTCTCACCGACCATCCACTACCCAGCACGTGTCTGGTACCATCGCTATCAACTCCACCGCCACGCCGACAGCCACCGGACTCCGAACATGCCATTGTAATGGTAATGCGCCCCACGCAATAACAATCTGGGAGTGCGTGTAAGAGCCCGAATCTCTACACCACCCCTGCACCTACTCGACCATGTCGCTGAACGGTCTGGAGGCCGCGCCTGTGAGCGAGGCATACTACGCCGCCATTGTCGAGGTCGGAGGCTGGTTCCTGTTGAGATACACCAACAGAGACTCTGTCGAACTTCTCGGGCGAGGAAAGGGCGGCGTACATGAGGCGCGCAATGAGCTGCTCAAATACGAGGAAAAATCGCCGCTGTATGGCCTGATAATCTACCGCCGGCGCAAAGTCTTGATCAAATTCATCCCTCACGGCACTTCGCGATTGTTACAAGGTATGTGTGTCCTTCAACCGCCGTGAGATCAATCACGCTGACTTTTGCGATAGCCCGCACCGCTGTTCACTTTCAAGCCGTTGCCGAACGCTACGCGCCCTACGAAACAATTCTCGAAATATCCCACCCCGACGAGCTCAGCGACACTGCTTTGGCCGCCTCCTTCCCGCTTCACACCGCCTCACCTGCGCTCTCTAACACCCGACTGGACGAAATCAGTGAAGATGCAGAGGATGGTGGTAGCGCACCTTTTGGAAGACTACCAGCGAGGAACAACAGCAACAAGAGCGCCAAATTTGGAACCGCTCGGTACAAGACAGAAAGAAGAGTGGAGCAGCTCATGCGAGCACAGCAGCACCGTCCTGCTAGCCCATTGAGAGGCGAGACATCACCGACTCTATCTTCTTCGCCGCCTTCAGCGAGCGTGAAACCCTCCATTTCACAATTCCTGGTGCGGGAGGATGCGGGTACACGGTCTGTCACTTCCCTCACGCCTTCAATCGGGTCTGTCACGGAATACGCAGGGTCGAATGCAGACTCTGATGGGTCCACGGCCAAGGAGACGGACACAATTGCCAGCACAGTTGAGTCACCTCAGGTGGAAACTGAACCAGCTGAGCAGAATGTAACGCCGAGTGAGCCAGCTCCTGTAGCTAAAACGCCTAGCATCCGTGAACCTTCTCCTGAGCCACAACGTGAAGAACCAGCCGAACGGCAAAGCTCTAACGTGGAACCTGCTCGATCATCACATACGCATGATTCATCCGAGGAGAAATCGACACCAGAGCCTCCAAGATCTAATGCAGAAGAGCCTTTCGACTTCAGCTACCTAGAGCCGAAACCAAAGATAAAGTTGGGACCCCGACCAGTCGTTACGCTTGATAAGCCTCGAAAGTCTGGAAATATGGGCACAAGTCCGTTACCCGCTGGATATCTCGCCAAGAAACAGGAGCAGCAAAGACCAAAATCGTTCGGAGCTACGAACCTGTCACAGGCGCAAGCAATGTCTGGATTGGGACTTTATCCCGCGCCACCTCCAATCCCGAGCATGCCGGAATACAACCCTAGACCGGTTTCGAGAGGCAGCGTGAAGAGCATGCCATCTCAGAAGACTACTGCAATGACACCGGAAAAGCTGCGTCTGATGAAGGCTGTAGAAATGAGGAAGAACAAAATGAGGAAATCTAACCCTCAGATTCGTGCTCCAATAACCTCCGACCAGGCACCCGACATGCCGAGATTACCTGCGAACACCGACGGTGATCCGATTGTACAAACTGTCGTGCAGACTTCAAGTGATCTGGACGAGTCCAAGAAACTAGACTCCGGAATCGCCATGGAGTATCTGCCCCGAGGAGAGACCAACAAGCAAAGCCGCGTGAAGTCTGCTAAGCCTGGTTCGGAAGGAGGTGGAGAAGTAGAATCCAAGGAACTCCCTGGTCTGTTGTCGCCACCTGTTGCCGAAGAGGAAATCCAGTCCCAGCAGACTCAAGACCCTGTGTCATCGAACAACGTTATCGTTCCTGACGAACCGACATCAAGCATACAGCAGCTTGCAGGAGCAGACGAATTTCCTCTTCCTCCCAAAGGCTCACCGAGACGTAGTGGTTCACGGCGCGCTTCAAGACGGTCGCGGCGTAGCTCTCCACTGACTACAGAAAACGTCCAAACCGAGTCAACACCAACGCCAAGTATTGGAAAGACATCTGAAGCCCCTCTCGTAGTCGATCAAAACGTTGATGAGTCTGCGATGTCAACTTCGTTCGAGAATCTCATTACAGACGTTCCATCTATTGTCACAACTGCTTCTTCGCGACCACAGTCAGCAACCGAAGAGATAGAAGTGGCAATGGACAGGTCTCAGTCCCCGTATGGAGGTAGGGAGCCAGGCAGTGTAGACACTAGCGGCACTCTGACTCCCTCAGACGAAGCATTCAAACAGATGAGTGAGCTTGCTCAACGCCGACGAGGGTTCGTGGAGCCTCTGCACATTGATGTTGACACCCGCCGCAACAGCGTCGCAGAAAGTTTGTCGGACAACGACCTGCTAGAAGAGCTACAAAGCGCAACGTTCCACGACGCGAAAGAAATGTTGGTGTCAAAATCTCCAGGGCCGAGCGGACAAATCCTGCCATCGCATCTTGCAAGAAGTATTTCTCACGACTCCTCCGCCTCGCAATCTCGGAGCCCAGTGAGATCAATCAACATTGCCAGTGGTATCTCTCATCCCGAGGTCTCGCTTGATCAGCAGCTGCAACAATCTAACGAGCGATCTCACCCTGCATCAAACGAGCAGGTACCACAGACACAACAGCCGCAATCGGAAAGCCCTTCAAACGGCGCATTCCCCGTCGATCGCTGCGGCTCTAGCGCATCACAGAGGAGGGTTGTGAGCTCGGGTATCACCAGGCGCATCCAGGCATTGAACGACCTGTCAAACAGAGAGCCAAGCGCCGTCCCAGTCCACATTCCCACTCGCGGCATGTCTCCAGATCCAGCGCCGGTATTTCTTGCGCAGGAACGTAGACCGAGCATGCGTTCTCCCCATTCTCGCACTGGATCATCTTACATGCGAGCGAAAACTGATCGCGCAGGTTCGGTCCCCAACGGCAACAACCAACCCGAATCGTCACATGTCTGGAACACTAGTCACGATGCCACTAGCAACCGGGACTCTGTCTCTGTGAAAGCACGCATCGTTCGCCCTCCAACCGCCGGCAGCATGGAGGCCTCGGCCGACGGCGCCAACGACCTTCACGAATCTCAAATCGAAATCAACCATTCTCGCGGCATGCCCACGCCCAATTCCGTCTCTCAAGCTTTCCTTCCACCCATGCCTTCACCGCCAACAAACCCACCGTCACCCGACCTTCGGTCTCTTAGCTCACTGCGGCGCAAATCGCTCGGTCGCTCCAAGGCGTCAACGCCCGGACCCGTGCCTGTCAACGATGAGAACAGGTCCGGTGCTGCGACCCCCACCTCAAGCGAAGATCAGGGAACCAGTCGCACGAGCAGATTCTTCAAGCGCATGAGCACGTTCGGTAGTAATGCTTCGAAACGCCGCTCGATTGCGAGTCCGATCTTGCCCGGTGTACCAAGCCCGAACCCAACAGAAACATCTTCATCCAGGACAGGCAGCGTTTCGACTACAGCAGCCAACGCATTGGACAGAGACGCACCACCCGCCGTCCAAGTGGGCGACCTGAATGTGCAGTTCCCGGATACTTTGGTAAGACCTTTAACTCCTGACTCACCACCTTCCGACTCCATGCTGACCGCCAACCAACAGCTCTGGAAACGCCGCTGGCTCTCCCTCGACGAAGCTGGCTATTTGCACCTCTCTCCGCCAACATCGCAGCAACCAAGCCAATCGCAGTCTCGGCCCGGAAAGAAATTCCATCTCTCCGACTTCAAAGCTCCTTATGCTCCCGACCTCGACCAGCAAGAACTGCCCCACAGCATCTGCCTCGAGTTCACCGGCTCCCACGCCCCCGACGCCGACACCTTCGACGGCGACCACGTGGGTGGCGGAGTCCTTCAGCTCGCCTGCGAGGACGCCATGGGCCAGAGGCAAGTCCTGCGCTTGCTAGGCGGCTATTGGAAGAGCTGGGTCGTGTGAGAGATCGTCTTCGCTGCCTCCTTGTCTTCGTTTTTTTTTTCTCTTTCCTTCGCAGTTCTGTTTGGGTACTTTGCCCGCTCCCCCCTGTACATCCTCTTCTTTTCTTTTCCTGCCACGTTGTTTGTTTGGATACGACACGACGACCCGTTTTCTCTCTCTCTTCCCCTTTGTACAAAAAACGAGAAACATTCTTCTGGGACGGGGAACGAAATTGTGATACCTCTTATCAGAGACGGCTGGGTCTTTTATGTCGATTACTACTATTACTTCAAAAACGCTTGTTCTTTTACACTTCCTTGAACCTACTCGTGTCCTTTTTCCTGACAACTTGATTATACCCTCCTCCCTCCGATGGGGATCACTATGTAGTATTCAACGGGTTAAACGCACACACGCCTACACTTGAATAATTTCTTTGTCTTTGCAAACGTATATACTATCATTACATCTACACCCTCGTGACATCCACTCGCGCCCTCTCAAACACATTGTGGCTCAGCACTTCGGCCTCGCGCTCCTCGTCCGTCGCCATCGAGCGCGGGGCCAGAGTGATGGCGGCATAGGTACCCGCTCCCCTGCGTTTGGAGAGGGTGCCTGGGTTAATGCAGAGGACTGAGTCGACGACCTGTGAAGTTTTTCGTCAGTTGAGGAACTTTCTTCCTTGTTTTGATCTTTATTTTGGGGCGGTGAGGTGTAGGGCAGGGAATGATGTAGGATTTCTCCCTTACCTTTGCAAAAGGCGTGAGAGTCGAGGGCAAGATGAGCACGTCCGGGCGGACTTTCAGCCACTCGGCCAATTTGAGGTATGAGATGTCGAGGTTGGCGCCGATGGGTTGGCGTTCTTCCTGGCCCGGCGCTGGGACTTCACCAGGGACAGGGGCGAGTTTGGGCAAGTTCTCGCGGCCTTGGGCTGGGAAGACCGGGAAGTAGTGGCGTTGGTCGATGAGATGAGCGCTCAGGCGGGCGAGAAGGTCGTCGTTGAAGCCCGCGCCGGACTTTCCTGGTGCGTAGACGTTTTCGCGTCGTAGCTCGGAAAGGATATCATGGCTACTGATGCCGAAGACGACTTCGTTGATTGAGAGGGTTATTGGGTTTGTTACGATTTGGCACTGTTTTGGTAGACCTAGGGCTGCGCGAGGGAGGCGGTCTTGAGGAAACGAGACGTGCTTGCTGATCACGTCGCGGACGGAGGGGACGAGGATGATGGTTATTGTTGAGTGTGACTGGGCGAGGCGCTGCAATGGTGTGGCGATGAGAGCTCGGAAGACGTCGGTCATGGTAGCGGTGTCGGGGTTGAGCTTTGTGTCTGGAGGGAGGTTGGCTTCGAGATCACCTGACGCGAGGAGTGGATGCTCGAGATCCAGGAAAGGTCCGGTGAGGATAAGGACGTCGGGTCGTTGGGTGGTGGCTGTTGATATGAGGGCGTGAAGAGCAGGAAATGTGAGGTCGGTTTCAGGTGTATAAGGACCGCTGGCCACCAAGTAGCTAAGTGGTCGCGATTCGCCGGTGGAATCTGCAAGGCGCTCATTGCAAATCTCGAGCTCTGATGGTGTCGACGCAGCGGGAGGTAATAGTGGCAGAGGAAGCGTTTCTGAGACAGAAAAGTACTCGCCACTAACGTTGGTTCCGCGTATGGCAACGATCTTGCCAGGGAAAAGATCGTATCCAGTTCCATTCTCAAACTTGAGCGGTACCCGCATTCCGGCTCCCATCCTTCGACTTGTCTCCAAAACGACAGACGCTGCATTGAGCTTCCCATCCGGTTGATCGCATGCTATCCTGCCTACTGCAACAATTTCGGAACTTGACTGTGCGGCGGGATTGCCGAATGACGAGTCTGGAAGGTTGTGATGTTCTTGAATGAGCTCGGTAAATGAGTCAATTCTATCGTCCAAAATCTCAGAAGCAGACGACAGTTGCATGGCCATTGGCTTGTAAGCGAACTTGGGCATTTCCGTGTTGGCCTTTAGCTTTACTCTGCTCTCGGTAGCTGGATCTTCGGGTGGTGTCGCAGCTGGAATGTGTCCATTGAGAGTCTCCATGAAATGTCCAGCATTCTGACGGTCTGCGAAATTGATGGTCGCGCTGTTGTCGCGGGACGGTATAGGTGTGGGAGAGCTGTGAATGCCATTCTTTGCGGTCTTTGATGTCGGCGTTGCCTGGAAATCGCCGGCCTTCCTCTTCACACTGTTGACACTTCTCGGTGTTGCAGACGTGACTCCTCCAAGCATGTCGAACATGTCTCCTCCGCTGGCACCCGCTCTAGGTGTTGCAGCCATGGCTCTTCTTGGTGCGGCGTGGTGACCTTTTGCTCTTGAATCTCGCTCAAGCGCATCTTGCAGATCTTTCTTGAAGTCTTTGACCGTCTTGTATTCCAGTTTTGTGTTGTCGGTGCCCATCTTCAGCACGTAGGATTCCCATTTGTAGAATAATTCCTGGGCGTCGATAGAGAGCAGACGTGTGATTGAGAGGAGCTCATGAAGGACATCTTGAGGGATGTTCGGGTTGGAAGAAGTAAAGAGCTCCCTGATTTGTGTTCCCTCTTCGGCCATTGTTATGTGTGTGGTGTGTTGATTTGGATGTAGTTGTTGCAACATTTCACGTCGGGCCAAGTCGAGATGAGGGGAGACGCGTCGCGCGCGTTGCAAAGGCACTTTAATCCAAAACGGCTAGACCACACACCGCACCGAACCCGAGCGAGCTGAGGAGCGAGCGAGCGAACGAGACCCTTGCGAGGCTCTCGTAGGGCGAGCCCGAGCTCTGCCCTTTCTCGTTTTCGTTTCATCATCGCGTCCCTTGGCGGGGCGTGGGAGCGGAAGGTGAGGTGGTCTGAGAGTTCTTAAGATAGCGGCTGGATAACAATCCTTCAATATATTATTCTACCCAACCCGTCCCTCGCCATCCTTTACCGCCCTTCTCGTCACTCACTCACTCACTCACTCACACCCTCTCTGCATCTGTGAATCGGGCCGTACCACTTTCCTTATCGAGACCGCAAATAGATACCCTCCGAATCTAGCCCTTGCCCAAAAAAGTATATCGATACATATCAGATCATGGCCGACACCACCCCAGTCGTCAAGACTGACGCCACTCCGGACAAAGCACCCTCTCGCGCAGAGTCCTTCCAGTCTGCCGCCTCTCAGCATGCACCAACAGAAACTCCTGCCACTTCAAAACAGAGCACCGTCGCCGGTGTCGAGCGTGACAACCAGCCGCAAGAATGGTCCGCTCCCACAGATGGCCCATTGAAAACGCCAGTCCCCATGCCTCCCTCCACTGCGACACCGGTGAAGCCTGCACCGCTGTCTGAGGAACAACAAACCAAATATGCCGCCGTTCTCGCCGACGTCTCGCAATGGACCACCCTGCCGGCCACCACGGCTAAGAACGCCCCGCAATCACCCATCACCGACCGCGAACGCATGTGGTTGACCCGCGAGTGCCTGCTTCGCTACCTGCGCGCTACCAAGTGGAAGACTCCGGATGCCCTTCGCCGTCTGCAGTCTACCCTCAGCTGGCGTAGAGAATACGGCGCCGACACCTTCACCTACGACTATATCTCACCCGAGAACGAGAGCGGAAAGCAGGTCATTCTTGGCTACGACAACGAGTCCCGGCCATGCTTGTTCCTTAGCCCGGGCAAGCAGAACACCAAGATGTCTGACCGCCAGATCCACCACCTATGCTTCATGCTCGACCGCGTCATTGACATGACGCCTCCGGGCCAGGAGACCACCGCCCTCATCATCGACTTCAAGGGTGCCGCCAAGGGCGCTGTTCCTTCGGTCGAACAGGCAAGATCAGTTCTCAACATCCTGCAGAACCACAACCCTGAGCGCCTTGGTCGCGCTCTGATCACTCAGATGCCGTGGTACGTCAGCATATTCTTCAAGTTGATCAGCTCCTTCATCGATCCGGTCACCAAGACGAAGATGAAGTTCAACGAGGACCTGCGCCTTTGGGTTCCGCCGCAGCAGCTCTGGAAGGAATTCAACGGCGAGCTGAACTTTGTTTACGACCACCCTGTGTACTGGAAGGCTCTGCAGGAACAGACCGATAAGAGGAGGGAGTTGTACATACAGCGATGGGAGAAGGCTGGCAAGAAGATCGGCGAGTACGAAGATTACCTCAAAGGCGGCAACGCCAAGAGCTTGTCACAGGTTTTGGAAGAGGCTGGTGGTGTCGCCAATGAGGACAAGGCGGAGACAGACCCTGATCTTGTCGCTGCTGAGGTTGGAAAGATGACAGTCTAGATGGTGCCGAGAGATCGAACGGCGAAGAAGAACCCCGCCAGCGTGGCGAGACGAGCATACAGCGAATGATACAACACAGATGAGCCAGGCATGCATTCAAGGATTGTACAGCATTTGGAAAAAGCGATGGTGGCGATTCTTTTCACGTTCATATTCTGCATCCAGAAGGCAAAGAGAAGCGAATGATTTACAGTACGGGAAGACTGTCGGATTGCGTGGTTTCTTGAGACTTCTTTTACATTGCAGCAAGCCGAATCATGTAATTCGGCATCATTGGAAAGCATTTCATTAACATCAGAGATCCAGCAATAAACAAATCACGCAAACAATCGAGCCGTGATCATGCACAGAGGACCACTCCTACTATTCAAAAGTCTCACACCTACCTATCCTGGTTCACCGGCTTTCCCTCCGTCCTCAAGACGGTACCTCGTCAACGCTGCTCCCACTAACGCCAACAGTCCCAATCCGCGTCAGAAGATCCCTCGTCCGCCTATGATCTCCCCATCAAGACTTCCCAGAGAGAACTAATCCTTCACCCACATCAGCTCTCTCTCAAGACAACAACCACCCCATCCAACCCTTGCCTCTTCCGCTACCACTACCACCATCAACACCACCACCCTCCTCCCTAGCACGTTCCCTAGCACGTTCCCTAGCACGCTCCTTAGCACGCTCCCTCATCAACTCCGGATACTTGCTCGCCCGATCCGCCTGCGCATCCCGCGCCGAGTGCCTGGCCTCGGACTCCTACACGAAATTATAGCTGCGCCAGCTCCCCAGCTCCCCGTCGCTTTCGTCTTCTTCGCCTGAGTCGTCGCTTTCGAACGCTTTGCGGACTGTAGGCGCGGCGGACGATGACGGGGAAGTTTGAGGGGAGGTTGCTGATGACGGTCTGCTTGATTTGGGGTATTTGCTCGCGTGGTCGGGCTGCGCGTTGCGGGATGAGTGCGAGGCTTCGTGGGGGGAGATGATGTCGTAGTCGGGGTCGTCGTGGGGGGAGCGGAGGTCGATTTCTTCTAGCTTTGTTGCTCCTTCTGGTGAGGGTGTTGTTGCTGATGCGGATGGGTTGGTTGGGGTTTGGGGGTTTGGTGGTGCGGAGCGTGGTTCGGTTGTGCTGTCCGGGTGTTGACTTTTGGAGAGGTTCTGAGTCTGATGGGAGCGAGTGCGGAATAGGTTTCGGAGTGCTTGGTGGCGGTCTGAAGCTGGGGGTTGTTCTTGTGAGGCGGTTCTTTCTCCTGCTACCTTTGGCTGTGATGCGCTTGTGGGACTGCTGCCATTGCTGGCCATTCTAGCAGCGTTGCTGGACCGGTCGCTGGGCAGTCCGGTGTTGGGCATGGCGGACGCTGCGTGGAGCTGGGCGTGTTGGAGTGGCCTGCTGTCGAGTTCGGTTGGGCCTTTCAGCTGGGGAGGTGTGATCGCCATCGAGGAGACTCCTTGCTCGATGGATCTGACGGCTAGAGCGCCGTCTTCATCGTCGGCCTTTCTCTTGCGAGAGCTGGTCACTCTGCTGGTGTTGGCTTTGGTTTTCCTGTTGCTGCTCGACATGGCTGGCGGAGGTTGTGGTGCTGGGCCAGGGTGGAAATTCTATGTGGCATCCATGTTGTACGAGTGAATCGTGTCGGCGAAGATGACTGGCAAGGTCGGTTTAGTGAATGTGAGTAAGAATTGGATTTGCTTGCCGCTCGTTCACCAGGTTCCAATCAGTTTTGCATGACCGTGACGTTAGGTCCGCAGTAAGTGGCTCTTGCTATAGGTAAATGGAGGTCACGAGACTGGTTGTTTGTTTGTCCGACTCACCAATTACCCATCGAGGGCAAAAGTCACATGTCAGTGATGATGGCGTGCTTGATGGTATTGGGCTTGATATGAGAGTGAAGACGTTGGATATCACCGACCTCTGAGAGTCAGTCCGCGATTGCCTACCTGTCTGGCTGACCCTTTGATACGTGATCTTTGGGACTTCCAACCGCCCGCTGACTTTTCGCTTGACTACAGTTGGTTCTAAGTATGCTGGCTGTCCAGTGCATGGCGAACCTTGCTGGTAGCCATGTCAGTCCATCATCTTAACATTCAACTCTGGGGTGGTATCTAAGGTAACCATACCTAATACCTTCACCTCCAGTCTGAATACACACACCATCGGGAAATCGTCTCTACAAGATCTCAAAAGTACAGACTGATCTCAGCGTCAGTAACTTTCGCCTGCGAACTGAATAGCTGTGCCTCAGACAAATGGCATTCGTTCTAAGCATGTCTCTCAACCCTACTCGATGCGTCTGAATACAATTGAACCGTAACATCACTTGCCGGACAGACTTGAGGTACAAGTGGCCGTCGGTGGACAACGCAAGCCACACCAAACACATAGAATAGATGCTCGGATAATCGTAGATGTCGTCGACCAACAGTAGGTAGAAGAGGTACAGTATCTTCTTACGACATGGCCGGAGCGCACATTCGGCGAAATTGCCGACATCGGAGCAATGATATCGCGTCGATAAGCAACATCGGGTTGTCTTCGCCGAACCACAAAGGGCTACTATCTGACGACCTCCAAAGCACATTTGTACAGGCATCGAGTAACAACACCAAGACAGCCAAGATTTGCGTAGAGCGTGGGTCTGCCATGTGGTCCAACGCGCGGAAACGTAAGAGTCTCCCTTATCTCTTGGCCTACTATGATGCACTGAAAATCCATCATATGTGCTCTTCCACTTAGGATCATACGCGAGACGCTAGTGATTATTCACCCTCGCCTGGTTCCTTTAGTATCACGTTGATCCTTCAACATCGTGCCTTATCAACTTGGCTCTTCCGATTCTGTCTCCTATCGTGTCTGTTTCGACCAATGACAGACATGCTGCGTCAACATCAATACATCAGAACACTTCACGGAGATGGCCCGCTCGCGCTCTGGAGAGAATATGCCCAGTCCGCGACACCCGGCAGGTTGGTCGTGCAAAGAGCGGCCGTCAATCTGTGGAGGTCCAAGGCCCTCATATATTGAATGAGGGTCCCTCGCCATGAACTGTGGAAACGATCGAGAACGACCAGCAACTTGCCAAGTGAACCATGAGTTCTTCTAGCGAGGCTGTCTTGCCCGTTGGCGTTGGGTAAAAACATTGTACACTTCCTCTTAGTCTGTACCTGAGCTGACGTGCAACATGCAGATATGGCCTTACTATCGCAATTGGCTTCCTGTTTGCTCTCCTCATGGTTGGCATCACCTGGTCACTGAAGCGCTATTCCTACGAACAACAAACCTCAGAAGAATTCACCACTGCAAATCGATCCTTGAAGTCAGGATTGGTTGCATCGAGTGTAGTGTCGACCTGGACGTGGGCTGCAACTCTGCTTCAAAGCACCACCGTCACCTACCGTTATGGTGTCTCAGGTGCACTCTGGTACGCCGGCGGTGCTTGTGTCCAGATCATTCTATTCGCAACTCTTGCCATTGAGTTGAAGAGAAGAGCTCCCAATGCTCATACCTTTCTCGAAGTGGTGAAAGCTCGATACGGTCCAGTCACCCACGCCGTCTTCATTGTCTTCTGCTGCTTCACAAACATTTTAGTTACAGCGATGCTTTTGACAGGAGGCGCTGGAGTAATCGAGTTCCTGACCGGCGCACCAACTGCAGCCACAGTCTTCCTGTTCCCCATCGGAGTCGTGATCTACACCTTGCACGGAGGCATCAAGGCGACCTTCATCACGGATTACATCAACACTCTCGTGTTCCTGATCATCATCTTCGCTTTCGCGTTCACTACATACGCGACTAACGACATCCTGGGGTCACCTGGTCAGCTCTGGGAGATTCTCACCAATCTGGCGACTGAGAGACCTCTCGAAGGCAACGCAGGAGGGAGTTACCTGACGATGAGATCTCAGGGAGGCGGAGAGTTCTTTGTCATCAACTTGATCGGAAACTTCGGGACCGTCTTCCTAGACAACTCATACTTCAACAAGGCGATCGCTACTTCGCCTGTGCATGCGCTCCCTGGCTATGTCATGGGAGGCTTGTCGTGGTTTGCAGTGCCTTGGGTAACAGCGACCTGCATGGGATTGGCCGGGCTTGCTTTGGAACAATATTCGGTATGGCCCACGTATCCAGAGCGTTTAGCTGATGCGGATGTCACGGCTGGACTGGTACTACCCAATGTAGCTGTAGCCATGCTGGGTAAAGGTGGTGCTGTTGCGACCATCATGCTTGCTGTGAGTTGTTCCCATCAATATCCTCTTGGCAACTTGTAATTGACCATCCTCACAGTACATGGCTATCATGAGCACTTATTCCTCCGAGCTCATTTCCGTGTCCTCAATCTCGGCGTACGACGTGTACAAGACGTACATCAATCCCAAAGCGACTGGGAAGCAGTTGATGAAAGTCAACTACATCAGCATGACTGCGTTCGCACTGTTTATGGGAGGCTTCTCTACTATGCTCTATTACATCGGCGTAGGAATGGGCTATCTATATCTTCTCATGGGTGTCATCATCTCTTCAGGTGTAGCTCCCGCCGCAGCGACTTTGGCATGGAAGGATCAGGTATGTTATGATCTTGATATTGCATGACGTTATCCATGCTGACTTACGTTCTTCCAGTCCTGGGCCGCAGCGACATTTTCTCCAATCCTTGGTTTCTGCTGCTCGATGGCTGCCTGGCTGGGAACCACTTACGCCACGGCTGGCGAGATTACCATTGAATCCACCGGGGCCAACACACCCATGCTCGTCGGGAACGTCGTGGCTTTATGCTCACCACTAATCTTCATCCCATTGCTTACATACGTCCCCCCGCTCAAGCCTCAGAAGTACGACTGGGTCTCGATGGCTGCCATTAGCAAGGGCGATGACTCCGATATCGTCGCAAGTTCTGCAATCCTGGACCCAGAGAATATGTCTGGAAACGGCGCAGCTTTGCAACTCACAACATCACAAGCAGCGGAACGAACCCAGCTGGATAAGTCTGCCAAAACCGCTCGCATCCTTTGCGTCATTCTAGCTCTGTGCTTCATCATTTTGTGGCCCATGCCGTTGTTCGGAACCGGTTATGTCTTCAACAAAAGCTTCTTCACGGGATGGGTGGTCGTCGGTATCATTTGGCTATTCTTCTCGACTGCAGTCGTGGTCTTCTTACCACTGTGGCAGAGCAGAAGAACGATCTCGCACACTTTCAAGAGCGTCGTCGCAGACATAACCGGCAAGGGTACTAAGCGAGGGAGGCCGGAAGTCATGCAGGGCGAGGCAGTATCTGGCGATGTCACTCCTGCGCAGGTGGCAGAGAAGCCGGAGATGAAGTAGCAGGGTAGTTAGGTGAAAAGCAAAAAGTTACTCACAGCCATATTTAAAATTCCAGCGTACCGTTTTCAACGACAGCAATTAGTTGGAATCGATGGCGTTCATCATGCAAGCTTGTTGGTGTGATCGTACCCGAATAGCAGGCTGCATTACGACCACTGGATCCTTTGGAGGCCTTCGGCACTCCCATTTTCATTGTATCCTGCATGTTGCAAGGATTAATTGCGTCTGTGGATGGTTGATTTAGTCCAAGTGCCACACGCGACAGACCAGGTTCATGCACGCTAGAACAATTTAGAGTTGTTCCACCAAAGCTTCCACAACACTTTCCAGCGTCCTCCGCGGTCAGCAAGTCAGGGCCAAAGGCGATGACGCGAACGATCGGACTTCGAAGTTGCACGCTTTCCTCATCGCGCAAAATCTACACACGACCATGACCGTACTGTAAATACGCCTGGAAGTATGCGATCAAGATGCCACCGAGATGTGGTAAATGCGCTCGAGCGCACCCAGCAAACCTCCCTCCTACGCCTATCGCCGCATACCCCTAAATGGATTAAAGCGCAGAGATGCTATGCAAGCTCTGCGGCGGCGCAGGCTGAGGGAACCGAATCGCCATCGCGAACATTGAACATACCGTCGAAGGCTAGGCATAATGAGATCGGCGTCCAGCAGGTCTCGTCTCATGTGTACCCTCAGCTGTTCCCGCCATCGCCCTACAGAGAGCCTATCCAAGCCGATCCGGAACTCGTCGCTTTGTCCAAGGACCACTTAACTAGGCATGATCTGCTTGGTAAGACAAGCGACAACAGCGAGCCGATCGGCTTCGACCTACCGGACCTTCAAGGAACCTCGTTGGATGAGCACTTCTACCGACTGGGCATGGACAGTGCCGAACCATACCTATCTCTCGCAAAGAAATACGCAAGAGCTTCTCCGCCATCGAAGCCGAGAAAATGGCAACAGCGCAGTGGATGGACCAAGTACAACGAAGATGGGAGCTGGGAAGCTGTGGATGCGCCGGAAGAGGAGGTTCTGACATTCGACACCGAAGTCATGTGGCATGAGACGAATTTCCCAGCCATGGCTTGCGCAGTCTCTGGAACGCATTGGTACGCATGGCTATCGCCGTGGCTACTGGGAGAAAGCGAAAACGACAGGCATTTGATCCCACTCGGAGACACGACCAAGCCAAGAATCATTGTCGGGCACAACATCGGATATGACAGGGCTCGGATCTACGAGGAGTACAGCATGGAGCAATCGAAGAACTATTTCTTGGATACTATGAGTCTTCATGTGGCGGCGAACGGCATGTGTAGCCGGCAACGGCCCACGTGGGTCAAGCATCGAAAAGCCCGGGAAGTGCAGGATAGGATCGCCTCTGATGATAACGCCGCTGATCTGCAGTCTCTATTGGATTCAGGCGAATCGATGGATCAAGAGGAGGACCTGTGGGTCGGACGAAGCTCTGTCAACAGTCTTCGAGATGTTGCGAAATTTCACTGCGGTATCGTCATCGACAAGGCGAAGAGGGAGTGGTTTGGCGAACTAGACCGTGATGGGGTTGTTGGGAAGCTTGAAGAGCTTCTGGACTACTGTGCCGCCGACGTTGACATTACGCATCGCGTGTACAAGAAAGTTTTGCCGCACTTTCTCGAGACATGTCCTCACCCGGTCTCCTTTGCAGCGTTACGGCACATGTCAGCAGAGATTCTTCCTGTGAATCAAGGCTGGAAAGCATACATTGCGAACGCCGAAGCAACCTATGAAAAGCTGTCTTCCGGCGTCCAGGAGCGCCTTGTTGATTTGGCTGAGAAGGCGTTGGAGCTTCGCAAACAGCCCGAGATCTATGAGAATGACCCATGGCTTTGTCAGCTTGATTGGTCTGGTCAGGAGATTCGTATGACGAAGGGTACGAAGAAAGTCCCACCACGTCCAGCTGCCAGACAGAAGATGCCGGGAATGCCAAAGTGGTACAAGGATCTCTTTCCCCAGGCTGACGGCGACATCAATCTTTCCGTTCGCACCCGTATAGCTCCTCTGCTTCTGCGACTTGCATGGGATGATCATCCACTCGTGTGGAGCGACAAGCATGGTTGGACTTTCAAAGTCTCCCTCGATCAATCCAAAAAGTATGAAGATCAAGCGATGACAAGGTGTGACATGTTTGAGGAAGAGAACTTGAGGTTGAAGCATGACCTGAACCACGACTACTTCAAGCTTCCGCATAAAGATGGTCCTGCTGCTCGTTGTGCAAGTCCGCTGGCTAAGGGCTACCTAGCCTTCTTTGAGCAAGGGACTCTGTCTTCGGAATTTGCCTACGCGAAGGAGGCCTTGAAGATGAATGCAAGCTGCAGCTACTGGATCAGCGCACGTGACAGAATCAAGTCACAAATGGTCGTCTACAATGCTGAACGGCCGGGCGCTGCAGATTTGGAAGACGAACAGGGCTATATCTTACCACAAGTCATCCCCATGGGCACGATTACTCGACGTGCAGTGGAAAATACCTGGCTCACCGCTTCGAACGCGAAAGCAAACCGTGTTGGATCAGAGTTAAAGAGCATGGTCACTGCTCCTCCAGGCTACTCCTTCGTCGGTGCAGACGTCGACAGCCAGGAACTCTGGATTGCGTCTCTCGTTGGCGATGCAAGCTTCAAGATTCACGGCGGCAACGCCATTGGCTTTATGACTCTCGAGGGAACGAAAGCAGCTGGCACGGATTTGCATTCACGCACAGCTTCGATCCTGGGCATCAGTCGCAACGACGCCAAGGTATTCAACTACGGTCGCATTTATGGTGCAGGCCTCACCTTCGCACAAAGCTTGCTACGTCGCTTCAACCCTACTTTGAGAGAAGAGGATGCCAAACGTATCGCCGAGAACCTGTACCTCAACACCAAGGGTAAGAAGCGTGGCGCAAAGATCCTTCGAGACCGCAAGTTCTGGACCGGCGGCACCGAGTCTCTTGTGTTTAACAAGCTTGAGGACTTTGCCGAAGAAGAGAAGCCCAGGACACCAGTACTTGGAGCTGGAATCACTGAAGCGCTGATGCGCCGGTACATCAATGCAGGTGGATTCATGACCAGCCGAATTAACTGGGCCATTCAGTCCAGCGGTGTGGACTACCTTCACCTCCTCATCGTCAGTATGGAGTACCTATGCCGTCGCTACAACATCCAAGCCCGACTGGCGTTGACCGTGCATGACGAAATCCGGTACTTGTCCAGGAACGAAGACAAGTACCGCACCGCCATGGCACTGCAAGTCGCCAACGTCTGGACTCGAGCCATGTTCAGTCAGCAAATGGGCATCGACGACCTCCCACAGTCGTGCGCCTACTTCTCAGCCGTCGACATCGACCACGTGCTCCGCAAAGAAGTCGACATGGACTGCATCACGCCCTCGCACCCACACGCCATCGCACCAGGCGAGAGTATCGACGTTGTCCAGCTCCTCGCCAAAGGCCAAGAAGCCTACCTTGACCCGGCGATCGAGTCCACCGACCCTCCACAACCAGACCGCTGGACCTACACGCCCCGAACCCCGGTTATGGAGACTCTGACCACCCCTCGTTCGCCTGACTACCTACGAGCCCAGATCTCGTCCGAAACTCCAGAATTCAACAAGATCATCAAGACGCTCAAGCAACCTCCTACCAAGCCTTCGGCGCCGCTCAACGACAAACCCCAGCAGCATGAAAAGAAACCCCGCACGCCTCGTAAACCTCGTACTCCCAAAACTTCCACCTCCGCGCCAACAACGCCGCAATACCAATATCAACCTCAAAACCAGAACCAACAGCAACGCTACTACTCCGCCAAAGAATACCGCTTTCCCCAGCGTACCCGCAACAGTGGCATCGCCTCAGACCTGCCCATGGACTGGGACGCCGCGGAAAATCTCTTCCTCAAGTTCCCACCGCCGCAGCAAACAAGCTACGACGACGTCCCATCCGGCCGACCGATCCGCGGTGGCAACACTGCGATCGACATTGGGTTGATGAAAGGGAAACTGCCTAGTGGGGGTGTCGAGGCGAGGTCGGGGTGGGTTTCTTCTGGGCATTGATCCTTCTTGAATCACTTCATGGAAGAGTGAGAAGGGACTGCGAACTGTACATTTGACAACGTGAGCGGGAGTTGGTGTGTTTGCTTGTACATATAACGCCGTGACGGCTGCCCTTTTTTCTTTTCTGTCACTCCGCTTCTCCATTGTACTTTCCTGGATTATTTTTGTATCTACCTTGACGATACCTGGTTAAAATGGTCGTCTTTAGTTCTGTCAATGTTTTCGATGCAAAGTCAGATTATGCGGTAGTACTGGCTGCCAAAATTATTATCTAGGACAAGTGCGTCAACGAAGCTTCACGTTATCGCAACTATCGCTTCAACATGGTCGACGACAGTAAATGCAGTGACCGAGCGATTGATGTCGGACTCCGCAAGATCATGGTAAGTATCGTGGTAAGGATCAT